>Ga0335073_10010043_pt1 | contig 13286 bp, 11 predicted proteins | sample Lox_Sample_22_FD_207093 | JGI IMG/M metagenome (GOLD analysis project Ga0335073, IMG submission 207093) | Soil microbial communities from Loxahatchee National Wildlife Refuge, Florida, United States - Lox_Sample_2.2 | ecosystem: Environmental > Terrestrial > Soil > Wetlands | place: USA...
CATCGATGTCCGCGAGGCCACGGTCGGCCCGCTGTTGGGGATGACAGCCGTGTCGGGCGGTCCCATTTCAACATCGCCGAATTCAAGGCCCAACGCTTCTGCCGCAACCTGCGTGAGGATTGTATTAGTGCCCTGGCCGAACTCGGTGTTTGAAACCATCACGCGGACTTTGTTCTCTCGAGTCACTTCAACGCCGCCAAGCGAGTTGAGGTAGAGCTCGCCCGAGCCCGTGAATCCCGAGCCGTGATAAAACGTCGCGATGCCGATGCCGCGTTTCACAGGGCTCGTTGCGTTCTCTCGCGTGAATCGCTCGCGCCTTGCATAGTAGTCGCTCTCAGCAAGCGCGCGGTCGAGAAGCTGATCGAGCATCACCGGCTCGCGCATCAATTGCTCGGTCGAGTTCCGATCGCCCCGGTGCAGAAAGTTGCGACGCCGCAGTTCGACCGGATCGATACCGATTTGAGCGGCGATCTCATCCATGTGCCGTTCCATGGCAAAGATGGCCTGCGGTGCGCCGAAGCCCCGAAATGCGCCGTAAGGAACGATGTTGGTGGCCCAGGAGCGCGCGTGCACGCGAATATTGGGGCACTCATAGGGGCCGCATGAATGGAGCGTTGCGCGGGACAGCACTGTTGAAGAAAGCGTGGAGTATGCGCCGCCGTCGGTAGCGAGATCGATCTCCATCGCAAGCAGCTTGCCGTCTTTATCGAGCGCAGTGCGATGGCGCACGCGCGATGGATGCCGCTTGGTGGTCGCGGCCAGATCTTCCATGCGGTCGTAGACCATCTTCACCGGGTGGCCGCTCTTCATCGCCAGCAGGCCTGCGTGCGACGCGATGATCGATGGATAGTCTTCTTTGCCGCCAAACGCGCCGCCGGTCTCAGTCTGAATCACGCGCACTTTTTCATCGGGCAGGTCGAAGACCGCCTTCAACGTCTTGTGCACGTAGTACGGGCATTGCAGCGAACCCCATACCGTGAGGCCGTCGGTTGCGCTCCACTCGGCAATCATGCCGTTGTTCTCAATGTAGAGGTGTTCCTGCGCGCCGGTGCGGTACTCGCCCTCGACAATATGCGCGGCACTCGACCACGCATCGTCGACGCTGCCTTTTTCGAGCAGGAATTCCTTGATGACGTTGTTTTCGCCGAGCACAATGATCTGCTGCTGCTCGCTCTCTTCAATGCTGAGCACGGCAGGCAGCGGTGCGTAATCGATATGTACAGCGGCAATGGCTTCGCGCAGCTTGTGTTTGTCAGGATGCGCGAGCAGAACGATTGGCTCGTCGCAGTGGTTAACCTGGCCATCGGCGAGGCAAGGCTGATCGGCCACGATCAACTGGATGTGGTTTTTGCCGGGCACGTCTGCCGCGGTGACGATCGCAAACTGGCTCCAGTCGATACGCGAGTCATAATCGATGGATTGGATGCGGCCGCGAGGGATGCTGCTGCGCACGGTTGCGCCAAACCACATGCCTTCGCGCTCGATGTCGTCAACGTAAACCGCGCGGCCCACAAGCTTATCGATGCCCTCTTTGCGGGGGACAGGTGCGCCGACGATGCGGGTTTTCGCCGTCGTGCTCATGGCTGGGAAAGCTCGATGGTCCGCGAAGGCTGGTGTAAGAAATAATCCCTCGCGGGTTGTGAGTTAGGATACAACGGACCGCACGAGTTTCAAAGAGTGCTCACGACGCGAGCGTTGCCAGCGTTCGCGAAAGCACGTGCACACCGCTGCCGATCCACTCGGGCGATGCATATTCATCGGGCCTGTGGCTCACGCCGCCACGGCAGGGAATGAAGAGCATGGCGGTGGGTGCAAAGGACGAGACGAACGAGGAATCGTGATAAGCGCGGGCCACCATGCGCTTGAATTTCTTTCCCGCGGCGACGGCGGATTCTTCGAGCGCCGAGAGAATCTCCGCATCGCAAGTCGTCGGCGGATCGGCGTTGATGAGCTCTGTCGTAATCTTCACGCCCCGCCGCGCTGCCACTTCGTCACTCGTCTTGCGCAGTGCGTCGAGCACGCCGTCGCGCCGCACGCGGTCAATGTCGCGCACGTCGGTAGTGATCACGACGCGCGAAGGAATGCTGTTGACCGCGCCGGGAAAAACTTCGCAAATGCCCACGGTGCCGACTGTGTCGATTGCGCCGGTGGATCTGGCAGCCGCTTCAAGCGCGAGGATAAGCTCAGCCGCCGCGGCAAGCGCGTCTTTGCGGCCGGGCATCAGCTTGCCGCCTGCGTGGCCACCTTCGCCTTCAATCACAATGCGCTGGCTGGCAGGCGCGGCAATGTGCGTTACCAGGCCCACGTCGAGGCCTTCCGCTTCGAGATACGGTCCCTGCTCAATGTGCAGCTCAACAAATTTGTGAAAGCGGCCGGGCGCGACCGCAACCCACTCAAGTTCGCCGGTGAAACCAGCCTTCCTGCGAAGCTCTTCGACACCGAGGCCGTCTTTGTCGCGCAGTTCACGCGCCTGCGCCGGTGTTAGAACGTTGGCCATCAAGCGGCTCCCCAGGCAGCCAATGCCGAAACGCGTTGGCTCTTCGGCAGTGAAGACTACGAGCTCGATCGATCGCCGCGGCGTGAAACCAAACTGTTGCAAAACGCGAATCGCTTCAAGGCCGCCCAGCACTCCCACGCAGCCGTCGTAGAGGCCTGCATTGGGAATCGCATCGATGTGCGAGCCGGTGGCGATTGGAGCGAGACCGGGCTCCGTCCCCACCCAGCGCGCAAACGTGTTGCCGACTGCGTCGTGCGAGATGGCCAGGCCGGCCTCGTCGCACAACTCGCGAACGTAGGCACGTGCGCGCATGTCAGCCTCGCTGAAAACGGTGCGAGTCACCACGGGCGGTTCGGCTTCAGATATCGTAGCCAGCGCCTGCAGTTCGCCGATGAGCCGGTCGATGCCCGCTATCGGGCCTGGGTTGGGCTGCGAAGTTGTCATGAGCCCACCGTTCCCAGCGGATGTCGCCGCCAATCTTTGTAGATGAGATATTTCGCAGGCTGCTTGCCAATCGCGCCAAACCACTGCGGGCACCAGGGCGCCATCCAGATGAAATCGCCGGCCTCGACCGGATACCACGAGTCGCCGAGCCGATATATGCCGCCGCCTTCAAGCATCAGCAGGCCGTGCTCCATTACGTGAATCTCAACCATGCTGAGCGCTGCGCCGGGGTCGTAGGTCATGGTGTTTACGGCAAAGTCGTACGCGGGCCCATCGGGCATCAACGAGCGCACACGCAAGCCGTCGTCGCCCATCAGCGGAACGGCTGCAACCTTCTGCTCTTCGCCCACGACGATTTGCGGGTCTGGCGCGCCCGGCTGCGGCTGATAAGTTTTCTCGATAATCGCGGCGCGCGCCTTTCCGGCCGCCGTCACAACATGGTCCGCGCCTTGCGGCAGATATGCGTAGCTTCCGGGGGCGAGCGTATGCGTCTTGCCCGCTGCCTTCAGCTTCAGCCTGCCCTCAACTACGTAGATAAAACGCTGCGCGGGAGTGGGGCCGAGCGAACCCCCCGATGCAAACTCCGCCGCCATCTGCGTGAAGGCTGCGCCCAATTGCGGTGCGGCGTGAATGACGAAGTCAACCTTGTCTGCGCCGGGCAAAGGCGTGCGGACAAATGTATCGGGCGTCTGCAGCAGATGGTCGTGCTTCAAGCTGCTGCGCGTCGCGCCAAGATGATGCAGGTGCGGACGAACCAATTGCGACCTCGCTGGGAAAGAGATGAACCTCAGTGCAACGATTTTACTTGAGATCGGCAGCCATGCGCTCAAGAAACCTGGCCCCTACGCGCAACGCGTTTTCAACGTCTTCTTCGCGGACTGCTTCATCGGGATGGTGGCTTACGCCGCCGGGGCTGCGCAGGAAGAGCATCGCAGTGGGCAACCTCGCAGCCATCACCATTGCGTCGTGGCCCGCGCCGCTGGGCATGCGTTTTTGCGGCAGTTCGAGCACTTCCATCGCTTCAACAAGAAATGCAGTCAGCCGCTCGTCCATCGGCACGGCGGGCTGATCCATCAATCGCCTGGTTTCAAGCGTCAGGCTGCGGCGGCCGGCAATTTCGCTTGCGCGGGCAATCAGCGACTCAAGCGCGCCTTCACGTTCTTTGTTATGGGAGTGGCGCAGATCGAGGCTGACGGTCGCTGCGCCGGGCACAACATTGCCGGCATTCGGCTCAACTTCGATTTTTCCCACCGTGGCAATCAGGCCGCTGGATTCGCGCGCAAGCCGCTCTACAAAACTGATCCACTCGGCAGCACCGGCCAGCGCATCGCGGCGCAGATTCATGGGCGTGGTGCCGGCGTGGTTGGCGTGGCCCGCGAAGCGCAAACTCATGCGGGTCTGGCCCACGATGCCGGTGACCGCCGCAACGCTCAGGCCTTCGGCCTCGAGCACCGGGCCCTGTTCAATGTGAATCTCGAGCATTGCGGCTGTGCCCGGATCCAGCACGGCGTCGGGAATTTGCGCCGGGTCGAGCCCATAGTTACGGATCGCTGATTCGAGCGTGATGCCTTCAGAGTCCTTGAGCGCGAGCAGCGCCTGGTCGAATCGCCCGGCCACAGCGCGGCTGCCGATAAACGGAACGCCGAAGCGCACACCCTCTTCCTCGCTGAAGGCGATGGCTTCGAAATTCAGCTTGAGGTTGCGCTCTTTTGCGATCCCGATCAGCTCCAGTCCCAGGCAGACGCCCAGCACGCCGTCAAACGCGCCGGCATCAGGAACGGTGTCGACGTGCGATGCGACGATGACGCGCTTTTCAGTTGCGCCTTCGGGCTGCTCCAGCCCGCGCATATTTCCGGCGGCGTCGACGGTGACGCTCATTCCCAGCGCGGTCATTCGCTCGCGCAGGTGCTTGTGAACATCGTGCATCGGCGGCGATAGAAAGCGTCGCGTGATGCGGCCGGGCTCCTCAGTAAATTGCGCCAGGCGCAGGCACTCGGCGATTGCGTTTTGTGCGCGGACTCTCAATTGCGCACCTGCTCTTTGCCGCGCGGCGCGCCGAAGAATCCGCCCGACGAATAGACCATCTCGCCGCGAAGCCAGGTTTCGCGCACTCGGCCGCGCGCCGCCAGACCAATGTAAGGCGAGAGCTTGTGGCGGAAATGCAGATCGTCTTTACTAATCGTCCATTCGGTATCGGGATCGAAGACGACAAGGTCGGCATCGGCTCCCGCTGCGATCGTACCCTTGCGTCCTTCAAGACTCGCGAGGCACGCCGGCGCTGCTGCCATCCAGCGGGCCATCGATTCCAGCTTCACGCCTCGCCGCTGCATCACGCGCCACACGGAGGGCAGCGCCAGGCCCAGGCTTGCGATCCCGCCCCATGCCTGGTCGAATCGGCCTGTGTCACGCTTTTTCATCGCAGGCGGGCAAGGGGAGTGGTCGGTGGTGATCATGTCGATGTCGCCGTCTTCAAGCGCCTGCAAAAGCGACTCCCGATTCGCGGCATTTCGGATCGGTGGCGCGCATTTGTACTCGGTTGCGCCGTCGGGAATGTCTTCAGAAGCGAAGCATAGGTAATGTGCGCAGGTTTCAACGGTGATGGGCACGCCGCGCGCGCGAGCGCCCTTCAGCAGCGTCAAGGCGGGGCTCGCACCAGAGAGATGAACCACGTGAATCGGGGTCTTGAATTCGTCCGCAAGCGCAATCAAGGTTACAATTGCATCGCTTTCAGAGATTGACGGGCGCGACAAAAAATAAGTGGAATATTTGCGCCAGTCATGGCCGGCCGCATTCAGCTCGCTGGTTCGCTTATCGATTGCCTCAGCTTTTTCGGCGTGCGCCAGTAGCGGCAACCCGGTTCCGCGCAGCTTTTCGAGCGCCAGGCGCAGATCGTTCTCGTCGACCCACGCAAAGCCGTCGATGCCTGAGTGAATCATGAAGCACTTAAAGCCCGGCACGCCCGCGTTCACCAGGCCGGGAAGAGAATCGGCGTTGCCGCGCACCACTCCGCCCCACGCAGCCCAGTCGACCCATGTTTTGCCTTTGGCCGCGGCGCGTTTTGCTTCAAGCGCGGTGGCGTCGATGGTTTCAGGAACGCAGTTAAGCGGCATGTCGACGAGCGTTGTGACGCCTCCGGCCGCGGCAGCCCGAGTCGCCGTCTCAAAGCCTTCCCATTCAGTGCGGCCCGGCTCGTTGATGTGGACGTGGGTGTCCACAAGTCCCGGCATCACCACCAGGTCGCCGTAATCGTTGAGTGCGGCATCGGGCGGCACGTCGCTCCACGCGCGCACCGAGGCAATCTTTTCGCCTTCAACCGCAACCGTGGCAGGGCGAAAGCCCTCGGGGGTAAGCACGCGCCTGGATCGGAATGCCTGTGCCATCTTGTATTTGACCTGACCCCGTTCTTCGTCCGATTCGGTGTATGAAATCATAGCCCATGAGGCGCCCCGGATTTCTGTACCAATCGGGAGTAGAAGTTTTGGCGGTCAAGGCTCTCCCGAGGTTGATTGGCGGGCCTGAAGCTCACTCAAGAGACTCAATAGAGGACCTCTGGCGTGTGCGAACTTAAAAAGAGCTTCGCCCCGATGATTGAAATTCTCTGGCAAGCGAGGAACCGGGTCAAGGGCGGCGTTCTTTGCCGGCGCAGCGAACCCTTGACGCGGTCCGCAGATTGCCTTATTCGTCGCAACCGGGGCGAAGCTCTTGGTGGCAGCCGCGTAGCTGCTGGCGAAGGAAGCGGGCGTGCGATCGGCCAGTGCGCTATGTGGCCGTTCCTGGTTGTAGTGATCGCGCCATCGAGCCAGCTTTTCTCGCGCATCGGCCAGCGAACTGAACCACTCTACGTTCAGGCATTCGTCGCGCAATCGTCCGTTGAAACTTTCGATGAATCCGTTCTCGACCGGCCTCCCCGGACGTATGAAGCACAACTGCACGCCGTGCTGGATCGCCCAGGCTTCGAGCGCGCGGCCGGTGAACTCGCTGCCGTTGTCCAGGGTGATGCTCCGCGGCGCCGCACCGCGTTCCTCGATCGCTCGCTTCAGCGCGGCCACCACATGAGAGCCATGTAGCGAGCGATCAGCCACCAGCGCAATGCACTCTCGGGTGAACTGATCGACGACGGTGAGGATCCGGTAGGAGCGCCCATCGGCCAGCTTGTCGCTGACGAAATCGGCTGACCAGCATTGATTCGGCCTGCTGGCCGCGCTCTGTGCTACTCGCTGCCGCCGGCTGATCTTCTTCCGCTCCACGCTACGCACCTTCAGGTTCTCCTCGTCGTAGAGCCGATAGACTCGCTTGGCGTTCACCTTCCAGCCTTCTCGCCGCAAAAGCACGGTCAACCGCCGATACCCATAGCGCACGTGGGTTGCCGCCAGCTCGCGCAGCCGCAGGCGCAACGCTTCCTGCAACGGCCTCGAACTGGTGTACTGCATCGTGCTCCACGGAATGCCTACAATCCGCGCGGCACGCCGCTTTGGCAACCGGTACGTCTCTTGCGCCCACCTCGCCAGCCGACGCCGCTGGCGAGGCTTTACAGCTTTTTTGACACGATCTCCTGAAGAATCTGGCGGTCCAGTGTCAGATCGGCCACAATCCGCTTCAGCCTGCCGTTCTCTTCGCGCAGCGATCGCAGCTCGTGTAGCTCTTGTACACCGAGACCGGCATATCGCTTCTTCCAGACATAGAACGCGGCTTGGCTGATGCCCAGCTTGCGGCAGATGTCGGCTGTCTTCTCTCCGCCTTCATACTGCTTGAGCGCAGAAATAATCTCCCCTTCCGTGTGCACCTTCTTCGGCATGTCGACTCCTCCTGGCCCTTCCCTCAGAGGGCCTCAACTGCCAAATTACTCCACTTCCTACTGGTACAGCTTTCGGGTTTTGGGTCACACCGCCGGCGATGCCTTGCCCGCGATGCCGACTCCACCACGAATACCCGGTCGGCCCGCGAGAGCCCGTACTCAATGCACAAGGCGCTGAAGGAGCCAAGCCCCTCTCACTCCTCCACCAAAAATTGCACCCGCTGATCCCGTCATCGATCAAAAGGGAAGTTTTGCCAAATGCGGTTGGCGGCCGCCGCGAAGACTCGATGCATCATCTCAGTCTGCATGAGGTTCTTCTCTGCGCTGGTGCGTTTCCTGTCTCACATCGGCTATCTGGGCCCGCTGGTGATGGGGATTCTGGATTCCTCCTTTCTGGTCCTGCCTTTCGGAAACGATCTAATGGTCGTTGGCATGGTGGCCCGCCAGCCCGAGGGAATTCCCTGGTACGTTTTATCGGCTGCCTGCGGATCCACAATTGGAGCGTACCTGCTGGCTCTGGTTTCAAAAAAGCTCGGAGAGGAGGGGATTTGCAAAATTTCCGGCAGACGGCAATACGAAAAGCTAAAGCTCCGGATCGGCTGCCGATCCGGCATCGCCGTGGCCGTGGCCGGACTTGCGCCTCCGCCGTTTCCGTTTACCACGGTGATTGCTGCCACTGCCGCCTTAGGTTATCCACTATGGAGAATTCTTACCGTGAACTTCCTGGCGCGCGGAGTGCGGTTCACCATCCTGGCGTTGCTCGCGCTTAGGTTCGGCAGCCAGATTCTCGCGATCGCTCAATCGGCTTCCTTCAAGTGGTCGATGGCCGCATTCATTGTCCTGTGTTTTGCCGCAAGCAGCTACTCCGCGGTGCGTTGGCTTCGCAATCCGCGAGCAGGGGCGATGGCGTCGCGCGGCAGCGAGTAATTAGGGCGCGAGCGAAGCTGCTGCTTCCATAGCGGTTCCGATCAGGCCGCGGCTACTGTTGATCGGGTTCGCTGGCTGGCTGCGGGGACCGGTGCTTCAGCGTAGGTCCGTCATTGCCGTTCGCCGCCTGGTCGGGACGCACGATACCCGCGTCGCTCTGGTCGGAATTCACCATCTGCTGGCTGCTGTCGGTGGAGTTCGCCATGGCGTCGAGTTCGGAGCGGCGGTACTTGGGCGCAGAGACGTAGCCGTGGATGTGGTCTTTTGAAATTTGATTGATCACGATCGCGATGGGCTGCGTCGAGTCAGGCTGATAGAACATCGCAGGCTGGTAAAGGTTCACGTGCTTCTGCTGCAGGTTGCGGTCGTCCACCATCAGCATCAGGTCGGCGTATTGGCGCTTGTCATTGGCTTTGCGCAGGCTGATGCCCACGGGCCCGGCGCGGCGGAACTGCTTGGATTTGCTCAGGTCGAATTCGAAGTAGCTGCTCTGGCCGCGCTTTTCAAGCACCACCAGCTCGGCGTGCGTTTTAGCGATGGAGCCTCCCAGCTCGGTACGCGCGCTGGCCAGGTCGCTACGCGTGCCGGCCAGATCGCTGCGCGTCTGATCGATCGCCTTGCCCTGCGCATCGAGCTGGGCCTGCAGCTTATTGAAGCGCGGGTCCTGAGCGTAGCTGCGGCGTGCTGCCACACCATGTCTCGTCGCGGCACTGGCCCGCGGCGCAGCCGATGCGGTTGCCCTTGCGTGAGAATACGGACTAGGCTTGTCTTCGCTGGTGAGCGAGCTGACGGTTGCCGACAGCGCCTGCACCTGAGTGCGGGTGTCCGCAAGCTGCTTGGTCACCTGCGCATTCTCGGCTGCGACAGCTTGTGCGGCGTGGCGCTCATGCGCGGCATAGCCAATGCCTGCCACGGCGATGGCTGCGGCCGCCAGATACGGGCCGACCCGCCGGGCGATCGGCGTAAGTTCTGGAAAGCGGGTCTCTTCATTTTCCCGCAGGTCTTCCCTCTCCATAAGGATCCTCCAGCGGACTGTCGATTGGACGACAAGCGCTTCCCTGCTGGGTGCAGGTGCGTTGCCAAAAGAGCAGCCAACCCAACCCGTTTGAAATCTGGCAGGTTCTCCGATCGATACGTAACGTTACCGAGCAAAATCTACCTGGCATGGGAAATTCTTGCTATGCAGATTTGGGCAGATCGTCCCGCTCGAACTTGAAGCTGCGCTGCCCGAGGGGGTGTCCAAGGTAGAATTTCGCAACCGCTCTTCCGTGAGGGATTGCCGTGATCAACCGTTTCCATCGAGCGCTTTTTCTGCTTGGCTGGCTGGCGCTTTCCAGTGCGGCGCTGGCCGCCGAAGCCATTTCGCCCGCCGAGCCGCACGACCCATGGCGGCTCAAACACGAGGTGCAGATCGGCGACGCTCTTACCTCTCTCACGTTGCTGGCGGGATTTACGGGATTCCTGCTCACCGTTGTGCAGGACAGACGAAAGAAAAATCGCGAAGATGCGCGGTCGGGCGCGCTACGGCTGATGCTGAAGATCTTGAGAGAGAACCACGGGCCGATGCGCATCGAGGACTTGAAGAGGGCCTTCGAAAGCAGTGGCGGCAAGAGCCTGCGAAAGGCCTATTGCGGAGAGGACTTCAAGTTCACCAGCAACAACTCATTTGAGGGAGCGGTGTATCGCCTGCACTGGGAGGGCAAGATCGATTTCGTATCCGGCGATGAGGTGATGTTTCGAGTGCACGAGCGCCTCAACCAAAGCCGGCCTGGAATGACGATAAGCCCATCTCCCGATCTGATCGTCAGTGTCTTTCAAAAGGCCTTTGCCGATCCCAAGATTGCGATTTGGGAACTGGAGCCGCTGGCTGCGTCGGCATTTGTTTACGATCCGCAGGCCGCGTCGGTTTTCCTCACGCAGAGTTTGAACAGCTCCGACCTGGAGTTGCAGCGCAGGGCATCTTTTCTGGCAGGCAAGTTTCCGCCGGCTCAAAAGTAAACCGTTCACCAGACTGTGAGCCCCGGCGGTTCGAAGCAGCGCCGATGCAAAAGTATGGATGGAGCGGGTTCCGGATTTAGATGATTGGCTACTTTGCGGTTCGTTTGAACTTTCCGCTTTTGCCGCCGGTCTTGGTTTCGAGGCGAACTTCGCGAATGACGATGGCTTTGTCGATGGCCTTGGTCATGTCGTAGACGGTGAGCGCGGCCACGGCCGCTGCCGTGAGGGCTTCCATCTCCACCCCGGTAGGGCCGACGGTAGCTGCGATGGCTGTGATGCGCACACCGCCGCGAGCCAATTGGGCTTCGACATCGATGTGCGTGAGCGCCAGCGGATGGCACATGGGAATCAGGTCGGAAGTGCGCGTTGCCGCCGGGTTGGCCGCCAAGCGCGCCACATCAAGAGGATTTGCTTTTTGTTTTCTTTGCAGTGCGGGAAAAACCGCCCGAGAAAGCTCCACGAAGGCTGAAGCGGTTGCCGTGCGCCGTGTGGGCTGCTTGCCGCTCATGTCCACCATGGATGCCTGGCCGGAAGCGTCGAAATGAGAGAGGCGCGCGGGCCGCGCGGGCTTTGTCATGGGACTCCTATGGGAGAAGAATGCCGGCCGTTGCTCCGGCTTCGAGAAGTTGGGAATCTTCAGGCACCACAAGATAGCAGTTTGCGCGCGCCATGGCGGCCAGGTCGCCTGAGCCCTGCCATTGCACGAGCGCAACCTCGGGAACAGGTGCGGTAAATGTGCACGCGGCGGGCAAGAATCGCGTGAGGCCGGGCCTTGCTTTTACTTCTTCAGTCAGGCGTGCTTGAGCGAATCGCGGGCCGCGATCGATGCGTCCGGCAAGCGCGGCCAATATCGGCGCGGCAAAGAGCAGAAAGGTAACGGCTGAAGAAACCGGATTGCCCGGTAACCCCAAGCACTTCGTGCTGTTCTGGCTTTGGATCTGCTTTGTGGAACGTCGGCGAAGCTCTCCGAACACCACCGGCTTGCCGGGCTGGATGCGCACACCGGTGAAGTGGAAGCGCGCCCCGGCGCGAGCGAGAGCCGGTTCAACCAAGTCGGATTTGCCGGCCGAGACGCCGCCGGTGATGAGCAGAAGATCGGCCTCTCTGGCGCGGGCGATCGCGGCGTCCAGAGACTTGGCCGTGTCGCGCGCGATGGGCCGGATCCATGGCTCGCCGCCCGCTGCTCGGACCATCGCGGCCAGCATCGCGCTGCTCGAGTTGCGTATCTGGCCGGGCCCGGGCTTGGCTGCGATGGCGACGAGCTCATCGCCTGTCGAGAGAATGGCCACGCGCGGTCTGGCGTAAACTGCGAGCTCCCGAGCGCCGCAGGAGGCGGCCAGCGCGATCTGCGCCGCGCCAATATGCGCTCCCGCGGTCAACAGCGCAGCGCCCTTGCGCGCCTGCGCGCCGCGGGCCACAATGTTTTCACCCTTCTTGATCGTGCGGGGCGAAACAAGACGAATAGCCGTCTCAGCCGTGGTGCCGGCTCTCTCTACGTGCTCGATCATCACCACGGCGTCGGCGCCGCGAGGGACCGGAGCGCCGGTCATGATCTCCCAAACGGCATGGCGCGGGAGCGGTCCCGAGGGGGCGTCGCCGGCGCGCGTGGCGCCGGTGACCGCGAGCAACCGATGGCTGGAGATCTCGGCGGCGCGGCAGGCATAGCCATCCCGCGTGGAGCGGGCAAAGGGCGGCTGGTCGCTGTCGGCGTAGAGGGTTTGGGCCAGAATGCGCCCGGCACCGGCAGCCAGCTTCACGCGCTCCGTGGCGGGCCGGCTGCGCGCAAGGCGCTGGGCGCTCGCGGCAACGAAATCTGCTGCCTGCGCGTAGCTGAGCAATGCATCCGTAGACCGGTCGGCCATGGAATGGATTGTAGAAGAGGACGCGTAGCGGGTGATGGATGAGCGCCGAAACACCAAGGGCGCCCGCCGTGGCGGACGCCCTTCAATCGAATCAACCCGACGCCAGACTACTTCGTCTTGACTCCGGCGTCGTGCAGGATGCCGGTCACGTCTGCAGCAAACTGGCCCTTCGGCGCCAGGTCCAGATATTTCTGGTAGGCCGCAATGCAGTCCGGAGGAAGAACGATCTTTGTCGGGTTCTTGGGATCGGGAGTTGCATTCGCAATCAGACCCTGGCCCTTGATGTAGTAGAGGAGGGCGAGGTTAGGATCGTTCGCGTTTGGAGCGGCCTTGATCGCCTGATCCGCCGCGGCAGCCATGCCTGCGGAGTTGTTCTCCTGGAAGAAGATGATGGCCTGATTTTTCAGATAGACCTGCGCGCTGGCTGGATTGGCCTTGGCGGCTGCGTCGAAGGCAGCATTGGCTTCAGGAACCTTGCCGGAGCGCGCATAGACTTCACCCAATCCTGACTCCGCCTGGCCAAGAACCGATGGGCGAGGCTTCTTGGATGCGGTTTCAAGATCGATTGCCTTCTTATAGGAGTTTATGGCGTCGTCATACTGCTTCTGCCCGGCCAACTGGTCGAGTCCGGCTTGCCCGTAGCCCAGCTCGGTCCACAACAGGGCTTCGTCCGGCTTGGCGCCCGTGTCCTTGGTCATCAGGCTCACAATGTCGTTGTACTTGGCGGTCTTGATCTCAGCCGTCTTGGCGGCGATGTCGGCCT
>Ga0335073_10010044_pt1 | contig 13285 bp, 21 predicted proteins | sample Lox_Sample_22_FD_207093 | JGI IMG/M metagenome (GOLD analysis project Ga0335073, IMG submission 207093) | Soil microbial communities from Loxahatchee National Wildlife Refuge, Florida, United States - Lox_Sample_2.2 | ecosystem: Environmental > Terrestrial > Soil > Wetlands | place: USA...
GCGCCGCTCATACCCGACCTTGATCCGCTCGCTTTCGATATAGCATTCGCGCTCACGCAGAAGCCGATCGGCGCGATGATCGAATCTCCGTCAGGTACTATTGGGGCCAGCGCCGATGGAGCCACAGCCATTGCTCGGGCCGAGCGCGGATCCAGTCTTCGATCAGGGCATTCACGCGCGTCATGCCCGCAAGCACATCCACTGCCCCGTTGCCGGTTGCAGCCAGGTCGAGCGCCGGCATGATGGTGACGCGGAACCGGGCACCGCTAAGGCGCTCGACAGCGATCGGCAATAGGGGACAACCGAAGCGGAGCCCGATGCGCGCGATGGCCGGCGCGGTCATCGCATCCCGACCGAAGAAGGGCACGGCGATCCCGTCGTTCTGCTTCTGATCGACCAGCATCGCGACATGGCCGCCGCGGCGAAGATGGCGAAGAAGATCACGCCCACCCGCGGCACCCTTGGCTACGGCGCAACGGGCGCGCAGCCGACGCCGCAACAGTCCATCGACCCAGCGGTTGTTTGCTGCCCGATAGACAGAGAGCAGGGATGGTCCCATTAGACGGTGGATCGTCGTAGGACCAATTTCCCAGTTGGCGAAGTGACCGCCGAACACGATCACCGGCCGGCCGGCGGAGAGTAGTTCCTGAACGGCGGCAACGTTGACAATTTCGACGCGGTGGCACTCTTCACCGCAAATCCGACCAAGATGCGGATACTCCGCCACAGATCGGCCGAGATTGTCCCACATGCCGCATAGGATGCGCCGGTTCTCGCCGTCGCTGTTCTCGGGCATGGCACGCATGAGGTTGCCCAGCGCACGGCGCGACACGCCAAGCCGCGGTCCGATCAATCGCCCAATGTAACCACCCAATGCTGAGGCCCAGTCGATTGGTAGGCAGGCGAATGTCATCATCACCGCTAAAACGACCGCGGCCTCGGACAGCTGGGACGCTTGGTGTAGCACGCGCCGAAAGCCGACGATCCATCCGCTCTTGTTAGCGTATCTGAAACTCAATGGCGCACCTTTGTCGTCGGTGTCCCGAGCGTGTGGACCGCGACGATGATGCGCAGCCACGTGACAGCGCCCCCGCTGTCCCCCTCCGGGTCCTTTTCTCGGCCATCGCTTCTCCGACTAGCAAACGATTAGCGAAGACATCCAACATCGAATCGTTTCATCTCAGCCGGGGTCGCCGTCGCGGTCGGCGCGCCCGATCCGCAGCCGCTCTACTGCCGACGAGAAGTCGAAGCCGGCAAAACCGAACCAGACCCGGCGCGCCCGACAGGGCCGGCCTGTTGGTCACCCCCTCTCCTTCTCATGCTGACGGCGAGCACGGTAGCACTGTTCACGCCCGCTTTAGATTGACGGCGGAAGTCTTGCCTTGCTGGCCGCGCTCCAGGTCGTAGCTGACCTTTTGTCCTTCGCTCAGATTGCCTATGCCCGAGCGCTCGACGGCGGAGATGTGGACGAACACGTCCTTCGAGCCGTCATCGGGCTGTATGAAGCCGTAGCCCTTCTGCGTGTTGAACCATTTGACGGTGCCGATGGCCATGATGTCCTCCAAACAATGATGTGTATCTGCACACGCATAGGCGCGCCGATCCGACTCCAGTGGACCGGGGAAACTGGATCCGGTGCTCTCGATCGGAGCGCAGGAGAACAGGCCGGACCGCAGAAGAGATAGAGCAGTAGGATGACGCGGCGTTGGCGCTTTGGCAAGAAATCGGCGCGAGGCGTGCGCACAGCCGGTCTTGACCGCCGCCGCGCTGCTCGTCACCGCCGCTGCACCACCAGCACCTTGGGAACGGCGCCGGTTGTCTCCCAGTCCAACGGGTCGATCTGCTCGATCTGCCGCCCCACCTCGGTCCTGCCATCTTGTGCGAACGGCGCGCGGCCATACCGCATCGGGTGCCCGTCCAAGTCCTTTTCGCCGAGATCGACGGCAATCTGCGTCCCTGGTCGTTGTAGATAGATATGCGCGCGATGATCGATGGACCGCCTCCTCGGGGCTCGCAACCGCCATTATAGCGCGCCTCGTCGAGCCCGGGAGGGGACCGCCCGGCCCCGCATATAGCGCTCGCGGAGTTTGAAATTGTAACAGTCCCGCCAGAACGGCTATGCTTTTGTGTGAAGTCCCTTCCTGAACCGCAGACGATCTGAAGGCGGCAATGCAAAAGAGCGGCGTCGTAGGCTCAGCGAGCATCCGCTTCGCGACTTAGCCAGCAGAAGCGGACCGACAGCGCGCCGCGGGTTGCTGGTCTCAGTCCGAATTGCGATCGTCTTGTTGCGGCGTCGACGCCGATCCGGCGCGCGCCGCATTTCACAGAATGCTCAATGCCCTGCTCGCTTCTGCGAAGAGGCTCAGGTCGGCGACTAATCCGTCGTCACGCTCGATTGCGTATTGGCTGCGCCCAGCTTCGCTTTTCTCGATGACGGCCAGAACGTTCGGATCGCTTGTCTCAAAAATTCGGAGATTGCGTTCGCCCACTTCCAACTCGGCGAGCTTGCCGCGCAGCGCCGCCTCCGTCGTGCGCGGGCTGACGTCGACGAGACCGATCAGGCCCTCCGCCGTAATACCGGCCGACTGCACACGATCGCGCAGGGCGTTTGCCGCGGCCACCTTAGCCCGCTCCGCAGCCGCGTGCTCATCGGCCAGCGCCTTGGCGTCGCGGCGGCTGGCAGAATATTGGGTGCCGATCCGGCGCAGGAAGCCCGACGCCGACATGTCCCGAGTGTCGACCCAGTCCGCGGCGGTCGTCCACGTGGCGGCGAGCCAATCGCGCATCTCCTTGTTCTCCATGACCGCCAGCCGCGCGGCGCGCAGCTCGGCCGCCCAGCGCTTCTGCGCCGGAGGGCCGGCGAGTTCCGGCCACTCCGAATGGCCGGGCGCGGCGCGCCTCTCTGGCAAGGCGCGGTGACGCTCTGGGGCATGGCGCTTCGCCAGGTCGTACTGGCGCCGGTATTCCGCCTCCCATTCCTCCCCCTCCTGGTCGGGCAGGATGCCGTCCCGGTCGACGAAAAACCGCGTCGTGGCCTCCAACTCCCTGTCCCGCAACTCCTTCAGATCATCCATCGGTCGCCTCCTGAGCGATTGAGTTTTCCCTGCTTTGACTCCGAAGGGATGGCGTATCAAGCCCGCTTGACATCGGCGAAGAACGCGATGAGGGCGGGGCCGTCCAGGCCAAAATCTCTCTCTCCGCGCATCAGCGCGACGCTTCGCCAGGTGAATGTGCCGGCATCCGTGGCGACGATGAATTCATCGAAGCCGGAGGCGACGAGCTCGTCTTCGATCGCCTGTAGCCGATTGCGGATCTCGAGATCGAAGATGCGGCGGTGCGCTTCCACGACCTTCACAAAACCGAGGCTGTCATCGTTAGGGACGCGCTCGGCTTCCTCCTGGGTCAGCACGATGAGCTCGCAACCACCAAGGGCGGTCAAGGTTTCGCCATCGTTGAGGAGGATGATGGGTTCGTACTCGTCGGCAAGGTCCATGTTGACCATCTCTGTCACTGTGTGACGGAACCATCAGGCATTTAGGCTGGTTGTCTCGAGCGGAAAGCATCAATCCGACCCCGAAGGTGAGCACGTTGGAAGCGCTGCTCCGCCGGCGAGTACCGCTGCTGCTGCTGGCCGCACTAGGGCTTTGGTCAGTTATTATCCTGGTGCTGGTCGCCGTCGTAGATAGTGGCTGAGACGGTATTCCCATCTGTCAATGCTGGCTATCGGTCGGCGGTGCACCCCTACCACGCTCGAGCCCAAGTGGGCGAAGGTCAGCGCGCTGCTGCTTTACATCGTTGCCTCGGTATCGTTCGTCGAGGTCACCTCGGACAGATCTACGTGGCAAAGGGCCTTTCGAGTGCCTACATGACCCACATCGTCCGCACTCATCAGTAGAAGGGCCGCCAACAAGGTGAGAGGGTCCCCGCTCGTCTCAGACAGGCTGAGACGGCCCGGACGGTTGAGGCTGCTTCGGTGGCGATACGGACGTGGCAGAGGCGACGGAAGAGCTTTGAGAAGCACGAGGCTTCGCTGCAAAGGTCACATGGGAGCGAGGGCTATGACAAGCGACGTGGTAGAACTCGATGAGCACCGGGGCAAGAATGCTCAGAAAGCTATGGAAATTCGTCGACGTCTCCACGAGGTGCAGTGCGACCAAGCCGCTCTGAAGGAGCGCCAAGCGGAGTTCGAGAGATATCTCATCGTCGTTCCAGCGGTGACTTGGCCGGAGGCCGCTGCCAGGGCGCAATACCTCATTCAACTGCTCGCGGATGGCGCCGACGCTCAGAATGCGCGCCGCCAAGAACTGATCGCCAGTGTTCTGAAGGATCTCTCGGGATTATCCGGCTGACGCAACCGACTGCAGCTATCAGCAGAGTGCCAGCTATGAATGAGAACCTCAAGATCGTAAAAGCGAATATCCAGCGCTATCGCTGGCTCTTGCAAACGAAGCTCACCAAGGCACGACGAAAACTGGTCGCGGAGATGCTTGGTGAGCAAGAAAGAGAACTGAAGAAGCAGCAGGCATCATCCGGACGGAGTTGGGCCCGACGCCTCCTGCGCGCCCTTCCATTCGGCCGGCGCTCCTAGGGACCGTCGTTCTGCGTAGAGTGGCGCACTCGGCGCGCGCCGTCGCCAAGGTTGGAGACGACCGTGATAGCGATGATGACGGGGAGGCACGCCTAACCGGCGCTGGCCCTTCGCCAGTCCGGTATTCGTCGACGGCCTGTGGCGCGTACAGATGCCGGATGCGGCGGTGTATCGGGCGAAGGCTGAGGAGATGCGCAAGCGCGGAAACTCGGCACATGACCCGGTGGCACATCAGGACCTTCTGAGTCTGGCTGTGAAATACGAGACGCTTGGACTGCCGATCAATGCCGGGCGCGCGCCTCCTTTGGCGACCTCAAGCCGTGCCGCTCAATGCGCGCAATCCTACCCGGATGCGTGTCGCTTGGCGGTGCTATACTCGGCCGATGGAAGCCGCGTACAGCATCGTTAGCCAAGCTGATGGGACGTTTGCCGTCGAGAGGACCGAGCCCGGGAAGTCGCCTGTAGTCACCGGACACTTCAAGACGGAAAAAGAGACGCGCGCTCACGTTGCGGACCTAAGGAAACGGCCTCCCGATACCGACTAATTCGATGACAAACAGCCGCTCTACTGCGTCGACGACGGCGATGGCGGTGGCAACGTCAACGTATTCTATTCACTCACTCAATCACGAAATCTGGCTGATCAGAATGCCCGCATCAATGCGGCGCGCTCGGTTTCGTCGGTCATCATTTCCAACAGCGCACGCGTTGCATGAACGAGCGAGCGTGTCGCCTCGACGCCTTGCTCAGCGTCGTGAAGTCCTCGCTCGAGCATCCTTTCGAGTTCGTCTGTGCGCTGGCGTCCGCGTAGGTGCTTCAAACAGTAAGAAATCGCGATCAACAGGTTTCCGAGGTCGTGAGCGTCGCGGATTAGAGTCAACTCGCGGATCTTCCGTTGCCGGGACGAGTCAAGGGTATGCGGTTGTTGCACGGTAGCCCCCTAGTCTTGGTTCGTCGACGCAACGGATTGCCGACCCGATCTCCATGTACCATCAAAGTAGTGGCCACCAAATGATCCAAATCAAGGGGCTCCGGGAGAGCCGTTCGGGCCGGTCGAAGAGGGTTGTGATCTCTATGAAGTGGCGCAGCGGCACGCCGGCCGATTGGGCGGACGACGGCTGCGGTGCGAGCAACCTGATCTACGGCGTTTGGCCTCATAGCCCCGGCGTCGTACGAGCAGAAGGCGATCTACGTGGTGCAGGTGCAGCTCGAGAGAAGGTGGAGTGCGGCTCGCGGCGGGGTCTCGACAGTTGCAGAACGTCCATCGTTATGTCTTGGCGAGCGGTCCATGAATGGCCGCTCAGGAATTCTTGTGCATTGTTGCTGGCCACTGTCTGGCATGAGCCCACGTATTGCGGAGTTGGCGATAGCGCTCTCGAAACCCGCGCCCCGCGGCGAGCGCAGCGAGTAGCTAAGAAAAAGTCCGGCTTCCGCTACCGCCCGAGCCCGCCGTAAGGTCGGAGCGGGCCGGCACCGTTCGTCATCAGCGTGATAAGGAGGCGCCGACGCCGTTCATCCGTGGGAGAAGGTTTGGGCGCCTCGGGAGCAACAGCGGGTACCGGCGAGGCAGCTCGCGCTCGCGGCTGCTCTTGCGTCGAGCGCGCTCCGGCGACTGGCGTTGGGTCGTCACGCCGTTCGCTGGACCAGGGGCCAATGGCGAGGCTGCCGGCAAGGACCCCCGCTAAGATGAGACCGAGACCCCCATACCGACGCTCTCGCCGGACGAATGCTAAATTGGACTGCGCCATGATCGGCTCGTGGCCTCTTGCCCTCATGATCTTACTTGTTCTTTTCGGCGCTGTTCGTGATTGCATGACCGGTGGCGGACAAGTCCTCTCCGGCGCCCGCCGTCGTGTTGCAAGCGCTAAGCAAGGATGCCGCACCGGACACAAGCAGGATGCTCAGCAGAATTGCCACCAGATTTTTTCGCATCGTGGTCTCCCGTATTCTGGATTTTTCTTTGGGGCTGCGGAGAGCAGCGATCGTTCCCAGCACTGTTGGCATGTGGGCGGAGTAAGAGGGGGGCGCTAGGTTCGGAAACTACTCAGTGCCACGCCAGTCTCGCCCGGCGTGCCCGCCGTAAAATCGGCGCCTACTAAGTAGATTCCGAGCCTAATCCTTTGTTACTGGCTATGTGGATATTGACGGGCGCTAGGATGAACGCGGCAGCAGAGCGACGGATCAGCGCCCATTTCGACATCGATCTGGGGAAGCTGATCGAGGAGGAGTGGCGGGGATGCCTCGTGCATTCGGATGCCCCCGATCCCCTATCCAAGATGCGGTAGTGAACGGACCGAATGCCGCATCGTCACTGCTGGGCCTGGGAAGGGACGGCGGACGGAAGCGCCGTGTTAGCGCCTATATGGGTCGCAGTGGAGCAAGTCATGCCCGACATGAAAGATGAGATGCTAGGCGTCCGCGAGGTGCTTCAGAGCGTCGAGGATGCCTTGATTGACAATGGATGGCACGAGATCACCGTGCGCACCGAGCAGGGCATGTTTGCCTGGGTCTCCGACAAGCGGGCAGCGAAAGTCGAAGAGGAGGAAGGCGACGACGGGGATTACCTGGGCGGGTAGCCATTAGCGAAGGCGCAGTGCACGAGCTTCTCGAGCTCGAAGGTGTGATGATGACGGGCCATGGTACTGAGCGCGCTGGCGGTCGAGAACAAAAGAAATCCAGTCGCACCTTTGGCGGAGCAAGCCGAATCACCGCGCCGCGACAACGGGCGGACTGAGTAGCGGATCACGATGCCAAGTAGGAGTTACCGTCGCTGCCGCGGCTTATCCTCTTCCTCTCGCCGCACTTTGGGCGCCGCTCTCAACAGTTTGGCACGGATGTGCTTCAGCATCCAAATGCGCTCCGATAGCGGGAATCGGCTGTGTTCAATTTCCCCAATGTACGAGGTCGAGCAAGCCGCGCCTTTTGCCATTGCGCCATACCATCGTCGCACCCATGTATTGGTGGCATCGCCTTTGGGCGCCATCGGCAGAGAGACAACGCCCGCCTTCGCAAGAGAGGTTGCGCGCCCTCCCGCCCAGGACGGGTAAAAGGTGAGCGCCGGTGAGCGGTGTCTCTCGCGACAAGTGAAACATCTCATATTGTTAGAAGACGATCGCGACGTTGCGGCCATGCTCGCCCGGCTGCTTGGGGAACTGGGCTACTACGTCACCTGCGCCATGCGATCCGCCGACGCATGCGAGGTGCTCGAGCGCGTAAAGGTCGATCTTCTGATCGCGGACGTGATTCTGCTGGATGGCACTTGCTTCGCCGCCGTGGATATCGCCAAGCGAAAAAGCCTGCCCTGCATCCTCATGACCGGGAACGGAGATCAAATGGCGCAGCTTCAGACCAACGGCGCTCTTCATCTCAGCACGCCCTTCAGGCTCATCGCCTTCATGGACGAAGTGCGCAGTCGGATCGGTCCGGGCGACGGTGAGGGACGGAATTGACAATTCTGATAGCGCCGCATGGCGCCTGGGAGAGGCAAAATGCGCAAAATCGCGCTGATTACCACCCTGCTGGCATCGGTCGCCGGCGGGGCATTTGTCGCTGAGTATTCGCCTCCCGCAATGGCTTGCAACGCGCCGAGCTGTGATCAAGAGGATCCGGCGACCGTCCCCGGACAGCCCGCAAGCCCAATCGCAGACCCGGTGCTGACGGACTACCCGGTAACGCTTCCCGGAGAGCCCTGCTGATCCAACGGCCAGTGAGTGCCACAGGAGACGCGAGGGAGACAGAGCCATGGGCCACCGTGCGTACATCTATCTGCAACCGCCGGGGATCAAGATCGCCATCGACCTCGGCGAGAAGGAGCTCGAAATGCGCCCGACCCGGCACGGCCGCGCCCGGTTCGAGCACGAGGGCATACCCCAGGCCGGGCACATCGAGCAGGTCGACCCGCCCGACTGGGAGGCCCGCGGGGCCATCCCCAAGGTGCTGGTGGTGCAGCGGCAATAATGGGCTGGCTGCCGACATAAGGATCGACCATGGCATTCCTCGATCGTGGCGCGCGCGCCGTCCTCCTCTCCGAGCTGGTCTCGGGCCTCATGATGACCTTCCGCTACATGTTCAAGCGGCCGGTCACCGTGAACTATCCCTACGAGAAGGGTCCGCTGTCGCCGCGCTTCCGCGGCGAGCACGCGCTCCGCCGCTATCCCAACGGCGAGGAGCGCTGCATCGCCTGCAAGCTGTGCGAGGCGATCTGCCCGGCGCTCGCCATCACCATCGAGGCCGAGCCGCGCGAGGATGGCAGCCGCCGCACCACGCGCTACGACATCGACATGACGAAATGCATCTATTGCGGCTTCTGCCAGGAAGCCTGCCCGGTCGATGCCATCGTCGAAGGGCCGAATTTCGAGTATGCCACCGAGACGCGCGAGGAGCTCTTCTACGACAAGGACAAGCTGCTGGCGAATGGCGATCGCTGGGAGGCGGAGCTCGCGCACAACCTCGCGCTCGACGCGCCCTATCGCTGAGCCGCGCCCATGATCGTCCAGGCCATCTGCTTCCGCCGCCTAGCAGGAACGCAGCCCTCTGTCCTTACGCGTCATATGCCTCGGCGATGGGGTTATAGGAACCCGAGTGCGAGCCAGAGCCAACGCGAACCAGGATCAGATTTTTATCGGTGGGAAGGCGCGCCGATGTCGCTGCCCGGAAGTTCTAGGGTTTGACCCATGCTTGTGGGGTGAGCGCGAAGGTGTATCGCGCTGCTCGCGAGCGGGGCGGATCGAGGAGCGGCACCCTCACCTCAACGAGCGCCAGTTTTGCCGCGCGGCATTAGCTATGAACCCATTTTTGTGGCGAAGCACCCAGGACTAAGGCCATCGAGGGCGGTGTCTGGTCATTCACCATCCACTTAAGGGTTGACCTGGCATGGCTCTCAGAACAGCCAAAGCGGCGAACCACGTCCTTTACCGTCACCGGAGGGGCGTCAGGTCTCACTCCCCTCTCGATCCTGATATGCAGCGGTTCGTATTGCATGCTGCTCTCCGCACTGCTTCCGCCAAGCATGGGGAGCGACGGCGCCGCGTCAAGCGCGGCGTGAGCCTGTCACAATGCCGCCTCGTTCACCGGCCGACCCGCTTCCGTCGCGCGCTCGCGACAGCCCTCAGGCTCGGCCGATGAGAGCTGTGTCGATTGGCGCGCTAAACGCCAGCACGCGCACCCCTTGCTTGAACCTCCCCGGGCAACTCCTCTGAACGGAGATCACGATTGCCGATATGAGCTTGATCGTTGATGATTGACGCCGCACGCAATAGAGCGACCACCATGCTGGAGTCCGTGCTTCTCATGCTCAACGGCGCTCGCGCGAATCGGGAGCGTGCAGAGCGAGCCCGATGGCTCGCCAAACACGGGACGCTGTTGAGAACCTGTTGCACTACGCGGCGGAGCTGGAACGGATTGCCCTTGAGACCGAGATGCGCGTTTGCGCACGGGCCGAAACTATCGCCCGCACGAAGGCCTTGGGCGCCGAGATAAAGAAGCTGGTTGAAGAGACGCAAGCGCGGCTTCAGCAGGGCAACGCGCGCGCCAAGTCGAAAGGATAGCCGAAACCCTCGAGCCGAAGGACGAGCCAGCGAAAAAGCTGAGCGTCCCTCTGCCCAAACTTGCCGCTGGCGAACGCTTCATTGAGCGCGTCGCAAAGTTCATGGATGCGGAAGGGCTGGTGGAGAAGCTGCAAGCCGTGCTCGGCCGCATACCCCATAATGGCGTCGTTCCCTGAGATCATCATTATGGGCAACCGAAGGCTCTTTGCATGCCCGGCGAAGGAGGCGCTTGTCTCGTCCTGCATGGACGCGTCAATAACGATAGCATCGATGCCGTCGTCCTTCAGGAACTGCCGCATCGAAACACCGCTCTCCGCGGAACTCACCCGATACCCGGAATCCTCAAGCATGGCCGTGATCGTGTCTCGTATCAGGCCTTCACCATCGACGACTAGGACGTGCTTTTGATCGGCCAAGAGGCTCGCCCACCCTTCTCAGTTTGACCCAACAGCAACAGTTTCGCCTCAGTTCACCGGCTGAGCATCGGGGAATTTCCATGAGCCCTTCAAGATTTCGGAACGGGGTCGATAGAGACGGACCATGTAGTTCCAGCCCGGCGTGATCGGCAGGCAGTTCGGAATCTGGCTGTCGCAGACGCCAAGCCGTCAATGCAAGCGCCAGCGCGGCGCCTACCATCACATTTGGTTTTGTGGACGGCGGAAATTCTTCGATGCCCATACCGTCGATTTCCCCAATGGGAGGATTCGTACTCGCGAACGACCACCGGAGCTGCTTCGAGATGCACGGACCGTAGAAGACAAATGTTGATCGGCGTATCTGTGAGCTCTGCCAGAAATGTTCGTCGATCCTATCTCCTGCCTCTGCCCATCGTGCAGCTTGACCAGGTACCGCGCGGCTCATACATTTTTTATCGTTCGCACATGACGCCGCATCCGCTGCCGGGTCCAGGCCCTGGGGGATGCCGATCGGTAGAAGTGCGCCTGACATTGGTGTTGGAGGCGCCCGGTGGTCTTTCGACTTGCAAAGAGCACGCTCTCTGTCGCAGAGCTTTTGGTGACGGCCTGAATGCCTACGTATCAGACCACACCGCAATCATTGCATTCAGTTTCGGAGACAGTGAGGGCGCGCTCGCCGCGTCAGAAGAAGAGCGCCGCCGCATCAGGACGGAACCAGATCGCGCTGGCCTTGCAAGGCGGCGGCTCGCACGGGGCCTTCACTTGGGGCGTGCTCGATCGGTTGCTCGAGGAGCCGAGTCTCGAGATCGTTGCGGTCAGCGGCACGAGCGCCGGCGCGATGAATGCGAGTGTGCTGGCGCACGGGATGCGAGATGGCGCCGCCGCGGCGCGCGAAGCGCTGCGAGGTTTCTGGGAGGCGCTCGGCCGCATGCCGGGCTTCGCCAGCCTCCGGGGTACATGGATGCAGGCCGCCCAGGAATGGCACCTGGAGAACTCGCCGCTCTTCCACTGGTTCAATGTCTTGGCGCACATATTCTCGCCCTACCAGCTCAACCCCTTTAATATCCATCCGCTCCGCCCGTTGATCGAGCATATCGATTTTGCGGCGCTTCGGAGCGATCACGAGGCGATTCGGGTGTACATCGGCGCGACAAATGTCCGCACTGGGCGGCGCCGTGTGTTCGACAATAGCGAATTATCGCCGGATGTGATTCTCGCTTCCGCCTGCCTGCCGCTGATGTTTCAGGCGGTCGACATCGATGGCGAGGGCTATTGGGACGGCGGATATACCGGCAATCCCGCGATCGCCCCGCTGTACCAGGTCACCACGGCGACCGACCTCATCGTCATCGGAATCAATCCACTGTCTCGCGACACGCTGCCGCGAACCGCCCGGGAGATCGCAAACCGCATCGACGAGATCTCGTTCAACTCCACCTTCATGCTCGAGCTTTCGACGATCGCATTCATCGATGAGCTTCTCGAGACCAAGGCGATCGATCCGAGCCGCTTCAGACCCTTGCTCCTGCATGGCATCGATGGTGGGGCGAAACTCGGCAAACTCGGCGCATCGAGCAAGATGAACAACCATCCCGCATTCCTGCGCTATCTGTACGGCTATGGACGGGAAGCAGCCGATGCGTGGCTCGCGAGGCATCTTCACGAGGTGGGCAAGCATTCGACAGTCGACCTGACCGAGCTGGTGCCGCTACGCAAGGACTTCCACGTCGGCCTTGTAACATCGCCACGATAGGACATCGTCGAGTGCGCGCGTCTATTTGCGGTTTCTGGGCGGACCGACCCTGACTTGAGCGGAATCGTGGCGCTTCTCGGAAGTAATTCTCCTGGAGCGCACAAGTTCGCGCATAAGTTCACTTTGGGTCAAACCCTGCCCAACGTGAAGGGGCAGAGCGTGTCCGCTCTGCCCGGTTGTTTCAGACGTCGACTGTTCCGCGATGGCAAGAGCGTCATCGACCTCGATGCCCAGATACCTTGCGGTGCTTTCGATCTTTCTGTGCCCCAGCAGAAGCTGTACTGCTCGCACGTTGCCGGTCCGCCGGTAGATCAGCGTCGGATCGACGGCTTTCCGAGTTTGCTCCGTCACTTCGAACCTAACAGGTTGCCCGGTTTTCTTTTGACGCACGGTAGCCCGCTCGATTGCATCTCCGCCGGGTGCAACGTCCTCGACCTTGAGAGCGACGACATCGCAGCCACGTAGCTTGCTGTCGATAGCAAGGTTGAACATCGCCAAGTCGCGGGCCTTCTCCTCAATCTGAGGCTTGGTTCGTATCGCCCAGACGTGCTTTGGCCGGAGGGGCGGCTTCGGTCCGATCACTCTGTTCTTGTTCCACGGCGTGCGCCCGTTCGAGGCTACTAGGGGGATCTGACAGTCGTGCATTGTCACACTCCTCTGTTGGGAGGATGACCAGCATCTGCTGCCGCCGCGTCGTCTCTGCCTGGTGAACCCCGGCTCTCGCCGCCGTCCGCGCCGATCGTCGGCTTCCACGGGGAGGATCTGCGAGGTCAGGTCTGGCACAAAACTGACACACGCCCCGGGAAGTCAATAATTTTGCTTTATTAGCAATGGGTTGCGGCGTCCCCACCAACTTTGCCAAGGTTGGGGTCGAGGGTTCGAATCCCTTCGCCCGCTCCAGATTTTCTCGGCAAACCAACGTGTTGGGGAAAGCGGCCGCCTCGGCCTGCGGAACGCGCGCACGCTCAATGACGCGCGGGGC
>Ga0335073_10010045_pt1 | contig 13284 bp, 14 predicted proteins | sample Lox_Sample_22_FD_207093 | JGI IMG/M metagenome (GOLD analysis project Ga0335073, IMG submission 207093) | Soil microbial communities from Loxahatchee National Wildlife Refuge, Florida, United States - Lox_Sample_2.2 | ecosystem: Environmental > Terrestrial > Soil > Wetlands | place: USA...
TCAAGCCATCAAGGACCATGCCAGCGACGTGCATTTGGAGCCGTTTGAGAGGGTCATGCGGCTGCGCTACCGCGTGGATGGTGTGTTGATTGATGCCACCCCGCCGCCCAAGCAAATGCAACTGGCCCTGGCCTCGCGCTTTAAAATCATGAGCAGCCTCGACATCGCCGAGCGGCGTTTGCCGCAAGACGGACGCATGCGGGTGCGTGTGAGCGGCAAGGACTATGATCTGCGTGTTTCGGTGTTGCCGACCGTGCACGGCGAGAAAATCGTGCTGCGCGTGCTCGACAAGACCAATCTTTCCGCCAGCATTGACAAGCTCGGGTTGGATGGCGAAACCTTCAAACAGTTCAAAGCCGCCATTGATGCCCCGCACGGGTTGATTCTGGTCACCGGTCCGACCGGCTCGGGCAAAACGACCACCCTTTACTCCGCGCTGAACGAACTCAACAATCCCATCTATAACATCGTCACCGTGGAAGACCCGGTTGAATTTCAAATTCCCGGCATCAATCAGGTGCCCACCAAGAAGGAGATCGGCCTTACCTTCGCCAACGCGTTGCGGTCGATCCTCCGTCAGGACCCGGACATCATCATGATCGGGGAAATCCGTGACACGGAGACCGCCGAAATCGCCATCGAAGCCGCGCTTACCGGACATCAGGTGCTCAGCACCATGCACTGCAATGACGCGCCCGGCGCCATCGCCCGGCTTGATGACATGGGTATCGCTCCGTTTTTGATCTCCTCCTCCGTCATCCTTTCCTGCGCCCAACGCCTGGTGCGCCGCATCTGTCCGCATTGCAAAGAACCGGTCACCTATCCCCCAAAAATGTTTGAAGACCTCGGCATAGATCCCGCCACGCTCAACGGCGTGCAACTGTATCGCGGGCGCGGTTGTGAGCGCTGCAAAAATTCCGGTTACAGCGGGCGCCTTGCCATCATCGAGGCCATGTCCATTTCCGATCAGATTCGCAAACTCATCATCGCCCGCGCCAACTCACGTGAATTGGCCAAGATAGCCGTCAGCCAGGGCATGCGCACGTTGCGAATGGTTGCACTGGATCGCGCCAGGGAAGGCATTTCCACGCTGGAACAGGTCATGGTGATGACCTCGTCGCACTGACTTGCGCCGGGTTCAGAATTTACGCTGCGGAATGGCAAACGGCTGCGGGTTTTGCGACAGCCAGGGAGCCATCTGCGGCGCCCAGGTGGGCGCGGTCAAGGCCGGGATGCCGGCTGGCCGGGTTATTCCGGGGAGTGGCGGCACCGCCGCCGGTTGGCCAATTCCACTGTTCAATGGTGTGAACGAGGCGCCCACGGGATTAACCAACGGCTGGGTGGAATCGGTGACCGGGAAGTTGTTTTGCGGCTTAAAGGCCGGTGTGTTGTCCGGCACGGACGTGGCCGCGGTAACGGGCACGGAGCCCGGGTTGAGCATCTGCTGGAACTGGTTCAATTCCGCCTGTTGTTGGGCGACGGCCGAAGTGTTGGGGGTTGGTTGCAGTGCCGGAGAGCCAAATAATTTTGACCAGAAGGATTCCTTGTTCGGGTCTGCGGATGAATCGTTCCCCGGCGCGGTGTTGGGAAACTGGCTGGAAACCAAGGGCGACTGGAAGGCATCCGGACCACTGTCCATCAGATCGGAGGAATTGTCGTTGCTGTTGGTCTGGTCGTTTCCCTGTTCCCAGGAATTCCGTGACCGCGATGGGTCTCCGGACGGGTTAAACCAGATAGAGGGGTTGCGCCTTTCCAGGTAGCGTTCCATCGGCGACAGGTCTTCCCGCTGATCGTTTTCGTTGAGTTTCCCGGTTTGCAGCAATTGGTTTGACGACACGCCCAGAATCTCCGCCGGCGTCATGAAAATCCATTCCTGACGATCCCGGGCGGATTTTGGAAATCGCCCGCCGGCGACCGGCGCGGGCACCGGCCCGAAATCATTGAACGAACCGATGGGGGCCGCGTCTTGAAACAGGCCTCGAAAATCCGCCGGTGCCAGCGGCTGGGTCGAAGGCGAGATCGGGTTGGAGGAAATCTCATTTCCGGCCGGGGACGAGAAAATAATGGGTTTCCAGGCATTGGTCTTCGCCGGTTGGGCTTCAACCAATGGCGCCATCGCCACGACCGCAACGGCCAGAGACGATGACATTCTTAAACTGGTCAGGCGGATACCCATTCAACCCCCACCCTACCGCAACAGATTGCCGCCGTCAAAACGAATTCACCCCGGTCTGGTTAAACCGCGAATGGTTAAAAGGTGGAATCATGGGCACAATCACACCGGCAATCGGCTCAACCATCTAACAATTCAACCAATCACCAATTACCAATCACTGCCTTTCATATTCACCTTTGCTGACCTTTTTAAGCACGGTAAAACCGGCCTTTTTCGCGTCTGAAACGGACAATGGCTTGAGTTTGGTGGGCGTATTGAAGCCGGAGATGATTTTACGCACCGGCTTTTTACAGGCCGGACAATGCGTCAACGGCTTGGCTGACAGCGGCCGGCGCAGCGTGAAACGCCCGCCGCATACCCTGCACTCACCTTCACACAACTCATATTCGTAGAGAGGCACGGAACTAATTTCGATTTTCGATTGGTGATTGTCGAATGGAAATTGAATAGGATTATCGGCGATGGGCGCAACAAAATCCGATCCGGCAAAGGTCTTTCTGACCGCCGAATGGCGTTTCCTGGCGATGTTCAATTACGAAATTGATCCGGCAACGCTCGCGCCGTTCATTCCGGCAGGCACGGAATTGGATTTTTGGAACGGCAAAAGTTATGTGAGCGTCGTTGGCTTTCTGTTTCAGAACACCCGCGTCGGTGGAGTGCCAATCCCATTTCACCGCGATTTTGAGGAAGTCAACATGCGATTTTACGTCCGCAGGAAGGCAGATGACGGCTGGCGGCGCGGCGTCGTTTTTGTCAAGGAATTGGTTCCGCGAAGAGCCATTGCCTTTGTTGCGCGGAAATGCTACAAGGAGAACTATTTTGCAGTGCCGATGACACACCGGATTGAGAAAATCCATGAAAACATTAAAGCTGTTTCCTATTCCTGGTGCTCGGATGGCCGTGAGAATTTTCTGCGAGTAACTGTGTCCGGCGATTCCCAGTCAGTGGCGGATGGTTCGTTGTCAGAATTTATCAGTGAGCATTATTGGGGTTACACAAAGCTGCGTGACGGCTTCACAATGGAATATCATGTGGAGCGCCCGCGTTGGCGCATTTGGGAAGCCCAAACGGCGGAACTTCGCTGCGACGCGGCCAATTTATACGGCGAACATTTCCATGAGGTTTTCAGCCGGCCTCCGACTTCAGCTTTCCTTGCGGACGGTTCGGGAGTAAAAGTATATCGGGGAATCAAGTTGACGACATGAATGAAGCCAAGACCAAGCCGGCAGGCTGGATCCTTTACGATGATTCCTGCGCGTTTTGCCGACGCTGGATTCCGTTCTGGGCAGAAACCGTGCGAAAACGTGGATTTGAAATTGCGCCGCTGCAAGCGGATTGGGTCAAAGAAAAGCTGCAAATGAGCGATGACGACCGGCTCCAGGACTTGCGTTTATGGCTGGCGAACGGTGAGCAAATCCAAGGCGCCGACGCTTATCGCTACGCAATGAAAAGGATCTGGTGGGCCTTTCCGATTTTCTTGTTTTCCCAAGTGCCACTGGGAAGAGACATTTTCGATTGGAGTTGCCGAAAATTTGCTGTGCACCGCTACCGGATTTCACGCGCCTGCAAACGATAGTTTCTTCAAGTTGCCTCTGCCGCTTTACTTCTTCAAAAACGCGCTGAACAAATCAATCGGCAGCGGCAGGAACGTCGTCGTGTTGTGTTCACTGGCCATTTCGCGCATGGTCTGGAGATAGCGCAGTTGCAGCGCAATCGGTTCCTTGGCGATCATCTGCGCGGCCTGCACCATTTTTTCGGCGGCCTGATATTCGCCTTCCGCGTTCACCACCTTGGCCCGGCGCTCGCGCTCGGCTTCGGCCTGCTTGGCCATCGCGCGTTTCATACTGTCCGGCAACGCCACGTCCTTTACTTCCACCGCCGTCACCTTGATCCCCCACGGCTCGGTCTGGCGGTCAATGATTTCCTGCAGTTTCTGGTTGATGACGTCGCGTTGCGAGAGCAAATCGTCCAGCGACGCCTGGCCCAGCACGCTGCGCAGCGTGGTTTGCGCAATGAGCGAGGTGGCTTTCCAGAAATTTTCCACTTTCACCACGGCGTCATTCGGGTTGATAACGCGGAAATAGACCACCGCGTCCACCGTCACCGGCACGTTGTCCTTGGTCATGATTTCCTGTTTGGCCACGTCAATGGTTACGACGCGCAAATCCATCTTCACCATCCGGTCCACGATCGGAATCAGAAAAATAATGCCCGGCCCCTTGGCGCCCAGCAGCTTGCCGAGCCGGAAGATGACGCCGCGTTCGTACTCGCGCAGGATGCGCAATGCCTGTGGCAGCACGACGACCGCCAGGATAAACAAAACCACGACCCACGCGCCAAGCTTGGCAATAAGATCCACAGGGATGTCATTCATAGTATTTTTCCGTTAATTTTTTGGTTTCACTTTCAACGTCAAGCCTTCGATGCCAACGACTTCCACGGGTTGCCCGGCCTCGACGGGCAGGTCGCTGACGGCGTTCCAGGTTTCGCCTTCGATGAACACCCGTCCGCCTTGCGCGTCAATCCGTGAAAGTGTGTTGACCGTCCGCCCCAGCATCGTTTCCTTGCCGGCACGCACAGGTTTGAATTGCGCACGCAAACCCGCGCCGACGACAAAGATGAAAAACGCCGCCGTGACCACCGTCCCCGGAATGATCCAGCGCAACGACAGATCGTACCCCGGCCCGGCGTGATTGAACAACATCATTGCGCCGAGGAAGAACGCAACGACCCCGCCGGCTGTGAGTACGCCATGCGTGCTGGCAAAGGCGTCCGCGATAAACAACAGCACCGCCAGGGCCATCAACGCCAGCCCGGCAACATTGACCGGCAGAATCGCCGACATGTAAAGCACCAGAATCAGCGCAATCGCGCCGACAACGCCCGGCAGGATTGCACCCGGGCTGCTCAGCTCGCCGATGAATCCGTAAATCACCAGCAGCATCAGCACAAACATAACTTCCGGGCGCAGGAACAACTGGGAGAACCGCTCCCAGGCGTTCATCGGAATTTCAACGACCGTGGCGTTCGCGGTGTGAAGGACCTTGTCGCCGACCCTACGGCCATCCAGTTTCTTAAGCAAATCGGGAAGGTCGTCCGCAATCAAGTCAATGACGTTCAACTGAAGCGCCGCCTCGGCATTGGTGGAAATGCTTTCGCGCACGGAGGCCATGGCCCACTCGGCATTGCGGTGCCGCTTTTCAGCGATGGTTTCCGCAAACGTGGCCGTGTCGTTCTCGATCTTCTTGGTCATCGTTTCACTGGTGCTTTCAACTTCGCCGCCGGTGCCCAGTTCCACCGGATGGGCGGCGCCCAGGCGCGTATGCGGCGCCATCGCCGCCACGTCCGCCGCCATGGTGATAAACACGCCGGCGCTGCCCGCCCGCGCCGGCGCCGGCGCCACGTAAACCACCGTCGGCACCCGGGAGTCGTAGAAATCTTCGACAATTTCCGACGCGGAATCCAGCAGGCCACCCGGGGTGTTGAGCTGGAGGATGAGGCATTCATCGTGTTGCGTCGCTGCCACCTCCAGGGCGCGGGCAACGTAGCTGGCGGTGGCCGGGCCGATGGCGCCGTCAATTTTAATCAGCCCGACCTGAGTGGCTTGAACCGACGTGCCCAGAAGCAGCGCTATAACGGTGATAAAACGCCATTGCTTCATAACTTTCCGACTTCAATTGCAAACTAACAGAGACCGCCGCCGCTGCAAACAATTTCCTGATGGCGATTATTCCGCGATCTGCGTCCGGACCAATTCGCACAGCTTTACGGCCAGTTGGCCTTTCATGCCATAAAAAACGCGTTGGCCTTCTTTTTTGCGGGCCAGAATGCCGGCGGAGGCCAGCAACGCGAGATGTTTGGAGACATTCGCCTGCATCCCCCCGGTCGCAGTCACAATGTCGCCGACCATGCGCGGCGACTTGCAGACTGCCTGCAATATCTTCAGCCGCATCGGCTCGCCCAGCGCCCTGAATTGCCCGGCAATCCGCTCCAGATCGTCCGGCTTCAGTGCGCGCATTCTTTTATTTGACATATTGCTGTATAGTTATATGATTATACAACGAAACAATAAATTGTCCAGAAGATATTATGAAAATGCACATGCTCGTTCGCCGGTTTGCCGGCGCGTTCGTCCTTGCCAGCTTGCTGCTGGCCCATTACCACAGCCGTTACTGGCTCTGGTTCACGGCGTTTGTCGGTTTCAACCTGTTCCAATCCTCATTCACCAACTTCTGCCCGCTGGAACTGATTTTGAAAAAGCTCGGCGTGGGGGGCGACGCCGGAAGCTGCTGCGGGGTTGAACCGGCTCAACCGGCCCAAGGCAAATGAACCGGTTGAATTTTCTCACCGCTGCGCTGCTGGCGACGTTCGTTTTGAATGGCTGTGGCCGCAAGCCCGCCACTAGCGCGGATTTGTTGCCGCCGGTTTCCGTACAGACTCGGGTTGCTGAAAGTAAAAACCGAGTCGCCATGGAAGAGGACATCGGCACGGTACGCGCCCAATTGCATGCCGTCATCGAGGCCAAGGTCAGCGGCAAGATCGAACAGATGCTGGTTGTGCCCGGCCAGGAGGTCACCAACGGCGAATTGCTGGCGGCGATTGACGCCCGCGAAATTCAGGCGCAATACGATCAGGCATCCGCCGTGCGCCAACAGGCGGAAAATGATTTGAAGCGCGCTAACGATTTGTACCAGCAAAAAATCCTTTCGTCTTCCGAATTCGACGCCGCGCAATCCAAATTCCGCGTTGCTGACGCGACGGTCAACGAGGCCGAAACGTTGCTCGGCTACACCAAGGTTACCGCACCCTTCGCGGGCATCATTACGCGCAAGGACGCGGATGTGGGGGACCTCGCCGCACCGGGTAAATCGCTGCTGGAAATAGAGGATCCGCGCCAGCTGCGTCTCGAAGCTGACGTGCCGGAGGCGCTCGTGGACAAAATCAAACTCGGCGACACGCTGCCGGTGCGCGTCGGCGCGTTGGAAGCGAAATTCCCCAGTGTTGTCAGCGAAATCGCGCCGTCTGCCGATCCGAACAGCCGCACCTTTATCGTGAAATTGGATCTGCCGTCCGTGCCCGGATTGCGCGCCGGGCAATTCGGCCGCGTGGCTGTTCCGACCGGCGAAGTTTCCGCGTTGCGTGTCCCGGCCTCGGCGGTGATGGAGCGCGGGGACATGCAATTGCTTTTTGTCGTGGCCGACAACCACGCGCAATTGCGCATTGTCAAAACCGGCGCGCGGGTCGGCGATGAGGTGGAAATTGTTTCCGGCCTCGACTCCGGGGAAACGGTGGTCATCAGCGGTGCGGACAATTTGTCGGACGGCCAGCCGGTCGTGGTCAAGCCGTGAAAACAGACGTTGACCATTTGTCCGCTGGTTCGCATGGCTTTGCCGGCCGCGTCGCGCGGATGTTCATTGATTCCAAGCTCACACCGCTCGTTATTATCGCGTCGGTGCTGCTCGGCGTGTTCGCGGTTTCGATGTTGCCGCGCGAAGAGGAACCGCAAATCAAGGTGCCGATGGTGGACGTGCTGGTCACCATGCCTGGTGCTGGCGCCAAGGAAGTCGAGGAACGTGTCACCCGGCCGATGGAAAAGCTGCTCTGGGAAATTCCGGGTGTGGAATATATCTATTCGACTTCCAGTGAGGGACAATCGCTTGCCATTGTCCGGTTTAAAGTCGGCGAAGACATGGACAGGAGCCTGGTCAAGCTGAATCAAAAGCTGCAATCGAACTACGACAAAATCCCGCATGGCGTTTCCAAACCACTCATCAAGGCTTGGTCCATTGACGACGTGCCGATTCTTTGCCTGACGTTTCACAGCGCGCGCTATGACCATTTGACGCTGCGCCGGCTGGTCGCGCAGGTGGACGATTCGGTGAAACAGGTCCACAACGTTGCCGGAACCACCATCATTGGCGGTGCGCACCGCCAAATCCGCGTGTTGCTTGATCCGGCCAAACTCGCGTCACGCAATTTGAGTCCCGCCGGCCTGGTGCCAATGTTGCAACAGGCCGACCGCCAATATGTCGCCGGTGGCGTGACCAGCCATAACAAGGAAGTCGAGCTGGAAACCGGCGCATTTCTGCAAAATGCCGAGGACGTCGGCAACGTGGTTGTCGGCGTATTCGCCGGGAAGCCAGTTTATCTCCGTGACGTAGCGACCATCGTGGATGGCGCGGAGGAGCCGACGCAATATGTCCTCTTCGGTTCCGGCGCGGCAACCAGTGCGATAGCTGGCGAGCAACCCGCCGTGACACTGGCCATTGCCAAACGGCCGGGCGCGAATGCCATTCGCGTCGCCGACGAGGCGTTGAAGAAGGTTGACACGCTCAAAGGCCGCATCGTTCCCGCTGAAGTGCAAGTGACCGTTACGCGCAATTACGGCGCGACGGCGGAGGAAAAATCCAACGAATTGTTGTTCCACATGCTGCTGGCCGTCGTCGGGGTGTCGGCGCTGATTTTGCTCGCGCTCGGCTGGCGCGAATCGCTCATTGTCGCCGTTGCCATCCCCACCACACTCGCGCTGACGTTGCTGGTGTTTTACCTCTACGGCTTTACGCTGAACCGCATAACGCTGTTTGCGCTGATTTTCTCCATCGGGATTCTGGTGGACGACGCCATCGTTGTCGTCGAAAACATCGTTCGCCATTTTCATCTGGCTGAAAACAAAGGCCGGAAATGGAGCGCCATTGCGGTCGAAGCCGTGAACGAAGTCGGCAACCCGACCATCCTCGCCACGTTCGCAGTGATTGCCGCCGTACTGCCGATGGCGTTCGTCGGTGGTTTGATGGGGCCGTACATGCGGCCAATCCCGATTGGCTCCAGTGCGGCGATGTTTTTCTCACTGGCCATCGCGTTTATCGTCACACCATGGGCGAGCATCCGCATCCTGCGTTGGGGTCGGAAATACTCCCGTCTGACTGAGGACGCGGCATGCGTGACTGAAGTTGAAAAACCGCCGTTGCATTCCGTACCGGTAGAGAATTTTTTCACGCGGCTGTATTGCCGCTTCATGGTGCCGCTGGTGAAGCAGCGCCGCCGGCGCGCCGTTTTTCTCAGCGGACTCATCGTGTTGCTCCTGGTTTCTATGGCGCTCGTCGGCATCGGTTTTGTGAAGGTAAAAATGCTGCCGTTTGACAACAAGAGCGAATTCCAGGTCATCCTGAATATGCCGGAAGGCAGTTCGCTGGAACGCACCACGGAGGCGGCGCGCGAAATCGCCGCCGCCATCCGCACCGAACCGGAGGTGCTGAATTATCAGATCTATGCCGGCGTCGCATCGCCGTTCAATTTCAACGGCCTCGTGCGCCATTATTTCATGCGCCACGGCGCGAACGTGGCGGATATTCAGGTCAATCTGTTGCCCAAAAGCGAACGCAAGGCGTTGAGCCACGAAATAGCCGAGCGGGTGCGCCCAAGCGTGGCTGCCATCGCCGTGAAATACAACGCGCGCGTGGCCGTTGCCGAAGTCCCGCCCGGCCCGCCGGTGCTCCAGACGTTGGTGGCTGAAGTTTACGGGCCGGCGGAAAATGACCGGCTGGCGCTGGCGCGCAAACTCATTGACATTTTTCACAACACGCCGGGGGTGGTGGACACTGATTGGTACATCGAGGCCGACCAGCCGAAGGCGCGTTTCGTGATAGACAAGGAAAAGGCCGCGCTCCATGGCATCAGCGCGGAGACGATTTCGCAGTCGCTCAAAATTGCCGTTGGCGGCGAGTCGGTGGACCTGCTTCACGTCCCGCGCGAGAAGGAGGACGTGAACATCGTCCTGCAACTGCCGTTGGCCGACCGGAGCAATCCCGATGATTTGCTGGCGCTGCGCGTGCGCTCCGGCGACGCCAACGCGCTGCCGGAACCAGGCTCCGCTACCGGTGCGCCACCGCTCGTGCCCTTGCGCGAACTCGTCACGGTCGAGCATGCCATCACCGACAAAAGCATTTACCACAAAAATCTCATGCCCGTGACCTACGTGATCGGCGACGTGGCGGGTCAGGTGGAAAGCCCGGTCTATGCAATTTTGAAAATGAACAAGGCGCTGCGGAAACTCGACACGCGCCAGTTCGGCGGCAACGGTTCACCGTTGAAAATCTACAATGCCGTCCAGCCATTCACAGAAAATGCGCCTTCGATCAAATGGGACGGCGAGTGGCACATCACGATTGAAGTCTTCCGCGATCTCGGCACGGCGTTCGCGGCGGTGCTGGTGTTGATTTACATTTTGATGGTCGGTTGGTTCCGGTCGTTTCTCACGCCGCTGATTGTGATGACGGTGATTCCGTTTTCGCTCGTCGGCATCGTGCCGGCGCATGGGCTGCTTGGTGCATTTTTCACAGCGACTTCGATGATTGGTTTCATGGCTGGCGCGGGCATCGTGGTGCGCAATTCCATCATTCTCGTTGATTTTATCGAACTGCGGTTGGCGGAAGGCATGCCGTTGGCCGAAGCCGTGGTGGAAGCGGGCATGATTCGCTTCCGGCCCATCCTGCTGACGGCGCTGGCGGTGGTCGCGGGCGCGACGGTGATCCTGTTCGACCCGATTTTCCAGGGGCTGGCCATTTCGCTGATGGCGGGCAGTCTGGTTTCGATGATGATCGCACCGATTGTGGTGCCGCTGCTTTATTTCATGGCGAATGCCCGGAAGGCCGCCGCATAAGTTTCAAAAAATAGAAGTATGCATTGGATTCCCCTTGAAGTCTTCGCGGTTGTGGTCATCGTATTTATGCTGCTGAAAAAATCCGGCGAAATTTCCATCCAAACCGCGCTGGCGCATTTGAAAAACGGCGCGCTGGTGGTGGACGTGCGCAGCCGAGGTGAATTCAATTCCGGCCATCTGCCAAAGGCGGTCAACATTCCGCTGGACGAAATCGAAACGACGTTGCCATGCCGCGTTCCGGACAAAAATCAAACGCTGCTCCTGCATTGCTTGAGTGGCACGCGCAGCGGCGTCGCTAAAGTAAAATTGAAAGGAATGGGTTGTCCGAATGTCTTTAACGTGGGATCGTATGGGCGGGCGGAACGCATCTTGAAGCAGTGGAATGGGCGAGCAAACGCGGCTGCCCAAACAAAAGGAGGAGACGTAACACAATGAACTGCATTTTAGACTGCATTCTGATTGGCGGCGGCCTGGGCGGGTTGCTTGGTTATTTCAACAAATCCAACCCCGGCATGTGTCCATTGACTGCAAACTGGAAACGTGGCGCAGTTTATGGCGCGATTCTCGCGCTGCTGTTTTATTCCATATCCGTCTGCGGTGGCAAAGCCGCGACCATGAACCAATCCACCGCCAACGTTACACGAATTACCGACACGAGTTTCGATGCGGCGGTGATCCAGTCATCAAACCCGGTGGTGGTGGATTGCTACGCGACCTGGTGCGCGCCGTGCCGTGAATTGTCGCCCGTGGTGGACAGTTTGGCGGATCAATACGCAGGCAGAATCAAATTTGTCAAAGTGAACATAGACGAATCGCCCAAAACGGATCAAAGATTCCAAGTCGGAGGCATCCCCCTGCTGCTGTTTTTCAAGGACGGCAAATTGACGGGATCATCGCTGGGACTGATAGCCAAGGAAGACCTGGCCAGGCAGTTGAACGATTTGATCGCCACCAATGTTCCAGCGGCTGCGCCGGGGAAATGATTCCGCTGCGATTCAGCCTCCCGCTCCCATCACATTCATTTCAACTTGGGACAGGCGGTTCGGTTCGATTATCTTAAGTGGATGAAAATTGAACTAAAGGGAAAAGTCGCGCTGGTCACCGGCGCGTCGCGCGGCATCGGGCGCGCCGTGGCCAGGCGCCTCGCCCGCGAAGGCGCGGCGGTCGCCATCAACTATTCGCGCAGCGCCAGCGAAGCCACGGCACTGAAAAATGAAATCGAATCCGCCGGCGGTCGGGCGCTGACCGTCCAGGCGGACATGGCGCGTGTCACCGAAGTTGTCCGGCTGTTCGATGAAACGCTCACGCATTTTGGCAGGCTGGACATTTTGATCAACAACGCCGGCATGATGTTTAGCAAACCGGTCGGCGCCGTGACCGAAGCTGAATTCGATCAAATTTTCGCTTTGAATGTCAAAGGTGTCTTTTTCGCGTGCCAGCAGGCGGCGACGCGATTGGCCGATGGCGGGCGCATCATCAATATATCGAGTTCCACGACGGCACGGCCCATGCCGAATTACGGCGCTTACGTTGCAACGAAAGGCGCGGTGGAACAATTCACCCGCTCGCTCGCGGGCGAATTAGGGTCGCGCGGCATCACGGTCAATTCGCTTTCCCCCGGCCCAACGGAAACTGAATTGTTCAAGGAAGGCAAAACGCCGGAACAAATTGACCGGTTCGCGAAACTGTCGGCGTTTGGCCGGCTTGGCCAGCCGCGGGAAATCGCCGAAGTGGTTGCATTTCTCGCCAGCGACGCCGCCGGCTGGGTGACCGGCCAGAACATCCGCGTCAACGGAGGCTTGGTTTGAATTCGCTGGACGCCGCATTTTGGAACGAGCGTTTTTCCCATGAACATTATGTTTATGGCGAGACGCCAAACGCATTCATCGCGGAATGCGCGGCGCACATTCCCGCCGGCCCCGTTCTTTGTTTGGCCGAGGGTGAAGGACGAAACGCCGTTTATCTCGCGTCGCTGGGACATCGTGTGGCGGCCGTGGACCAATCGGAAGTTGGCATGGCTAAAGCGCGCCGCCTCGCTGCCGCGCGTGGCGTCGTAATTGAAACCGTCGTGGCCAACCTGGAAAAATATTCCATCGCGCCGGGCGCATGGGTGGGAATCGTCGCGACGTTCGCGCATTTGCCGCCGCTGCTGCGGCGCCGGATTCACGGTGAAGTGGTGGCGGGACTTGAACCCGGCGGCGTTTTTATTTTGGAAGCCTACACGCCGGCGCAACTGGCCTTTGGAACCGGCGGACCGAAAAATCCCGAACTCCTCATGACGCTGGCGGCTTTGCGCGACGAATTGTCCGGCCTGGATTTTCTTGTCGCGCATGAAATCGAGCGCGAAGTCATCGAAGGTGGCGGCCACACCGGTCGCGCCGCGGTCGTGCAAATTCTGGCGCGGCGGGCATGAAAGGGTGGTTCACGTTTTATCGGCCAAGACGGTGAT
>Ga0335073_10010046_pt1 | contig 13283 bp, 9 predicted proteins | sample Lox_Sample_22_FD_207093 | JGI IMG/M metagenome (GOLD analysis project Ga0335073, IMG submission 207093) | Soil microbial communities from Loxahatchee National Wildlife Refuge, Florida, United States - Lox_Sample_2.2 | ecosystem: Environmental > Terrestrial > Soil > Wetlands | place: USA: Florida...
CGAGCACGATGCTTTCTTCTTCGAGTACCGGCTGATCAGGCCAGGGATGGCGGGATGGTCCTGGTAGCCGGGCATGCACCACAACGTGGACAGTCCGCCGCCGCCGGCGAGGCCGTCGGCGAGCGACTCGTTGAAGACGGTTTCGGCCGCCAGCGGGGCGTCGCCGCTGAGCGTCGTGCCGCCGACTCCGATGTCGTAGGGCAGCGCGCCGAGCGCCGTGACGTTCAGTGTGGCCGCGTCCGCCTTGGAGATTCCGAAGCAGGCCGTGGAGCCGTCGATCCCCGCGTCCATGAGCATGGTCTGGCCCTGGACGTTGGCCTCCTCGGCGAGGACTTTCTCGCTCTCCGCCAGCGACACGTTGACGGTCAGCTCGCACTGGTAGTACGCGTCGACGATGACCTGGTCCGTGTCGACGTCGACCGCGTGGCTGATCATCTGGAACTGGGGATCGGCGGCCGTGCTCGTCTCGTAGACGTCGATGGTCGCCTTGGGGGCCAAGCTGGCGAGCACCTCGATGGTGTCGGTCGCCGCCACTCCGGCGGTGGCGATGGGCGGGCCAGCGACGGGAACGACGCGGACCGCCGGCGCGACGCCGTAGCAGGACTCGTAGCCGGCCAGGTCGCTGGCCAGGTACCCCTCCTCTTCGAGCACGGCGATGTGCGCGCCCTGGCCTTGGTCGCCGAGCTGGTATAGCGGGGCGAGTCCGTAGTGCAGCGCGAGCTGGTTGGTTGTGAACGAGTTCTTGACCGACGCGGCGGCGGAGGCCGCCCCGCACGGTTGGGGGCCCGCGGTCGCGGGCACGTCCGGCTCGCGCGGCATCGCGGGGGCCGAGGTGCTGGCTTGCGCGGCGCTGCTGGCGTCGCTGGCGTCGCTGGTGGGCGCGTACAGGTCATCAAGGCCTAGCACGCCGACGATGAGCGGCGCGACGCTGGCGGGCAGCTTGGGCGCGGACGCGTTCGCGTAGGCCACCCGGCCGCCTTGGAGTCGGTAGCTGAGCAGGCGGATGCCGAACGCGCGCTCCGCCTGGGCCGCCGTGGCGGTGACCGGGATCGTGAGCCTGTCCCGCGTGACGTGGCCGGGGGTCAGCCCGGCCACGGTGAGCGCCGCCCGCACCGCCGCCACCTGCGCCAGCGTCGGGCCGAACAGCGGGCCGAACTGCCCAGGCGCCAGGAAATGGTGGAAGTAAGGCGAGTTCTTGTCCGCCAGTCCGTTCAGCAGGGCGGTCAGGGCGGCCTGGTTCCTTGGCCGCAGCGTGACGTCGAGGTGAAGCGTCGTGGCGGCTGGCAGCACACCGAGCGGCCGCGCGCCTAGTGGCATGTCGGGAGCGGAACTCGCCGTCACCGCCACCAGCGGCCCGGACGGGGCGGCCACGGCGGGGTTGGCGGACATCGTCGCCGCCAGCACGCCCAGCAGGCCGATCACGCTGGCGGTCACGGCCATGGCCGGCCTGGTCACTACGCGCACTGACGCTCCCTCACTGCTCGTGCGTTACGGTCCCTTGAGCCGCTTGGGTCAGGAGACGGAAACCTCGCCGTTGGAATTGATGACGTAGATGCCCATGCAGCCGCCGCCGGCGTAATCCACCTGCCACGCCTGGTCGGTCTTAGCGCTCGGGGTGTACCTGCCGTCAGGGGGGATCGTGTAGTACAGCTCTGGGTCGTCGCTCGCGGTGATGAAGTCGATGGGCACGTCCGCCGCGCTGTTGTTGATGAAGGTGAAGGACACCGCTCTCCCGCCGGGGGTCGTTCCGATCGCGCCCTGGTTGCTGCAGCTTTCGAAGGTGGCTCCGGACGATCCTCCGATCCCCTGCTGCGGCGGGGCCGTGTGCGTCGGCTTGGTCGTCGGGGTCGGCCGCGGCGCGGGCGTGGTGCGCGGAGGTGTCGTCGGCGGCGCGCTCTGGCCGGGCGTGGGGACCGGGTTCCGCGTCGGCGTGGAGCCGGCTCCGATCGATGGGGTCGGCCGTCCGGCTGTGCGGGTTGTCGTTGGCTTCGGCTTGTGCGTGGCCGTGGTGGTCGGGGCGTGGCTGGCCGGCGAGTGGCTGGGCGTGGGGCTGTGGGTAGAAGTGGCGGACGCGTTGCCCGTGGACACTTCGACGGTAGGCGGCGGCTCGCCGACCGCCTTGTTGAGGCCGCCGCCAGACAAGCCGACCCCGAGGCCGATGCCCGCGAGGAGGACGGCCGCGGCCGCGCCCGCGAGGATGAGCCGGCGGCGGTTCCGGGGCCCCGGCAAGGGGATGACCTCGCCACCCCCGCTCGGTCTGGCCGACGCGGGCGGCCCACCGCTGCCCCCTCGGCGCGCGGGCACGTCGATGGTGGACTCGTGGAGCGATGTGGCCAGTGCCCCGCTGACAGCCTCGGAGCCCACAACCTGTGAGCCGACAGCCTGTGAGCCGACAGCCTGTGAGCTGACAGCCGACGACGGGATCGCGGCGTCCGCCGCGGGCGTCTCGCCGTCCTTCGCTGCCTCGGACTGTGCGGGCGTCTCGTGCGACGGCGCCTCGAGCTCGGTGCCGAAAGGCTCCGCGAGGAGCTCCTCGCCGACGTCGGTCATTTCGTCCGCGGACCCGGCCGCCAGCGTGGTGGGCGCCGCGGACGATGGTGCGGCCGGAGCGGACGCGGGCGGGGCGGGCGCGGGCGGGGCGGGCGCGGGCGGGGCGGGCGCGGGCGACCCCGCGGCGACCGGCGGGGGCGGCGGCGTTTGCGCCGTCGGGATGTACTGAGCGAACGTGGCGGTGACGGGGCCGGGCAGCCAGTCCGGCGTCACGACGCCGATGCCCGCGCCGAGGGCGTCGAGCTGGGCGAGCAGTTCGGCCGGGGTCGGCCGGGCGGCCGGCTCCTTCACCATGCACCGCTCGATCACCGGGCGCAGCTCGTCTGGCACCCGGGACAGGTCAGGGTCCCGGTTGACCACGCGGAACATCAGGGCAGGCGCGGGCCCCGCCCCGAACGGCCCCGACCCGGTGGCCGCGAACGTGAGCACGCCGCCCAGGCTGAAGATGTCGGTCGGCGGGCCGACCTCCACGCCTTCGGCCTGCTCGGGGGAAAGGAACCCGGGCGAGCCCATGACCGTCCCCGTCTCGGTCAGCATGGAGGCCTCGCGGACCCGGGAGATGCCGAAGTCGATCACTCGTGGCCCGTCGGCGGCGAGAAGCACGTTCAGCGGCTTGAGGTCCCGGTGGACCACGCCCGCGGCGTGGATGGCCAGCAGCCCTTCGGCAAGGCCGGCCGCGAGGACGAGCACTGACTCCGCGGGCAGCGGGCCGCTATTCTCGACCGCCTCGGCCAGCGATGGCGCCGGCACGTAGGCGGTGGCCAGCCAGGGCACTGGACCCACGGTGTCCGCGTCCACCACGAGGGCTGTGAACATCCCGTTGACCTCGCGCGCCGCGGCGACCTCGCGTGCGAAACGGGCGCGGAATCCCGGCTCGTCGGCCAGTTCCGGGCGGATCACCTTGACCGCGACCACCCGCCCGCCGAGCGACCGGGCGAGGTAGACCTGGCCCATGCCGCCCCGCCCGAGCCGGCCGAGCAGCTTGTACGGTCCCACCGCGGCCGGGTCACCGGGCTGAAGGTTCTTTAGCACGGAGTCAGCCGCGACAATTGAGCCAGGAATGCCCGGCGATAACCACACATGTCAAAGCCGCCCCACCCATTCAAACTCTTGCATGCGGGGTTGTCCGTGTTTACGGAAGTTCTACCATAAATCCGCTTGTCGCGGCATTCCGGACTAATCAGAGCTGGCGATACCGCCCCTGTGCTGCCAGAATGCGGACCTGCCTGGCGCGACCAATGGCGCCTTGGTGCGCACGGCCCAGTCTTGTTGCAAATGCGACTGCTGTGACAGGAGAGCACGGTGGGCTGGACACTGCGACGGAAGCCGGGCGGTCCGCCCACTACCGGGAGCGCCTCTGGTGAAGGCACGGGCATTCGTCCCAGTCCGGATGGACGTCAGCGCACAGGAGTGAGCATCCGGGCCTAAACGGGGATCCGGCTTCCCGGCTCGAAGGCCATGTGACCCTCTCCCCAGACGAGCGTGACCCGGCCAGGCCCGATCGCGGCCCATTCATCGCCGCGGACGTGCGCCCCGCCAGCCTCCGGAATGGCGATGATCCGCTGGCCAAGCTGCCGCGCCCATGACTGAATGTCGGTGAGCGCGAACATGTCCGCGTGCGGCAGCACGGTGGCACCCGAGAACAGGCCAAGAGCCGCCGGGCTCGCCGCCGCGGGCGAGTCGTTGTCGGCCAGTGCGGCGATCATGATCGACTCGCCGGCGATCAGCGCTCCGGCACTCCCGCCGTAGTACCGTCCGCCGCGCGCCACGAAGCCGGCGACGTGGTCACGGAAGCCGTGCTCGCGGATGTGCTTCAGGAGTCTGGAGGTTGTGCCCCCGCCAACGAAGAGCAGGTCCGCCGTTTCGAGCTCGGCACCGGCGCGGCCTTCCAGGCTGAGCCACGCGTCCACCTCGGCCTGGATGCCGTGCTCGCGCAGGGAGCCGCGCAGCCATTCCGGTGCCCGGCTCGCCCGTTCGTCCGACAACGCGAATGGCCAGTAGACGACCCGCCGCACGCCGTCGAAGGCGGCCCGCCAGACCTCGCGCTCCTTGCTGGAGTCTCCCCCTCCCCCGAGGACCAGGTCACGACGAGCCTGTGCTGCCATTCGCTCGGCCTTACGGGACGGGGGGCGAGCCGGAGTGGTCTCCTGGGACGGCATCTTGTTGACGGTGGGCAGCGGGTAGTCGATGCCGACGTCCAGCGTGCCGGCCAGCGCGTTGAGGACCGCCTCCGCCACCACCGTCAGGTCGCTGCCGATCGAGGTCGACGGCAGCGACGGGACCTTGGTGACGGGCGCCCTGGTCAGGTTGAGCGCTCCGGTGAAGTCGCCGGTGGCGCCGCGGCGCCAGGCGGACAGGTTCGGCACCGTGACTCCGAACCGCGTCTCGATCAGTCGCAGCGTGGAGGTGTGGTCCAGGGTGCCGGAGTACTTGTAGCCGCCCGCCGTGAAGGGCGAGATCACAAGGCACGGAGTGCGGAAGCCGAGTCCGACCGGGCCGGCGATGCCGCCCGCGCTCGATGGCAGCGTGCCGGTCAGGTACTCCCCCGCAGTCCCGGGCGGCGCGGTGACGGGCGGCACGTGGTCGAAGAAGCCGCCGTTCTCGTCGTAGTTCACGATGAAGACGGTCTGCGCCCAGACCTCCGGGTTGGACACCAGGATGTTCAGGATCTCCTGGACGAGGTACTCGCCCCACTCCGGCGGCGCGGCGGGGTGCTCGCACTCCGCCAGCGGCGGGACGATCCACGACACCGAGGGCAGCGTGCCGTTCTGCACGTCCGACCGGAAGTTGTCCGGGTAGGTCGGCGTCAGGCCCTTGGCGATCAGTTCCAGCCCGGTGAGCGAGAACGGGTCGGTGTAGTTCTTGAAGTACGAGAGCACGCCAAGGCCGAGCAGACCGGTGGGGTCGTTATAGACCTTCCAGCTCACCCCCGCCTCGAGTAGCGCCTCCGGCATCGTCTTCCAGTTCAGCGTGCCGGTCATCGTGAGCGGGTCGCTGGCCGTGGTGATCACCGGGCCGCCCGCGCGGCCGGCCGGGTCGATCGACGCCGAGAAGGCCATCAGCCGGTTGGGGTCGGTGGGGCCGAATACCGAGCAGAAATAGTTGTCGCAGATCGTGAACGCGTCCGCGAGCGCGTAGTAGAAGGACAGCTCGGAGCGGGTGAAGTAGCCCATCGCCACTGGCCCGTTGGCGTTGCCGTCGGCGGTCAGGTGGGCCCTGATGAACGAGTCCATCGCGCCGCCGTTCCAGCTGCGGTGCTGCGTGACCCAGTCGTGCGCGATGTCGTTGGTGTCGGACCCGTTCTCCGTCGGCGGGTTGTTCAGCAGGTTGAAGGGCTGCATGTAACCAGTGGCGTCCACGCCGGTCCCCGGCCGGAAGCCGAACTGGTCGAACACCGGGTAACTGGCGCCGCCGACGGTCTGGGTGAGCACGGCGGGATCGGAGAAGCCGCGCACGCCGGAGAGCGTGCCGAAGTAGTGGTCGAACGAGCGGTTCTCCTGCATGAGGATCACGATGTGCTTGACGTCGGACAGGCTCGCGCCGCCGCTCACGGAGGCCGCGGTCACCGTATCGAGCAGCCTGGCCTGCTCGTCAGAGATCTTGCCCGGTCCCTCGGTCCGGCCTGCCGTGGCGTCCGGCTTGTCCTGGTCGCTCACTGGCGTCTCCCTGCGCTGGAGTCGGACGAAGGCACGATCGTAGGCGCGGCACCTGCCGGGGCCTGGCCGGTTGCCCGCGCGCTGGTAACTTATCGCGGAACAGACCGGGCAGGCATGAACACATCCGCCGTAACCTGGCAGCGGCCACCCGGCAGTCTCTACGCTTACCGCGTGAGATCGTCGCCACAGCCGGACTCTCCGGTAGCCGACTCGGATCCGCGGCTCGCGGGCACAGTCCGCCTGCTCCACAGGCGGCGCGGCTGGGCCTGGACTGCGATCGGCGGTTTCCTCGCGTTCCTCGTCGCAAGCAGCGTCTACTCCAACCGCGTCTCGGTGACCGGGTCCGGCCCCTTGGCGATCCTGGTACTCATGACGGTGCTTGGCGCCCTGACGGTCATCGGGCTGGTCATCGCCATCGTGGACAGCGTGCTCCTCGGCCGCCGGCCCGCCGCGCTGCGCGAGCAGGCCAGCGCGGCCGCCGCCCACCACCCACTACGCGCGCACGCCTACCGGTACCCGCCGCGGCACCTGCTGTCCTGGGTGGCTACGTGGCTGGTGCTCGTCTGCGTGCTCGGGCTCGGGGTGCTCTTCTCCCCCGGCCTGGTCAACGGGGTCTCGTACCTGGCCGACGGGAACAGCGTCACGTTCGTCCCGCAATCCTGGCAGACGTCCTGCACGTATCGACACGGCTGCATGACGATAACCGACGGCATCTTGGAGACCGGTGGCGGCGGGATGAACGCGACGTGGCCGGACCAGGTGCCACTCAACCATCCCTTCCTGGTCCGCGAACCGGTGTGGAAGTGGGGATTGGGCGAGGCGCTGATCGACAGCGACAGGCTCGCTGTCATCACCATTTGCCTGAGCCTGCTGTTCATCGGCTTCTCAGTCTGCGCCGTGGTCTTCTTCGTGAAGATGGTGCGCAACTGGCTGCGGCATCGTAGGCGGCAGGCAGCGTAACAGGGCCCTGCGCAAGCCCTCTGAGACCACCGCGAGGCACGGCCACCGAGGCCGGCTTAGGCGGCGGGTGGTCCGTGGCTGCGCAGGCGAATACGGTTGGTTAGCTACCGTCGCGCAGGTCGGCGGGTGCGCTGGACCCGTAGGTGATGCTGTCGAAGACCGCCGTGCAGCCAGGACCTTGGGGTGACTGGGCGAGGAATCCCACTCGGGCGCCCGATGCCTCGCCCAGGGTGAAGTAGCGTAGCAGCCGCCACCATTTGCCGTCCTCAGAGGCGTGGAAGGCCCACGCCCGGCCGGACCGGGTGATTCGCAGCCAGAGCGGACCGCCCGCGGTCTCGAAGGAATTGCTGTCGTCAGAGGTTCCCCTGGTGACCACGGTCACCACGGTCGGACGCTGCTGCGGCGAGTATTCATAGCAGAGCTTGGCCCATCGCCGCTCGCTGAGGTACAGCAGCAGCACTCCCGCGTCGAAGGTGCTAGCGAACCGGACACTAACTCGCGCAGCGAGCGTGAAGTCGCGGTCCCCAGGCAGCCCGGTCAGCCGTCCCGCGTCCGGCCGCGCCCCCTCCTCGCCGGCCGGGTCGATGAACAGGTCGGACTTCGCGCCGCTGGTCAGCGCGAGCCCTCCGCCGGACACGACGGCCTGGCACGCCGGGTGCCCCGACGCCTGAAGCGCAAACGGAAGTCCGGGCAGGACCAAATCGGTCATTCCCGCAGTCTCCCACGTACATCGTGCGGCACGGGCTACCCGCGATCACGTTTCGGCGGCGAGCGCGGACTCCATCACATCCGCCTCGCGACGCAGCCGACCGGCACGGTCCGCGCGCCCGGCCTGGTCATAGACCAGCGCCGCGGCCAGCCGCTCGTCGATCTCGGCCTGGACGATCGCCGCGGCGTCGTCTTCGGAAAGGATCTTGCGCGGGGCTTCCCCGGCGCCGAGACCGGCGACCACACCAGCGAAATGCGGGCTGCTCGTGATGGTCGCGGACGGTGCGACCGGAACGGCGCTCGCGTTGTCCAGCGCGCCGAGCGCGGAGCGCAACGCGGATGCCGCGATCGCGTCTCGTGTCTTCAGCGATTCGCCGAGCGCCTGCCGCAGCCGCTCCCGGACCGTGCTGGTTGTCATGTCTAGACGGTACAGCGCCCAGGCCGTACGCCAATTCAGCGATTCAGCGGCGGTCCGGCCAGCACGCGCCGCCTGACTTCCGCGAGCCCCGCGTCGCCCGGCTCGATGGTCCACCAGCTCTCCACCCACCAGGTAGCACCGGCCGCTTCCCATGCCGCGGGATCCGGTGGGTCAAGTTGCACGAACTCGCCGGTGCTGTCGCCCTCGATGACTACGTCGAACGGCTCGGCGGCGAGGCCTGTCGCCGCGCGCAGGCTCAACACCTCGCTGACCAGGTCCGCGAGTTCGCCGGGGTTGCGCACATCGCGGGCGGCCCCGTTCTCGATGAACTGCGGCAGCAGCCCGTCCCAGCGCGCGGCCCGGCGCAACGACGGCTGCCCGGCCCGGCCGACCACGCGAGAGCCGACCACCCACACGGGCGGGCGTGGCCGCTGCGCGGGAGGAGCGGGCACGAGGTGATCCGTCGGCTTGGCCGAATAGTGCCTGCCCTCGTACGCGAATGGCTGCCCGCGCATGAGCCCGTCGTAGATGGCCAGGCACTCGTCAAGCTTCTCCGCGCGGGCGCGGCGTCCCTCGTCCGGTTCGAAAGCCGTCCACCCCTCATGCACCGCGCCGAGCCCGACGCTCATGATCACCCGGCCGGCGCTCAGCCGGTCAACGGTCGCCACCGCGGACGCCAGGTCCCACGGGCGCCACCGCGACGCAGGGGTCAGCAGCGTGCCGAGCCTGATCCGCTCGGTCGCCATCGCGGCGGCGCCGAGCGTGATCCAGGCATGCTCGCCCCAGACTGCTTCCCAAGTGAAGATGCCGTCCCAGCCTTGCCGCTCACCGAGCGCCGCAATGTCGGCGAACTCGCGCGCGTCGGCGTAGGGCACAACGAACCCGAATCGCATAGCGCGACCCTAACGCGTGCCTCTGACATTTCGGGTACGCCGCCGCTTGTCGTCCACGCACGGCGCTCACCCTGGTCAGCAGCCGGTTTCCAAGATCATGGGATATTCCGGGTAGCCCTAGCTACGTTTTCCATCCCCGATCTCGCGATCACGCCGCCGTCGGCCCACTGCACGGCGCGGCGGCGTCCCGCGAGCGCCTACTGACTGGACGCCAGTGGCAGCCGTGGCCGGTGATGTTCATGGGCGGGGCGGGTCGTGATTCATGGACGCAACGGCGCGATCGTGTTTGATGGAGTCATGACTGGCTGGGCGGGGCGTCCCGCTACTGAGATCGCGGCTGCTGTCAGGGCCGGTGAGGTCACCGCTGCCGCGGTGGTCGGTGTGCACTTGGACCGGATCGCGCGGCTGAACGCGGAGCTTGGCGCGTTCGTCCGCGTCCGGGCCGCGGAAGCGGCCGCTGAGGCCGCCGCTGTTGACGCGCGCGCGGACCGTGCGGAGTTGCCGCTCGCGGGGGTGCCAGTCGCGATCAAGGACGCCATTCCTGTCGCGGGCGAGCTGATGCGGGTCGGCAGCAATACGTTGCCAGGCCGGCCGCAGGCCGCCGATCATCCCGTGGTCGCCCGCCTTCGCGCCGCGGGCGCCGTCGTGGTGGGGCTGAGCAACCTGCCGGAATTGGCGATCTACCCGTTCACCGATAGCGCGTTCGGCATCGCGCGCAACCCGTGGGACCCGCGGCGCACGGCGGGCGGCTCGTCGGGCGGGGCGGCGGCGGCCGTGGCGTCGGCGATGGTGCCGGTTGCCCACGGCACCGACGGGCTCGGCTCGGTCCGCATCCCCGCGGCCGCCTGCGGGCTGGTGGGGATCAAGCCCGGCCCTGGCGTCGTGCCCGCGCAGATCGGCAAGGACGGCTGGCACGGCCTGACGGAGAACGGCGTGCTCGCCACAACCGTGGCCGACGCCGCACTCACGCTCGGGGTGCTCGCGGACAGCGAGTTCACCGTGGCCGACCCGTCGCGGGTCCGCGTCGCGGTGTCGGCCCGACCGCCCGGTCCTGGCATCGTCGTGCACCCGACATGCAGGGCCAGCGTCCGGCAGACCGCCGGGCTGCTGCGGACGCTGGGCCACGACGTGAGCGACGACGACCCGGGCTATCCGCTCTGGCTGACGCCGGTGATGATCTCGTACTGGTTCACTGGCCCAGCCACCGACGCCGTCTCCGGGCCCGGCCTGCGCGCCCTGGAGCCGCGGACCCGCCGTCACGTTCGCGCGGGGCATGCGCTGCTGCGCATGCGGCCGCCCACTCCCGCGGACAGGAAGCGGCTGCGGGCCGTGCTCGAGCCGTTCTTCGAGCGCCACGACGTGCTGCTCATGCCGTCGCTCGCCCGGCCGTGCCCGACCGCGGTGCGCCGCGGCGAGCGGTCGTGGCTGGGCAGTGTCGCGCTGTCGCTGATGTTCGCGCCAATGACCGGGCCGTGGAACATGGCGGGCTTTCCTGCGATGTCGGTGCCGGTGCCCGCCGCGAAGGTGCCCGGCTCGGGGCAGCACGCCACCGGGCAGCAGGGCGCTGGGCTCCCGGGCGCAGTGCAGCTCGTCGCGGCGCCGGGCGGCGAGGAGCTGCTGCTCGGGGTCGCGGCGCAGCTCGAGCGTGCCCGTGGCTGGGCGCGGCACGCGCCGGCCTACGCTCCGGATGGTGGCGAGGGTGGCGAGAGTGCTGGCGGGGTCGCTGGGAAAGAGAGTGCCGGCCGGGTCGCGGGGAAGCGGAAGGAGCCCGGCAGTGGATCTTGACGAGGCGATGCGCACGCAGCACGCGTGCCGCTACTACCGTGACGACCCAGTCCCCGACGAGGTGCTGTACCGGGCGGTGGAGCTCGCCCGGTTCGCGCCCAACGGCGGCAATCGCGGGCCTGTGCGCTTCGTCTTCGTGCGCGACCCGGAGCTGCGTAGGCAGCTCGGCGAGTGGTACCTGCCGCTGTGGGAGGAGGTCGCCGCGGCCGCCCGCGCGGGCGCCGCGCCGATCGCGACCGCGGGCGGGCAGCTCAAGAGCACCCAGACCGCATTTCGCGACACGGCCACGACGATGGCGAACACCGACCAGTTCGCGCGGCGGTTCGGGCAGCATCCGGTGATCGTCGTGGTGTGCGCGGACCTCGCCCTGACCCATCCCACCGACACCGAGCTCCGCCGGCTGAGCATCGTGGGCGGCGCCTCCGTCTATCCGATGGCCCAGAACCTGTGCCTGGCGCTCCGCGCGCAGGGTGTCGCGACGACGTTCACCACGCTGCTCGTCGCCCGTGAGCCCGACGTCAAGGCGCTGCTCGGCATTCCGGAGCACATGTCCACCGCCTGCCACATCGTGGCCGGCTACCCCGCTCGCCCGTTCCCCCGGCACCTGCACCGGCCCGCGGCCGGCGAGATCGCGTTCGCCGACCATTACGGCGACCCGCTGGCGGCGACGTAAGCACTCCGTAAGCACGAGACCGCCCGCGAATCATCAGATTCCTGACATCCCGCTGCCGCCAAATGTGTAGGATCGCTGCTTGCCAGGAGTGGTTAGCCAAGGCGTTTACCGCTCGAATTATTCGTGACCGCAGGCCATTTAGCGGAGGCAGTGTGCGTCAAATCACTTCCGGTAATAGGCCCGACGACGACCTTATGTACGGGTCACCCCGCCGGGGCCGCGGCCTGTTCCCGTCGTCGCGCGCGGGCCTCGTCGGCGCGGTGGCCGCCGCTGTCGTGCTGGCCGCGGGCGGGGTCACCGCTGTGACCTTCATGACCACTGGTAACAGTTCCGGCGGCCGGCAGGCCATCGCTCTGTCGCCGGACAGTGCTTCCGGCGGGCACGCTGCCGCGGACGGCGCGTCGGCTGCGCGAATGCCGTCGCTCGCCGCGAGTCCGCACGTCGCGGTCATGCCCAAGCCAGCGGGGCACGCGTCCGGCAAGCCCAAGCCCACCGTGTCCGCCAGTCACCCGGCGCCATCCCATGGCACTTCCGCGCCCGCGGCGAATCCCTCGTCGACCTCGGCCAGCCCGTCCTCTCCGCCCCCTGTGGCCGCCGGGTCGACCAGTTGCACGCACCCCTCGTTCGTGACCTCGGCCCCGTTCGGCATGTGGGGCAATGGCGGGTATTACGTCTACAACAACATGTGGGGCGTCAACGGATACAGCGTCTCGCAAACGCTTTACGCATGCTCCTATAACAACTGGTATGTCACGGCCACGATGAACAACGACAGCGGCAACGGCGCGGTGAAAACGTACCCGAATGTCCAGATGGACTTCAACGAGCCGCAGATTAGCTCGCTGCATTCGGCCACGAGCACGTTCGCCGAGACAGACCCGCACACCGGCATATACGAGGACGCCTACGACATCTGGCTCAACGGCGTCGCGTCGTCAGGGTCGACCGAGGTCATGGTCTGGAACGAGAACTACCACCAGGCGCCGGCCGGCTCTCAGGAGGCGACCGCGACGTTCGACGGGCGCTCGTACTCGGTGTACCGGACGAGCAGCGGCAGCTACGTCGCGTTCGTCGCCAACCAGAACTTCACGTCCGGAACCGTTGACCTGCTCGCCATCTTCAACTGGCTCATCGCCAAGGGCTGGATCCCCCAGAACTCGACCCTGGGCCAGATCTGCTACGGCGTGGAGCTGGTGTCGACGAACAACGTCCCGGCGACCTTCACCTTCAACAACTTCTCGATCAGCTCGAGCTGACCCGACTCGGGTCGCAGAGCCGTGCGTTCAGATCCGCCCGCCGGTCGCTCAACAGGTCGTTCAGCTCGCTGATCCGCTTGTCCCTGGCGAGCCCTGACTTTATCACTATGGCGCGATCGGCTCGGTTATAGCGCTGTGACCTGCCGGTTCACCGACCGCGAGCGGCAGATTCGCGCACTAGGCGGATCCTGGTGGCGAATTCGCGCCGCTTGTCGTCGACGATCACGGCGCCCGCCCCGGCAAACAGCCGGTTTCCAAGATCTAATAAAACAGTAGGTTTCTGGACTTTTGATCAGCTCTGCGATATAATTCCGTTCGTGGCGATAAAGGGCCGAAGGGCAACATATGAGGAGCGCCTGTCAGCATGCGAGGCGCTTGAGAATG
>Ga0335073_10010047_pt1 | contig 13282 bp, 12 predicted proteins | sample Lox_Sample_22_FD_207093 | JGI IMG/M metagenome (GOLD analysis project Ga0335073, IMG submission 207093) | Soil microbial communities from Loxahatchee National Wildlife Refuge, Florida, United States - Lox_Sample_2.2 | ecosystem: Environmental > Terrestrial > Soil > Wetlands | place: USA...
AGCTGGACATCCCGTTCGGCGCCGTCCGGCTGAAGCTCGGCGGCGGCGACAACGGCCACAACGGCCTGCGCTCGATCACCCAGGCGCTCGGCACGCGCGATTACTACCGGGTCCGGTTCGGTATCGGCCGTCCGCCGGGCCGGATGGATCCGGCCGCCTTCGTCCTGCGTGACTTCAGCACGGCCGAGCGCAAGGATCTCCCGTTCCTGATCGACCGCTGCGCGGACGCCACGGAGGCGCTGATCACCCAGGGCCTGACGGCGGCGCAGAACGTCTACCACGCGGAGGAGACAGCTCAGTGAGCACAGACGATCACGAGCTCGCCCGGGACCTGGCCGCCGAGGCGGGGCGGCGGCTGCTCGGCCTGCGGGCTCTCGGCGGCGAGCCGGACCTGCTGCGCAAGGACGGCGACCGGCTGTCGCACGAGTTCCTGACTGCGGCCCTCGCGGCGCGCCGGCCCGGCGACGTCGTGCTGTCCGAGGAGGGCGCCGATGACCCGGCGCGGCTGGCCGCGGACCGGGTCTGGATCGTCGACCCGCTGGACGGGACGAGGGAGTTCGGCGAGCCGGGCCGCACCGACTGGGCCGTCCACGTTGCCATCTGGGAACGCAGTGACGCCAGCGATCCCGGAGACCTCATCGCAGGCGCGGTCGCCCTTCCCGCTCAGGGCCGGGTCCTGTCCACCGCTCCCGGCGAACCGGCCCGATGTTCCATCGAGCCGGTTATAACCGGCACGATGTTCCATCGAGCCGGTGGCGGCGTGCGGAGCGACGAGGCTGGCGGGGACGATGAGAGTGGCGGGGCCGCTGGGAGTCAAGGACGCGACGGGAGGGTGCGCATCGTGGTCTCCCGGACGCGAGCACCACGGCTCGTTCGGGATATTTCTGACCTGATTGATGCGGAACTGGCGCCACTCGGCTCCGCCGGCGCTAAGGTGGCCGCCGTGGTGTGCGGCGAGGCTGATGCGTACGTGCACGCGGGCGGGTTCTACGAGTGGGACACCGCGGCGCCGGTCGCGGTGGCACGGGCGGCGGGCCTGCACGCGTCCCGCATCGACGGATCGCCGCTGACGTATAACCAGCGGCAGCTGCTGATGCCGGATATCCTAGTATGCCGGTCTGCCTTGGCGGATAACCTTTTGCGAGCGATCCGGGAAGTCACTGATGCGCCCTGACTACCAGCTGTCCCAGCTCGACGTGCTCGAGGCCGAGGCGATCCACGTGATGCGGGAGGTCGCCGCCGAGTTCGAGCGGCCCGCACTGCTGTTCTCCGGCGGCAAGGACTCGATCGTGATGCTGGCCCTGGCCGAGAAGGCGTTCTGGCCGTCCCGGATCCCGTTCCCGGTCATGCACGTGGACACCGGGCACAACTTCCCCGAGGTCCTGGAGTTCCGCGACCGCCGGGTGGCCGAGCTCGGCGTCCGGCTCGTCGTCGCGTCCGTGCAGGACTCGATCGACGCCGGGCGGGTGGCCGAGGAGACCGGCCGGCACGCCAGCCGGAACCGGCTGCAGACGGTGACGCTGCTGGACGCCATCGAGGAGCACCGGTTCGACGCGCTGTTCGGCGGCGCGCGCCGGGACGAGGAGAAGGCCCGGGCCAAGGAGCGGGTGTTCTCGTTCCGGGACGAGTTCGGCCAGTGGGATCCGAAGAACCAGCGGCCGGAGCTGTGGAACCTGTACAACACCCGGATCCGCCGCGCCGAGCACATCCGGGTCTTCCCGCTGTCCAACTGGACCGAACTGGACGTCTGGGACTACATCGACCGGGAAGAGCTGGCCATTCCGTCCATCTACTTCGCGCACGAACGGCCGGTCTTCGAGCGCGACGGCCTGCTGCTGGCCGAGAACCCGTACGTGACCAGGGGCGAGGACGAGCCGGTGTTCACCGCGACCGTGCGGTACCGCACGGTGGGCGACATGACCTGCACCGGGGCCGTGGCGTCCGGCGCCGGGACGGTGGCCGAGGTCATCGCCGAGGTGGCCGCGACCCGGATCACCGAGCGCGGCCAGACTCGCGCCGACGACCGGACCAGCGAGGCCGCGATGGAAGACCGCAAGCGCGAGGGGTACTTCTGATGACTGTTGCTAGCCCGGGGGGGCGACCCCCCGGAACCCCCCGAATGGACATTCTGCGGTTCGCCACGGCCGGATCGGTGGATGACGGCAAGTCGACGCTGATCGGACGGCTGCTGTACGACTCCAAGTCGATCTTCGCCGACCAGCTGGAGGCGGTCGAGCGCACCAGCCGCGACCGGGGCGAGGACTACACCAACCTGGCCCTGCTCACCGACGGGCTGCGCGCCGAGCGCGAGCAGGGCATCACCATCGACGTCGCCTACCGCTACTTCGCCACCCCCCGGCGGAAGTTCATCATCGCCGACACCCCGGGCCACATCCAGTACACGCGCAACATGGTGACCGGCGCGTCAACGGCCGACCTGGCCGTGGTGCTGGTCGACGCGCGCAACGGGCTGACCGAGCAGTCCCGCCGGCACGCGTTCCTGACCACGCTGCTGCGGGTGCCGCACATGGTGCTCGCCGTGAACAAGATGGACCTGGTCGACTACCAGGCCGACGTATTCGAGCGGATCTGCGAGGAGTTCTCGGCATTCGCGGCCCGGCTCGACATCGGCGACCTGACCTTCGTGCCGATCTCCGCGCTGCACGGGGACAACGTGGTGGACCGGTCGGCCAACATGCCGTGGTACGACGGCCCCTCGCTGCTGCACCACCTGGAGCACGTGCACATCGCCTCGGACCGCAACCTGATCGACGTCCGGTTCCCGGTCCAGTACGTCATCCGGCCGCAGGCCGCCACCGACGCCGCGCTTCACGACTACCGCGGCTACGCCGGCCAGGTCGCGGGCGGCGTGCTCAAGCCGGGCGATGAGGTGCTGCACCTACCGTCGGGCTTCACGACCAGGATCCGGGGCGTGGAGGCGGCCGGGGTGGGCCTCGCCGAGGCGTTCTCGCCGATGTCGGTGACGCTGCTGCTCGACGACGACGTGGACATCTCCCGGGGCGACATGATCTGCCGCCCGAACAACCGGCCCGCCGTCGCGCAGGACATCGAGGCCATGCTGTGCTGGATGTCCTCCGACGCGGTGCTGGCCCGGCGCAGCAGGCTTATCGTCAAGCACACCTCGCGCACGGTCAAGGCCATCGTCACCGACCTGCACTACCGGATCGACGTGAACACCCTGCACCGGGACGAGGCCGCGACCCAGCTCAGCCTCAACGAGGTCGGCCGGGTCCGGCTCCGCCTGACGCAGCCCATCTTCTGCGATCCCTACGCCAGGAACCGGGTCACCGGCGGTCTCATCCTCATCGACGAGGCCACCAACGCCACCGTCGGCGCCGCCATGATCACCGAGGCCAGCTGACCGCGGCCGTCATGACGATTCCGGGTCGCGGGAGTATCGTCCGAATCGCGGCTTGTCGACGGTGAACGGGAGCAACTGTGAGCGGTGGTACTCCGGCCGAGGGTGACGCGACGACGACCCGGTTCCATGATCTGGCGGAGTTCGTCGCGATCCCGCGGGTGACCGCTCTGCGGCTGTCGCCGGACGGGAACTGGCTCGCGGCGGCGGTGCAGACGCTGAGCGCGGACGGGAAGAAGTACCTGACCAGCCTGTGGCGCATCGACAACACGGGCGGCCCGCCGCAGCGGCTGACCCGGTCTGCCGAGGGCGAGGCCAGCCCGCGGTTCCTGCCGGACGGCTCGCTGCTGTTCACCTCCAAGCGGCCGGATCCCGGCGCCAGCCAGGACGGCGACGCCGCCGCCAGCCTGTGGCTGCTCCCCGCCGGCGGCGGTGAGGCGAGGGTCATCGCCGCCCTGCCCGGCGGGGTCCTGGCCGCCGAGGCGGCCCGCGACGCCGGGTCGATCGTGCTCAGCTCGCCGGTGCTTCCGGCGGCCGGCCGGGACGGCAACGGGGCCAGCGCGGCCGACGACGCCCGGTTGCGCAAGGAGCGCCGCGACTCCGGCGTGACGGGCATCCTGCACGAGTCGTCGCCGGTCCGGTACTGGGATCACGACCTCGGCCCGGATCAGGTCCGGCTGTTTTCCCTGGACCCGGACCAGCTACGGGAGGGTGCGGGAGCCAAGCCGGAGGACTTTGCCGGCCTGCGGGACCTGACTCCCGAGCCCGGCCGGGCGCTCGATGAGCAAGCGTTCGAGCTGACCCCCGACGGCACCTCGGTGATCACCGGCTGGCAGCTGTGGCATCCCGCCGGCCAGTCCTACACCGAGCTGGCCATGATCGACGTCGCCACCGGGAAACGCCGGGTACTGCTCAGCGCGCCGGAATACGAGTTCTCCGGCCCGCGCGTCTCACCCGACGGGCGGTTCATCGTCTGCGAGCGCGAGACGCAGGTCACCGCCGAGCGCCCGCCGGACCTGACCCTGGTCCTGCTCGGCGTCAACGGCGCGGGCCCGGCCGGGGAGGCCGGACGCGACCTGCTGCCCGGCCTGGACAGGTGGCCGGTCGAGCCCGCCTGGTCGCACGACTCCCGCACCGTGTACTTCGCCGCCGACGACGGCGGCCGGCGGCCGGTGTTCCGCGTCGACGTGGCGACCGGCGAGGTGACGCGGGTGACCGGCGACGACGGCGCGTACACCGACCTGAACCCGGCGCCGGACGGCCGCTACCTGTACGCGCTGCGGTCGGCCGTGGACGCCCCGCCCACCCCGGTCCGGATCGACCTGAACCCCGAAGCCCCCGGGGCGGACGCGGCCGGGCCGGTCGCCCTGGACAGCCCCGGCGTTCCGCTGGCGCTGCCGGGCCGGCTGGCCGAGGTGCAGGCGGCCGCCGACGACGGCCAGCCGGTCCGGGCCTGGCTGGTGCTGCCCGAGGGCGCGTCGGCCGACCACCCGGCACCCCTGCTCCTGTGGGTGCATGGCGGCCCGATGAGCAGCTGGAACGCCTGGTCCTGGCGGTGGAATCCGTGGCTGATGGCGGCCCGCGGCTACGCCGTGCTGCTGCCGGACCCGGCGCTATCCACCGGCTACGGGCAGGAGTTCATCGCGCGCGCCTATCACAACTGGGGCGCGCGGCCGTTCGCCGACGTCATGGCCGTGACCGAATCCGCGCTGGCCCGCCCCGACATCGACGCCGACCGCGCCGCCATGATGGGCGGCTCTTACGGCGGTTACATGGCGAACTGGATGGCCGGCCACACCGGCCGTTTCAAGGCGATCGTGAGCCATGCCGGGCTGTGGGCGCTGGACCAGATGTTCGGCACCACCGACCACCCGATGTTCTGGCGGCCGCAGTTCGGCGATCCGCTGACCCAGCCCGAGCTGTACGAGGCGAACTCGCCGCACCGGCACATCGAGGCGATCCGGACGCCGATGCTGGTCATCCACGGGAACAAGGACTACCGGGTCCCGGTGTCGGAGGCGCTGCGGCTGTGGTGGGACCTGTCCCGGTACGGGGTGCAGGCCAAGTTCCTGTACTTCCCGGACGAGAACCACTGGATCCTCACGCCCGGCAACGCCCGGATCTGGTACGAGACCGTGTTCGCCTTCCTGGCCCAGCACGTCCTGGGCGAAGACTGGCAGCGTCCCCCGCTCGTGTGACCGTAGGCTGAGGGCATGCCCCGTGCCGACCTGGACAAGCAACCAGCGGATGTCGCGGCGATGTTCGACGGCATCGCCGAGCGCTACGACCTGCTGAACGACATCCTGTCCGCGGGCCAGGTCCGGCTGTGGCGGCGGGCCGTGGCGCGGATCACCGGCGCGGGCCTGGGTAACCGCGTGCTCGACCTCGCGGCCGGCACCGGCACGTCCGCCCTGTCGTTCACCGCCACCGGGGCCGACTGCGTAGCCTGCGACTTCTCCCTCGGAATGCTCCAGGCCGGCCGGTCCCGGCTGGCCCACCGAGAGCAGCGCGGCGGTCGCCTCGCGCTGGTGGCCGGGGACGCGCTGCGGCTGCCGTTCCGGGACGGGGCGTTCGACGCGGTGACGATCTCCTTCGGGCTGCGCAACGTGGCCAGCCCGGGCGCGGCGCTGGCCGAGATGCGCCGGGTAACCCGGCCGGGCGGCCGCCTGGTGGTGTGCGAATTCAGCACGATCACGATCGGCCCGCTCGATATGCTGTACCGGCGTTACCTGATCAATGTCCTCCCGGCGATCGCGCGGCGGACGGCCCGCCATCCGGAGGCCTACACCTACCTCGCCGAATCGATCACGGACTGGCCCGCGCAGCGCGAACTGGCGGGCGTGATCGAGTCGGCCGGCTGGTCAGCGGTGCGCTGGCGCGACCTGAGCCTGGGCGTGGTCGCGGTGCACGTCGCCCGCCGCGCCCCCTAGCGCCGGAATTAGGCCCGGAAATAGGCAAGGCAGCCGATACCGCTGACCCGCCGTATGGCGAACCCCATGGGGGTCTAAACTGAAGGCAAAGAATTTGTGAAGCGGTTCACAAGACGTTCAGGATCTCATCCCGTGACCGAGCACGTTCCCTCCACGACCCAGACCGGTCCGGTCCGGCCCGCCGATGAAGCCGATGTCATCGTGGTCGGCGCCGGGCCGGCCGGCTCGACCACCGCCTATTACCTGGCCCAGGCCGGGCTGGATGTCCTGCTGCTGGAGAAGTCCAGGTTCCCGCGGGAGAAGGTGTGCGGGGACGGCCTGACCCCGCGCGGGGTCAAGGCCCTGGTGGCCATGGGCATCAGCGTCAGCGAGCGGGACGGCTGGGTCCGCAACAAGGGCCTGCGGGTCATCGGCGCGGGCCAGCGGATGGAGCTGCCCTGGCCTGAGCTGTCCAGCTACCCGGACTACGGCCTGGTCCGGCCCCGGACCGACCTGGACCAGATGCTGGCCCGCCGTGCCCAGCAGGCCGGCGCCCGGCTGCACGAGGGCGTCACGGTGACCGGTCCCGTGCTCGACGACCGAACCGGGCGGATCACCGGCGTGACGGCCAAGTCCACGGACGACGGTGAGCGCGCCTACGCCGCGCGCCTCATCGTGGCGGCGGACGGGAATTCCTCTCGGCTGTCGGTGTCGATGGGACTGCGCAAGCGGGACGACCGCCCGCTCGGGGTCGCGGTGCGGACCTACTACCGCAGCCCGCGGCACGACGACGACTACCTGGAGTCCTGGCTGGACCTGTGGGACGGCGACCGGCTGCTGCCGGGTTACGGCTGGATCTTCGGCATGGGCGACGGGACCTCGAACGTCGGCCTCGGGCTGCTGAACACCAGCGCCGCGTTCCGGAACACCGATTACCACGCCCTGCTGCGTACGTGGCTGGCCGGGATGCCGGCCGAGTGGGGCTACACCGAGGAGAACCGCACCCAGCCGATCCGGGGCGCGGCCCTGCCCATGGGCTTCAACCGGACTCCGCACTATCACCGGGGGCTGCTGCTGGTCGGCGACGCCGGCGGCATGGTCAACCCGTTCAACGGCGAGGGGATCGCCTACGCCATGGAGTCGGGCGAGCTCCTGGCCCGGACCGTCGCCCAGGCCCTGGCGCGGGCCCGGCGGAGCGAGACCGAACGGGTCCTGGCCGGGTACCCGCGCGCGCTGAGCCAGGCCTACGGCGGCTACTACGCGGTGGGCCGGGCGTTCTCGAAGGCGATCGGCCGGCCAGGCCTGATGCGGTTCGCGACCAAGCACAGCATGTCCCGGCCGGCGTTGATGGCGTTCGCGCTCAAGCTGCTCGCCAACCTGACCGATCCGCGCGGGGATGCGGCAGACCGGCTGGTCAACGGCCTGTCTAAGCTCGCACCTAACCCTAAGTGAGGGGTCATGCAGGTCGTCCCTAGGATAAGGGGTTGGCATCCGGCCCGCGAAGGGAGGAAACATCGATGAGGTTCTACGTCCCGATCTTCGTACTGGCCGTGCTGGCTTTCGGCTTCGCCGTCTTCTCGGTCAGTTTCGGTGCCATCGCCGGCCCGAAACGCTGGAACCGGGCCAAGCTGGAAAGCTACGAGTGCGGCATCGAGCCGACGCCGCATCCGGTGGGCGGGGGCAGGATCCCGGTCAAGTACTACCTGACCGCGATGTTGTTCATCGTGTTCGACATCGAGATCATTTTCCTGTATCCCTGGGCGGTCACCTTCAACAAGCTCGGCGCCTTCGGCCTCGTCGAGATGGTGACCTTCGTGATAACCGTGCTCGTCGCGTACGCCTACGTCTGGCGGCGCGGGGGCCTGGATTGGGATTAGCCATGGGTATCGAAGAGAAGCTGCCGAGCGGCATACTGCTGACCTCGGTGGAGAAAGCGGCCGGCTGGGCCCGGGCCCGGTCGGTGTGGCCGGCCACGTTCGGCCTGGCCTGCTGCGCCATCGAGCTGTTCCAGACCGGCGGGCCCAAGCACGACCTGGCCCGGTTCGGCATGGAGCGGGCGTCCAACACCCCGCGGCAGGCCGACCTGATGATCGTGGCCGGGCGGCTCAGCCAGAAGATGGCCCCGGTGACGCGGCAGATCTACGACCAGATGTCCGATCCCAAGTGGGTCATCTCGATGGGCGTGTGCGCCTCCAGCGGCGGCATGTTCAACAACTACGCGATCGTGCAGGGCTGCGACCACGTCATCCCGGTCGACATCTACCTGCCCGGCTGCCCGCCGCGCCCCGAGATGCTGCTCGACGCGATCCTCAAGCTGCACGACAAGATCATGAACATGAAGCTGGGCAAGGACCGGGATCGCGAGATCACCGAGCTGGAAAACGCCCGGCTCGGCCTGCGGCCGGTGTACCTGGCCCAGCCCACCGAGGCCGAGCTGTGAGCGGACCCGGCCAGCCTACGGACGGCGCGACCGAGCCGGACGGCAACCTGCCCGCCCGGCGCGGCGAGGAACGGCTGAGCGAACCGGTGGTCGGCCGTGGCATGTTCGGCATCCAGGACACGCCGGACACCTCCGGGTACGGGACGCTCGAGGTCCGCCAGGCGCCCCTGCTGGACACCCCGCGCCCGTACGGGTCCTACTTCGACGAGGTGGCCGACGCGCTCGCCCTGTCCGACGCCATCGAGCATGTAGTGGTCGACCGGGGCGAGATCACCTTCTACGTCCGCCGGGAGCGGCTGCCCGAGGTGGCCGCGAAACTGCGCGACGACCCCGCGCTCCGCTTCGAGCTGTGCAGCGGGGTCTCCGGCGTGCACTACCCGGAGGACGCCGGGCGTGAGCTGCACGCGGTCTACCACATGCTGTCCATCACGCACAACCGCCGGGTGCGGCTGGAGGTGAGCGTGCCGGATGCCGACCCGCACGTTCCGTCGCTGGTCGGCGTGTACCCGACCTGCAACTGGCACGAGCGGGAGACCTGGGATTTCTTCGGCATCATCTTCGACGGGCACCCGGCCCTGACCCGGATCGAGATGCCCGACGACTGGAAGGGCCATCCGCAGCGCAAGGACTACCCGCTCGGCGGCATCCCGGTCGAATACCGCGGCGCCAAGATCCCCGCGCCGGACGAGCGGAGGCACTACCGGTGAGCGCAGGGCAGATGCCGCACGCGGCGGCCGGGGCGAGCGACGCCGAGGCCGCCGAGGGCCGCGTCTACACGGTCTCCGGCGAGGACTGGGACGAGATGATCGCCGCCGCCAACGAGGCCGGGGACTTCGAGAGCGGCGAGCGGATCGTGATCAACATGGGCCCGCAGCACCCGTCCACCCACGGCGTGCTCCGGCTGGTCCTGACGCTGGAGGGCGAGACGGTGGCCGAGGTGCGCCCGGCCATCGGGTACCTGCACACCGGCATCGAGAAGAACATGGAGTACCGGACCTGGACGCAGGGCGTCACGTTCTGCACCAGGGCGGACTACCTGATGCCGATCTTCAACGAGACCGCCTACGTGCTGGCGGTCGAGCGGTTGCTCGGCGTCGAGGACCGGATACCCGAGCGCGCGCAGATCATCCGCGTCCTGCTGATGGAGCTCAACCGGATCTCCTCGCACCTGGGCGGGATCGCCCCGATGGGCCTGGAACTCGGCGCGACCACGATCTACACGCAGGGCGCGCGGCTGCGGGAACGCACCCTGGACGTGCTGGAGCTGATCACCGGCCTGCGGATGAACCACGCGTTCATCAGGCCCGGCGGGGTGGCGCAGGACCTGCCGCCCGGCACGCTGGAGGCCATCCGGGTGTTCGACGAGTCCGGGCGCCGGCTGCTGGACGAGATGCACTCCCTGATCGACGCGAACTCGATCTTCATCGCCCGGAACAAGGACGTGGCCTACCTGGACCTGCAGGGGTGCATGGCCCTCGGCGTGACCGGTCCCGTGCTGCGGGCCACCGGGCTGCCCTGGGACCTACGGAAGTCCCAGCCGTACTGCGGCTACGAGACCTACGACTTCGACGTGCCGACGACCGACACGTGCGACGCGTACGGCCGGTACCTGCTCCGGATGCAGGAGATCGAGGAGTCGCTGAAGATCATCCAGCAGTGCAGCGACCGGATATCGGCCCGCGGATCGGCCGGCTCCGATCCGGTGATGATCAAGGACGCCAAGATCGGCTGGCCGGCCCAGCTGTCGCTCGGACCCGACGGCCTCGGCCCGTCGCCGCAGCACATCGCGCACATCATGGGCCAGTCCATGGAGGCGCTTATCCACCACTTCAAGCTGGTTACCGAGGGGTTCCGGGTGCCGGCCGGACAGGCGTACGCGAGCATCGAGTCCCCCCGCGGTGAACTGGCCGCGCACGTGGTGAGCGACGGCGGGACCCGGCCGTACCGGGTCCACCTGCGCGACCCGTCGTTCGTCCACCTGCAGTCGGTCGCCGCCATGTGCGAGGGCGGCTTCGTGGCCGACCTGATCCCCGCGATCGCCAGCCTCGATCCCGTGATGGGAGGCGTGGACCGGTAATGCCGTTCAGCGACCAGGTACGCGCGCGCCTCGACGCGGACGCGGACCGGATCATCGCCCAGTACCCGGGCCCGAGATCGGCGATACTGCCGCTGCTGCATCTCGTCCAGTCCGAGGAAGGCTACGTCTCCGAGGACGGCATCGGGTACTGCGCGGCCAAGCTCGGGCTGACCGAGACCGACGTCACCGGGGTGGTCAGCTTCTACACCATGTACAAGCGCCGCCCGGTCGGCCAGTATCACGTCGGCGTGTGCACGAACACGGTGTGCGGCGTGCTGGGCGGCAACCAGATCCTGGCCGAACTCCACGAGCACCTGGGCGTGGGCGACGACGAGGTCACGCCCGACGGCCAGGTCAGCCTGGAGCACCTGGAGTGCAACGCCGCCTGCGTGTACGCACCGGTGGTGATGGTGAACTGGGAGTTCTTCGACAACATGACGCCGGCCTCGGCTCGCCAGCTCACCGACGACCTGCGCGCGGGCCACCCGGTAAAGCCGACCCGGGGCCCGGACCGGCTGGTCACCTGGCGTGAGGCGGCCCGGGTCCTGGCCGGCTTCAACGACGGCCTGGCCACCGAGGGACCGGCCGCGGGCCCGGCCGACCTGCTCGGCCTCAAGATCGCCCACGAGCACGGCTGGACCGCGCCGCAGGCGCCAGGCGACAGAGCGCCGGAGCCGGGCCCTGCTGGTCAAAAGGCAGGCGACCAAGCGCCCGCCGCCGGAGGCGGCCAGATAAACAAGGAGCCGCGGTGACCGACCCCCTGACCCCGGTGCTGACGGCGGATTGGGACCAGCCCGGCGTCTTCACCCTCGACGGGTACCGCCGGGCCGGCGGCTACCAGGCGCTGCCCAAGGCGCTCGGCATGCCGCGCGAGGAGGTCATCACGATCGTGAAGAACTCCGGGCTGCGCGGCCGCGGCGGGGCCGGCTTCCCGACCGGCGTGAAGTGGGGCTTCCTGCCGCAGGGCGACACCAAGCCGCACTTCCTGGTGGTCAACGCGGACGAATCCGAGCCCGGCGCCTGCAAGGACATCCCGTTGATGATGGCCACCCCGCACACGCTGATCGAGGGCGCGGCTATCGCCGCGTACGCGATCGGGGCCAGCCACGCGTTCATCTACGTCCGGGGCGAGGTCCTGCACGTGATCCGCCGGCTGCGGCACGCGGTGGAGGAGGCGCGCGCGGCTGGGTACATCGGCCAGAACATCCTCGGCTCCGGGTTCGACGTCGAGGTCATCATCCACGCCGGGGCCGGCGCGTACATCTGCGGCGAGGAGACCGCGCTGCTGGACTCGCTGGAGGGCAAGCGCGGGCTGCCGCGTAACAAGCCGCCGTTCCCGGCCGTGGCCGGCGTGTACGCCCTTCCGACGAACGTGAACAACGTGGAGTCGATCGCCAGCGCGCCGTCGATCATCCTGAACGGCGCCGACTGGTTCGCCAGCATGGGCACGGAGAAGTCCAAGGGCTGCGGCATCTTCAACTTGTCCGGCCACGTGACCACCCCGGGCACCTACGAGGCACCGCTTGGCATCACGTTGCGCGAATTGCTGGAGCTGTCCGGCGGGATGCGGGGCGGCCGCCGGCTCAAGTTCTGGACGGCCGGCGGCTCATCGGCCGGGATCCTCACCGAGGAGCACCTGGACATGCCGATGGACTTCGAGTCGGTCGCCGCCGCCGGGTCCGGGCTCGGCACCAGGTCGGTCATGATCTTCGACGACACCACCTGCGTGGTCGGCGCGGTGCTCCGCTGGACCGAGTTCTACCAGCACGAATCGTGCGGGAAGTGCACGCCGTGCCGGGAGGGCACGTTCTGGCTGGTCCGCATCCTGGAGCAGCTCGAAGGAGGCCACGGCAAAGACGAGGACGTCGAGAAGATGCTGGACATCTGCGACAACATCACCGGCCGCGCGTTCTGCGCGCTGGGCGACAGCGCGACGCCCCCGATCACCTCGGCCGTCAAGTACTTCCGAGACGAGTTCCTGCAGCACCAGAAGGAGGGCGGCTGTCCGTTCGACCCGGCGGCTTCTACCGTCTGGAGCGAGGCATGACCGTCGAGACCAGGCCGGACACGGTGACCGTCACCATCGACGGGTTCGAGATCTCGGTGCCCAAGGGGACCTGGATCATCCGGGCCGCCGAACAGCTCGGCATCGCGATCCCGCGGTTCTGCGAGCACCCGCTGCTCGAGCCGATCGGGGCCTGCCGCCAGTGCCTGGTCGAGGTGGAAGGCCAGCGCAAGCCGATCGCCTCGTGCATCACCGCGTGCTCCGAGGGCATGGTGGTGCACACCCAGCTCACCTCCGCGGTCGCGGACAAGGCGCAGCAGGGCGTGATGGAGTTCCTGCTCATCAACCACCCGCTCGACTGCCCGATGTGCGACAAGGGCGGCGAGTGCCCGCTGCAGAACCAGGCCATGTCCAACGGGCGGGGCGAGACCCGGTTCACCTTCGACAAGCGGACGTTCGACAAGCCGGTTCC
>Ga0335073_10010048_pt1 | contig 13282 bp, 13 predicted proteins | sample Lox_Sample_22_FD_207093 | JGI IMG/M metagenome (GOLD analysis project Ga0335073, IMG submission 207093) | Soil microbial communities from Loxahatchee National Wildlife Refuge, Florida, United States - Lox_Sample_2.2 | ecosystem: Environmental > Terrestrial > Soil > Wetlands | place: USA...
CACCCTCAGGTGCCGGGCCGTCGACGCTTCGGCGCGCTCAGCCGGCCCGGCGCCGGCCCCGGCGGGATTTCAGGTAGTCGGCGACGACGTATTCGCCCAGCGCGCCGGTCCGCGGCAGGAACACCCGCCCGCCGTTGCGCCGGCCGATCTCGTGCATGAAGTCCACCAGCCGCCGCTCGTCGTCGAGCATGAAGATGTTGATCGTCGCGCCACGCCTGGTGCACCGCTCGACCTCGGCCAGGGTCGCCGCCACCGTCTCCATCGAGGGCGGCCAGGCGAAGGTGGAGTACCCGTCCGCCTCCAGGTGCGCGGTCGGCTCGCCGTCGGTGATCACCAGGATCACCGGGTCGGCGGTGCGGTGCTTGTCCAGATGCCGGCGCGCCAGCATCAGCGCGTGCTGCAGGTTGGTGCCGTAGACCCGTTCCCAGTCGTGATTGACCAGGTCGCGCGGCGTCATCACCCGGGCATAGTCGGAGAACCCGATGATCTCGATGGCATCCTGCGGGAACCTCGTGGTGACCAGGGAATGCAGCGCGAGCGCGGTGGTCTTGGCCTCGCCCCAGGTGCCGCGCAGCTCCATCGAGTACGACATGTCCACCAGCAGGGCGACCGCGGCCGAGGAACGGCGCTCGGTCTCGACCACCTCGAAGTCCTCGGCCGAAAGCCGGATCCGGGCCCCGGGACCGGTGCGCACGACCGCGTTGCGCACGGTGCGCACCACGTCGAGCGGCTGCTCGTCGCCGAACCGCCATTCCCTGCTGGAGCCGGTGAATTCACCCGCCGCGCCGGCATCGCGCACGTCGTGGTCGCCCCGGCGGGTGTTCTGCAGGGTCGCGAAGACCTTGCGCAGTGCGGTGGCGCCCAGCCGGCGCAGCGCCCGCGGGCTGAGCTCCAGGCCCTGCCCGGACTGCTGCAGGTAACCCTGCCCGCGCAGTTCCTGCTCGATCCGGCGCAGCTGCTGCAGATCCTGCACCGCCTGCCGGCCGAGCGCGCGCTCCACCAGCTCCTCGTCGATGTCGGCCAGGCTCGCCCCGGGGTAGTCCTGTAGGGCCAGCTCGGCCAGCTCATCCAAATCGGCGAGGTCGGCGAGGGCCTCGGTGCCGTCGGCGTAACCCATCGGCTGCTCGCCGGTCATCCGTTCCGAGCCGCCCCAGGGCAGATCCGGACGCGCTGCCCGCAACGAGCGCTGCAGCCGGGCCATCTGCTCGCCGAGGCCGGCCTGGGTCATCGCCTGCTCCATCAGCGCGCCGAGTTCGGCCCGCTGGACGTCGGTGAGGGAGTTCATCAGCCGCTCGGCGGCGGCCGAGCGGCGGGCCAGCGAGTCCACCAGCTCGGCCAGGTTGCTCGGCTGATCCGGGAAGAACTGGCCGTGCTTGGCCATGAACTCCTCGAACTGCTCGGGGGTGTGCTCACCGCGCGCGTCGGCGTCGAGCATCCCGTTCAGGTCCTCGAGCATCTGCCGGACCTGCTCCAGCGCCCGGGGATCCGGGTTGGCCAGCGCATCCCGCAGCCCGGCGAACTGGGCGTCGAGCACCTGCGAGCGCAGCAGGTCGGCGATCTGCCGGTACGCCGCGGCCGCCTCCGGCGAGCGCCACTGGTAGTCGGACAGCTGGCGGACGGCCCGCGCGGTGTCCGACGGCAGCGCGTCCAGCTCGGACTCGGCCAGCCGGGCGGCGTCGGACGGGTCGGGGAACAGCGCGGCCCGCTCGCTCTCCAGCGCCTCGTCCAGCAGCGCGCGGACCTCGTCCAGGGTGCCGTCCAGCCGGCTGGAGTTGCGCAGTTCCCGGGCCCGGCTGCGGGCCTGCCGGCGCAGCGAGTCGAGCCCGGCCCGGCCGTCCGTGCCCTGTCGCAGCAGCCGTTGCAGCGCCGCCCGCGGGGACATGCCCGACAGCACGTCCTCGCCGAGCTCGTCCAGGGCCCGGCGGATGTCGTACGGGGGCTCCAGCGGATCCGGGCCGCCGTGCCAGGCGCCGTACCGGATCGCCATCAGGAATCGCCCGCGCTCATGCGCCGTACACCGTCCGGCTGCCGGCCGACTCCTTGGCCAGCCGGCGGTTCAGGTACAGCCCCTCCAGCGCGAACTCCACCGCCGCGGCGGCGATGCCGACGGTGGCCGGCCCCTCGTGCACGCTGTCGGGCTCCAGCCGCTCCAGCAGCCCGGCCAGGCCCGGGATGGTGCCCAGCTGCTCCAGCAACCGGTCGGCCGAGACGGTGTCGCCGGTCTCGACCAGCAGCCCGGAATCGAACTTCTCCTGCAGCGGGCGCAGATCCAGCCCGGCCAGCCGCGCCCGGCTGGTCTCGGCGACCGCGCGGCGCAGCAGGTGGTCGAGCACCTCGAACTCCCGGCCCTCGTCGGAGTCGTCGAACTCGACCTTGCCGCGCGAGGCGGGCACCACGGCGGGCAGGTCGGACACCCGGGCGACCGCGGCCGGCTCGCCGGTGATCGCCGCGCGCCGGACCGCCGACGCCGCCACCGTCTCGACCGCGGCGATCGCGAACCGGGCCGAGACGCCGGAGCGCTGGTCGACCTGGGGCGCCTCGCGGACGGCCCGGGCGAACCGGGCGACCACCTCGAGCAGGTGGGACGGCACCAGCGGCGCACCGTGGCTGGTGCCGTCGTTCTCGGTGCCCCAGAGCACCGCCGCCTCCTGGGCGATCAGGCTGAGTTCGTCGGACAGTTCCAGCGGGTAGTGGGTGCGGATCTCGGCGCCGAACCGGTCCTTGAGCGGGGTGATGATCCGGCCCCGGTTGGTGTAGTCCTCGGGGTTCGCGCTGGCCACCATGAGCAGGTCCAGCGGCAGCCGCAACTGGTAGCCGCGCACCTGGATGTCGCGCTCCTCCAGCACGTTCAGCAGCGCGACCTGGATCCGCTCGGCGAGGTCGGGCAGTTCGTTCACCGCGAAGATGCCCCGGTTGGTGCGCGGCACCAGGCCGTAGTGCACCGTGTCGGGATCGCCCAGCGAGCGCCCCTCGGCCACCTTGATCGGGTCGATGTCGCCGATCAGGTCGCCGACCGAGGTGTCCGGGGTGGCCAGCTTCTCGCCGTACCGCTCGCTGCGGTGGCGCCAGCGGATCGGCAGGTCGTCGCCGTGCTCGGCCACCAGCCGGGCCGAGGCGGCGGTGATCGGCGCGTACGGGTGCTCGTTGATCTCCGACCCCGCGATCACCGGCGTCCATTCGTCCAGCAGCCCCACCAGCGTGCGGATCAGCCGGGTCTTGCCCTGGCCGCGCTCGCCGAGCAGCACGATGTCGTGCCCGGCCAGCAACGCCCGCTCCAACTCGGGGGTCACGGTGTCGTCGAAGCCGACGATGCCGGGCAGCGATTCCTCGCCGGCGGCCAGCCGGGCGATCAGGTTCTGCCGGATCTCGGCCTTCACCCCCCGGTGCACGTGTCCGGAGGCGCGCAGCGCGCCGAGGGTGCTGAGGTCAGGAGCTGGGGTCACCCGACCGACGCTACGACTCCGCCGGGGCAGCCCGCTACGTGCGGGCCGGACGCGCTCGCGCTGGGCGGAATGCGGAATACGGCCGGCCGGCGGCGATGTCGGACCGGTGCGGCACAGTGGGCGCCATGACCGAGGAACTCCCGCTCGACCACCTGGTGCTGGGCAGCATCGACGTCGTCTGGAGCCGCTTCCGCGAGCGGACCGCCGGCCTCACGCCGCAGGAGTACCTGTGGCAGCCGGTCGCCGGCTGCTGGACGGTCCGCGCGGCCGGCGACCGGGTGGTGGCGGACGGCTTCCGGCAGGACCCGGAACCGGCCCCCGTCACCACCATCGCGTGGCGGATGCACCACCTGGCGGCAACCTGCTTCGGCACCTACCTGACCGGCGGCCTGGGCGACTGGCCGATCCCGGCCGGCGAGGACGAGTGGACGCTGGACGTGTCCGAGGGCCTGGCCTGGCTGGACGCCGCGTGGGCCGCGTTCCGGGCCGGGCTGGGCACGCTGGGGTCGACCGGCCTGACCCGCGCGCTGGGCCCGGACTGGGGACCGTACGCGGACGACTCCTGGGCGGCGCTGGTGCTGCACGCCCAGGACGAACTCTCCCACCACGGCGCGGAGATCGCGCTGCTGCGCGACCTGTACCGCTGCCGCTGACCGGCCCGGGAACTCAGCCGCCCGGGCGTCGAAACCGGCCCGATCCCGGGCCGGCTCGCCTCGGGTACGGGTCAGCCGGCGAACGGCGTGGCCGAGATCAGCGTGACGCTCAGCGTCGCGCCGGTGGGGGTGCTGTAGCTGACGGTGTCGCCCTCCTTGGCGCCGGTCAGCGCCTGGCCGAGCGGCGAGGCCGCCGAGTAGACCTCCAGGTCGGTGGTGTCACCGACCTCGCGGGAACCGATCAGGAACGTCTCGGTCTCCTCGTCGTCGGAGAACCGGACGGTGACCACCATGCCCGGGCCGGCCGTGCCGTCGGTGGTCGGCGGCTCGCCGACCTTGGCGCTGCGCAGCATCTGGGTGAGCTGGAGGATGCGGCCCTCCTGCTTGCCCTGCTCCTCGCGGGCGGCGTGGTAGCCGCCGTTCTCCTTCAGGTCGCCCTCTTCGCGGCGATCGTTGATCTCCTGCGCCATCGCCTGGCGGTTGGCGATCAGCCCTTCCAGCTCCTTGGACAGCCGGTCGTAGGCCTCCTGGGTCAGCCAGACTTCGGACGTGGTCCCTGGTGCCGAATCGGTGCTCACGGTCAACTCCTAGCCGCGGTAATCGTCGAGAATGCGTGAAGTCCTCCAACCTAACACCGGCGCTCGCGGCCCAGCGCCGGAAGGCTGGAGACTGGCCACCGGTCCCTGTCGCGACCACCCGCCGCGCCGGGTCGTCGGAGCCATCGGTGACAATTACAGGGTGCCAGACCTTGCCCACAACCCCGAAATCGCCGGACCGGAGACCATGGCTCATGAAGCTGGGCAGACCGCTGCCCCGGTGGAGGACACCCGGCTGCGGCTGATGTGCGTGCACGCCCACCCCGACGACGAGTCGAGCAAGGGCGCCGCGACGATGGCCAAGTACGTCGACGAGGGAGCCCAGGTGCTGGTCGTCAGCTGCACCGGCGGCGAGCGCGGCGACATCCTCAACCCGGCGCTGAAGCACCGGTCCGACATCGAGGCCGACCTGTCCGCGGTGCGCCGGGCCGAGATGGCCAACGCCCAGCGGATCCTCGGCATCGACCACCACTGGCTGGGGTTCGTCGACTCCGGGCTGCCGGAGGGCGACCCGCTGCCGCCGCTGCCCGACGGCTGTTTCGCGCTCGCACCGCTGGAGGAGGCGACCCGCGCGCTGGTCGAGGTGATCCGGCGGTTCCGCCCGCACGTGATGACCACCTACGACGAGAACGGCGGCTACCCGCACCCGGACCACATCCGCTGCCACCAGGTCTCGGTCGCCGCGTTCGACGCGGCCGGTGACCCGAGCCGGTTCCCGGAGGCGGGCGAGCCCTGGCAGCCGGTCAAGCTCTACTACGACATCAGCTTCAGTCGGGAGCGCATCGAGGCGCTGCACGACGCGATGCTCGAACTGGGCCTGGAATCGCCCTACGCCGAGCGGCTGAAGGACTGGGACACCGCGACCGCCGGCCGGCGCGTCCCGAACATCACCACCCTGGTGCACTGCGCCGACACGTTCGAGCGGCGCGACGCTGCGCTGATCGCGCACGCCACCCAGGTCGATCCGGAGGGCTGGTTCTTCCGGGTGCCGCTGGACGTGCAGAAGCGGGCGTTCCCGTGGGAGCAGTTCGAGCTGGCCCGCTCGCTGGTCGACACCGAGTTGCCGGAGGACGACCTCTTCGCCGGGGTGCGCGAGAAGGTGCAGGCGTGACGCTGGCCGCCGGCGCGGCGCTGCTGGCCGACTCCGACACCGGCAAGGGCAGCCCGATCGGCCTGCTCGTGGTGCTGATCCTGGTGGTCGCGGTCTACTTCCTGTGGCGTTCGATGAACCGGCACCTGGGCAAGGTGCCGGGCCGGTTCGACCGGCGGGGGAGCGGGCGGCCCGACACCCAGCCGCCGGGCACCGAACGGCCCGGCACTGAACCGCCGGGCACCGAACGGCCCGGCGGGGCCTCCCGGCCGGACGGGGACGGCTCCACCGGCTGACCCGGGCCCCGCCCGCTGGACCGGGGCGCACCGGCCCACCGGCTGGACCGGGCCGCACGACAACCGGGCGGCTCTCAGGGTGTTCGGCTAGCCTCTGCTCGTGCCGAGTTCCGCGCCGGAGCTGGACGGCGAGCCTGTGACGCGCACCGACAGCCGGGTGCGGGTCGTCCGCACGCTGCCCGAGCTGGCCCGGCTCGCCGACGAGCTGACCGGGCTGGCGGCGGCGACGAACGGTCCGGCGACGACCTACTTCGAGGGGGTGCGGGCCTGGCTGGCCGCCCGCCCGGGCCGGCAGCCGGCCAGCGTGCTGGTCCACCGGGGCCCGGAGCTGGTCGCCGCCGCCCACCTGGCCCGCCACCGCGAGCGGACGGTCTGGCGCCTGCAGCAGGCCGGCACCGAGGGCGAGCCGTTCCGGCTGCTGGCCGTCGACGAGCCGGCCGCCGCGGTGCTGAATGCCGGGATCCGCGCCGAACTGGCCGCGCTGCCCGGCCGGTGGAAGCTGATGCTCACCGACCTGCCGGCCGCGGACCGGCACCGGGTCGAGACACTCGCCGGGCCGCTGCCGGTCAGCGCCGTGGCGACCGCGCTCGACACCCCGCTGCTGCGCATGGACGGCGACGCGGGCCTCAATCGCTATCTCAGCCGCAACGTCCGGGCCGCGGTGGCCAAGGCGCGCAACCGGATCCTGGCCGACGGCCGGCGCTACGAGGTGCGCTGGCTGAGCCGGCCCGAGCTGGTGGTGGCCGCCGTCGCGGAGGTGGTGGACACCCGGCGGGCCCGCAACCTGCAGCTGGGCCGGGCGCTGGACGACCCGGTCGAGGTGGCGACCTTCCGGGCGACGGTGGCCGGGCACGCCCGGGCCGGCCGGGTCCGGCTGGTCGAGGTGCGCATCGACGCCCGGCTGGCCGCGTACGCGCTCTGCCTGCACACCGGCGACACCCTGTGGGTGTACTCCAACGCGGTCTCGCCGGACTTCACCCGCTACAGCGCCGGCACCATCGCCAACGCCGAGGTGGTGCGCGGTGCCCATGCCGATCCCGGCATCCGGGTGCTCAACTGGGGCCGGGGCATCCAGCGGTACAAGGTGAGCGGGCCGGTCACCATCGCCGGCACGCAGACCCTGACCGCGTGGTCCTCGGAGGCCACCCGGCGGCTGCTGCGGCTCGGCCGCCGGCTGCGCTGACCGGCCGGGCGCTCGGCGCCGGAAGCTGTCGGGGTCAGTCCGGGCGCACCGGGCCGCGGCCGGCCTTGACCCGGCCGCGCTGCTTCTTCGCGTCGAGCCGGCGCTCCCGTGCCCCGCGGGACGGCTTGGTGGGCCGGCGCGGCGGTGGCGGCGGGGCCAGCGCCGCGGTGAGCAGGCCGGCCAGCCGGGCCCGGGCAGCCTGCCGGTTCTGCAGCTGGGCCCGGTGCTCGGCGGCGACCACGGTCAGCACGCCGCCGACCAACCGGCCGGCCAGCGCGGCCAGCGCCCGGGCCCGCTGCGGCCCGGTCAGCGCCGAGGAGCCGGCCACGTCGAAGCTGAGCTCCACCCGGCTGTCGGTGGTGTTCACGCCCTGGCCGCCGGGGCCGGACGAGCGGGAGAACCGCTCGGCCAGCTCGCCGGCCGGGATGGTCAGGCCGTGCGGCAGGCCCCGGGCCGGCGCCAGCCGCAGGTCGGCGCCGTACTCGGCCATGGCGGGACCCGGGACTACGGGGTGACCGGGCGCGCCTGGACCTCGCGCATCCAGGCGGTCAGCTCGTCCGGGTGCCGGGGCAGCGCGCCGGACAGGTTCACCGGTGCGCCGTCGGTGACCAGGATGTCGTCCTCGATGCGGATGCCGATGCCCCGCCACTCGGCGGGCACCGTCAGGTCGTTCGGCTGGAAGTACAGGCCCGGCTCGACGGTGAGCACGTAGCCGGCGCCGAGCGGGCCGCTGCGATAGGTCTCGTCCCGGGCCGCCGCGCAGTCGTGCACGTCGATGCCGAGCATGTGGCTGACCCCGTGCAGGGTGTAGCGGCGGTGCAGCCCGGCGCCCGGCGCCTCGACGTCCTCGGCGCAGGAGACCGCGGCGGTCACCGGCAGCACGCCCCAGTGGTGCAGGTGGTCGGCCAGCACCCAGGTCGCGGCGTTGTGCGCGGCGAGGAAGTCCGCGCCGGCCTTCACCTCGGCGATGCCGGCGTTCTGCGCCTCCAGCACGGCGTCGTAGAGCTTGCGCTGGGTGGTGGTCCACTCGCCGCTGACCGGCATGGTGCGGGTGACGTCGGCGGTGTAGAGGCTGTCCACCTCGACGCCCATGTCGGCCAGCAGCAGCTCGTGCGGCTGCAGGTCGCCGTCGTTGCGCCACCAGTGCAGGGTGGTCGCGTGCCGGCCGGCGCCGACGATGGAGCTGTAGCCGACGTCGTTGCCCGACATCCGGGCCCGCCGCCAGAACGTGCCCTCCAGCCAGCGCTCGCCCCGGCGGCCGCCGGCGGCCAGCACGTTCGGGATCTCGGCGGCCACGTCGGCGAAGCCGTCGATGGTGGCGTCGCAGGCCAGCTGCAGCTGGGCGACCTCCCAGTCGTCCTTGGTCAGCCGCAGCTCGTCGACGACCTGCTCCAGGGTGCCGGGGGCGGCGCCGGGCAGCAGCCGGTCGACGTCGGGGTCGACGCCGCGGGGGGCGAGCGTGGCGCCGCCGTGCCGCTTCAGCGCGGCGGGCAGGTCGGTGAGCGGGCGCACCCGGATGCCGAGCACCGCCTCGGTCTGGGCCGGCGTCGGCACGTTGCCCACCCACAGCGCGCCGTACACCCGGTTGGTGAAGTAGGCCGGCTGGCCCGGCCCGGCGTACTCGCGGACGTAGAGGGTGGCGGTGTGCGAGTCGCCCTCCGGCGCCAGCACCAGCACCGCGCCCTCCACCGTCTCGCCGGTCAGCCAGGTGAACGCCGACCAGGCGCGGAAGGCATAGTCGGTGTCGTTCGCGCGGACCTTCAGCCGGCCGGCCGGGATCACCAGCTGGACGCCCGGGAAGGCCTGCGACAGCGACTCCCGGTGCCGGCCGAAGGTCGCCGCGCCGTCGGACTCGCCGCCGTGCCGGCCGGCCGGGTGCGGCATCGGCGGGGGCGCCGTCCAGTTCTCCGCGATCGCCCGGGCCAGGCCCTCCGGCAGCGGGATGTCGTGCGAGGTCGTGCCCTCGTCCTCCGACAGCGGTTCGGCGATCTCGTGCTGGCTGGGCTGAGCGACGTCGGTCATGGGCCAAGTCTAGGGCTGGCGTCCAGCCGGATGCGGGGAGTCGCGAGGCGGCGCGGCTGGGCCGGGCCGGCGGCCGGGCGGCGCAGAATGGGGCCGGCGACATCGGACGGCGAGAGGCGTGGACGGATGCGGTTGGCCGCGGCCCTGCTGGTGCTGGCGACCCTGCTCGCCGGCTGTGCCCGGGCCCCCGACCGGCTCGCCGCCGGAGCGACCACCGAGCAGCGGGCCAGCTCGCCGGCGACCACCGAGGCCGGGCCGGCGGTGATCACCATGAGCGAGCTGCCCACCGACCCGTACGGCAACCCGCCGAGCAGCTCGACGGCCGCCGCCGTCCCGACCGCGTCGGCGAGCGTCTCGCAGGACGTCTCGGCCTTCGCGCCGTGCGCGGTGCCCTACGTCCGGGTCAGCGCGCGGCCGGCCGGTGCCCGCAACGCGCACGCCGCCTACCTGATCGAGTTCGCCGACACCGGCCAGATCGCCTGTCGGCTGGCCGGCTACCCGGCAGTGACGGTGCTCGACGCGCACCGGCGGCCACTGGCGCGGGCGGCCGCCGCGCCACGCGGCTACCTGGGCGGGTTGCGGTCCGGCGCCCCGCAACCGGTGCTGATCGGCCCGGGCCAGCGGGCGTCCGCGCTGGTCGAGGGGGAGCAGATCGACCTGGCCGGCAAGCCGTGCCCGGCCGGGACGGCGCTGCGGGTCACCCCGCCGGCCACCCGGACCGCGGCGGTGGCGGTGGTGCGGACCACCATCTGCGGCGGGGTGCAGGTGCACCCGGTGGTGGCCGGGACGACCGGCAGCTCGGGTTGATCCGGGGGTCGGCTGCCCGGACGGCCGGCTGATCGCTAGCGTGTGAACATGCCTGCTGAGCTCACTCCCGCCACCGTCCGCACCGCGCCCAAGGTCCTGCTGCACGACCACCTCGACGGCGGGCTGCGGCCGCAGACCATCATCGAGCTGGCCGAGGCCATCGGTTACGACCGGTTGCCGGCCACCGACGCCGACAAGCTGCAGGCCTGGTTCGTCGAGTCGGCCAACTCCGGCTCGCTGGTGCGTTACCTGGAGACCTTCGAGCACACCGTCGCGGTCATGCAGACCCGCGAGGGCTTGCACCGGGTGGCCAGCGAGTGCGCGCAGGACCTGGCCGCCGACGGGGTCGTCTACGCGGAGGTGCGCTGGGCGCCGGAGCAGCACGTCAGCGAGGGGCTGAGCCTGGCCGAGGTGGTCGAGGCGACGCTGGAGGGTTTCGCGCACGGGGTGCAGGCGGCCTCCGAGCAGGGCCGGCAGATCCGGATCGGCGCGCTGGTCACCGCGATGCGCCATGCCGCCCGGTCCAGCGAGATCGCCGAGCTGGCGGTCGCCTACCGCGATCGCGGCGTGGTCGGCTTCGACATCGCCGGTGCCGAGGCCGGCTTCCCGCCCACCCGGCACCTGGACGCGTTCGAGTACCTGCGCCGGGAGAACTTCCACTTCACCATCCACGCCGGCGAGGCGTTCGGGCTGCCGTCCATCTGGGAGGCGATCCAGTGGTGCGGTGCCGACCGGCTCGGCCACGGCGTCCGGATCATCGACGACGTGACCGTCACCGGTGACAGCCTGGAGGAGCAGGTCGCCTCGGCCCAGCTCGGCCGGCTGGCGCAGTACGTCCGCGACAAGCGCATCCCGCTGGAGATGTGCCCGTCGTCGAACCTGCAGACCGGCGCTGCCGAATCCATCGCCAGCCACCCGATCGGGCTGCTGCGCCGGCTGCACTTCCGGGTCACCGTCAACACCGACAACCGGCTGATGTCCGGCACCGGCATGACCCGGGAGATGTCGTTGCTGGCCGAGGCGTTCGACTACACCTGGTCGGACCTGCAGTGGCTGACGATCAACGCGATGAAGAGCGCCTTCATCCCGTTCGACGACCGGCTGGCGATCATCAACTCCCAGATCAAGCCGGGGTACGCGGCCCTCCTCGGCTGACCGGGCATGGACGAGTTGCAGTCGCTGGCGGCGGTGGTGACCAGGCAGGCCGCCGACCTCGAGGTGTACGCGGGCTTCCTGTTCGCCGCGCTCGACGGCGCGCTGCCGCCGGACCTGCTCACCGTGCGGCGCCGGCAGTCCGTCACCGACCGGCTGCGGGGCCGGCCCGGGGCGGTGACCGCGGTCGCGGTGCTGCTCGGCGAGCGGCGTTTCACCCTGCGGCGCGAGCAGATCGGCGCGCCGGCCCGGGCCACCGTCGCGCACGAGGTCGGCGGCATCGTGCTCTCCACCCAGCCGGTATCGGTGCCCGACTGGTCCCGGCAGCTGGCCGCCGCGCTGTACCAGCTGGCCGAGCAGAACGCCGGGGCCGCCGTCGCGTTGCAGCGGCTGACCTCGTTCACCGTGTAGCCCATTTCCTCCGACGATCGGGACGCGCATGACCACACCGCAGGTAGACCTCAGCCAGTACGGCATCCCCACCGATGCCGCCCGCCGGATCGCCGAGAACGCCGACGGCGCCGCCGGGGCGGTGTTCACCTCGGACCTGTCGGTGAACGAGTTCCTGCTGGTGCGGCAGGCCGGATTCCGCCCGCTCGGGTTGGTGCTGGGCTCGTCGGTGTACCACATCGGGGCCCAGTTCCAATCGTTCAACCAGAGCATGGAGCTGTCGGTGCTCACCCAGGCGATGTACCACGCCCGGGAGCTGGCGATGACCCGGATGCGGGCCGAGGCGTACGCGCTCGGCGCCGACGGGGTGGTCGGCGTCCGGCTGCGGGTGGCCGGCATGCAGTGGGGCGAGCACATCGCGGAGTTCACCGCGGTGGGCACGGCGGTGGTCGCGGACGGCGCCGAGGCAGAGGGCGGCTGGCGGGACGCCTCCGGTGGGCCGTTCACCTCGGACCTGTCCGGTCAGGACTTCTGGACGCTGGTGCAGGCCGGCTACGCCCCGCTCGGCCTGGTGATGGGCACCTGCGTCTATCACATGGCGCAGCAGGGCTTCCGGCAGATGTGGCGCAACCTCGGCCAGAACACCGAGATCCCGCAGTACACCCAGGGCGTGTACGACGCCCGGGAGCTGGCGATGGGACGGATGCAGGCCGAGGCGCGGGCGCACCGGGCCGAGGGCATCGTCGGGGTGCAGCTCAACGAGTTCAACCACGTCTGGGGCTATCACACGACGGAGTTCTTCGCGGTGGGCACGGCGGTCCGGCCGCTGCGGGCCGACCACCGGATCGCCGAGCCCGGCCTGGTCATGCCGCTGACCTGAGCCTGCCCCGACCGCGCACGGAAGCCGTCACTGCGCGGAAGCCGTCACTGCGCGGAAGCCGTCACTGCGCGGAAGCCGTCACTGCGCGGAAGCCGTCATGAAATTCGCTCGCCATGGCGGTCGAAATCCATGACCGCTCGTCTGGGAACCGGCTGACGATCATCGATTTTGCTCGCCATGGCGGCCGGAATCCATGACCGCTGGCCAGTCCGGAACGAGTGGGGTCAGCGCCAGGGCCAGCCGGGGGCCGCGGCCCGCTACGGCAGCAGGTCGCGCGGCCCGCAGGTGGGCAGGTGGATCCAGCCCTCGGTCGCGGCCCGTTCCGCCTCGATGCCGGGCGTCGGCCGGGTGGACCGGCCGAGCGCCACCGCCCTGGCCGCGAACGCCGCGATCAGCGCGTCGAGATGGTCGTGGCTGGCCACGCACTGCTCGCGGACGTCCGGGGCCAGTTCGAGTTCGAGCTTGCATTCCAGCAGTTCGACGATCGCCTGCCGGGCCGGCCGGGCGGTCGGTCGCTTGTAGCTGGTGCGCCCGCTCAGCTGCCAGGTACGCAGGGTGGCGGCCGGATAGACCTCGGCCAGCACGCCGGAGCAGCCGCTGCGGTCGACCGTGACGCCGGCCCACTCGGCCGCGTTCAGGATCCGGGCGCAGCGCAGCGCGACCACGCCGAGCAGGTCGGCGGCCACTGACAGCGGCGGCCGGGACTTGGTCTGCTGCCACACCACGTCGTCGGTCAGCCGGTACAGCAGCGGATTCAGCTCCACCGGCCG
>Ga0335073_10010050_pt1 | contig 13280 bp, 13 predicted proteins | sample Lox_Sample_22_FD_207093 | JGI IMG/M metagenome (GOLD analysis project Ga0335073, IMG submission 207093) | Soil microbial communities from Loxahatchee National Wildlife Refuge, Florida, United States - Lox_Sample_2.2 | ecosystem: Environmental > Terrestrial > Soil > Wetlands | place: USA...
AGTTCGACGACCAAGGAAGCCTCGAGCTCGTCGTCGGATTCCTCGGCTAAATCCGATTCGTCAACCAAATCCGATTCCTCAACCAAATCGGGAAGCGCCGCGGCTAAGTAACGTCGTTAAGTCAACGATCGATTTCGAAGCCGCGGGCTGGAAGTGCTCGCGGCTTTTTTGTTTGAATCGATGCGCTGGCGATACGCCGGCTCCGATTCATGCAAGCACTCGTATTCGAAAACCAACTCGAGCTCCGCGGCGACTATCCTGACCCGCTGGCGGTTCATGGCGAGAGCGTTGTGCGCGTTGCGCTGGCAGGAATCTGCGGCACCGATCTCGAAATCGCGCGCGGCTACATGTCGTTCAAGGGCATCCCGGGGCACGAGTTCGTCGGCCGCGTCGTCGAGACTCACAACGCTGAACTGCGCGGCAAGCGCGTCGTCGGCGAGATCAACGCCGGATGCGGAACCTGCCGCGAATGCGAACACGGAATGGCGCGGCACTGCGCGACTCGCACCGTGCTCGGTATCGTTGGCCGCAACGGCGCGTTCGCCGATTACCTGCGTCTGCCCGATCGGAATCTCATTGCGGTTCCCGATTCGCTGCCCGATGAGATGGCGGTGTTCGTCGAGCCGATCGCGGCGGCCTACGAAATTTTCGAGCAGCTCAGCCTCGATCGCGACAAATCGATCGTGATACTCGGCGACGGACGCCTCGGCGCGCTCGTTGCGATGGCATTCAAAGCCGAGGGCTACGAGCCGCTCGTCGCAGGACATCATCGCGACAAGCTCGAACGGCTCGGCGAACTGCAAATCAAGATCACCGAGGAATTTGCGCTCAACGGCAAGTTCGACGTCGTGGTCGATTGCACCGGGCAGGGCGTGGGATTTCAGCGCGCGATCGATATCGTCAAGCCGCGCGGCACGATCGTCCTCAAAAGCACTGCGGCGGCAGGAGCGCAGCTCAACCTGGCGCCAGTCGTGATCAATGAAATCACAGTGCAAGGCTCGAGATGCGGCCGGTTCGCCCCCGCTCTGGAAGCGCTCGTGGCAGGCCGAATCGACCCGCGCCCGCTAATCGATCGAACCTTCACCCTGAGCGACGGCCTCCGCGCAATCGAAGCCGCGGCAGAGCCATTTCACTTCAAGATCCTGCTGAAACCTTCGTGAGACTCCGGGCTCGCTAAATCACGCCGTCGGCGCGGAGGCGTTTTGCGGTTGCGGCGTCGATTCCGAGATCGCGGAGCACATCGGCGTTGTCCGCTCCCAGAGCGGGGGCGCCGGTGCGGATTGTGATCGGCGTGCGCGAGAATTTTGCCGCCGGGCCTGTGATGGGGGTCGATGTGCCCTCGTGCTGAGGGACGTCGAGCAGCATATCGCGCTCGATCGTGTTGGGATCTTCGGCGGCTTCCGCGTATGTGCGAACCTTTGCGCATGGGATTCCCGCGATGGCGCACTCCTGGACCGCCTCGTTAACGGTGCGCTCGGCGAACCATGCTGACCACAGTTCGTTGCATCGCGCGCGATTACCCACCCGGCCGGCCACTGTCGCGAAGCCCTCGTCGTCGGCAAGCTCCGGATGCCCCAGCATCTTCGCGAGCACCTTCCAGTGCGTATCGAGGAGCACACCGGCCATGACTGTCTCGCCGTCGCGACACTGATAGGTGTTGGTCGGAATCGAAAACCAGAACTCGTTGCCATATCGCTCGAGTGGAAGGCCGAGCTTGCCGAGCGAGAGATAACCGTTGGACTGGAACAGCATCGCATCGAGCATCGCGACGTCGACGTGCTGCCCTTCGCCGGTTTGATCGCGATGCCGCAGTGCCGCGAGCGCGCCGATCGCGCCGTGCAATCCGCCGAGGTCGTCGCATAGAAATGTCGGCGCCTTGCTCGGATGGCCGTCGCGCGCGCCGTTGAGCGACATGAACCCGCCCATCGCCTGCGCCAGCGGATCGTACGCGACGCGATCGTGAATCGGCCCCCACTGGCCGAAGCCGCTTATCGATACGTACACGATGTCCGGCTTCACCGCACGCACCGCCTCGTAGCCGACGCCCCATTTATCGAGCGTGCCGGGGCGGAAGTTCTGCACGATTACGTCGGCGGTCGCCGCGAGCTTGAGATAAATCTCGCGGCCCTCGGGCTTGCGCAGCTCGAGCGTCATGCTGCGCTTGTTGCGGTTCACGGTGGCCTGCAGAAAGCTCACCGGCGGATTCGTTCCGGGCAGCATAGGCGGAACGCGCCGCGCGACTTCGCCGGTGGGCGCTTCGATCTTGATCACATCGGCGCCGAGGTCGGCGAGGATACAACTGCACATCGGTCCCGCCCAACTGGTTGTCACGTCGAGCGCGCGAATGCCGTGAAGCGGTCCGGTCAGATCGCGCCGCGCGTTGCGATAGAACTCCGCCTTGTCCATAGCGTTCCTCCGAAGTCCGCCGATCGTAGTCGGTCGCGACCCGATCACCAACCTCTGAGTGGCGTGATCGCGCCGCGCCGGTTAGCTTCGAAGGATGGCCGAGCAGCAGTTCTACGTGGGGATTCATGGCGTGATCGCAAATCGCGGCAGGATGCTGGTGTTGAAGCGCGCGCCGGAGATGCCGTACAAGCCGGGAAGCTGGGACCTGCCGGGAGGACATCTCGCGATTGGCGAGACCTTCGAAGAGTGCCTGCTGCGCGAGGTGAAAGAGGAGACCGCGCTCGACGTCACGATCACGGGCCTGGTCGGATTGCATTCGATGGAAGCGGAGCCGTACCTGCAGGCAATCTACTCATGCAGACTGACGGTGTTTCAGAAAATCCAGTTGCGCGAGGGCGAGCACGTCCAATCGGAATGGGTGACGCCCGAGGAACTCGGCAACTTCGAGATGATCCCGTATCTCGAGCGAGTCCTGAAGCGCGGCATGCTCAAGTTTGTGAAGTAGGCGATCTCCGTGTCAGCGCGGCATCATGCGTCCGCGCCAGTAGCCGAAGAAGTTTGCGCACTCGAGTTCGTGATAAACGGCGCGCTCGCGATCTCCGCGTATCGTCGCCGCGGCCATTCTCAGTGCGTTGCGGACGAGCTTGTCGATTCGATTGTGGCTGCGGCCGCCGGTGATCGCGCTGCCGATGCCGTAGGCGAAGCTCTTGCGGCGCAGATACGCGCGCGTCATCCGTTCCGGCGGAATCAGGTGATGCACGATCGCGCGTGGCGCAAATCCCATCCGGCCGCCCTTTGCGATGATGCGCGCGTACAGTTCCGTATCCTCGCCCGAGATCGGATTGCCGCCGACGACGCCGAGATCCTCACGAAACTTGCCGAAGCGATCGATCGCCGAGCGGCGGATTCCCATGTTCGCGCTGAAATAGTTGGCGAGGGTTTCCACCTCGGCGAGCGGCGCGCGCTCGATCGCGATGCGATCGTGAACTGCCAGCTTCACCCAGAGGCTCGTGCCGAGCCACGCGGGTGGCGGCGCGGTCCATCGCGGCAGCACCATCCCGCAGGCGGCGTCGAGGTCGCGGTTCTCGAGCGCGGCGAGCATCTGCGCGGCCCAGTCAGGCTCGGCGATCGCGTCGTCGTCGATAAAGAGCACGAAGTCGGCTTTTGTTTCCTCGAAAGCGCGATTGCGCGCGAAGCTCGAGCCGAGCCGCGATTCGAAAACTCCGCGCAGCGGTATCGACGAACTGGTTGCGATTTCTGTCACGACGCCAGCGGTGTCGTCGGTCGAGCCGTTGTCGATCACGACACATTCAGCCTCGACTTCAGTGGGCAACCGCTGCGCGATGACGCTCGCGAGCGTGTCGCGCAGCGTCGCCGCGCGGTTATGGGTCGGAATCGCGATGGCGAGCGTGGTCATAAGGGAAGCGCGCGATATCCATAATAGCCGAACCGCGCCGGAGGCCGGAAAATCCGGCTCGCGGCGCGGTTCGGGATTTGCCCTATGCGATCCGCCGTCAGTTCGTCTTCGCGGGTGCTGCTGCCGATGCGGCCGCGGCCGGCGAAGCGGCGGCTGCTGGTGAGCCGCCCGCCGCGGGCGAACCTCCCGCTGCTGGCGACGCTCCCGGCGAGGGCGAAGCGCCCGGCGACGGGGCCGGCTTGGGCAACGGCGCCGTCGATTGCGTGAACACGATCGACGTCACGTTCAGATCGGGCGTCCCCTTCATCTGGATGTCCGAGGGCGCCGTCAACCGGAAGCCGAAGCTGCGCGTCTCCCCCGGCACGAATGGCAGCACGGGGCGTGCGAAGTCGGTGAACTCGAGCGGCGTCGCCACCGGCGTGTGAACTTCCGAGAACACTTCCTTCTTTTTCTTGCCCTTGCCTTCGTAGTAGGTGACGGTGAACTGCACCTCGTCGATCGCCTTGTCGCCGGCGTTGGTCATCTTGCCGAAGATGCCTGGCGTGCGCGATGCACCCATCTTCATGTCAACGTCGGTAAGCGTGATCTTCGGGATGTAGGCTTGCGCGTCGGGCATCTGCTTCTGGATGTTCTGGATATCGGCGAGCTCGCGGCCGTACATGAATTTCAGGCCGAGCGTGCCGGTCGACTGCTCCTTGTCGAGCTCATCGAGCATCTTCTGATAGGCCGCGACCGCCTTGTCGTAGTCGTGCTTGTGGTAAAGCTCGACGGCGTCCTTATGCTCCTTGACGATATTTTCCTGGAACGGAAAATCGACTTTCAGTTTCCATTCACCGCCCTGGTTGGCGAAGACCATATTGTCGTCGTAGGAAACCTTGGGAAAGCTGTTGTCGTTGAGCTGCTTCTGCGCGGTCTGATCGGGCGTATCGTTGGGTCCGATCGTGGCGTCGATCGTGCGCTCCCAGAGCGCGAGATCGGGCTGCGTCACCTTGACCGACACGGTGGCGTTGTCGCCGTCGATCTTTTCCTCACCCACATCGTATTGGTAGGCGCGCAGGATCCCCTTGAACCAGTCCTTACTGACGTCGGGCGCCATCGGGATCTCGCTGAGGAACTGGTCGATCGTGCGATCGACCTGGTCCTGGTGCGTGAGCGCGTTGTAGCAGCCCGGGTAGTTGTAGAGTTTGAGGTTGTCGAGATAATTCTGGGCCGCATTTTTCGGCGTCTTGCCCGCGCATCCCGCGAGCCCAATCGCGCAAATCGCGATGACCGCAGCCAATGGAGCCTTCGACGGTCGCTTGATCATTATAAAAGTCTTCCTCCCCGCAGGCGGTAACCGGCGTAAAACGTCTCGATTCTAATGTCGCTCATGCCAAAAACAAGTCATCGCGCGCCGAAAAAGGCTGCCCGTTCGATGGCGCGGACGCCGCGCGGGCGCTACTTCGGTATCTGCTTGAGCTCGACGACGTTGCCTTCAGTATCGTTAATATAGATCGAAAGGCCGGTTCCTCTTGCGCCATAGCGCTCTGCGGGTTCGCCTAAGACGTTTATGCCTCGCGCGCGCAGATGACGCGCGACCTCGTTCATGTCGTCGGCGACGATACCGAGGCAATAGTGATCGACGTTGGGCGCCTTCTGCTCGCGCTCCCTGGTCGGCAGCAGATCGACGAGGCCCGAGCCTGCCCGCAGTTGGATGAGCCCGAGCGAATCGAGGCGCCGCTCTTCGACGAGGCCCAGCTCCTGCGTGTAGAAATCGTACGCGCGCTTTTCATCGAGACAGCGCAGGACCACGTGATCCAGTTCACCGACTTTGAATGGCATCGACATCGAAAATATCTCCAGCTACAGGACTCGTCGCGATTGTTGATCGCATGGGCGGCGAATGAAACTGCCGGGTTGATCTCGCCACCAGCCGCGCCTGATGATCTCAAGCGGCGATGACCGACCACCACCTCCTGACGCTCCTCATCTTCGCGATCACCTACGCGGTTATCGCTCTTGGCGAAATTCCGTTCTTCAGGATCGATCGCACCGGCGCGGCGCTCGCGGGCGCGGTCGCGATGGTCATCTCGGGCGCGCTCAGCGAGAACGCCGCCGAGCACGCGATCGACGTGCACACGCTGGCTCTTCTGCTCGGCATGATGCTCGTGGTTGCGAATCTGAGGCTCTCGGGCGCCTTCGCGCTGTTTGCGCGTGCGATGCTCGCGCGGGCGCGATCGGGTCACGGGATGCTCGCGATGACGATCGCGGCGGCAGGAATCCTCGCCGCGTTCTTCATCAACGATGTCGTCTGCATCGCGATGACGCCGCTGGTGATCGATGCAGCGGCCGCCGCGGAAGTGGATGCCGTGCCGCTCCTGCTCGGCCTCGCGACGGCGAGCAACATCGGCAGCGCGGCGACGATCACGGGCAATCCGCAGAACATGATCGTCGCGGGCTTCGCGCATCTCGGCTACTTGCCCTTTTTATTGCACCTGGCGCCCGCTGCGATTGTGGGCCTCGTCGTGAATTACGCTGTGATTGCGATCATCTATCGCGAGCGGCTGACCTCAGCTCGTCTTGCGAATGGCGTCGCGATGCGGCCGCCGCGCGTGCTGCGTCCGCTGATGATCAAGTCGTCGCTCGTCGCGCTCGCCGTGCTTGCGATGTTCATGCTCGGGTACCCGACGCATCTCGTGGCGCTCGCCGCGGGTGCGTTCCTGCTCTTCTCGCGCCGCATCAAGCCGGCGCGCATCTATGCGCTCGTGGATTGGACGATGCTCGCGATGTTCACGGGCCTCTTCGTCGTGGTCGCGGGACTCGAATCTACAGGATTCGCCCCCGCGATGCTGAAACTGGTTGGCGCGCAGCGCCTTACGAATCCCATCGCGCTCACCGCGGTCGTCGCGGTGCTGTCGAACCTCGTGAGCAACGTGCCGGCGGTGCTCTTGTTCCGGCCGCTCTATCCGATGCTCGGCGGGAGCCGCACCGTCGCGCTTCTAATCGCGAGCGCAAGTAGCTACGCGGGGAACCTCACGGTCGTGGGCTCGATCGCAAACCTGATCGTGATCGAGCAGGCGCACCGTCGCGGCGTGCAGATCAGCTTTCGCGATTACCTGCGCGTCGGCGTGCCGATCACGATCGCGACGCTCGCGATCAATACTGCCGTTCTGTGGCTGTGGCCGTAGCGTCCTGCGGGCGCGGCGGAAACGAGAGCCGCACCACTTCGGTCGCGGCCACCGCGTCGCCGACCATCCTCGCAATATCGAAATGCGACTCCGCCGCTTCGACTTCGGCGAGCCGCGCGTGAGTCTCGGGATGGGCCGGTACGAACAGTGTGCAGCAATCCTGGTCGGGCAGAATTGAAGTCTCGAAGGTGCCGAGCGCGCGCGCCTGGTCGATGATCTCGTTCTTGTCCATCCCGACCAGCGGGCGCAGGATCGGGAGCGACGCGGCGTTTTCGATCACCGCCATGTTCTCGAGCGTCTGCGACGCGACCTGGCCGAGGCTCTCACCCGTGACGAGCACGGTCGCGTTGATACGCGCTGCGAGCGCACTCGCGATTCGCATCATGAAGCGGCGATAGAGCACGACGCGCAACGGACGCAGCGTGTGCGCTACGATCTCGCGCTGCAGGATTCCGAAGGGCACGAGAATCAGCGTCGCCTGCCCCTGGTAACGCACGAGATGCGCTCCCAGCTCGATCGCTTTTTCCTGGCTCGCGGCGGAGACCAGCGGCTGGCCATGGAAGTGCACATAGTTGAGCCACAGCCCGCGCTTCATCATCCGATATGCCGCGACGGGCGAATCGATTCCGCCCGAGAGCAGCGCCAGCCCGCGGCCCGCGACCCCGACCGGCAATCCGCCCGGGCCGGGCAGCTTGCCCGCTGAAACGTAGGCCGCCTCTTTCATGATCTCGATCGAAATTGTCAGCTCGGGATCGTGCAGATCGACCTTGAAGCCGAGCGCATCGACGATGGCGCCGCCGACCTCGCGATCGATCTCGGGCGAAGTCATCGGAAACTGCTTGTCTTCGCGCTTGGTGCGCACGCAGAACGAGCGCGGCGAGAAGTTGCGCGCACGTGCGATCGCCTCGCGCGAGATCGCGTCGATCTCGCGTTCGACCGGGTAGGAGAGCGAAAAATTTTGCAGGCCGAAGACCAGCCGTGCCCGCGCGATCGCGGCTTCATCGCTCAGCTCGTCGGGCAGCGGCACGATGAGCCGCGGGCCGACGCTGCGCATCTTGCCGAGGCGATAGTCGGCGAAGATGTGCCGCGCGTTGGTCTTGACCTGGTTCACGAAGCGCCACTGGTTGCGGCCCTTGAGCGCAATCTCGTGATATCTGCCGATCAGAAAACGCATCGCCAGTGAGCCTATGGAACGCGGCCTCGAAAAACCAGTTGCGATGCTTGCAAAAATGCTCGCGTGCGCGATTAGTTAAGCAGTCTGCGAGAACCCAATGAGCACGGCATCCGAATTCAACCAGCACCTCGAGCGCATCAGCCAGGCGCTGGGCCGCGTCGAGGTGCCGCCGCGCGAGGCCCTCGCCAATAATCGCAACGCCGCCGCGGTGCTGGTGCCGCTCTTCGAGCGCGAAGGCGAGATGCACGTCGTCTATATCCGGCGCTCCGATCACGTCGAGAGCCATCGCGGGCAGGTCGCGTTTCCGGGCGGTCGCGTCGATCCCGTCGATCGCACTCTGCTCGATGCGGCGCTGCGCGAGGCGCACGAGGAAGTCGGTATCCCGCCGCGCGAGGTGCAAGTGCTGGGCGCGTTTCCGACGCAGCATACGACGGCGACCGGGATCACTGTCGCGCCGTTCGTCGGCGCGATTCCCGCCACGCTCGCGCTTACGCCCGAGCCCAAGGAAGTTGCGGAAATTTTCCACGTGCCGCTGAGCGCATTGCGCAGCCCGACCTACCGCGGCGAGTACGAATGGAAAATCAATGGCACGGCGCGCCAGTTTCCAGCGATCCTCTACGGCGGTCAGACGATCTGGGGACTGACGCTGCGCATCACGATGAACCTGCTCGAAATCCTCGATCAGCAGTGAGCGTGGCGCTTGTATTTGCACTGACGATGTAATATCTTTGCGGCCATGGGTGCCGCGATAAATCCTCCTCCTCAGACCGACGGCCGGATCGCGCGCAGCCAGCGCACGCGCGTGGCGGTCGTCGATGCTCTGCTTGAACTCCTAAACGAAGGCGACCTGCAGCCGACCGCGCAGCGTATCGCGCAGCGCGCGAACGTCTCGCTGCGATTGGTTTTTCATCATTTCGAGGATCTCGAAACGATCTACACCGAGGTGCAGCGGCGGCAAATCGAACGCACTGCGCCGATGTTCCTTCCTGCGATCTCGCCCACTGCGCCGCTGAACAAGCGGGTCACCGAGCTTGTCGCGCAGCGCACGCGGATCCTCGAATTCATCTCGCCGGTGCGGCGGCACGCCGTATTGCGCGCGCCTTTTGCGCCGACGATTGCCAATCTGCTCGCAGGGGCGCGTGAGATGGCGCGCGATCAGATCGCCGAGGTCTTCGAGCGCGAACTGATCGCGATGCCTGCCGCGGAGCGCCGCGATGTGTTGAATGCGCTCGCAGTCGCGATGTCGTGGGAATCGTGGGAGTTCATGCGCCGGCAGCAAGGCCAGTCCGAAGCCGACGCGCGGCGCGTGATGGAACGCACCATCCGCGCGCTGCTCGCCAAACGCTCGTAATCACAGGGGGAAATCTCCATGGGCCGCAATATTCTTTTTATCACCACCGATCAGCAGCGCTTTGATTCGCTCGGATGCAACGGCGGCAAGATCGCGAAGACGCCGGTAATCGATGGGCTCGCCGCCAACGGGATCAACTATCGCCGCGCCCACAACCAGAACACGGTCTGCATGCCGGCGCGCGCGACGATGATCACGGGACAGTACGTGCGCACACACGGCGTGTTTGCCAACGGAATCGCGCTGCCGCCTGACGCACCAAGTATCGCGGGCTGGCTTCATGAAAAGGCCGGCTATCGCACCGCGCTGCTCGGCAAGGCCCATTTCGAGCCGGCGTTCGACATGCAGGGCCGATGGTTCGAGAACACGATGGCGCGTAAGGATTCGACCGGACCGTATCGCGGCTTCGAGCGCATGGAACTCGCGATGCACGCGCCGCTCAACGGATGGCATTACTCGCTGTGGCTGCTCAACAACTATCCGAATGAGATCGGCGGCTTTGCTCCGTTGCTCAGCGCGCTTGCGGGCGGCGATACCGGAGCGCCCGAGGTCAAGTACAACCCGATTCCGCGCGAGCACTATCACACCGACTGGGTCGCCGACCGCACGATCGCGTTTCTCGATTCGCTCGATCCGAACGAGAACTGGTTCGTCTGGATGAGCTTCCCCGACCCGCACCATCCGTGGGATCCGCCCGAGAAAGAGGCGCGGCGAATCAACTGGCGCGATCTCGATCTGCCCGAGGGCTATCCCGGTTCGCGCGAGAAGATCGAAAAGATCCTCGCGCAGAAGCCGCGTCATTGGCTCGATTGGTACGAAGGCCGCTATCGCAACTTCGAAGGCGGCCCGGTCGCGTTCATCCCCAAGTCGCTCACCGAGGATCAGATTCGCGAAGTCAACGCGATGACTCATGTCGAGAACGAGCTAATCGATCAGGCCTGCGGGCGCGTGCTGAAACGCGTCGCCGAGCGCGGATGGGAAACCAACACCGACGTTATCTTCACCACCGATCACGGCGAGTTGCAGGGCGACTTCGGCCTGCTCTACAAGGGGCCGTATCATGTCGACGCTCTCATGCGGCTGCCGATGATCTGGCGGCCCGCGTCGGCGGCGAAAGTCGCGCCCGCGATTGTCGATGAGCCCGTCGGCCAGCTCGATCTCGCGCCGACCTTCTGCGCTATCGCCGGCGCGCCGATTCCCGAGTGGGTCCAGGGCAAGATGCTGCCGACTGCGCCGGGCTCGGGGCGTGAGCGCGTCATCACAGAATGGGACAGCCAGTTCAAGCAGGTCGGGATGCATCTGCGGTCGATCTGCCGCGACGGCTGGGTCTGCACCGTGTATGAAAAATCGACCACCGATATCGGCTACGATCTCGCGCAGGTGCCGCGGATGCTGGCGGGCGGCGATTTCCCGCAACCCGAGATTCGCTACGACGGCACCGAGGGTGAGCTCTATAACCTCGCCGAGGATCCGAAGCAGTGGCGTAACCTGTGGAGCGACCCGGGTTATCAGAAAGTCAAGTCCGACCTGATTGCCGACCTCTACGACAACCTGCCCAAGCCGCGCAGCCCGATGCTGCCGGTAGAGGCGCCCGCGTAGCGAGGAGAGACTTCGATGAAGCAGCTCAAACTGGTCGGCGCTTTCGGCTCGCCATACTCGCGCAAGATGCGCGCGGTGCTGCGCTATCGGCGTATCCCGTTCACCTGGATCATGCGCGGATCGAAGGACGATGTGGAAATTCCCGCGGTCCCCGTCGCGCTTATCCCGGTGATCGTTTTCCCCGGCGAAGGCGGCAAGCCCGACGCGGCAATGGTCGATTCGACGTTCCAGATCAAACGCCTCGAAAAGGAGTTCACCGAGCGCTCGCTGGTGCCGCGCGATCCGGCGCTCGCATTTCTCCAGGAGTTAATCGAAGACTACGGCGACGAATGGTTGACCAAGCCGATGTTCCATTATCGCTGGAAATACGCGGCTGACATCCACAAGGCGTCGCATATCCTGCCGCTCGATCGGGACTTCAACCTGAGTCCGGAAGCGATCCAGAAATCGTCGCGCTATATCGCCGATCGTCAAATCGAGCGCCTGCGCTTCGTCGGCTCCAACGATTTGACGACGCCGGTGATCGAGGACAGCTACCGGCGGCTGCTGGCACTGCTCGATGCGCACCTCGTCGCGGGTCATCGCTACCTGATGGGGGCGCGGCCGGGCGTCGGCGACTTCGGTCTTTTCGGACAGCTCACGCAGCTCACGCAATTCGATCCGACGCCGGCGGCGATCGCGATCACCGCTGCGCCGCGCGTCGTGTCGTGGGTCTCGAATCTCGAAGATCAACATTCGCTCGAGGTCGAGGATTCAGGCTGGATGAGCCGCGCGCAGGCCACTGATGCGCTGCGCGGGTTCTTCGTCGAGATCGGCCGCGTGTACGCGCCGTTCCTGCTCGCCAACGCGCGCGCATTGCGCGCCAAGGCGGAGAAGGTCGAATGTGAGATCGACGGCCGCCCGTGGGTGCAGCAGCCGTTTCCATACCAGGGCAAATGTCTCGGATGGCTGTGCGAGGCGCGCGCCGCGCTCGACTATAGCGATCGCAGGTTCGTCGACTCGGTCCTCGATGGTACAGGCGCCGAAAAGATCTTCAGCGAATCGATCTAGGCAACACCGGCGAGTGCCGTCATCCTCGAATAAACGAGGATGACGATGCATCAGACTGTTCGCATACCGACGCTCGAAATCGCATACGAGGCGAGCGGTCCGCCAAATGGCACGCCTGTGGTGCTGCTTCACGGCTGGCCGTCCGATCCGCACGACTACGATGGCGTCGCACCGGCGGCCGCGGCCGCGGGATGCCGCGTGCTGGTACCCTGGCTGCGCGGATTCGGTCCGACGAAATTTCTCGATCCCGCCACGCCGCGCTCGGGCCAGCAGGCCGCGCTGGGCGCCGATTTGCGCGACTTCCTCGATGCGCTCGCGATCGATCGCGCGATCCTGTGCGGCTACGACTGGGGCGGACGTGCGGCATGTATCGTCGCGGCGCTGTGGCCCGAGCGCGTGCGCGCGCTGGTTTCGATGACTGGCTATAATTTGCAGAATATCCCTGCATCGGGACGGCCTGCGCCCGCCGACTTCGAGCATCGGCTCTGGTACCAATGGTACTTCCAGACCGAGCGCGGACGCACCGGCCTCGAGCGCAACCGGCGCGATGTCTCAAAGCTGCTGTGGCGGCTATGGTCGCCGAACTGGCGCTTCGATGACACGACGTTTGAGGCAACGGCAACTAGTTTCGACAATCCCGATTTCGTTGCGGTAACGATCCAGTCGTATCGGCATCGTTATGCGAATGCGCCGGGCGATCCTGCGCTCGAGGAAATCGAGACGCGGCTTTCGGCGCAGCCCACGATCGCCGCACCGACGATCGTGCTGCACGGCGCCGAAGACGGTGTCGCACCGCCCCAGACCTCCGAGCATCACGCGCGCTATTTCACCGGCAACTACGAGCGCCGCGTGATCCCAGTCGCGGGCCACTTCATCTCGCGCGAAGCCCCCGCGGCCGTCGTCCAGGCAATCCAGGATCTGCTCTGAATCCTTAAATCCCTCGCCCGTTATTTCACTGGAGAGGGTGCCTGACGTGCGGAAGCGCGTCAGGCGGGTGAGGGTGCTGATCGAAGCGCGAGCACGAATATACGGACGTCCCCAAAATATTTGCTTTCAGCCCTTGATTGAATGAATGATTCAGTTATATTTACATTTATGACGCAGCGACTGGACGCT
>Ga0335073_10010052_pt1 | contig 13278 bp, 13 predicted proteins | sample Lox_Sample_22_FD_207093 | JGI IMG/M metagenome (GOLD analysis project Ga0335073, IMG submission 207093) | Soil microbial communities from Loxahatchee National Wildlife Refuge, Florida, United States - Lox_Sample_2.2 | ecosystem: Environmental > Terrestrial > Soil > Wetlands | place: USA...
GCCGTCCAGATGTCAACGACGTTGCCCGACTCGTACGGCACGTAGCGAATGCGATTGTCGAGGTTCCCAGCCTTCGGATACTCGACCGCCATCGCAGGCGTGTTCAACGCCAGGGAAATAACAGCTGCGCCGATCACGCCTGCAGATCGCCTCACGGTGCCGAGTCCTCGGAATTCTGATAGTTGGTGACGATGATCCCCCCAGGGTCCGAAAGCCGGTCCCCGACTGGAAGGTCATCGACACGCTCGAAGCCGACCGTTGCTGTCCAGGTTGTGGTCTCCGGTGGCTCCCCGTACAACAGCACCGTGCGCTGATAGCGCGCCAGCGCCACGCGCTTGCGAACGAAAGACATGTTCACCAGCCGGACATCGATCTGGCCCTTGCGGCCGACCGTATTCTGCGGGCTCGATTTGTTTCCCGGCAGGAACCACTGTTGATAGGCGTCGCGGACGCCAGGTGCCGACATCATCGACACCACGTCGTACCGGTAGCGCGCGTCGGCAAAGTCATAGCCCGCACGGTCGCGGATGTACTGCCAGATTGCTGCCCGCGTCACCGCCACGCTTTGGGTCGGCGGCAGATCGGACATTTTCGGCAGAACATCCACCGTCCCGTCTGCCCGCACCCACATGGGCAATGGTACCAAGCGCTCCAGGGGCAGCAGGGAGGCGACGGCGAGCGCGAGGGCGACGTTCGCCAGAAGCGACAGGCCGGCGACGATGCAGGCGACCCTTGCAGTCCGCTTCGCACTCCGCGTCCGCTGAGCCTGGAAGCTCTCGACGTCCCGAAAGTAATCCATCAGGTGAGCAGCATCGACCGGCGAAGCTTGCGTCTCAGCGTTCATTGCTGCGCGACCTTCGGAACCTGCGACAGATCAGTCGGAGTCGGATGCCACAGTCCCGCGTTGAGTGGGAACAGAGGCCCGTGGGCCCGAGGCAACGGCTCGCCGTCCGAACAGCCGGCGAGCAGCCCAGCGAGGAGCACAAGGATCACAACCGGGCGCATGCCAGACCTTCCGCTCATCCGGCCTTCCACCCTCGCAGCCGGCCTGCAATCCGCCGCGTGCTTCGTGCCGCCGCTGCGGCGCCACCACGCACACCCGATGTCACGATCGGAGCACCCTGCCTCACGGTCTGTCCGGCGGAACGCCACGCTGGTCCGCCATGCATCCAGCGGCGCGCACCTTCTAGACCCACACCCGCGGCGACACCGCCTGCAATACGCTCGAGCATGCGCGGAAGGACAACGACAGAGGTGCTCAGGACGAGAACAACGAGAGATATGCCGAGCAATTCCATAAGTTGATCGGTTGCAGGGCCGGTGAGCCGAGTATTAGTCAGTGCTGTCCCGATCGCCGACACCAGAAGCTCGACCAAAACGTTGATGACGAGTGTCAACAGAGATAATGTAACCAGAACGTCAATCCAGCCATTAACAATCTTTCGGGTGTAGTCAAAAAGCCAGCCAAGAAGCAGGAGAGGGCCGATTACCACTGCCAGGCTGATAAGCATCTGAACGACGAGGAAAACCGCGAACATCACCACCAGCGCACAAGCGACTATGACAAAAGCAGCTATAGATGCGATGTCGAAGAAGATTGCCTTGATCCAACCGGGAGCGATTTGCCAAACGGCGGTCGTCTTGAGCCACATATCGACGAGGGCTTTATCGAATGCCGCACCTGGGTTTGTTCCGCCGGGCGTGCCCGCAATGTGCTGCGCGAAAAAGTCTGGCAACCCCGTGGTAAAGAAGGATACCACGTAATAGTTATAGGCGGAGGTGTTGGCCAACAGAAAAACCACGACGGATATCCGTATGATCCGCCCCATCAAATGCCCGAAGGTTGTCCCCTGCGCAGCGATCACCTCGTAGCCGTAGATCATCAAGAGGAGAATAAGCATGACGTCAAGAGGACCTTGTGCCGCGGCAAGCACTTTATCCACGTCGGACGTGATGGCTCCGGCAATGCTTGTCACGTAAGTTTGGTAGACAAACTCGAAAACATTGAACCCGGTCATCTCCATGGTCAGACGTCCATCAACGACGTGTGCTTAACTGTGCGCATGCCGGGTCGCTCGCAGCCAGCTTTTGGAGCGCGGCGCAGTCATCCCGCATGCCTTGGGTTGCGCTTTGGTTTGCTGCCTTGTCGGCTGAGCGAATACGCTGCTCCAGCGATTCTCTGCTTGGAACCACAACCGTCCTCTCGCTTTTAACAACCATGGAATTGCCAGCGAATTCCGCATGAACGACAAGCGCGCCAACGCCCCCGACACCTAGGGCAAAGAGGAGCACACCCATCCACTTGGCGCGTGACATCACGGACATCCGGGGTCACTGGCGCCGAGCTGTGCCAGCGCAGTGCAGTCGTCTCGCATCCCCTCGTCTGCGCTCTGTCGTGCGGCCTGATCCTGTGCCTCACGTTGGTTAGCGATCTGTTCATTTGCCAGAATTTGAAGGTTCTCGGCCTGGGCGGTCTGCGCCTGGACGTAGTTCTGTTCGGCAGTGAGCCGCGCCTGGATGGACGCCACCTGTTGCAGCGTGCCGGCGGAGCTGAGCTGACTTTGGAGCTGTGTGAGGTCGGCTTCCCGGAGCTGCAGCGATTGGAGGTTCTGAGTTGCGACAGCCTCGATCTCGGCCGTTGAGTTGGCCGCATTCCGGATCTGCGTCGCTTCGAAATCTGTTCCCTGGGGTTGATAGACTTGGTTTTCGCCAAGGTATTGTTGTGCTAGGCTGCCAAGATTACCGCCAAGCATGCTTGGCGGGCTCAGCCCATTCAGAAGGCTGGGCACGATATTCGTGTTGGGCAGGGGATCTTCCAGGAAGGGCTGTTCAAGCTGCTGCGCCCATTGGTTCGGGTTCACCGCCTGTGCCAGCGCTTGGTAGGTCTCTCGGAGCTGATCATAGCTCTGCACCAATTGCTGGTACTGCTGCTGTGCGACCCGGACATCGTTGACGAGCTGCGCGAGGGATGCACCGTCGATCACCGGCATTTGGGCATGGGCGGCCGCCGGGATCACGAGGCTGGCGAGCAAGGCCCCTAACGGAAACCAACGCGAATATCTGCGCATCGGCGTCTCCCTCAATCGACCGCCTCGTGGAACCGGGACATGAATTCCGGCAGCCACACAGCTGGGTCGTCCGTGCCAGCCTCGGCGCGCAGGCGCTCGGCGAACCGTACTGTGTTGGCTCGGCCGGAAAGCACGGCGATACATTCCGGCATCGCCGATAGATCGAAATCGACGATGACCGAGCCGGTCTCGCGCTTGATCAGGAACTGCCGCGAACCCGGCAGCATGTCGTCCCGGATTGCCCGTAACTCCCCGGCGGTCAGATGCAACTGCGCGCGGTAGACGTTCTCGTCCGCAGTCGGCGTCGGGAAGAACACCTTGGTGAGGCACTGGCCCACAAGCGTCGCGCCGAGCGTGGATCCGAGCACATGCTCCGGCTGCTGCGTCACGAGCAGGACGACGGCATTGCTCTTGCGTACCGTCAGCATGAAGTCTTCCCACATCTCGCGAAACTGTGGGTTGATGAGGTAGGCACGAAATTCGTCGCAGGAGATGACGAAGCGCCGCCCGTCCACAACGGTGCGGATGCGATGCAGGAGGTAGTGCGCCGCCGGCTCAACGATCGTTGAATCGCCGAGGATCGCCGTCAGGTCGAAGCCGATCATGCCGGCATCGAGCGCCACCTCATCGTGCTGTCCGTCGAAGGCCCAGCCGAGCGAACCGCCCCGACACCAGCGCTCGAGCCGCGCTCCCGCGCCTTTGGGGTCGCGCCAGCCGAGAAACTGCCGTAGCCCTTCCAGGGTGCGCATCTCGGGCGGCAGCCGCATCACCGCGGCCACGCCGCGGCCCACGCGGGCGTCGTCCTCGGGAGGTAACGGCCCGTGGCCATCATGCCCAATCAATGCTTTCAGCCACTTTACCAGGAAGGCGCGCGAGGCCGGCGTGTTGTCGAGGCCCCGCAGTGGCGCCAAGCCGCTTGCCTCGCCCGACCGAACGATCAGGTAGCGCCCGCCGGTTGCCCGCGTGAGCAACTCGCCTCCGCGGTCCTTGTCGAAGAACACAACCGCCCCGCCCCGTGCCGCCAAGTACTGGTCGAACATCGCGAGCAGGAACAGCAGGAAGGTCGTCTTTCCGCCGCCTATCCGACCGAAGATCGCGGTCATGCCGACATCGCCAACATGCGGGACGTAGTCGTAATAGGTTGCTGCGGTGGTCTTGAAGCGCATCATGGCCGGCCCCCAGCGGCCCGTTTGCTGACCACGCGGGAACGCGTCGAAGCCGGCGAGATGGGCGAAATTGCGCGACGAAATCACTCCCGGCCTCGGCCGCCAGGAGAAATTGCCGGGAAGCTGCGCAAAATACGCCGCTTCCATCGCCCGAGACTCCTGCGCTACCGCGGCCCCGGCGTTCGCCAGTTCGGCACGCGCGGCACCAGCGTGTCGATCCAGCTCCGCGAGACTGTCGGCATAGACCGCCAGCGAGAAGTGATGCGTCCCCATCACCGAGTCGCTCGAGGCCACCTGGTCCTGCGCATCGGCCAGGCCCGCTATCTGCGAGGTGGCCTTGTCGCCGGCCGCCACCATCTGCCGCTCGCGCAGCCCGAGCATGGCGAGGCTGTCAGGGCGTGCCAGGAATTCGAAGCTTTGCGACATCACAATCGGGCAAGGGAGTGCCAGAATCGCGGCAAGCATCCCGGGCCAGGTTGCTGGCGGGTACTCACGGAGGCCAAAGAGGGCACCGAACCGAGACGCCCCCGGTGCACGAATCTCATAGGCTCGGCGCCCGAAAATGGCCCTATCGGTGTAGATCACGTTGCCGAGAAACCCGCTCACCAGCGGGACCGGCAGGAACTCGCCCGTCAGGATCAGCCGCAACGCCTCGGCAACTTCGGAGAACTGAGCCGGACCGCGCGAGCGTAACCCGCACCGGCCCAGGTCGTAGCCCGCGAGGCTGCGGGCGAGGGTGCCCCATATGTCCTCGAGTTGCGTCAGCAGTTCCCGGGAGCCACCAGCATCGCGCCGGCGAATCCGCGCCAGGGCGCGCTTCGCCTGGCGCGTCCCTGGCGTGCCGCCGAGCGGGTTGCGGGGGGAGACGATGACGGAGAGAAAGTAGGTGTTTTCGAACAACCGCCCGGCGAGCACACGCTGCCGGTAGAGCCGGTCAAGATCGGCGGAAAAGCCGCTTCGGAACACGCCGTGAGGCAGGTCGTCGACGCGCTGGTGGCGCACCAGGTGCACATAGATCGTCACATTGTCGTCGGCGATGTTGCGCAATATTCCATTCAGGACGCGCGCCAGCGCGTTCCTTTCGTCATCGGCAGCGAGCTCGGTGGGCACGCCATGCAGCGGTCCGATAGAGAGCAAACGGCCATCATCCAGAAGCACAACAGAAGCGCCGATATGCCCGACATACGGGAGATACTGCTCGGCGGAACGCTCCACCCGTGCTGCGTCAAGGCGCATTGAAGATTCCCCGCGGAGCGCGCGGTCGGCGAGCCAGGGTCCAGCCTTCGCGCCGCCAGGTCATTGCGGGCTTGGCCGGGAATGGCGATGGTGAGGCACCACCCCAGCGATGCGCATCGATCGAGACTGCAGAGGAGCGTAACCAGAGCGTCAGGATACGCACGGCGTTGTAGTCGTAGCGGAGAATCGCTCGCGCCCCGACCCACAGCGGCAACAACACCAGTTCGTACAGCGGGTTCTGCCCGAGGATCATGATGATCCCGCCCAGCATGATAAAGCTCACGGCAACACCAAGCGGGAGTCCCGCAATGAGCGCTGGCCGGGTGGCGGCCACGAACAGTGGCACTTCCTCCAGCTCCTCCATCACCCGGCCCCAACGAACTGTGTGACGAGGTAGCTTGCTCCGAAAATCAGCACGAGCCCGCCCACAATGCTGCCCACAATACCAAGCGAGGCCCGGCCCAGAATGAAGGCGAACCCGATCCCTATCATTGCCAATACGGCCAGACCCTCGCCGAATGGCCCAAGGATAAAGGTTGCGATGTTATTGAGAATTGTCGTCGGGTCGGTCCCGCCCGAGACGACCTGCGCACGCGCCAGTGCCGGCATCAACAGACCCACCGCTACAAGCGACGGCAGGCGATAGCGCACGGCCATTCCTGCACGGCAAGCTGTCGTCACCACGGTCTTGCATAGTTCTGCTTGGGCGCTCGACCTCCGCTCACTCATCCGACCCCTCCGTTGCCATCTCAGCCCGGGATGCACGATGCCCAGTCACCGTTACGGCCGAGCTCGCGACGGGGGGCGAGCGTTCAGACGTCGTGGGCGGGTGCATGTCCGATGCCCGGTGCGCGAACGGCTGCGCTAATCGCCCCGGGCCAGGCGAATCCGGAAAGACGTTCCAATCCTTCGGAGTAGCGGCTGGCGGCGGTTGTGCGGGCTGCGTTGCACTCGGATCGATCTCCGGCACGACCCGCCTCGCTGCACTGACTACCTGCGCAACATAGCCGCGGGCGACATTGCCCTGCGCTGTGCCCGTATTGTAGCGAAGGAGGGCCGCACGGAGCGCCGCTTGTTCCTCGGCCGGGGTTTTGCCGCCGCCATAGTCCCTCACCAGCAGCGCCGCGCCGGCGCGCAGGTTAAGGCACGGGTCAAACGCCCCGGGAACAGAAAGATGCAGTGATGCCAGGTTGCCCGAATTGATCTGCAAGAGACCGAGATCAATGGAGTGTCCGGCGGCGATCGCCTGACGAGCGATCGTGATCGCCTCTGCTGGGAGTTTGGGCCATAGGGCGCTATGCGTCGTGTTGTCGTCGATCGCGAGCGTGTTGAAGCGGCTCTCGACGGCTGCGAGCGCTGCCAACGTCCCTGGTGCGACCTGAGGCGCGCAGACGCCTGCCAGTTGGGTGAAGAGGGCCAGTGACGCGATCATCTCGCCCCCCGTTCCCGAGCGACAGTCTCGCGCAACTCGGCCTGGGGTCTATGCTGTTTCCTGGCTCTCCGCCGGCCACTTGCACGGCGAACGCGCTTACTGCCGCCAGACATATGCGGTATCACCCGCCCCAATCGGACGCAGCACGGAGCAGAATTACGTACGGTCTGGTACACCGCCCCAATTCTCTGGGCTGGCCCGCTGGCTGCCGTTGCAAACCAGCCTACGCCAAATGTTGCAGGAATCGTCACGGTCACGGCGTCCTCTATCACGAGGCTAGTACCCACATTGAATTGGCTGCAAGTGACAGTTTTCAGACCCTTGCTAGAATTTCTGCGGTGTTCACGAAATTTCACGTGCCTGTGAAAGTCATGACGCGCAGTCAATGTCAGGATCGCGACGATTGCATTCGACAGTGGCCTCATATTTCCATTAACGCGACGCGTCACTTCCATTCCGCAAGGTCCGTGAGACCTAGCAAGAACGCTGCGCAAGCCAAACGCTTGTGGTCAGTCTGAGATTGATTATGAAGGAGCCGGGCTCTGAAGGATTCGGCCATGCTGCTGACAGGATGCGCGACCTCACCCGTGCCGACAAACGGAATGAGCGACATTGTGCTACTGCATTTAAGTAGACGATGCTGCCAGGGAAGGAGGTGCTATGGAACTGCCCATGTTGAAACACGACTACCTACCAATGTGGACTTCACGTCACGTGAGCGCGAGTACCTCCGCTGCGAGGTTGACCAGTTCCGGAGAGGGACGCCTTTAACAGATGGCGGCCTCCCCAGCGGAAGTTGACCTTCCGGCTCCGTCTCGTCCCTCCGGAAGTTCGACAGCGTCACCCCAACCAGCCGGATGCCGGCCCGGGGAGGGTACACCGAGCGGATCAGCGTCAGACTGCAGGCGTGCAGCGCTTCCTGGCGGGATACCGGAGAAGGGAGAGAGCGGCTACGAGTGCATAGGCGGAAGTCGGCCCACTTGACCTTCACGGTCACCGTCCGACCACGGGCCCCTGTCTTCTCGCACCAGTCCCAGACATCGTTCGCCATCGCCAGGACGCCAGCCTCGATCGCAACCGGGTCGGTCAGGTCATCCGCGAAGGTCGTCTCTGAACCCGATGACTTGCGTTCACGGTTCGGATTGACGGCGCGCTCGTCACGTCCGCGCGCGATCTCATAGTACCAGGAACCAGAACGGCCGAAATGCTCAAGCAGGAATGTCAGCGACTGGGCCTTCAGGTCCGCGCCGGTGGAAATCCCCAGGCTCAGCATCTTCGCAGCGGTGACCGGGCCGACACCATGAAATTCTGCAACGGGCAGGTTTTCGACCCAGGCCTCCCCCATTCCCGGTGTCACAGCGAACTGACCATTCGGTTTCCGATGATCGGAGGCAAGCTTCGCCAGGAATTTGTTGTAGGAGATGCCAGCCGATGCGGTGAGGCCGGTTTCCTCAAGGATGCGCGCGCGGATCTCCTTCGCTGTTGCCCATGCGGTTGGCAGTTGGCGCAGATTGTCCGTGACGTCGAGATAGGCCTCGTCCAACGACAAGGGTTCGATCAGCGGAGTGTACCGGGCGAAGATCGCGTGAATTTGCCGCGATACCGCCCTGTATACCTCGAAGCGCGGTGGCACGAACACGAGGTCCGCGCAGCGCCGCAGCGCCGTCGTTGAGGGCATGGCGGAACGCACGCCGGAGGCACGTGCCTCGTAGCTCGCAGCGGCGACGACGCCACGCTTCGCGCCGTGGCCGACCGCGACTGGCCGCCCCCGCAGACCCGGATCGTCCCGCTGTTCGACGGACACATAAAACGCATCCATGTCGATATGGATGATCTTGCGGACTCGCGCCTCGGTCATGCGGCAGCATCATAGCAGATCGGGAACAAAGAGAGGACTCATTCGCAGTCGGCGTGAGACCCAGCCGCGCAAACTCCCGCCGATGAGCGCGGAACAATCCTTCAGGCGCCACCCGATTGCCGATGATCGGGCCGGGATCGCGGTGTCGGCCGGAGCACCGCCGCAAGCTGGCGGCGGCCCAGGAGGCGCCGCGCACGACGATGTTCAGCTGGGATTCTGCGGGGCGGCGCTAGGAAGGAAGGGTCTCCGGTGGTGGAGTGTGCGACGGTGTTGACTCTGCCGCGCGGTGAGCCGGGTTGCCTCGGTCGCGACCGTCACGCATTGATCCACCAGGTACTCGCCGTCAGGCCATCGGCCCTCGCGCGTCGGCTTTGCCGTTCGGCGCCGCCGCCGCGGCGCCGGCGACCGAAGCGGCAGATTCAGCGGCTTCCATCCCGCGATGGTCTTGGCGCACCGCCGGACAGCCGGGCCTGCTCGTTGTCGGTGATCCCGGGGAAGCGCCGACGTAGTTCGACCGCCGCGAACTCCCCGGCCCGATCGAACGCAGCGCGGATCGCGGCAGCCTCTTCCTCGGAGACGACGAACATCGACCAAGCATGGAAACGTGGGCTGCCCGCCGCAAGTGACGCATCGGTCGTCTGGGCCTCGGCCACGTGCAACGCGGCCGCCTTGGCGGCCGCGACGCTGTCAGCCGTGCCGCGCGGATCAGATCAGGAAGAGCGGCCTTCGCCTGTCTTTGAACGTTCCAGGTTGGGACGCCCTCTTCGAATGACACCGCCAGGATCAGATCCCGCCAGTCGGCCATAATCGATCCCGGCGGCCACATAGGGGTGGGAAGCGGCAAACGGAATCTATGACGCACGATAGTGCTTCGAGTTCTTCGGCTTAAACACCGCTCGATCCGCAGCCGCGGATATTTCCCAGACATACACCTGAAATCCGTTGGCCGGCGCAGGATCTGGGAACGGCCTGGTACGCCGAGAATAAAACCTATGAGCAAACTCTTGGTTTTGATAGGGAGTGAAGAGTGCCTTCAAGATCTTCACCCTTACAGAATCGACTGGCACAAGAAAGGTCCGATGGCGGACGTTGCTATCATGCCGTAGCAATGGCCTAGCCTGGGGCTTCGTCTTCGCGTCGGAGAAGGCGAGTTGTGCAAAATAGCTTTCCAGGGATGACCGCTTGCCACCTAGGACGAAAAAGCATCTCGCGCCTTCATGGTGGGCCAATAATTCAAGGCGGATTAGGTCCCACAACACGCTTTGCACAGATGGCTTACTTTGCCCGATCCACTTCGACTCGACGGCCAGCGATACGCTCGGGTATTTCTCGCAAACCACGAAATCGACCTCTGGCCTGCGGCCAGGTCCACTTGCCAATGCCGCAAGGATCGGATGCTTGAACTCCGCACGTGCCCGATTGCCACTCCGTGCGCTCAGGATCTGGCCGATCGGATGGGCGAGATACTTTTCACCGAAGAGGTCAGAGCGGCTGCAGGCCCGCTCGAATTGGAGCCAACCGCCGATCCCCCTTGCCAGCAGCCTCGCATAGTCAATCAACGCTCCGTCCCCCATTCCGGCGTGACGGTGCCTCTATGGCACAATTCCGCCTTCCGCTCTCCCTGCCCTTCCAGGCGGACAAAGCGGTCTGGGGAGCATGGTTCATCGGGCTATAGCCAAGGTGTCGGATATCGGTGACCAGCCACCTGCCCCGCTGTCTATCCAGCGTGTTTGTTCTTGTTGGCGGGCATTGTCTGCCTTCGTTGTCACAGGCCCCCATGCGGCGACCTGAAGCGTCGGAACCCCGTTGCCGGGTAAGTGCCGCGCCCGTACCGGCTTGTTGGCGAGGACCGGAAACTCGTGGGCAATACATCAGTCTTGCGGAGAAGGTACAAGCTACGGTATATTCACCGTACCCAGTGTCACATCCACTGGTGGACGCTACAGGACTGTTGCCGCAGACTGTGGCAAATGACCCCCGACTACTCCGGGGGTTTTCTTTTATACGTCTCCTATGCCTTCAGTACAAGGCGATTATTGCATTTTGATGAATGTGCCTATTCGGCGATTGACGAATCGGGGCAGCCCGCGCATAAGCTCTGCCCTTTTTTTATCCCGCCTCTCGGAGGAGCAGGGTCATGGACGGCGAGGAAGAGGCCGGTAGCGCGCCGGCGCGCCCGCGCCTTGCGACGAAGGCCGACTTCGATGCTGTCGACGTCGAAGCCCCTATCCGCGGCCAAGAGCTTGCGGACGCACACGATATGTACCGGTGCTACGAACAAGCATTTGCGGCGGCGAAGACTGCCGGGGACGAGTCGGCACAGGCGGTTTATCTCCTGCTCGGCCAGATATGCAGCATCATGCTGCGCCCATCGGACCCGGGGGATGTATGGCACCCGCTGTTCTCGCTTACGAATGGCGGGCATTCGATGACCGCCGAGGATCTCCGCGGCGAGCCAACGCAATTACTGGCGGCAATCATGAGCGAGATCGACAGCCCGGCATTGAGAGCTAGGCTCGCCGATATCGCTTGGTCGAACAACAGGCGTGACGGAGCGTCGGCCGCGGCTGCCATCGACGCCTATTGTGACACGGTCGACGGTTTGTTGGACGGCACGCTCAAGACGCAATACGGCCTGAAGGCAGGTATCGCGGCGAAGACGCCGATGCACCGCGCCTTGCAGATCGTACGCCTCACAACCAAGCCGGCAAACCGTCCAGCGAAGGTTATCGCCGCGTTTGAACGCCTCTACGCCGCCGTCCGCGACCAAGGCGATATCGGCATATTCGTCCAGCTGGCGGAGCTCGCCCTTGAGTTCCGCGTCATGGATGCCGCAACCATCGCCCCCGAACTGGAAGCAGCAGCTAAGGCCACTCCACATGGGGCATATCCGATCGCGGTCAAGTCCGCCTGGGATTTGGCAGCGCGCCTTTACCAGAGCTTGAAGGACCCAGACGCGCGTCAGCGTTGCCTGATGGGGGCTGTCGAACAGACCCTCGCTATGCGCGGTCATGTCACCGGTGCAGGCGCCGAAGCGTCATGGGTAATGGAGGCTCTGCAGCAGCTTCGGCACGTCCAGGGGCAGGAGGAATTGGAGATCAAGCTGGAGGCCGATCTGCGTCGACTGCAGAAAGCATCTCTGAAGCAGATGGGGTCATTCGAGTTCGACCTGGAGGTGGGAGACACGCCGCAGAAGGTGGCGAAGCATTTCGAGGATCTCAGCCTGTCAGATGCCCTGCGAACATTCGCGATGCTCGATCAATCGCGCGATCCGGATCGGCTTCGGTCCGAAGTGTTGGACTCGGCAAAATCGTCCCCGTTGATGGCGATGATGCCGTTCACGTTTGTTGACGCCGAGGGCCGCACGGTAACCAAAACGCCCGGAGCGCCGCACGATGGCGAGCCGGACGAGGCTTGGTTCACACACATGATCGACCGGTCGGAAAGCGTCCATCGCCAGCGCACGGTAGCTGCGCTCATTGAACCAGCCAGACTGGTCATACAGGCTAGGTTCGGCCTGGAGCCGCAGCACTTTGGGGCAATCGTATCGCTATGCCCGATCATCCCAGAGTCCCAGAGGCCGATCATGGCTCTGGCCTTTACCAGGTTCTTCCAGGGCGACTTCATGTCGGCGGCCCATCTCTTGATTCCTCAGCTTGAGTCGCTGCTGCGCCAGCTCTTGAAGATCACCGGTTCCGACCCGTCGAAGCGCAGCGACGACAGCACCGAGCAGGACCTCTCGCTGAAGAACATCTACGTCCGCTTTCGGCAGGAGCTGGAAAACCTGTTGACACCCGCGCTCGCGTGGGAGATCGATCGCTTGTTCAACACGAGGCCAGGACCAGCGCTGCGCCACAAGGTTGCGCATGGACAACTGGGAGGTGGCGATTGCTATCACCCGAACGTCTATTACGCAGACTGGCTGATCTATCGACTCTGCTGCGTGTTTGTCCTACCCAACTGGGACGAGATGGTGGGGCCTCACCTAGCCGAAGACGCTTGAGCAACCCCAAGGGCATGAAGGAGTCGAACCGGCACACGGCACCCTGTTTGATCGGGTGGGGGACCCCACTGGTTCTCCATCCGTAGCCGGCTATTCTTCATCCAGCCTTGAACGCGCGATTTCCCACGCACCGTCTCGGCGTCTTCCTCAACGGGTGCTTGGTTGGTCGTAACCGCATCCCTGATCATGTTGTCGCAATAGGTCAAACACGTCGGGATGGTGAGGTTGCGGGTGTGGCGTTTTTCGAGGTGTTCGCGGAACACGCGTCGGCATAGATCGAGAGAGGCCGTCGTGTTGTCCTTTGGACGGCTCTGCTTCAATCTCGGTGCAAGTTGGTGGGCTTGCGTCGATTGTCGATAGGCGACATCAAGCGGGATGAAAACATTGACATCCTGGGCGCCTGCGCCGGGTCTGAACGTCACCGCCGTTGAACCTGGGGAGGGTGCCTGGATCGTCTCGGTCGATGGCCGTGATGCCGGACAGGGCCATGCCTGTTGTCCTGTCTGTGGCACGCA
>Ga0335073_10010053_pt1 | contig 13278 bp, 13 predicted proteins | sample Lox_Sample_22_FD_207093 | JGI IMG/M metagenome (GOLD analysis project Ga0335073, IMG submission 207093) | Soil microbial communities from Loxahatchee National Wildlife Refuge, Florida, United States - Lox_Sample_2.2 | ecosystem: Environmental > Terrestrial > Soil > Wetlands | place: USA...
GCGTGGTTCGGCGGGGTGCCGCGTGGTTCGGCGGGGTGCCGCGTGCTGCCGCGTGCTGCCGTGCGGCGGCCTTGGGGTTCCTGGTACGGGCCAGATCATGCGGCGGCGAGGGCCGGCCGTCCGGCCTTGACTAGGCCGGACGGGAAGTCGTGCGACAGCCCCCTGGAGGGGCACGGGTCTTCCGCGTTGTCGTGCGCCCGGGCTGTGGGCGGCTAGAGGCCTTCGCGGTGGGCGATCGCGGCGGCTTCCGTGCGGCTGGCGGCGCCCAGTTTGGCGAGGATGTTGGAGACGTGCACGCTGGCGGTCTTCGGGGTGATGAACAGCTCCGCGCCGATCTCGCGGTTGGACAGGCCGCGGGCGAGCAGGTGGAGGACCTCGCGCTCGCGGTCGGTGAGGGCACCGGTCACGCCAGCGGGGCCGTCGTTTCGCGAGCCGTTGCGCGCGCTCGAGCCGGCGCCGACGTCGAGGCGGGCGCGACGGGCCAGGTCGTCGAGGGCGGCGCGCAGCGGCGCGGCCCGCAGGGCGGCCGCCGTCGCGGCGGCGGAGCGCCAGACGGCCGCGGCCTCGTCGCGCCTGTCTGTGCCGGCTTCGGCGAGGGCCTCGGCCAGCCGCCACTGGGTCCTGGCGGTCTCGTACGCGTACTGCGGGCCGAACGCGGCCAGCACGGTCTCCCACGCCTGCGGCGTGTTGGCGCCGCGGGCGCGCTGGCATTCGGCCTGCGCCCTGGCGAGCCAGCCCCGGCCTTCCGGGCCGAGGACGGCCTTGGGCCGCCGCGGGAACCGCGCGCCGACGTGGGCCAGGTCCAGGAGGTCCGCCGCGGCGGCCGCTTCCGCGGTCGCGGCGGCGGCGTTGCCGCTCGCGCGCGCGGCGACCGCCCGGTCGGCGTGCGCGCCGATCGCGACCGCGGCCGCCCGGATGACCGCCGGGCTGTACGACGGCCACGCGTCCGCCTCGATCGCGGCGTGGGCGTGAGACAGCGCGAGTTCGGTGTCACCGCGCCACAGCGCCTGCTCGGCGAGCAGGCCCCTGGCGATGTAGGCGACGAAGATGTCGTCCCAGAACGGTTCCAGCCAGGTCCGCCGCTCGTCGGCCACCGGGTTGCCCCTGGCCACGTCGACGAACAGGGCCATCGCGGACAGCACCGCCTCCGGCTGCCTGGTCACCCGGACGGGGAACCCGTCGGCGAGCTCTACGGCGTGGTCCCACTCCCCGGCCGCGAAATGCGCCTGGAAGTGCAGGTGCTGCAGGTCCATGCCGAACGGCGCCAGGCCGAGCCCTTCGGCTTCGGCCCGCTGGACACCGAGGTGGGCGACGCGCGCCGCCTCGGCGAGCTCGCCGCGAACCAGGTGCTCCATCGCCAGGTTGTAGGCGGCCCGCAGCTCCACGCCGAGCACCCGCGTCGCGGCGGCGTGCTTGAACGCCGTGCTGAACATGCCGATGGCCTCGTCCGCGTTGCCCATGCGGCTGCTCAGCTGGCCGAGCGTGACCACCGCGTCCGCCTCCACCGACGGGGCGTCGGACCGCCCTGCGACCGAACGGGCGCGCTCCGCCCACTCGCGGGCCGCGGCGTTGTCCCCGGCGACCATCAGCGCGATCGCGTACGTCGCCATCGCCCGGGCCAGGTACCAGGTAGGCGGGTCGGCGGGCGTCTCCCGCACGGTCTCCTCGGCCACGCCCAAGGCCTCCGCGAACGCGTCCTTGTCCTCGGACTGCAGCAGGTAGTAGGCCAGCCGCTCCCCAACCCGGCTGCGCAATTCTGGATCTTGGCGGGGGGTTGAAGGGGGCTCGTCCCCCCTTGGGGGAACAGCGTCGGCGTCGATGGGCGAGGTGCCAGACTCGCCGATATCGTATTCGGTGTAATAACTGGCAGCTCGCTCCCGGTCCGCGAGCACCATGTGAATCCGCCGCAGCAGGTGGACCGCCCGTGGCACCTCGCCGGCCGCCGCGGCGGCCGTCGCGGACTTGTGGCCGAGCTTGCCGCGGCTCATCCCGGCGAGTTTGCCCGCGTCGTCCACCCGGTCCCACAGCGCGAGCGCCTGGTCGTAGTGCCGGTGCGCCTCGGTGGGCGCGCCGATCATCTGCGCCTCAGACCCGGCTCGGATCGACGCCGCGAACGCGCCGGGCACGTCATGGCTGGCCAGGCTGTGGTGCGCGAGCTCGCCCGCCGCGCCGGGCACGTCAGAAAGCAGCGTGGCCAGCCGCGCGTGCAGCCGGGTCCGCTCCCCCGGCAGCAGGTCGTTGTAGACCGCTTCGCGCAGCAGCGCGTGCCTGAACGTGTACCCGTCGCCCCCGTCAGGAGCGAGCAGCTGGTGCGCGACCGCCTCGCGGACCGCCTCGTCGTAGTCGGCGTCGGGCAGCCGGGAGGCAGCCCGGACCAGGTCGTCGCTGGCCCGCCGCCCGGCGACCGCCGCCGCCCGCAGCACCTGCTGCGCGGCGTCGGACACCCGTTCCACCCGAGACAGCAGCAGGACGGCGAGGCCGGAGGGGAGTGCAGGCTCGGCGAAGGCAGCGGAGACGCCGGAGGCGGCCGAGGTGTCAGGGATGGCGGCCGCCCCCGGCTGCGTCGCCCCGCCCGACAGCGACGTGATGAGTTCCTCGGCGTAGTAGGCGTTGCCCTCGGCCCGGGCGACGATGCGGTTGATGGTGGCCGCGGACAGACGCCCGGGACCGTTCGGGATAGACGAAAGGTGCTCGGCCAGCGCGGCCGGTGCCAGCGGTCCGAGGTCCATGGGGACCACCGACGGAAGCCTGAGCAGGTCAGCCACCACTGGCCGCAGCGGGTGCCGCCTGTGCAGGTCGTCGGTCCTGTAGGTGCCCACCGTCGCGACACGCTCGCGGTGCAGCATGCGCAGCAGGAACGTGACAAGGTCGCGGGTTGACGCGTCCGCCCAGTGCAGGTCCTCGAGGACGAGCAGCACGGGGACCCGCGCCGAGAGCTCGCCGAGCAGTCCAAGCACCGCGCCGAACATCTGCTGGCGCGTCAGCCCGGCCCAGTCGGCCTCCCCTTGCTGGCCCCCGCCGCCGTCGGGCAGCAGCCTGGCGAGCACCGGGCGCGCCTTCACCGCCGCCTCGATCTCCGGTGAGGCGCTGCGGATCGCGTCCGCGAAGGGCAGGTACGGCACGCTGTCGCCAATCTCCGCGCACTGGCCGCACAGCACCGTGAACCCCTGCCCCGCGGCGACGGCCATCACCTCCGCCACGAGCCGGGACTTGCCCACGCCGGCGTCGCCGCCGATGAGCGCGGCGACCGAGCGCCCGGACGCGGCGTCGGCAAGCAGTTCGCGGAGCCGGGCCAGTTCGGCGTCCCGGCCCACCAGTCTCGCCATGCTTGCGATTATCCCTGGTCGGCTGCCAAGCCCTCGAATCAATTAACCTCGGAAGTATGGAGAAGGTGACCAGGACGGACGCGCAGTGGCGCGAACTGCTCAGCCCAGACGAATACCGGGTACTGCGCCAGGCGGGGACCGAGGCGCCGTTCACCGGCGAGTACACCGACACCAAGACGGTTGGCGTCTACAAGTGCCGGGCGTGCGGGGCGGAGCTGTTCCGTTCGGATGCGAAGTTCGAGTCACACTGCGGCTGGCCGTCGTTCTACGAGCCGACCGAGGGTGACGCGGTGACGCTGATCGAGGACCGGTCGCACGGGATGGTCCGGGTCGAGGCCCGTTGCGCGCGCTGCGACTCCCACCTCGGGCACGTGTTCACCGGCGAGGGATACGACACGCCCACCGACGAGCGGTGGTGCATCAACTCGGTCTCACTGACGCTCGAGCCGGCGGAATAAGCCCGAACCGGCGGATCAGCCCGAACCGGCGAATCAGCCCGAACCGGCGAATTAGCCTGCGGCCAGAGTCGGCAGGCTGCCCTGCAGCATCCGCACCGCGCGTGTCGTGTCGCCAGGCGCGATGTCCATCGCCTTGCCGAGGGCATGCCAGAACTTTTGGCCCACCCAGCGAACGGGACTTCCCATGCCGACGACAACCCCGTCTCCCGTGGCCTGGACCAGCACCTGGGGGATGGTGAGGATGGCCGGGCCAAAGGTCAGCATGTAGTACACGCCGTGATCGGCCTGGCCGCTGAGGGTCGTGGATTTCGGCAGCTGGCACATGGCGTCGATCAGGGAGGAGACGCCGTCGTGGCCGGTGATTATCACCTGCGCCGGGAACGCGAAACGGTAGCGGTCGCTGACGTCGATCCGTTCGACGATGACAGCGTTGACTTGGGCTCTGTCCTTGCACAGCAGCCTGTTGCCCGTGGCCCAGTACGCCGTCGGGGGCGACATCCGGGGGGACGGCAGCGTCTGCGATGCTGGCCGCGCCGTCGACGTGGCCGTCGAGCAGCCGGCGGTCAGCATGACAAGCAGAGCGAGCGTCGTCGCCGCGCCTGCCCGAAGCAATGCGCGGTGGCCTCGGTACCTGGCCATCGGCTCCTTTCAGCCCGAGTCGCTCGCGCGCCCGGCACGCAGGCCGTACTCGGGGTATTCAGCGGGGACAGCGACGGCGAGCCAGGAGCGGAGCACCTCGTTAGTCGTCGCCGCGGTGAAAATATACGCTCTCCCGGCGGACGTTGGGGTAAACAACAGATGCGCGATGATCCCATCCGGCGCGCCAGGGCGAAGCTCCATGAGGACCGGCGGATCCTTCTCCGCTGCCCCGCTGGCCAGGCTCGCCTCGAAGAGCAGGGTCATCCCCTGGGCGACGGCCGCGTAGCACGATGCCTTCAGCGACTCCTTGCGGGTGCGGAACGCGTCCACCTCGCGATGCATGCGCTGGGAGGCCTCGGTGACCTTCTCCTCCTGCGCGCGGATACGCTCGTACGCGGCGCGCAGGAGCGAGCGCTGGTCGTCGGTCATCGGCTGGTTCAGGTGGCGTTCCAGGTCGGCCCGCAGCGTCGCGGCCTCGGCCGCTTCCCCGCGAAGCCGGGACAAGGCCATGACCTGTACCTGATAGCAGAAATCGAGGTCGGGCGAGATGCTGCCGGATCCTGGCCGGTAGTCGACGGGGACCACCAGGGGCGGGCCGACCGCTGCCCCGTCCGCGCGCAGCGTGTCCAGGGCGCCGTCGATCAGCCGGGCTTCGTCCGGGCTGTGCGTTCGCAGTTCGGCGAGCCACGACTCGACGTTGCGGGCGATCTCCAGCTCGTATCCCATAACGAGTAATATCTCATCTTGGTCATCGAGCGGGCAAGCTAGTGGTCGCCGCCCTCGTAGCGGCGGTCGCGCTTGGTCTGGGCGCGGCGGCGCTTGTCGTCGAGGCGGCGCTGCCTGGCGGCGCGAGTCGGCCGGGTCGCGACCCGGGGCCGCGCTGGCGGCGCGACCGCCTCCGCGAGCAGCGCGGCGAGGCGGTCCCTGGCAGCCAGCCTGTTGAGGAGCTGGCTGCGTTCCCGGGAGGCCGTCACCGTGAGCACGCCGTCGGTCAGCCGGGCGCCAAGCCGGTCCAGGGCGCGCTGGCGGGCGTGTTCGGGCAGGCTAGGCGACCGCCGCACGTCGAACGACAGCTCGACCCGGCTGTCCGTGGTGTTGACCGACTGCCCGCCGGGGCCTGACGAGCGGGAGAAACGCTCGTCGAGCTCGCCGGCGGGGATCACCAGCCAGTTGTTCACGCGCAGGTCGTCGGCCACTCCATAAGGATGGCCGACGCCGCTGGGTGGTGCCGACACGAAAGTATTGCAACATCGGCGATCCTCAATCGTGACCTTCCGGCGCAACCTGGCATGAGCGCCGGGCCGTCAGATGGGCATGCGAAACAAGCGCACCGCGGCTCCCCTGCGCCGGCTCCGCGCCGTCCCAGTCCTGGCGAGCCTCACCATCATCGCTATCGCCGCGCTGGCGGGCTGTTCAAGCAGCAGCGGCTCAATGAGCGCGGTCTCCGAGCCGGCCGCCATGCCTTCCGCCAGCGCAGCAGGGCCTGCCAACGGCAGCGCGAACGGCGGCGGGAGCGGCAGCGGGGTAGGCGGCTCCGGCCAGTCGCTCTCGGCGGGACGGCTGGTGCCCACCGGGCAGCAGCTCATCTACACCGCGCAGCTGTCCGTCCGGGCGAACAGCGTCAGCACCGCGGTCAAAGTCGCGACATCGATCGTCACCGCTGCGGGCGGTTACGTCTCGTCAGAGAACTCCGTCACCAACCAGAAGAACCCGGCGCAGTCCACCGCGACCATCACGCTCAAGATCCCGGTCGCGGCCTACGCGGCGACGCTGAGCGAACTGACGAGCGGCCTTGGCACCCAGCTGTCCCTGCAGCAGCAGGCGCAGGACGTCACGCAGCAGGTCGCCGACGTCAACAGCATCGTCGCCTCGGACGAGGCGGCGATCGTCCAGCTCCGTGCCCTGCTCAAGCACGCCGGCACGGTCGGGGACCTGCTCAGCGTCCAAGACCAGATCAACAACGAAGAGACCAACCTCGAGGCGATGCTGGCGCAGCAGACCGCGCTGAACCACGAGACCTCGTTCGCGACGGTGACAATGACCCTGCTCGGCCCGAAGGCGGCTGTCAAGCACGCCAAGCCGAAGCCTCCGCCGGGGTTCGTCAGCGGTATCTCGGCTGGCTGGCACGCGTTCCGCACGGCGGTGTCGTGGTTCCTTGCCATCCTCGGCGCGATCGCCCCGTTCGCCGCGGTCGTCGCGGTCCTCGCCGCGCTCGCCTACTGGCTGCGGCGCCGGCTGACGCACCGGGGCGGCGCGGGCAGCCCGCCGCCCAGCCCGGCCGACAGCTAACGCGGGTCGGCTACGCGAGGTCGGCCACGAGCTCGGCGACGGGCTTGCGGCGGCCGGTGAAGAACGGGATCTCGACCCTGGTGTGCCGCCTGGCGTCCGCGCCGCGCAGGTGGCGCATCAGGTCGACGATCCTGTGCAGCTCGTCGGCCTCGAAGGCGAGCATCCACTCGTAGTCGTTGAGCGCGAAGCAGCTGACGGTGTTGGCCCGCACGTCTGGGTACTCGCGGGCCATCATCCCGTGCTCGGCGAGCATGCGGCGCCGCTCCGCCGGGTCGAGCAGGTACCACTCGTAGGAGCGGACGAACGGGTACACGCTGACGTAGTTCTTCGGCTCTTCCTCGGCGAGGAACGCCGGGATGTGCCCCTTGTTGAACTCGGCGGGCCGGTGCAGCGCCATGGCTGACCAGACCGGCGCACTGGCCCGGCCGAGCCTTGTCCGCCGGAAGCGCGCGTACATCTCCTGCAGCTCATCGGACGTCGGCGCCACCCACCACACCATGTAGTCGGCGTCGGCGCGCATGCCCTGCAGGTCGTAGCAGCCGCGGGTGACGATGCCCTTGTCCGCCGCCTGGCCGAGCACCTCGGCGAGCTCGGCCGCGATCTCGTCGCGCTGGTAGTCGTTGTCGAGCGCGCCGCGGTCCGACACCCGGAACACCGACCACATGGTGTACCGGATCAGTTCGTTCAGCTCCCTGGCCTTGAGCCGCTGCTGGTCATCAGTCATGGTCAAAATCCTAGATCCCTATTCCGAACGCTCCGTGGCGTCTGTCCTCAGGTACGCCATGACCTGGTCCGCGGCCGACCGAGCGGTGGCGACGCACGCGGGGATGCCGACCCCGTCGTAGGCGGCGCCCGCGACAGCCAGACCAGGCTGGTCCTTGACGGCGTCGCGGACGCGGGCGACGCGGTCGAGGTGGCCGACGTTGTACTGCGGCAGCGCGCCGCCCCAGCGGGTGACCCGGTGCGCGACGGGTGCTTTGGTAATCCCGGTCGCCTCCGCCAGTTCGGCCGCGGCGAGGCTGGCGAGGTCCTGGTCGTCGCGCTGGAGCAGCGCCGTTTCGCCGATCCTGCCGATAGAGCAGCGGACGATGTGCACGGGGGCGTGCTTCGTCAGGTGCGGCCACTTGACCGTGGAGAACGTGGCCGCTTTCACGGCCTTGCCGTCGACGGCCGGGACGAGGTAGCCGCTGCGCCGCTGTGCGGGGAAGTCCTCGGTACGGAAAGCCAGCGTGATGATGGCCATGCTCGCGTACGGGATCTGGCGCAGTGCCGAAGAGGCGGCCGGGACCGTTCGGGATAGGAGTCGAGAAGCTGGCGCGGCCGGGATCGCGAGGATGACCGCGTCGGCGAGCAGGTACTCGGGGTCGGCGGCGGAACCGACGGTGAGCCGCCAGCCCGTCGCGGTGCGCTCGAGGTCGCGGACCATGGCGTTCGTGCGGATGTCAGCGGCGGCGGCCTTGGCGACCGCCTCCGGGAGCGCGCCGAGGCCGGTCGTGAGGGTGACGAACAGCGGCGCAGGCGCCCGCCTGTTGCTGTTATCAGCGGAGCCGGTGGGCGCTTGGGCTTGCGGGGGCGCGGCGCCGGGGTCGGTCGGGGCGCCGGGGGCGCTCGGGATGAGCGAGGCGGCGGCCTCGGTCAGCGTGCGGTAGCGCGCGGTCGCGGCGGCCAGCGGGGCCAGGGTCGCGTCGAAGGAGAGCTCCTCGGAACGGCCGGCGTAGACGCCGCCGAGCAGCGGGTCGACGAGCCGCTCGACGACCTCCGCGCCGAGGCGGGCGCCGACGTAGTCCGTGACCGAGATGTCGCCGGGCCGCGGGGGCAGGTCCGGCTCGTGCCTGGCGCGTTCGGCGCCTTGGGCGGAGACGACGCCAGTAGCGGCTAGCTCATCCATGTCGGCGGGGACGCCCATGAACTGCCTGCGCGGCAGCGACCGCAGGGCGCCACGGGTCCAGATAGCGCTGGAGGTGGTGGCGGCGGCGACCAGGTCATCGCCAAGGCCTGTTGCTGTTATCAGTGCCGTGCCTTCGGGCCGTCTCGCGAGGAGCGCCTCCGCCCCCTCGTCCATCGGGACCCCGGCGACCTCGCTCGCGGACAGCTTGCCGCCGAGGTGCGGCGAGCCTTCGAGGAGGGTGACGCGGACGGGCTCGTCCTTGAGGAAGAAGGCGGCCGCCAGCCCGGCGATCCCGCCGCCGACAACGACCACGTGGGGGGATGTGCCTGCCGTCATGGTCTACAAGCCTGCCACAGCAGGGCAGCTCTCAGAGCCGGACGGTCCGCCATCCTTCTGCGTTCGCGGCCTTGGCTGTTACCGTGGCACGGTGAGCCGGGTACATGACATGGGTGGGCAGACCGGGTTCGGGCCGGTGCCGGTGGCTGACGACGGGACCGTGGGGTTCCGCGCCGATTGGGAGGCCCGGGTCTACGCGCTGGCGGCCGTGCTGCGGCGGCGCGGCCTGTTCAACAGCGACGAGTTGCGCGACGCGATCGAGCGGCTGCCGCCGGCGGAATACCTTGGCGCCTCGTACTACGAGCGCTGGCTCGGCGCGATCGAGACGCTGGTGGCCGAGAAGGGCCTCGCGTGAGCTACGCCGTCGGCGACCGGGTCCGCGCGCGGACGGGGGACCCTGACCATCACACCCGGCTGCCGCGATATGTGCGGGGACAGGCGGGAGAAGTTGTCGCGCTGCTTGGCGACTGGGTGCTGCCCGACTCCTCAGTGGCCGGCCTGGCGACAACGCAGACGTGCTACGCGGTGCGCTTCGCGGCCGCGGACCTGTTCGGCGGCGGGGACCACACGGTCACCGTGGACCTGTGGGAGTCCTACCTTGAGCGAGCATGATCACGTCCACGGCGTCCATGGCGTCCACGGCGGTGAGGACCACCACGACCTGCCCGTCGCGGCCCGGGTGCGGCGTCTCGAGGAGCGGCTCATCGCGGCGGGGGTGGCCAGCGACGAGGAGATCGACGCGTTCCTCGCCAGACTGTACGAGAGCGCCTCGCCGGTCAACGGGGCGCGGATGACCGCCCGCGCGTGGACCGACTCTGCCTACCGCGAACTGCTGCTCAGCGACGGGAACGCCGCGGCCGCCGAGCTCGGGTTCGAGGGGCTCGGGTATCAGCTGCGGGTCGTCGCGAACACACCGCAGACCCACAACGTGATCGTGTGCACGCTGTGCTCCTGCTATCCCGTCTCGCTGCTCGGGCCGTCGCCGGGGTGGTACAAGAGCTTCGCCTACCGGTCGCGGACGGTGCGGGAACCGCGAGCGGTGCTCGCCGAATTCGGCGTCACGCTGCCCGCGGACGTGGGGATCTCGGTGTGGGACTCCACGTCCGAGGCCCGCTACATGGTGCTGCCCGTCCGCCCCGTCGGGACAGACGGGATGGCCGCCGCCAAGCTGGCGGAACTGGTGACGCTCAAGGGCCTGATCGGCACGGCCCTGGTCTGACCGCGTCCCGCCGCGAACGGCTTGCCCGCGCTGTTTCGCATGGCCGCCTTGGGCCGGGCCGACCCGGCTGGCTGCCGCGGGCTCTTACGGCGCCAAGCCGTTGCGCAAAAGTAAACACTCAGGTCTCTTGAGCCCCATCTGCCCCGTGAGGGGCGCGATGCTGCCGCCGCCCCTTGCACCGGTGCCCGTGGACATTCCCGATGGCCACTCCCGTCCCACGCCACGCCGACCGACCTGACTTACAGAGGCTGAAGGCCAAGGGCATTGGGCTTCCACGGGCTTCCAGCTCTCTTCCAATACCCCATCTGGGTATAGAGAACGGGCGGCGACCATGATCATGGGTCGTTGGTGTACGAAAACGACCCCCTTTGACCCATGATCATGAAAGGCGCCATCGGCGCTCACGGCCGACTGGGGCCGGAATATGCCGATAAATCAGGATATATCAGGCGACATACCCCCCGCCCTTGTGCATCCGGAACCCCGATCCGGTGACGGCTGGGCTGAGACCCCGACGTTTCAATCCCTGTAGGGCGTGCCTGAAGAGGGAAACAGTCGCTAGAGGAACGGGGGCACGTCGAGCAGGGAGTGGACGACGGGGAAGCCTGTCTCCGCGGCCGCTGCCCGCGGGTCGACGTCGCCGCGGACCATCCGGATCGCCCGGACGCCGACCGCTTCGGCGCCGGCGCAAAAGCCAGGCTGATCGTCGATCATGACCGCGTCCGCGGCGGCGACGCCAAGGTCCTCCAGAGCGGTGAGGTAGATCTCAGGCGACGGCTTGGTCGACCCGATCTCGCAGGACAGGATCACCGCGTCGGCCAGGTCGATGAGGCCGTGGTTCTCGAGCATCTGCCTGGTCGTGTCACCGCAGTTGCTGACCAGCGCGACCGCGATGCCCTGCGACCGCAGCCCGGCCAGGAACGGGATCGTGTCGTCGTACAGCCGGGTCCGCTTGGTGAGGGTCTCGGCCTCGAACCGCAGGAGGTCGGCGACCAGGTCCGGCCGTGGGTCGATTCCGCACGCCCGCAAGGCCAGGGAGATCGACGCCGCGAACGACAGCTTCCCCCGGTCGCGGTCGGCGCGGGTCCGCAGCCACTCCGCGCTCCAGATCGCCGGATCGGCGCCGGCGAGCTCGATCAGCGCGCGCATGCGCGCCTCGAAGTCCGAGTTCAGGATCGTGTCGTAGACGTCGACGAGGCATGCCTTGACTGTCACGGCGTCAGGCCTGCCTGAGCTTGGCGCGCAGCTGGCTGAGCTCGTCGCCGGTCAGGCCGTTGTCGGCCAGCCAGCGCGGCAGGCCGCCGTAGCGGACGTGCAACTGCTCGAGGAAGGACTTCATCGTCTCCTCGCGTGGCAGGTGCGCGGTGACCGGCCTGCTTGAGACGTCCGCGGCGTACGTCCGCGACCTGCGCAGCCGCTCGATGATGGCGTCAATTCGCTCGCCGGTCGCCATGTAGTCGGCCACGATCGCGGCTGGCTCGACATCGGCCACGGTCAGCGCGAGCGCGACGATCACCCCGGTCCTGTCCTTGCCGGCCGCGCAATGCGCGATCGCCGCGCCGCGCGACGTCGCGATCGACCGCAGCGCGCCGACGACCTCTTCTGGGCGTTCTTCCAGGTAGCCCAGATAGTGCCCGCACATGATGTCGTCGGGGAAGCGGGATATGTCTCGTTCGCGCTTGCCGAGCAGGAGTGCCTCGGCGACCGCGTCGGTGCGGGACCCGAGTTCGGGCAGAACCGGGTGATAGGCGTGGCGCACGCTAGGCACAGCGTCCAGGGGTCCCGGGCCTTCGAGCTCGACTTCGGCCGTGGTGCGCAGGTCCACCACCGTCGTCACGCCGATCTCGCCGACGAGCTTGTCAACGTCGGCGGACGACAGCTCCTGCAGGTTCTCCGAACGCAGCAGCCGCCCCGGCATCGTGCTGCCGCCGTCCACGGTGGGCAGCCCGCCCACGTCGCGAACGTTGACCGCACCCTCGAGATTTATCCACGCCATGTCCTCATTGTCCCATTTCCGTGTCAGTAGCTGACACTCGGCACTGCCGAACCGCAGGTGAACAGTCCCCGACGACGGCGGATGCGACACTGACTAGCGTGGGCTGGGAGGTGCCGCGACGTCGCTCGCGCGAGCGCGGGAACGCGTGCCTGCTCGCCGTGGTGCTCGCCATGGCAACGGCCATCGCCACCGTCACGGCATGCCTCGGGCCGGCGACAGGAGCGGCCACACGCACAACGGTGCCCGTGACGCGTGCGCACGCCTCGACCGCGGCGAGCCGTGGGCACGCCACCGCCTCGACGGACGGCCAGCGTGCGGCGCGCACGTGGTGGCGTCCGGCTGGCACCGGGCCCGACAACGGCCCCGAGGTCCAGTGGGAACTCGATCACGCGCTGAACACCCACAGCGCGTCGGACATGGGCACCGGGCGGCGCAACGCGCTTGGCCGCGTGTCGCCGCGGCCGACCGTGTATGACATCGATGGCATCGACAACCCGCGCTCGACGGTGACCGCGCTGCACCGCGCGGGCGACAAGGTGATCTGCTACATCGAGATCGGCGCCGCCGGGAACTACTACTCGCCGTCCCAGGAACATGTGCGCGTGACCTATTACGGGCGGCTCAAGGCAGCGCACGACCTGGGCAGGGGCGTGCCCGGGTACCCGGAGCACTACCTGAACATCAAAGCGGCGTCGACCCTGACGATCATCAAGTCGATGATTCGCCAGCAGTGCGCCGCCAAGGGTTTCAACGCGGTCGAACCGGACATCGACGACTCCTACACCGACACCACGGGCTTCAATATCACCGAGGCGGACAACATCCGCTACGACAGGGCGCTTGGCGCCTACGCGCACAGCCTCGGGCTCGCCTGGGGGCAGAAGAACGGCGACAACGACCCGGCGTTCTCGGCGGCGCTCGAGCCCACCACCGACTTCCTGCTCGACGAGGAATGCTCCTTCTACGACACCTGCCAGATCGTCGCTCCTCCGTACCTGCGGGCCAAGAAGCTGGTGATCGACGCTGAGTACACAGCCGACTGGGGGCCCCAAGTGGCCACCGACCTGTCGAATTTCTGCCCGTCCGATGTCCTGGGCGGCATCGACGGCACGCTGTTCACCGTGGAC
>Ga0335073_10010054_pt1 | contig 13278 bp, 11 predicted proteins | sample Lox_Sample_22_FD_207093 | JGI IMG/M metagenome (GOLD analysis project Ga0335073, IMG submission 207093) | Soil microbial communities from Loxahatchee National Wildlife Refuge, Florida, United States - Lox_Sample_2.2 | ecosystem: Environmental > Terrestrial > Soil > Wetlands | place: USA...
GTGCGTGCGCACCGGCAGCCGCGTCGTCGCCTTCGAGGAAACCGGCCGCGACGTGCGCGTCGAGCTGGCGAATGGCGAGGAAGTGCGCGGCGACCTGCTCGTCGGCGCGGACGGGCTGCGCTCGCAGACGCGCAAGCAGCTCATGGGCGAGCCGGAGGCCCGCTTCACCGGCGTCGTCGTCTGGCGCGGGCTGATCCCGAGAGGCAAGGTGCCGCAGCGCTACGACGCGAAGATCATGTCCTGGTACGGACCACGCCGCCACGTCCTGCTGTACCCGCTCCGGCACGACCAGCATCCGGACAGCGTCTACAGCCTGAGCGCGTTCGTGCCCGCCACCGAGGTGCACCGCGAGTCGTGGACGGCCTCCGGTGACCTAGCGGACCTGCACGCGTCCCTCGCGGACTCCTGCCCCGCGATGCACGAGCTCCTCGCCTTGATGGACACGGCGCTGATCACCGGGATCTACTTCCGCGACCCACTGGAGACCTGGGGCTCGGATCGCGTGATCCTGCTGGGCGACGCGGCACACCCGGCCCCGCCAAGCGCCGGTCAGGGGGCCGGAATGGCCCTGGAAGACGCCGTCATGCTCGCCGCCTGCCTGCAGCGGGCCGGCGGCGGGAACGAGCAGGCAGCCCTGCGGGAGTACATGTTCCGGCGCCAGGCGCGCACGACGCGGATGCTCGAGTCGTCCCGGGTGAACCTGGGCAACAGCCAGACCAGCGATCCGGTCCAGGTCCGGGCGCGCAACGGCTATGTCCGCGGACTGCGGCGGCTCAGCCCGGCCGGCCCGCCCATGCAGGAATGGCTGCTCGCCCACGACCCGGTCGCCGCCGCGCAGCAGTCACCCGAGGAGTTCGGGCGGGACCTGGTCGTTCCGGGCAATCCGATGCGCCGCCCGGAGTCGCGGCGGGCCTTCGACCTGTGGCGCGCGGCGCTGACAGGCGAGCACCGGGCGGCGGGCTGGCTCGGCGAGCGCGAAGGTTACGCCGAATTCGTGCGCGGCAAGCTGCACCCGGCCGGCCCGAGCGAGCCGGCTGCCCGCGTGGACTGCGACGGGACACTCGCCCTGCGAGTCGGAACACCGGCGCGGGATGACGCACCGGTGGTGCTGCACCTGCACGGCGGCGGCTACGTGATGGGCTCGGCGGAGCTGTCAACGCCGCTCGCCGGACGGCTGGCCGGGACGGTCGATGGCTGGTCGCTGGTTCCCAGCTACCGGCTGGCGCCTGAGCATCCGTTCCCGGCCGCGCTGGACGACGTGCTGGCGGTCTACCGGTGGCTGGCCCGCGAGTATCCGCAGGCCCCGATCCTGGTCAGCGGCGAGTGCGCGGGGGGCGGCTTGGCGCTCAGCCTTGCCGTGGCGCTGCGCGACGCGGACGACGCCGCTACCCGGATGCCCGCCGGGATCCACGTCGTCTCGCCCTTCTGCGACCTGGCACTCTCGCCCGAGCAGGTGAGCGCCGCCGCCAGCAACGATCCGTGGTTCACTCACATCACGCTCTTGCAGCTTGCCGCCTGCTACATCCACGACACCGACCCAGGACACCCACTGGTGTCACCGCTGCGAGCGGACCTGTCCGGCCTGCCGCCGCTGCTCATCCAGGCAGCCGAGCCTGAGGCGCTGTTCTTCAGCGCGGAACGGCTGGCCGGCCGGAGCCGCGACGCTCATGTCCCGGTCACGTTCAGCCCGGTCGCGGACAGCGTCCATTCCTTCATTCTCTTTGATTTCCTGCCGGAAACCGATCGTGCACTGGCGGAGTTCGCCGCGTTCGCCCGCACAGTGCTCGCGGGCTAGGACCGGTTTAGCTACAGGACGTTTATCGCGCGCGCGATGACGAGCGCGGCCAGGACTATCGAGCCGGCTGCTTCCGTCATCATGAGCAGCTTGGCCCATGGCTTGATCGCCGAGATGTCCGTGGGGCTGATCGCGGTTGCGGTCCAGAAGGCCAGCGAAAGGTAGTCGACGAACCGCGGCACCCAGGTAGCCGGCGCGTACTCCGTGTGCTGCATCTCCGGGAAGACGAACGCCGGGTCGTCGTAAGGATGATGTGCCCGGGCGGCGGCACCGCCGCGGTCGAGGTCCCAGTACCAGAGCGCGAAGGCGATCACGTTCGTCGCCCAGATCACGGCACCGGCGGCCAGCAGGCCGCCCGGGTGGTTGGCGAAAAGCTTGTTGTTGGTCAGGATTTCCACGACCAGCCGGCCGGCGGCCAGCAGGTTGGCCAGGGTGATGACCGCGATGACGGCGCTGGTGACGATGCGCAGCCAGGGTTTCTGCCGGTCGATGCGGCCCGGGTCCCCGATGATCAGCACCGCTAGCAGTGCGAGTAGTACGGTCGGGAACAGCCAAGCGGGCTGGACCCGGTAGCGGGCCGGCAGCGCCACGTGCAGGCCGGCCACGACAATGATGGCCGCGGCGACCGGCCACCAGTGCTCGCCCGGCCCGGCAGCGGGAGCCGGTCCAGTCGCGGGCTCAGGCGCCGGTCTCTGTTCGGTGGCCATACTCGATGATGAGTTGGCGGCCCGGCAGCGGAATCATCCCGGATGGATGATGTCCACCCGCGAAGTCAGGAGCTGCTCACCGAGGCGCTTGCCGGGCAGCGCGCCTGTTCAGCCGTCATCCCTGGCCACGGCGTGATCGCCGCGCCGTGACGCTCACCGGGTGGATACCGGGTTGTAGCCGGACAGGGTGAGGTGGCCCGCGTCGACCGTGATCGTCGCGCCGGTGACCTTCGATGCCAGGTCGGAGTTGAGGTACAGGGCGGCGTTCGCCACGTCCTGAGGGTCCAGCCAGGATGTCCCGGCGAGAAGCGTGTAGTGGTGGCCGGCCTCGGTCATGTCCTCCTCCGTCCCGCCGGGGTGGCCAGCGAACATGTCCCAGGCACCCTGATGGTTGGTCATCGGTGTCTTGACCGCGCCAGGACAGATGGCGTTGCACCGGACGCCGTACGGGGCCAGTTCCAGCGCTACGTTGCGCATCAGCCCGATCAGGCCATGCTTGGCGGCCACGTAGTGCGCGGTGTACTGGCCGGCCTCCAGGGCGTTCACTGACGCGATGATCACGATCGACCCGCTGCGGCGCTCGATCATGTGCGGCGCTACGGCTTTCGCCGCCTTCCACGTGCCGGTGAGGTTGACGCCGATCATCTCCTCCCACTGCTGGTCGGTGAGTTCCCAGAACGAGCCGAGCGTCCAGATGCCGGCGTTCGCGATCAGGATGTCGATCGTGCCGAACTCGGCTAGGCCGGCCGTCACGGCCGCGTCCAGCTGCTCCTGCGAACGGACATCGGCCTGAGCCGCGATCGCGCGCTGGCCGTGAGCCTGGACCAGCCGGACGGTCTCCTCGAGATCATCCTTCGTCGCGAGCTTGTAGGAAACGGTCGGCAGCTGGTCAACGACGTCGGCGATGATCACGTCGGCACCCTCGCGCGCGCAGGTCACCGCGTGGGCCCGCCCCTGCCCCCGTGCGCCCCCGGTGATGAGGGCTACCTTGCCGTCGAGCATTCCCATGGCGACTCCTGTCGAAGACGGCGGCGCTTTGCCGCACGGGCCGAGAATTGCGCGTATACCGGTGGCATGCAATAGCGAGGAGGGTCGATGTGAAGGCGCTCGTGTTCCGGCACAGCCTCGCGCGGGAGGCGGCTTCGGCTATCGGCGGCCGGATAGACCGGCGGGCCTTCGTCTCCCGCTTCGCGCCCGTCCGCATCGAGGACGTCGAGGAGCAGCCGCTTCCGGCGGACGACTGGGTGCGCGTCGAGACGACTTTCTCGGGCCTGTGCGGCTCCGACGTGAAGCAGATCCTGCTGAACGGCTCCCGCGACAACCCGCTCACCGCGCTCGTGTCCTTTCCGCACGTGCTCGGCCACGAGGTCGTCGGGCGGCGCCTGGACACGGGCGAGCGCGTCGTCCTCAATCCGTGGCTGTCCTGCGTTCCCCGCGGCGTCGACCCGCCATGCGGAGCCTGCCGGGACGGCCGCTACCCGTGGTGCCGCAGCTTCCGCTCGGGCAGCCTGCCCGCCTCGATCCACCTCGGGAACTGCGCGGCGGCCGCCGGGGCACACGCCGAGCGCTTCGCCGCGCATGTGTCCCAGCTGTTCGCCATCCCTGACGGCATCTCCGACGAGGCTGCCGTGCTGGCGGACCCAGTCAGCGTCTCGCTGCGCTCCATCCTGCTCGCGCCGCCCCCTCCCGGCGCGCAGCCCGTGCTCGTTTACGGCTCGGGCACGCTCGCGTTCGCGGTCATCGCGCTGCTGCGCCACCTCTATCCGGCCAGCGAGGTGTGGGCGGCCACGCGCCCCGGCGCCAGGGCCGCGCTCGCCACGCGACTGGGCGCCCACGCTGTGCTGTCGACCGAGCCTGACGAGCTCGTCGCGCAGGTCGCACGCCGCGTCGGCGCGACGCCGCTCACGCCGTGGAGCAAGCGCGACTGGCTCCAGGACGGCCCCGCCGTCGTCTACGACACCATCGGCTCGGTCGACACCGTCGAGGCGTCGCTGCGGCTGCTCACGACGGGCGGCACGCTCGTCGTCTCCGGCGTGGAGCCGCCCAGGCGCTTCGAGTGGACCCCGCTGTACTTCAAGGAGCTGCGCGTTATCGGCTCGAATGGCTTCGGCGTCGAAGAGGTGAGCGGAACAGCCAAGCATGCCATGGCGCACTACTTCGACTTCATCCGCGACGGCTTCGACGTGACGCCGGTCATCACGCACCGCTTCCCGCTCGACCGCTGGGACGAGGCGGTACTGGCGGTGAAGAACTCGCGGCACACCGGCGCCGTCAAGGTGCTGCTCGAGCCCAGGCTCAGTTAGACACTAGGTCCCCGCGAGGTGGCGCATGTTGCGCAGGGCGACCGCCATGATCGTGTTCGTCGGGTTGCGCGCGCCAGAGGTGACGAAGACGGAGCCGTCGGCGACGTAGACGTTGTCCAGGGCGTGCACACGGCCGTAGCTGTCGGTCACGCTGGTGGCCGGGTCGGCGCCCATCATCATGCCGCCCATGATGTGGCTCCCGGTCGGCAGCCCGCCGCTGTTGGCTGTCTCGGGCACCGCCAGGGCCACGGCCGCGCCGGCCTTTCTCATCATCGTCTTCACCTGCGGTATCCAGAACTGCTGAGACACCTGCTCATACTTTCCGTAACTCCACGTGACCTGGGCGACGGGCACGTCGAAGACGTCCCTGACCGTCGGGTCGAGCGTCACCGTGTGGCCGAGGTACGGCAGGTCGTCGCCGACCAGCGAGCAGCCGGCCAGCCGGTCGCGCAGGATGGAAGACCGCATGAGCTGCTTGAACTCGGTGCCGAAAGGCCTGGCCGGGCGGGTGAAGGCAAGCAGGGTCTGGTACGCCTGCGCCTCGCTGATCACGTCCTGGCTCCCGCCGAGTTCCATGATGCCGCCGCGGATGTACGGCAGCCCGTTGGCCTTCGCGAAGGCCCGGGCGCCGGGGAAGTCCGGGTCCGCGGCGTCTTCCGCGCACTGCGTGGTTGACCGGCCGCGATAGGCGTGCATCCGTTCGTCGGCGAAGATCGCGGTACCGTCCACGAACGAGTGCATCATCAGCCGGCGGCCGAGCTTGCCGCTGGCGTCGGGGAACGACGAGAGCAGCGCCAGCCGCACGGTTTCGATGGCGGAAGCGGCCAGCACGACGAGATCGGCATCCTCCGTGCCCGTCACCGGGCCCCGGGTGGTCATCCGCACCCAGCTCACCCCGGTCGCCCGAGCCGCCGCGCCCGAGCCGGACAGCAGCACCCTGGTGACCATCGTCTCGGGAACCAGCGTCACGCGGCCGGTCCGCAGCGCCAGCCGCAGCGGTATGAGTGCCGCCGGCCTGGCCACAACCGGACAGCCGTAGCCGGAGCAGAAACCGCAGTCGTTGCACGCGTGCTGGCCGTTGTACGGCACCGAATTGATCGCCATCGGGAACGGGTACGGGTGCAGGCCGATGGCGGCGGCACCCGCGGCGACCGCGAGCGACGAGCGCTGCTGCGGACCAGGCGGCATCGGGAACTGCGAGGTCCGCGGCGCATGCCTGAGGACGAGGCCGGGGATCGCCCGCACGTCGCCCTGCACCCCAATCAGCTTCTCCACCTCGTCGTAGTAGGGCGCGATGTCCGGGTAGCCGAACGGCCAGTCGGCCAGGTCGGCATCCGGCACCGGCCCGAGGGCGGACAACTGCTGGAAGTCGATGTCCCAGAACCTCGGCACCTTCGCGTCCCAGTGCACGGTCCCGCCGCCGACGAGTTGGGGCAGGTCGTTCACGGCGCCGGTGTGCTGGACCGGTGTTGCCGCGTCCGGCCGCCAGGTGCGCGGGAACACCAGCGGGTCCGGCCCGGCGAAGTAGCGCACGTTCATCTTGAGGTCGTCGTTGGAGAACAGCGTCCCGATCGGCCCTTCGCCGTCAATGCCGGTAAACCGGTTGGGGCCCTTCTCGAAGACGACGACGTCCCATCCGGCTCGCGCGAGCTCCATGGCCGCCACGGACCCGCCGGCGCCGCTGCCGATGACGACCGCCTTACTCATGGTTCAACTCGCACCTCGTCACAGCGCGCCGAGGAACTTCAGGACGTCGGCCACGACGCCGGCGGCGGCCACCGGATCGCGGCCGTCGGAGCGCTCCACCTCGTCAGCCGGATAGCCGCGCGGCTGGATGTCCCCGGGGAAGCCGATATCACGCCACCCAGCAAGGCCGCGGTTACCGCCGTATTCAGGGTTGGCGTACAGGCCTTCGATCGTATGCTCGAACAACAGCGACCGGAACGCGCTCATGTTCTGCCTGGCGAGGATTTTGTCCTGCTCCCCGGGCCCGGTCTTGCTGAAATCTCCGCCCGCCAGCCTGTCCAGGGCCGCGACACCCTCCCGGTACTGCTCCTGCCAGCTCTCCAGTCGCTTGCGCCACGCGATGAGCGTGACGGGATCGGGCGGGATGGAGTCGGCCATGCGGTCGGGGCCGGATGCATGACGGTTACTCCACGGGCCGCCCGCGAAGATGACCGGCACGGGCCCGGTGAGTGCCCCGAGCATCGCGTCGATGTAACCGGTCACGCCCGCCTCGCGCGCGCCCGGGTGGCCGGCTTCGGCGGGGTCGTCCGCCGGACCGGGGGCAATCCGTGCGGTCGCGGCCTCGACGACCGCCGCCTCATGGCTAGTGAAGAAACGGCCAGCCGCGGTCTGGCCGGACGGCTGGCTGCCCGCCGAGTGGGCCTCCGGCGAGCCCGTGCAGCCAGCCGCCCCCAAGATAGCGGCCATGGGCACCGCGGTGATAAGCACGCGGCGTCCCAGGCGCGCGCGGGGCCGCTCGCTGGCAGGCACCACTGACTCCTCAGAAAATACCCAGAAGCGAATATATGAGAAAGATCATGACGTGAGCACTGGGCTCCCGCAAGGGGCGCGCGGGGACCCCGCTGCCGAGGTGGCCTAGGGTTGCGCACATGCGGGACGGGTTGTTTCAGGCCGAGGAATTCGGAACTGCCACGCGGACTACGGCCACGATAATTTTTATCTGCCCGTACAGCGCTCCGATTCAGAAGGTGCGTTTCGCGATACGGCGATTCCTCCGGGAGGGCTATCACGTCCTGGCATACCAGACAACCGAAGCCGTCTTTACGGCGGCCGATCCGACGATTCTTCCGGAGCTTATCTCTGAGGTGCGAGAGGACATCAGGTCGCGGATTGCGAAGCTGTCGTCCGAGGGTGTGACCGAGTTTGGGTTCTTCGGCAGCAGCCTGGGCTCCTTCATCCTCTACAACTGCGTGGGCCGCGAAATCCCCGAGTTGCGCTGGGGCGTATTCAACACCGGCGGCAACATCGCACAGGGCATGTGGAATATGCCCTCGCTGAGACAACTGCACGTGGCACGAGGATGGTCACTCCCGCGCCTTGAAGAATCATGGGCAAAGCTGCAATGGCCCGACTTCGGGCGGCTCGATGGCTGCCGGTTCGTATTCGCTAGCTCGCGGCGAGACGACATTGCCCCGCTGGGCAACATCTCGCGGTATCTCGAACCGATGCTACGGGCAGGCGCCGAAGTGAGCGTCCGCGAGGTGCCGGCGATCGGTCATCGCACGACCGTTATCGTCGGCCTCTGGAGGGGGCCGCAACTTGTCCGGATGGTACGGCCAGCCCGGTCCACATGATCGTCAGCTGGTCTCGGTGGCGTAGACGATCGTGTTGCTCAGGTACGAGCCCGTCTGCGAATCGAAGATCCCGCCGCAAGTGATGAGGCGCACCTCCGGATCTGGAGCCGGACCGTAAACCGCTGACGTGGGGAAGCTGTCCTTGGGGAACTGGCGGACCGCCGTGACCCGGAAGACGGCCAGCGTGCCGTCCGCACGCCGCACGTACACACGATCACCGGGGCGAAGCGCCGACAGCCGGAAGAAGACCCCCGGGCCAGTACGAGAGTCGATATGCCCGGCGATGACCGCCGACCCGACGGCCCCCGGCCTCGGACTGCCGGTGTACCAGCCCGCTACCGCTGTCGACTGGGGCACCTGAAGGGTGCCGCTGGCCGTCAGCCCTAGGCGGACGAGGCTCGTCTGCACGCCGATCGACGGAATGATCAGCGTTACCGGGAGGCTGACCTGGGCCGATCGCTGCTGCGGAACGGCAGCGATCGGCCCGGTCGGAGCCGGCAGGGTCGGAGCAGGGGCATAAACCGCCGCATCCGGATGACGCGTCAGCGCCAGCCCGGCAGCGCCGGCAATCGACAGGGTCAGGCCGGCTGCCAGCACCAGAAAGAGCGCTTGCCTCCTACCGGGCATGCCTGCCACGCTGGCGCGGGACGAGGCGGACGCCAAGGCCCCCCACCGTCGCGAGCAGCAGCCCGGTGCCGATGAGGGACAGCCAGGGCAGCGGCGACGGCACCCTGGGGGCAGTGCCGCCGAGCCCGGTCCCCGCGGCACCCGCCGGGACGGCGCCGCTTCCGGCCGCGTCCAAGAGGTCGTCGAGCACCAGGCCTTTCGACCCGTCCAGGACCACGATGGTGTGCACTGTCCCGGCGGCAATCGTGATCGTCGAGTTCGCGGACTCACTCTCCCCGGTGACGCGGAGGGTCGCGGTGGCCGGGGATACAGCCTGGTAAGAGCTCACCGACCCGAACGCCAGGTTCGTGACCGTCGGCTTCCCGCCCCATGTCACCGTCACCTCATGCTGCTGCAGGGATGCCTGGATGAACCGGACCTCTGCCTTGCCAGGCGCGGCAGTCAGCCGATCTTGAAGAACCTCCAGCCGCAGCCCGGATTCTGGTCCGAGTCCTGCCACGGTGTAAGCGCCGCCTGGCGCGACGGTCAGGGTGGCCGACAGCACCGGCTTGGTCGAGGACGCGGCGCCGGCGGCACGCATCGCCACCGTGTACTCGCCCGCGGCCAGCGGCTCATAGGCCGAAACCACGCCGTAGCCGACATGGTGCAGCACCTGTTCGGCCGACGGGTCGCCAAAGGAATACAGGTAGACGTCCACGGGCGGCGTGTTGGGCGAGAGGTGGGCGAGCCTTACCCACCCGGTAGCCGAGGAAGTCGTCGATGCCGACGCAACCCTCGGGATCCCCAGTGACAGCGCTGCCGCGGCCATTAGAAAGGTCGTCCATCGGATAAATCGCATAATTTTCATGGGTTGCTCCCTAACCCAGGTGACACAAATCGTTACGGACCACCGAGCAGCCCAAGCGGGCTAGGCGCGGCGTACTCAACCGTGAGTGCGGATGAACCGGCAACAGCTGCCCGCAGCGGCTGGAACGGCTGCCGCTGGGCATCGATGAGCGAAAGCATGGATCGCAGGCTGGCCTCGGCCCCGGCACCGGGGCCTGGAGCGGCGATCTGGACGCTGCGCAGCGGGACGACCGGGCTCGCGCCTGGTGACGGGTCGCCGAAGGCAGTAATCCGTACCTGCTGCTGGTCGGCGAGCGCGGCCAGCATCATGAGCAGCCGGGGGTCGACGTCGCCCGCGCTCAGCGCGTTCCTGGCGCCGCCGGTGACGATGATGCGCGGATTGCGGAGCAGCTGACCGCCCGCGGAGATCCGGCTGCGGCGGTCGGCGGCGAGGGCCGCCTGATAGGCAGCCGTCCCGTCAGGAGCGATCGCGCGGATGTCGATCCGCCCGGCACCGGTACCGAAGCTCGCTATCACGACCGGGGCGTAGACGCTTTGCAGGCGGGTCCCGAACTCGTTCCGCACGGCGAGGGTAGCGACAACCAAGTCCGATCCGAGCGGGTCGGCCGTGGCGGTACCGAGGACAAGCAGCCTGGTCGCGGGAAGCCCGTCCGCGTGCAACACGGCGCACATGGCGGGATCACAGGCGACGATCGCGCTCCCCGCCACCTGCCCGGCGATCCATCTGGCCGCCTGGCCTCGTGTGGCGGCGGTACCGCCAGCAGCCGCCGGTACCGGCGACGACCTGGCCGAACGCCCAATGATGACACCGGTCACCCCGGCCCCGAGCGCCACAACAACCACCAGGGCAAGCGCGACGGCCACGCGCCTGCGGCGAGGACGCTTTCCGCCGAAGACAGGGTGGCGCTCAAGCCATAGCCGCAACGTGGTCGCGATAACCGACGGCCACGACGGTTCAGAGCGTCGCGCCCGCGCCGACAGTCCAGTGCCGCGATACTCCATTCCGCCCCCAAAGCCCTGCCATCAGCCAATATGCGGCTAATAAACACAGCAAAACACACGGTCGGCAGCATTTCAGGCGAAATGAGAATCTGATGTCGCACAGGGACATCAAGCCATCAGACGTGCCCGAATCCTGGTGAATTGAACCCGTTCTGGGGCCGGGTCGGGCGCAGGCAGCCGAATCGATCCGGCCCCGCCCGGCGCCGCTTATTGCCCGCGCCGGGCACCGTCTGCTAAGCCGGACGCTGGCGGCGATATGAGCGGCGAGCAGCCGGCCGCGGGAGGAACGAGTTGGCGGGTACCGAGGATCTGCCTGGCGGCGCTGGCCGCGCCGAGCGCGGGCCGATGGACGCAAGCCGGACGCCACGCTTCGCGGGGCCGCCGACCTTCGCGCTGCTGCCGCGGCGGGATGAAGTCTCCCGCTGCGACGTGGCAGTGGTCGGCATCCCGTTTGATAGCGGCACGTCCTACCGGCCGGGGGCCCGCTTCGGCCCGGCCGCGGTCCGGCAGGGATCGCGGCTGCTGCGCCCCTGGAATCCAGGCCTGGAGGTGGCGCCGTTCGGCGTGCAGCAGGTAGCGGATGCCGGCGACATCGCGTGCAATCCGTTCGACGTCAAGGAGGCCGTCGGCCAGATCGAGGTAGCCGCCGCCGCCCTGCTCGGCGATGCCGGCCGCCTGCTGGCGATCGGCGGCGACCACACCATCGCCTACCCGCTGCTGCGGGTCACCAGGCAGCGGTTCGGGCCCGTCGCCCTCGTGCATTTCGACGCCCACCTCGACACGTGGCAGACCTACTTCGGCGCGCCGCTCACGCACGGCACGCCGTTCCGCCGCGCAGCGGAAGACGGGCTGTTCCTTGACGGGCACAGCATGCACATCGGCATCCGCGGGCCGCTGTACGCCCCCACCGACCTGACGGAGGACGCCGAACTCGGCTTCAAGATCATTACCGCCATGGACGTCGGGCGCATAGGCGCCGACGGCGTCGCCGCCGCGATACGTGAGCAGGCGGGGGACCACCCGCTGTACCTGTCGATCGACATCGACGTTCTTGACCCGGCGCACGCACCGGGTACCGGGACCCCGGAAGCCGGCGGCCTCACCTCCAGGGAGCTGCTCGGCATTCTGCGAGGCCTCGCCGGCCTGCGGCTGGCAGGCGCGGACGTGGTCGAGGTGGCACCCGCCTATGACCACGCCGAGGTGACCGCCGTGGCCGCCGCGCACATCTGCTACGAGTTGCTCGGTCTCATGGCGCTCGGCGGCTGATCTTCCGGCTATCACGGCTTGTCAGAATCGGCTGAGGCGCTGACGTTATACTTGTGCCAGATTCCTAGGGAAGCGATGAAGTGCGGCAACAACTGACCGGCGGAAGCTGGTGAACGACAAACAGGAGAACGGCCCGGAGAGCGGGCGTGAGCGCTTGAGCCGGGCCGCCTATGAGCTGTTCAGCCGTGAGGGCACCAGGTCTGTCGGTGTCGACGCGGTTATAGCCCGGGCCGGAACCGCAAAGATGACGCTTTACCGGAATTTCCCTTCTAAGGACGACCTGATCCTCGATTTCCTGCGCCGGCGTGAGCAGCTGTGGACGCTCGGGTGGCTAGAAGCCGAGAGTCAGCGCCGCGGCGATACGCCGCGCGATCAGCTGCTGGCGATATTCGATGTGTTCTCGGAGTGGTTCAATCAGCCGGATTTCGAAGGCTGCTCATTCCTGACCACTATGGTCGAGATTAATGACCGGAACCACCCGGTCCACCAGGCGGCAGTCGTGCACCTTGCGAATATCCGGAGTTATATCGAGAGGCTTGCGGCCGAGGCCGGAATCCGGGATACCGATTCGTTCGCGCGGAAATGGCACATCCTCATGAAGGGCTCCATCATGGCGGCTCATGAGGGCGACGCGGCAGCGGCGAACCGGGCCAGGGAACTCGGCGAGCTCCTGCTCGCGCAGCACGGCTGCTGACCGGTGGCAGCGGCGCCCGGACCTTCGCATTGCCGGCCCGGGCACCGCCGCCGGACGATGGTCAGCTGACGCCGAGCTTTTCCGCGGCTAGTTTCGTGCCCTCTACCCGGTTGGCGATCTTCTGCCAGGCGGTCTCGCGAGCGAAGTCAGGCGACCCGTGACTTGGCTTCTCATCGATGCTGAACGGGGAGAATCCGCAGTCATCGGTCGAGGCGAGTTGCTCCTTCGCGATGAAGTTGGCCGCCCGGACAAGGGCGTCGCGGACCTCTTCCGGGCTCTCTACCCGTGGGTTCAGCGGGTTGATCACGCCGACGTAGGCCATCTGGGTGACGCCGTTGGCGTCGTCGCGCAGGTTCTCCCCGATCAACCGGTAGACCGGATCCTTGTCCCGCTCGCTGGCGAGCTGGATCAGGAAGTACCCGGCGTTGATGCCGAACATGGAAGGCAGCAGGTCACTGTAGGGCACGTCCGCGCTGTGCACGGAGTCCCGGTCACCGCCCGGGCAAGTGTGGATCCCGATCCTGGTCCGCTCATCGGCGGTGAACCGGTCCATTACCCGGTTGTTGAGCTCGATGAAATGCGGCAGCATGTTGCGGCCGGTCCACGGGTTGCGCGCGTCGTTGCGGGTAGCCAGCCGTCCCTCGGTGAAGTCCACCGACACCCGCGCCGCCCCTGCGGCGAACGCCTGCCTGATGTCCTTCTCGCACTCGCTGACCAG
>Ga0335073_10010055_pt1 | contig 13278 bp, 9 predicted proteins | sample Lox_Sample_22_FD_207093 | JGI IMG/M metagenome (GOLD analysis project Ga0335073, IMG submission 207093) | Soil microbial communities from Loxahatchee National Wildlife Refuge, Florida, United States - Lox_Sample_2.2 | ecosystem: Environmental > Terrestrial > Soil > Wetlands | place: USA: Florida...
CTCGAGGATCATTGAAGTATCCCGCCACCGCCTGGCGCACTTTCTCGCTCGTATTCATCAGCCACAGCACGATGAACAGCGACATCATCGCCGTCACGAAGTCGGCATACGCCACCTTCCACGCGCCGCCGTGATGGCCGCCATGCCCTCCCTTCTTCCTGACAACAATGACCGGCTTGCCTGCCATGCGCTCCTCTTACGCGGCCTGTTGAGCCGCTGCAGCACCGCCGTTGTTGCGGCACGCCTCTTCGACCTCCGCAAACGATGGCCGCACATGCACCGGAATCGCCCTGCGCCCCATCTCAATCGCCACCACAGGCGGCTGCCCGCGGATGAAGGCCAGCATCAGCACGCGCAGCACATACAAAAATGCATGCTCCTCCGCCGTCGTCTTCGCCATATTCTGGCTTACCGGACCCACCAGCCCGTAACAGAGCAAGATTCCCAGAAACGTCCCCACCAGCGCCGCTGCCACTTTGTGCCCGATCTCCTCCGCCGGCCCGCCCAGTGCGCCCATCGTGATCACCACTCCCAGCACCGCCGCCACAATCCCCAGCCCGGGCAGCGAATCGGCCATCGTCGACAGCGCCGTCACCGGCTCTTCCTCGCCATGGTGCTGCACATCCATATCGAGGTCCATCATCTGGTCCATGTCGAACGCGTCCACGCCGCCGGTGATCACCATGCGCATCGTGTCGCAAACAAAGTCGCGCAGATGATGGTCCTTCGTAAATTCCGGATAGGGCTGAAAGACAGGGCTCTCCTCCGGCTTCTCCACATCGCTCTCGATGGTCAGCATGCCGCCCCGCCGCGCCTTCTGCAGCAGCTCGTACATCATCTTCAGCGTCGACAAATAACGGGACTTACCGAATTTGGACCCGCCGAAGATCGCCATCGCTCCACCCGCGATCTTCTTCAGAATCCGCAGAGGATTCGCGATCAGCAGCGTGCCCCCGCCCGCTCCGCCAATGATGAGCAGTTCCGCCGGCTGCACCAGCACCGCCAGATGCCCATGCTCCATCAGATAGCCGCCCACCACGGCGCCGAATACGACCAGTATGCCGATGATCGCAAACATGCCTGCCTGACCAGCCTCCCGCGCCAGCGCGCGCCTTTCGACCGCGTGGCCATCCGCCGCCTCTCGGGCGGGCCTCTCTTTTCCTCATCGGCGAAATTCTCCCTCCCAACAGCCATACTGTTGCTGTGGAAAGCTCTTACCCTCCCTCCCCGCGCCAGTCCATTGGATACGTTGCCCTCATCGTGCGCGACTACGACGAAGCCATCGCCTGGTTCTGCGGCATCCTTGGCTTCCACCTCGTCGAGGACACGCCCATCGAAGGCAAGCGCTGGGTTCTCGTCGCTCCGCCTGGCTCCTCCGAGACTCGCCTTCTGCTCGCCCGCGCCGCCACCCACGAACACGAAAAGGCCATCGGCAACCAGTCCGGCGGCCGCGTCTTCCTCTTCCTCCATACCGACGACTTCTGGCGCGACTACCATGCCCTGCAGCGGAAGGGCGTCCGCTTCCGCCGCGATCCGCAGGAGCATAACTACGGTACGGTCGCCGTCTTCGAGGACCTCTGCGGCAATCTATGGGACCTGCTCCAGCTGCGATTCCCGCTGTCCTGATTCGGACACCTTCTCGCGATCTGGAACACCAGCCTCCCGTCACTGCGACCCCGATGCACACGGGAACAACAACTTCCCCGTTCCCGTATCTGGCATTACGCGTGCTGCTTTGATCGGATCGCTCGGATCGAATCGCTCGCTTTCCCCAATCCACCTGCCCAGGAGCATCCTCGTGCTGCGTGACCTGAAGATCGCTGTCCGCCACCTCTCCAAATCCCCCGGCTTCTCCCTCACGGCCGTTCTCATGCTCGCGCTGGGCATTGGCGCCACCACCGCCATCTTTTCCGTGGTCGAGGGCGTGCTCCTGCGTCCACTCCCCTTCCCGCATGCCGAGCAGCTCGTCGTCCTCACCGACACCATCCAGGGAGCCGAGGTGGGCGGCAATAACGAAGCCGGCGTCACCGGTCCCGACATCGTTAACTACACGCGCGATACGCACAGCTTCTCTGCCCTCGGCGGTTACACCTTCGCCGCCTACGAGCTGTCCGGCATCGGCGATCCGGCCCAGGTCAATGCCTCCCGCATGTCTCCCGGAGCCTTCGAGGCGCTGGGGGTTCAGCCGCTTCTCGGGCGCTCCTTCACTGCGGAGGAGGACGCGCAGCGTCAGCAGGTTGCTATGCTCAGTTATTCGACCTGGCAGAGCCGTTTCCACGGCGATGCGAGCATCGTGGGCCAGAAAATCCTGCTCGATCGCAAGCCGTACGTGGTCGTCGGCATCATGCCGCGCAACTTCGAATTTCCGCTCATCCCCGGCCATCTCAACCGCAGCGAGCTGTGGATCCCGCTCAGCCTGCGCCCCGAAGAGCTGGCCGGCGGCGCCCAGGCGAGCTGGAACTACGCCATGGTCGGCCGTCTTAACCCCGGCATCAGCTTTGAGCAGGCTCGTGAAGACGCCAACCGCGTCGCCCAGCAGACCATGCGCAACTATCCCGCCTTCATGGCCAGCCTGAAGATCAGTCCTCTGGTCCGCGACCTGCACGAGGACACCATCGCCCAGGCGCGGCCGCTCATCCGCACCCTCTTCCTTGCTGTGGCCGTCGTCCTTCTCATCGCCTGCGCCAATCTGGCGGGACTCCTGCTCGTCCGCGCCATTCGCCGCCGTCGTGAAATCGCCGTCCGGCTCGCCCTCGGCTCCGGAGCACGCACGCTGCTCCGTCAGGCGCTGCTCGAAAGTCTCGTCCTCAGCGTCAGTGGCGGCGTTCTCGGCCTCTTCCTCGCCGCCATCGCGCTCAAACTTGGCACCAGTTTTCTGCCCGAGACCCTCCCGCTGATTGGCAGCATCGGCCTCGACTGGGCCGTCGCCGCCTTTGCCCTGGCCCTCGCCATCGCCACCGGCGTGCTGTGCGGCGTTGCGCCCGCCTTCGCCGCCATTCGCACCAGCGTCAACGAGACGCTGAAGGAAGGCGGACGCACCGGGACCTCGGGCTCCGGACACGCACGCCTGCGCTCCGGTCTTGTCATCGCCGAAATCGCCGTCGCTCTCGTCCTGCTGGCCGCCTCCGGCCTCCTGCTGCGCAGCTTTGAAAAAATGCGTGAGGCCGACCTCGGCTACCGTCCCGACCACACCGTCGCAGCCGCCTACAGCCTGCCGCGCAAACAATACGCAACCCAGCCCGCCGTCGACCAGTTCAACCAGGAACTCCTCCGTCGTCTCCAGCAGATCCCCGGCGTCAGCAGCGCAGGCCTCACTTCGTTCCTGCCCGCAAACGGAAGCCAGGGCAACTCTGCAATCGTTGCCGAGGGCTACGCTCCCGCGAAACCTGGTGCGATCGATCTCGCCACCCCCATTCAGGTCCAGGGCGATCTCTTCCAGGCGATGGGCATTCGGCTGCTTCGCGGTCGCCTGTTCACCCAGGCGGACGACAACCCGAAGGGCCAGCTCGTCGTTGTCGTCAACCATGAGTTTGCGCAGCAGTCCTGGCCGGGACAAAACCCCATCGGCAAGCGCCTCCGCGTTGGCACTACAGAAATGGTGACACCGTGGGCCGTTGTCGTCGGTGAAGTTACCAGCATGAAAGAGGGCTCTCCTGACGCCGATCCCCGCCAGCAGTACTACACCACCATCGATCAGGCGGAGACGTTCATCGGCAGCCTCGGCAACCCCGCCACCGATCTCAATGGCAACGGCGGATACATTGTTCTGCGCACCTCGCTCCCGCCCGAGATGGTCGAAAACCAGCTCCGATCCGCTGTCCGCGGCCTCGACCCGCAATTGCCACTCACACAGTTACAAACCATGGAGCACGCCGTCAGCGACTCCGAAGCGCCCCGCCGCTTCAACACCATCCTCATTTCCTCTTTCGCCGCCGCCGCGGTTCTGCTGGCCATCCTCGGCATCTACAGCCTCATTGCCTTCACGGTCGCCATGCGCGCTCAGGAGATGGCCATTCGCATGGCCCTCGGCTCGCAGCGCTCGGGCATCGTCAGCCTCATCCTGCTCTCCGGGCTCAGGCTGGCCGGCGCCGGATGCATCATCGGACTGGTGGGTGCCTTCTTTGCCTCCCGCCTGCTCAAAACCTTCGTCTTCGGCGTCAGCACACTCGATCCTCTGGTCCTCGTCATGGCGTCGCTTGCCGTCCTCACTCTGGCTCTGGCTGCCTCTCTGCTGCCGGCGCGCCGCGCTGCTGCCGTCAATCCCATGCAGGCGCTGCGCGCGGAGTGACAGCAATGAGATGAACTTCCCCCGATCCGGCCGCTGCGAACCGACGTACAATCGTCGCAGTCCGGCACCGGCAATTCGCGCGGACGCCAACTCCGAGGGCGCATGGAAGCCCAGACCGTCCACCTCTACGTCTTTAACGGCATGGCCGACTGGGAGCCGGCCTTTGCCGTTGCCGGCATCAACAATCCTCGCTTCCAGCGCAAGCCGGGCCGCTACCGCGTTCGCACCATCGGCTTAACCCCCGCACACATCGTCACGATGGGTGGAATTCGCATTCAACCCGATGTCGCCCTCGACGACCTCGAGCCGACCGCCAGTGCCCTGCTCATCCTGCCCGGCGGCGATGCGTGGGAGCGCGGCCAGAATCAGGAAGCCGTCGCCAGGGTTGCCGACCTTCTGGCTGTGGGTGTTCCCGTCGCTGCAATCTGCGCGGCCACTCTCGCCATGGCGCAGGCCGGCTTCCTCGACAATCGCCTGCACACCAGCAACTCGCCCGACTACCTCAGGTCCACCGGCTATCGCGGACACGCACTCTACCGCAACATTCCCGCCATTGCGGACGGCAACCTGATCACCGCCTCGGGCACGGCTCCCGTCGATTTCGCCTACCAGATCTTCGGCCTCCTCGATCTCTACACTGAGGAGGCACTCAACGCGTGGTACGCGCTCTTCCGCCACGGAGACGCTTCAAAGTTCGCCGCGCTCTCTCTCGCCACAGCACAAAACGCCTGAGCTCCGCCCCGGCGCAACATCGCTGTTCCTGCACTACACTCCCTCTATGGCGCTGCAATTCACCACGTCCTACATTGAAGACTCCCTCACTCTGTTCGCTTACTACAAAAAGCTCGCCGAGCGCGCCATGGATCAGGTGCCTGACGACCAGCTCTTCGCCATCCTCGACGCCCAGGGAAATTCCATTGCCATCATCGTGAAGCACATGACCGGCAACATGCGCTCCCGCTGGACCGACTTCCTCACCGCCGACGGCGAAAAGCCCGATCGCAACCGCGACAGCGAATTCGAAGAGCCTCCGGCTACGCGCGCCGATCTCACAGCAATGTGGGAACGCGGGTGGAACTGCCTGTTCTCCGCTGTCGAGCCGCTCACCGACGCCGACCTCACCCGCACCATCACCATCCGCGGCGAAAAACACTCTGTCATGCAGGCCATCAACCGCCAGCTCGCCCACTATCCCCACCACATTGGCCAGATCGTTCTGCTCGCCAAACACTTCTGCTGCGATGACTGGCAGACGCTCAGCGTCCCCCGCAAAGGCTCAGCGGAATTCAACCGCAAAGTCGCCGCCGGCGAAGCCAGCCAGCGATAGCAGGAACGAACTACCGGTGGCGAAAGCCGGGTTGGCAGGTTGCTTTCAGTCGCCTCCCCGCTTCCTGCATCCCGCCCCCAGCTTCTCTCTTCCTGTACTCTGATCCCCATGTTCTCGCTGCACAGCGACCTCCGCTTCGGCCTGCGCATGCTTCGCCGCAACCCCGGCTTCACCCTCGTCGCGATCCTCACGCTCGCCCTCGCCATCGGAGCCAACATCGCCATCTTTTCCGCCACCAGCGCAATGCTGCTGCGCCCCTTTCCTTATCGACAGCCGCAACAGCTCGTAAGCCTCCAGTACTCCAATAACGAATTCGGCCTTACGCTCCTGCGCTACGAGCTGCTCCGCGACCGGGCCCGCACCTTCGAAATTGCGGCATGGGCGAACGACAATCTCAACCTCACCGGAGCCGGCGAGCCCGTGCAGGTTCCCGTCGCGCGCGTCACGCCAAACTTCTTCTCCCTGCTCGGCGTCCGCCCTGCTCTCGGCCGCACGTTCACTGCAGACGAAGGCCGCCCCGAAGGCCACCTCGTCGTCATGATCAGTAATGCTCTCTGGCGGAGCCGCTTCGACAGCAATCCCTCGATCGTCGGCAGCGCCATCTCCCTCGACGGCGTCTCCAGCACCGTCATCGGCGTCCTGCCCGCCGGCATCCAATTCCCCTTCGTCGGCAAAGCCGATGTCTGGACGCCGCGCTATTTCGAGCTCACGCTTATGCCTGCGGCTCGCATCCGCATGGGCGCCGGCTACCTCAGCTACATCGCGCGGCTCGCTCCAGGAGCAACAATCGCGACCGCCGATGCGGAGCTGCGTGTCCTCGATCGCCGGTATCGTGCTGAGAATCCAGGCGGCCCGGACGCGGACACATCCCGCGAACTCATCGCTCTGCCGCTTCGCGACATCGTCGTCGGCGATCTGCGCGCCAAACTCTGGATCCTCTCCGCCGCCGTTTCCGTGCTGCTGCTCATCGGCTGCGCCAATGTCGCCAGCCTGCTCCTTTCGCGCGCGCTCGCACGCCGCCGTGAACTCGCCGTTCGCGCCGCACTCGGTGCCAGCCGATCCGCCGTCATTCGCCAGCTCCTCACCGAGAGCATGCTGCTCGCCTGCGCTGCCGGCATCCTGGGCGTCGCCCTCGGTTACGCCGCCGATCGCGCGCTCGTCGCGTGGGGTGCGACCCAACTCCCCGAAGGCGTGCCCGTCGCCATCGACGGCCGCGTCCTGCTGTTCGCCATCGGCATCTCGATTCTCACCGGAGTCCTCACCGGCCTCTTCCCCGCTCTGCAGATGGCCCGCTCCGACATCAACTCCACGTTGCGCGACGAAGGCCGCGGCCTCTCCGGAAGCCGCAGTCGTGCGCGAACGCGCAGCCTTCTCGTCGTCGCGCAGGTTGCTCTCTCCCTGCTGCTGCTCATCGGGGCAGGCCTGCTCGTGCGCAGCTTCGACCGTCTGCTTCACGTCGATCCCGGCTTCGCCGCGCACAACATTCTCACCATGGAAATTTCGCTGCCCACGGAAAAGTACGCGAAGCCGGATCAGCAAATCGCATTCTTCGACGAGGTCCTGCGCCGTGTGGCCACCCTGCCCGGCGTGCACGATGACGCTATCTCCGCCTCGCTCCCGCTCAGCTTCGTCCGCCAGGCGCCCATCCTGCCCGAGGGCCAGCCCGCCCTGCCGCTCAGCCAGCGCACCTTCATCGTGTTTGAAGCCGTCAGCCCGGCGTGGTTCAGGACTCTGCAGGTGCCGCTCATCGCCGGCCGCTTCTTCACCGATGCCGACGACGCTCGCGCCCCAAAAGTCGTCATCCTCAACCGAACTGTAGCACGCAGCCTCTGGCCCGGTCAGAATCCAGTCGGCAAACGGCTCATCCTGGGGCGAGGTCCCGGCTTCGCCGAGGTCGTGGGCGTGGCTGCCGATGTTCGCAACAACGGCATCGCCGCCGAACCGCAGGCGCAGCTCTGGCTCCCCTTCAAACAGCTTCCCTGGGGCAACATGAATCTGCTCGTCCGCACCGCCGTACCGCCGCTCGAGCTCGCCCCGGCCGTCCGCGCGCAGATCGCGGCCGTCGACCCCGATCAGCCCGTCCACGAGGTTCAGTCCGTCGACAACCTTATGGACACCGATCGTGCGCAGCCGCGCTTCACCATGGTCCTGCTTGCCGTCTTCTCGATCACCGCACTCGCGCTCGCCGCCATCGGCCTCGCCGCCATGCTCGCATGGACCGTCGTACAGCGCCGCCAGGAAATGGCCATCCGCCTTGCCCTCGGTGCCGAACACCGCGACATCCTCTGGCTCGTCGTTCGCCAGGGACTCAGCCTCGCCGTCAGCGGCATCGCCATCGGGCTCGCTGCCGGCCTTCTGCTCACACGACTGATGGCGAGCATCCTTTACAAGACCAGCGCCCGCGACCTCAGCACCTTCGCGCTCGCCCCTCTGCTGTTTCTGCTCATCGCATGGTTCGCCAGCTGGCTCCCCGCTCGACGCGCCACCCGCGTCGATCCTATTGACACGCTGAAGGCGAGCTGAGGAATCCGCAGCTCGCCTTCGTGCAGCGTCGAAGCTCGCACTTATCCGGCCTCGACCTCAACCTCGACTTCCTCGTCCTCCACCTCTCCGTGCTCTCCGCAGGGATCGCACGGTTTGCAGGGATCCTCGCATGGCTTTCGGCACCTGCACGTATCCCAGATCGTGTACGCCAGCACCTCCACCATCTTCACCGGATCCGTCGGATCGTCGCTCTTGATCACCAGTTCCTCGACGCGCGCGATGCGCTGTGTCGCCTTGTAGCGAATCACCACCTCAAGGCTGGAGCCAGGATGCAGCGTCGCCGGAAACGGATTGTTCATCAGCCTCCAGTGCGGATTCGGATGCTTGAACGCCACGCTGCTCACATGCAATTTGCAGTCGCCAACGTTACAAATATGGATCGTGCGCTCGGCCCGGCAGCAGGCCTTTACGCCGCCGAACCGCGTCGATCCTGTTACCGCCAGCTTCCCGGCCGGCGCTTCGCCATGCACGCGAACCGTCTTCGTACCGGCGTCGCTCACCACGGTGATCACGCCTGCCTTCACACCGAAGCCCGCCGGCTGGAACCGAACCGGCATAGTCAGCGAGTTGCCGGCAGCAATGACCAGCGGATACGCATTTACTCCCGGCAGCGTAAATTCGGCCGACGACGATGTCACGTCCAGAATCGACAGATTGCAGGGCCCATTGTTGTGCAGCGTCAGCGGCTCTTCCTTGTACGACCCCACACAGCAGTCGCCGAAGGCGCCATGACCCGCCATGATCGTCTCCAGCGCTCCCGTGCCGCCGAATCCGCGCGCCACCACATCCAGCCAGGTGTGCACAGGGTCGTCGCTCACGATCTGGATCACCGCCGACTCGTTCACATCCCGCACCGTCGGGTTGTACTCGATCGTGAAGTCCACCTCGTCGCCCGGCGCAATCCCCAGCGGCGTCGACGGCAGCGGCATCACCTTGAAGTCGCTGGAACCCGCGATCCGCTTCACGCTCAGGATCATCAGGTCCGTCGTTCCCACGTTGTAGACGTGCAGCTGGCGGAACTTCGGCCCCTTGCATACCACGCCGAACTCCAGATTGTCCTCGAGATTCACCGCGATCACCGGACCGAAGAAGCGCTTCAGCCCCAGCAGCAAGGTCTTGCCACGGGGGCTGCCCCAGCCGGTACAAGCATCCCATCCTGGGCCCGCCGGATATCCCGTCACGCCCGCGTTGTTGTTGTTTGCCGGACCGGCGCCGGGAACGATGTCGCGGAAGAAGCTCGATCCCAGCGCGTACAGCACCGGATTCACGAATCCCACGTTGACTCCCAGAGCCGCGTTCAGCACCGCAATCAACCCCGCCCACAGTGGAGAAGATGCGCTGGTCCCGTTGCCCAGGGACGACGCGCCGCCTTCAAAAATCCCCGAGTATCCCGCGTTGAAGCTCGCGTTGCCCGCCACATCCGGCACGCCGCGCCCGCTGGTTCCCGTGTACAGCGACATCGGCACGCCCGCCGCGCTCTGGTAGCTCGGTTGCGGGAAGAACGCGCTCACTCCGCCGCCCGTTGTACCCCACTGCGATGGATCAAGCACGTTCGGATCGTTCCACACGTATTCGTCGAAGCTCAGTCCCGCAACGTTGCCGATCGTGGTGCCGCCCACCGCCAGCACCCACGGGCTGCTGCCCGGGAACTGCACGTGCGCCTTGTGATCCGGAGGAAATCCCAGGAACCACGCTCCGGGATTGCCGCCCACCTTGGAGTTGGCGCCCGTATCCCCTGACGCGATGCAGATCGTCACACCCTGCAGGGCCGCATCCATGAACGCGTCCGAGACCGAAGACAGCAGCCCGCTGCTGATGCCCTCGTTCGTCAGCGTGTCCGGATCGTCGCCGTCGCAGATATAAAAGCTCGACGAGACAACCGAACAGTGCGGATCGCCTGGATTCGGGTGCGCTGCCCGCAGAAACAGATTCACCCACCCTGCCTCATCGCCGGGCTGGAAGTACACGGCAATCGCCGCGCCTGGCGCCGCCAGGCCTGCGATGCAGATGTCCTGTGTCGTCTCGCCATCGGCGAAACCGCCATTGGTCTGTCCGTCAATCGACACATCCGTCACCTGCGGCGGCGCACCCCCGAAGGTCGAGCTGATGTCCGACGACAAATATCCACCGGCCGCGGAAACGATGCCGATCGTCTGCCCCGCGGCCTGGTTGGTCGGAAAGTCGTAGAGCTTTGTGATCTCGGTAGTCGGCAGAGGGGTCGTGCCTGGAGGATCGGCAGCATTGCGCTTCGCGACGGTCCGGTTGTCCAGGCCGAAGACGCCCGTCACGATCTCCGCCAGCTCGGCCGGGACGTGAATGAAACCATCGCGCCCACGATAAGTTTCTATCTCCGCCTTGCCGCGCTGCCGTCCGCCAATGGTGTGCCGATAACGTCCCAGCGTCACGCCGAAGGCTTTGCTCATCTGTTCAACGGTTCCCTGAAGCTTCACCGTGCGCCGCGCCGCGTGGGTCTCCACAACGCGTAATCCGTGCGCGTGCGCAAAGGCTTCCACGCGCTTCAGATCTTCCGGATTCGCGCCGTATTGCGCCGCAAACTCGCTCTCCGGCATGCGCTGCCGCTGATGGAACGGCGTTTTCACGAAGTAGTCGAAGTCCGGCACCGGCGTGCCATCGGGCCGCCGCCGCAGTGTGATGGTGACAGTGATTTTCTCAGCCGCATCGGCAGGCCCCAGCAATTCCGCCCCTTTCGACGGACGCCGTTCGCTGCCTGCCAGCCGCTTATAACCCTTGGGAATATTGGTTTCTGCCATGGTCGCGCTCCTTCGTGCCTGCATGGAGCGCGGCGACACGGATCCGGGCGGACGGAGCACAGCGTTGAGTCAGGATCAGCGGGGGACCGATTCCATGCGGGGGATTTTGGTTAACGCCCGTATAGTGCCGTCCCCAGTGGCCTGCGTTACGCCGAAGCGCAAAAATTTTTGCAGCACGTCAGACTCACTGGCTGGCTTACCGTCCGCGCCGCGCCTGAGTCCCGCCTCTCAGTTCCGGAACCTCGATTGTCCCCGTAACCAATTCGTACCATCCCCGTATCGTTTCAGGAACGATATAATCTCGCCAACAAAGCCCCGCGTTCGCCGGCTGTTGGATCATGCGCGCCGATATCTCTCCCCGCCAGGTTTTCCGTCTTCCCGAATTGTCCCCGCAGCGGGTCCCGATCATCTCGATGGTTCTTGTCCTTCTTATCGGTGCTCTGGTTCTTCTCGCCTTTCCCGACACGCGACATCCCGCACTGAGTTTTGCCGCGGGCTCCATCGCTGCCGCCATCCTCTGCGCCGCCGCTCTGCCGCGCCTTCGGGTTTTCGATCCGGCTCCCGCCACCCACAGCAACGAGCACTCGCGCTTCCTTGCCGCTGCCGAGAACAGCCTCGACGACTTCTATATCTTCGACGGCGTGCCCGATGCCTCCGGCGCCATCGTCGACTTCCGCTTTAGCTACATCAATCCCAATGCCGAACGCCGCCTCGGAGTCCCGCGCGAAACCCTCTACGGCCGAATCCTCACCGAAGTGCGCCCCTTCATGATTCGCTCCGGGCTCATTCACCATTACCGCGAAGTCATCCGCACCGGCAAACCCTACACCTGCGAAGTCTTCATCGACGACGAGATGATCCACGGAACCTGGCTCAACGTTCAGGTGGTCAAAGTGGGCGACAGCCTCGCCGTCACCAGCCGCGATGTCACCGAGCACCGCCGCCGCTCCGACCACATCCACTATCTCGCTCATCACGACCATCTCACCGGCCTCGCCAATCGCACCCTCCTCAACGAGCGCCTCCGCCAGGCCATCGCGCGCGCCGAACAACTCAGCCAAAGCGTCGCCGTCTTTGTCCTCGACATCGACAATTTCAAGCAGATCAACGATTCGCTCGGCCACGCCGACGGCGATGTTCTGCTCGCCACCGTCGGCCAGCGCCTGCTCTCCTCCGTCCGCGATTCCGACACCGTTGCGCGCATCGGCGGCGACGAGTTCGTCATCGTCATGCCCGACTTCCGCTCCATGGACGATGTCCACCGCTGCGGCCTCCAGATCATTCGCAGCGCCGCGCAGGCTGTCGACGTGGGCGGACGCGTCGTCAGCATCACCGTCAGCGTCGGCGTCGCGATCTTCCCCAACGCCGGCCCCGATGCCGTGGACCTCCTCCGCAGTGCCGACGTCGCCATGTACTCAGTGAAAGACTCCGGCCGCAACAGCCTCCGCATCTTCAGCGAAGACATGCTGGAGAGCCGCCGCACCCTGGTCTGATCGTTTCCCTTCGGCGAAACAGAAAGTCCGCAGATTGCTCTGCGGACTTCACGGTCTCAGATACCAGCTAGCGGTTCGGGCTTCCTGCTTCCTGCTCCATCACAGTTCGTCAATCGCCTTCGCCGCCGCGTTGATCGCCTCGGTGATTTTCTTGATCTGCTCCGCCGTCACGTTCCCGCGAAACATCCGCGCCATCACAGCACCACGCAGATTCATGAAGGCCTTCATCATTTCCGGCGAGCGGCCCCGCTCGAATCCGCCGCGCGCCTCATCGAGCCGCGCAAACAGCTCCTCGACGCGCTGCTTGTTCTCTTCAAGAAACTTCAGGCCCGCCGGCGTCACCGTGTAGACCTTCTTGTTGTCGGACGAAGTGCTGACCGACGCGAGGCCTTCTTCTTCGAGCAGCGTGAGCGTCGGATAGATCACGCCCGCGCTCGGCGAGTATCCGCCGGCCAGCCGCTCCTCCATCTTCTTCATGAGCTGGTAGCCATAGCCCGGCTCCTCGGAGAGCAGCTTCAGGATCACGAGCTTCAGGTCGCCGGCATCGAACAGCCGCCCGCCCCCAAACCCGCGGTCCCAGCGACCGCCCCAGTGGCGGCCCCAGCCGTGCCGGCCGCGTCCTTCGAATCCGCGCTCGCGGCCACCGCCGAACCCGCCTTCAAACCACTCCTGCTGGCCCGCGTATTGTTCGCGCGCAAAACAGCCCCGGCGATCACGATCATGATGTCGATCATGGCCGCACCCCCGATCTTCTTTTGTTTCAAATATTTGGTGATACATAAAAACTTCCTTTCTATGCACAATGTATCTAACGATATATCTTTTGCCAAGTCATAAAATATATCTTTGCTCAGA
>Ga0335073_10010056_pt1 | contig 13278 bp, 9 predicted proteins | sample Lox_Sample_22_FD_207093 | JGI IMG/M metagenome (GOLD analysis project Ga0335073, IMG submission 207093) | Soil microbial communities from Loxahatchee National Wildlife Refuge, Florida, United States - Lox_Sample_2.2 | ecosystem: Environmental > Terrestrial > Soil > Wetlands | place: USA: Florida...
TGCCCTTGTCGCCAGGCGCCCGGACTGGCTGGTGGTGAACGAGCCCGAGGCCGCGGCCGTGCTCGGCCGGCCGGTCAGCGGCCTGTCCGCCGCCGCGCGCGCGGCGGCGGACCTGGTCGCGGCCGGCGCCGCGAACGCGGTGGTCACCGCCGGCGCGGCCGGCGCGGCTTACCACTGCGGAAACGACGGAAAGGGACGAACGGTGGCGGCCTTCCCCATTACCCCCGTCGACACCGTGGGGGCGGGCGACACGTTCGTCGGCGCGCTCGCCGTGGCCCTCGCCGCGGGAATCGCGCCGTCGGAAGCGGTCACCGCCGCGGCGGCGGCCGCCGCGACCGCGGCGACGCGGCCGGGCACCCAGGCCGGAATGCCTCGCCCCGCCCACGTGCTCGCCGCAACCGGATATGAATGGCCACTACAATAAGGTTAACAAAAGGTTAATAGAATATGAACGCAATTATACATTTCAGGGAGATATGTGGTTAAATCGACAGCGGAGTGAGCGACGCTGGGAAGAAGGAGTTGCCCCGTGACCCCTGGCCTGGCAGGCTTCTCGACCGACGGTGACGATGTGCAGTCGTGGGATGACATCTCCGCCGGCGTGCTCGCGGCGCTTGCGACAGAATTCGACGTGCAGCCCGAGCGTCACGGTGCCGGTAATCTCGGCGCCGACCAGCGCACGACATGGCTGGATACCTTCGACTGGCGGCTGTACAAGGCCGGCCTCGTCCTGGAGTACGTCCCCGGGCGCGGCGGCGGCGAGCTACGGCTGTCCGGTAGCGGGACGCGCACGACAGGCAGCCGGGCAGGCACCAACGCGACGCAGCTGGTGTCCGGCTGGCAGGCGAACCGCCCGCACCTGGCCGCTGGCCTGGCGGCGGGCCCGGTCAGCGCTCGCATCGCCGGCCTGGCCGCGCCGCGCGCCCTGCTCCCCGTCGTCACCGCGACCACCGCGACGAGCGTCTACCGGCTGCTGAACGCCGACGGCAAGACGGTCGCCAGGCTGCTCGTCATCCGGCCGAGCCTGGCCGGGCGTGAGCCGCTGCCGCCGCGGCTCGCGGTCACCGAGGTCCGCGGCTACCTGGGCCAGGCGCGGCGCGCCGCCCGCCTGGTCGCGGCCGTGCCTGGGGTCAAGGCCGCCGCAGAGCCGCTGTTCGCCGACGCGCTGCGGGCCATCGGCAGGCGCCCAGGCGACTACTCGAACAAGGTCGACGCGGACATCACCGCGGCCATGCCCGCCGGAGCGGCGGCGGCCGTCATCCTGCTGCGCCTGCTCGACACCGTCGACGCGAACGTGGCGGGCGTGCTCGCCGACACGGACACCGAGTTCCTGCACGACCTGCGGGTCAGCGTGCGGCGGAGCAGGAGCGCGCTCAAGCTGTTCGGTGACTCCCTCACCAGTCTCGCCGACGGGGAGCTCGCGTTCTTCGCCGCGGAGTTCAAGTGGGTCGGCGACCTCACGACGCCGACCAGGGACCTGGACGTGCACCTGCTCGGCTTCGAGGAGACCGCGCGCGGCCTGGCCGCGGCCAAGCCTGACGACCTCGAGCCGTTCCGCGCCTACCTGGAGCAGCGGCGGCGCAAGGAGTTCCGCGCGCTGGCCCGCGGGCTGCGCTCGGACAGGTTCACTGGCCTGGCCACCCAGTGGCGGGCCAGGCTGGTCGCGGTCGCACAGGGAGCCGCGCCGCCTGCCAAGGGACCCCGCTCCCGTTCGGCGCGTGCACACCACGAGACGGCGGGGCTGCTCGCGATGGAGCGCACAAGGACGACCTTCGCGCGGGTCGCCAAGCGGGGCGCGGCGATCACCAGGGACTCGCCCGCCGAGAGCCTGCACGACCTGCGCAAGCGCTGCAAGGAACTGCGGTACGCGCTTGAGTTCTTCGCACCGCTGCATGACCCGGCCGGATACGGGAAGGTGGTCACTGACCTCAAGCGGCTGCAGGACTGCCTCGGCGAGTTCCAGGACACCGAGGTGCAGATCGGCGAGATCAGGGCGCTCGCCGCCGCGATGCTCGCGGCGGGCGAGGCGCCGGCCGTGACGCTGCTCGCGATGGGTGAGGTCACGGCAGGCCTCGCGGCCCGCCAGCGCGCGGCGCGAGCCGACTTCGAGCGGCGGTTCGCCGCGTTCGCCGATGTGGAGGGGCAGCGCCGGATGTCCGCGCTGCTTCGGGGGAGGTACCGGAACAGTGCGGATATACGCGACTTATAACATCAAGGGCGGCGTCGGCAAGACGACGACGGCCGTCAACCTGGCGTACCTGGCGGCCGACAGCGGCCTGCGCACCGTGCTGTGGGACCTGGACCCGCAGGGCGCGGCCAGCTTCATGTTCCGGGTGAAGCCCAAGGTCAAGGGCGGCGGCCGGGCGCTCATCAGCGGCAGGCGCACGCTTGACGACGCGATCAAGGGCACGGATTTCGACAATCTCGACCTGATACCCGCGGACTTCACCTACCGGAACATGGACCTTCTACTCGACGCGAGCGACGGCAAGCCCGAGCGCAAGCTGGCCAAGCTGCTCGCCCCGCTGGCGGACGAGTACGACGCGGTGTTCCTCGACTGCCCGCCGTCGGTCTCGCTGGTGTCCGAGAACGTGCTGCACGCCGCCGACGTCATCGTGGTGCCGCTGATCCCCACGACCCTCTCGGTGCGGACGCTTGACCAACTTTCCGATTTCGTCCACGAGTTCAAGGGCCACAAACCGGAGATCATCGCCTTCTTCTCGATGGTCGACAGGCGCAAGAAGCTGCACAAGGAGATCACCGAGCGGCTGTCCGCCGAGCGTGCCGAGGTGGCGAAGACCACGATCCCCGCGCTGTCCGTCATCGAGACGATGTCGGTGGAGCGGGCCCCGGTCTCGGTCTTCGCACCGGCCAGCACGGCGGCGAAGGCCTACCGCGCCCTGTGGGCGGAGCTCGCCTCCCGCGCGGGCTGAGCTGGTCACGCCACGCCGGCTTGGCATAACACTCGGACTTGACCCCCGGCACGTATTAGTGTCTGCACCGGGGGAAGGGTCGTACTTTGACGACGCAGGGGGAAGCACTGCCCGCGGAAACCTCACGGTTCTTCGGGCGGTCACGAGAGGCCGCCGCCATCAAGGCTGCGCTGGGCAGGTCGCGGCTGGTCACGCTCACCGGCCCGGGCGGCGTCGGCAAGACGCGGCTCGCCGTCAAGGTGGCGGGCGAGATGGGGCGCGCCTTTCCCGACGGGGTGTACCTCGCCGACCTCGCAAAGGCACGAGACGCCGGCGGCGTGGCGCGGGCGACCGGGGCCGCGCTCGGGCCTGGCGGGCCGGCCGACCCGGGGTCCGACTGGCTGGCGGGCCGGCTGCGTGACCGGCGGCTGCTGCTGATACTCGACACCGCCGAGCACGTGCTCGACGCGACCGCCGCGCTCGCCGACGCGATCTTGCGTGCGGGGAACGGCCCTGTGCTGCTCGTGACCAGCCGCCAGCCGCTTGACCTGCCCGGCGAGGTGGTCTTCCGTATCCCGCCGCTTGAGGTCGCCAGTCCAGAAGCCGGCGGCGACGCTAGTGCCGAAGCCGGTCCAGAAGCCGACGGCGACGCGGTCCGGCTGTTCGCCGACCGAGCCGCGGCGGCGGTCCCCGGCTTCCAGGTCACCGCGGCCAACCTGCCGCAGGTGATGCGGCTGTGCCAGCTGCTCGACGGCATTCCGCTGGCGATCGAGCTCGCCGCGCTTCGGCTGCGGGCCGTCAGCCTCGATGAGCTGCTCGCCAGGCTCCCCGGCCATCTGCGGCTGCTCGCCAGCGGCCGCAAGGAGGCGGCCGACGACCGCCTGCAGTCGCTGCGCGCGTCCATCGCCTGGAGCTACGACCTGTGCTCGCCGGCCGAACGGCTGCTATGGGCCCGCCTGTCGGTCTTCGCCGACGACTTCGACCTCGCCGCCGCGGAGGCTGCAGGCGCCGGCCAGGAGCTCGGCCAGGCCGAGGTACTCGAGACCCTGGTCGGCCTCGTCGACAAGTCGATCGCGGCGCGCGTGGCCGACGCCGGCGGCGCGGCGCGGTACCGGCTGCCCGCGCTCGCCAGGGAGCAGGGCGCCGAGCACGCGTCCGTGACCGCCGGCCAACAACAGACCGGGCACGTGCCACGCCAGCACCTACCGGACCAGCCCGCGCCGTCGTTGCAGGTCCCGGCCCAGCCCGGCCCGCCCGTCGCGCCGCCCGTCACGCCGCCCGTCACGCCGCCCGTCGCGCCGTCCGTCACGGCCACGGCCACGGCGGACACCCCAGTGCCCACCGGCCGCTGGGACCTGCTGACGGCGCGCGAGCGCGAGGTCGCGGGCCTGGTCGCCCTGGGCATGACCAACAGGGACATCGCGGCCCGGCTCGTCGTGTCCAAGCGGACCGTCGATGCCCACCTCGAGCACATACTGAGCAAGCTCGGCTTCAGCTCCCGTGTCCAGGTGGCCGCGCTCGCGTCGCGCGTGGCCGAGGCGGAACGGCCGGCCCCCTGATTCCGTCGAAAATTGTCCGGTTTTCTACCGTGACTGTGGTTATCAACCGTTAAGTACCGTTACGGAAGTGCTATCCGGCGGCCGGTCGCATAGTCGCTCCTTCGCTGGGTAGCACATGTCGGACAGAGGCGGAGATCCCAGCCATGTGCAACTTGTGCTTCGGCGCAACTTACTGGAGCAGGATGTCGTTATATGAGCATGACAGTCTGGGAATGGTTTGAGCAGCGCTCGTACCACCACAGGGACTTCGCGGGTCTCGGGCGGGCGGGCGGCAACGGGGCGGAGCGACCCTCGACGACCCTGATCTTCCCGGCCCGCAACGTCGCAGGCACCATCGGTTCCATCCTTTCCGTCGTCGCTGGCCTCAGGGACCGCACCACGCTCCTTGACCAGGTCATCGTCGTCGACGCGGACTCGGCGGACGGCACGGCCGACATCGCGCGTGCGCATGGCGCCGAGGTCTACTCGGAGAACGAGCTGCTGCGGGAACTCGGCCCCGCGCAGGGCAAGGGCGACGCGATGTGGCGCGCCCTCTCGGTCGCGCGCGGTGACGTCGTCATGTTCGCGGATGCCGATACCACCGACTTCGAGGAGCACTTCGTCTACGGGATGCTCGGCCCGCTGCTCGCGGATCCCCAGCTGCAGTTCGTCAAGGCCGCCTTTCGGCGGCCTTTCAAGCAAGGGGAGGAGAAGATACTCGACGGCGGCGGCCGGGTCACCGAGCTGATGGCCAAGCCGCTGATCAACCTCTTCTACCCCGACCTCGCCGGCTTCGTCCAGCCGCTGGCCGGCGAGTTCGCAGCCAGGCGCGACGTGCTGAGCAGCGTGCCCTTCTTCACCGGCTACGGCGTGGAGATCGGCATGCTGATCGACGTCTTCGAGCAGGTGGGCCTGGGCGCCATGGCCCAGGTGGACCTCGGCACCAGGCAGAACAGGCACCAGTCGCTCGCCAGCCTGAGCCGGATGTCCTCGGTCGTGCTGCGCACCGTGGCCGCCCGCGAGGGGCTGACGCAAGACAACGGCCTCGACGAGACCGTGCAGGGCCTGTGGGACCCGCACCAGCCAGACACCTACCTGCACGCGGTGGCCACGGAGACCGGCGTGCACCTGGACGAGTACCTGAACGAGCTCGTCGAGCGCCCACCCCTCGCCAGCCTCACCGACGGCACGGCCCTCACCGCCACCGCCTAGTACCACAGCCGCACGTTTTCGTGAAGGATTTCGGTTTTATGAAGGGTTAGTGGCGTTATAGCGCCACTAACCCTTCACGATCATGGGATGATTATCTATAATTGACGTTATGCCCCAAAGCGGGCAACAATGCAGCTGAAGATAGTGAATAGCTGCTCCCCCGGCGGCAGCGGGCTCGGCCGGATAGGTGATCACGTGAGCGTAGTTGACGTCCACGACGCGTTCTTCCTCCCTGTTACCGCGACCGCGTTTGACCGCGATCGCATTGCGGACCTGGCGGCCGGCCGTTGCGCGGCAATCCGGGTCCCAGACCTGCTCCCTCGCGAACAGTGCGGCGAAGTGCTTAACGCCTTGTCGACGGTTCCCTTTGCCGCCTACGGCACGAAACGCGTCCACCCTCCGGTGCTGCGGTTCGGTGTAGGAGTTAGTGATCATCGCCGCGACGGCAAGGTCGCGGAGACCTACTGGCCCGCTCTCGAGGAAAGCAATGAGGCGTGGCTGCGGCTCGGGCTTTCCTTCGATCCTTTCGAGCTCTGCCGGTCGGCGATCGGCGCGCACTGGCCGCATGCCGTGCGGGTGGGCACCAGGGACGGGCGGACGATGGGCGCGGGGGTCGCCCGCGAGCCCAACCAGGGCTTCATCGTGCACTTCGACGACGCGAGCAGGGAGTTCTCCGGAAAACTGCTCGACGTCAGCCTGGTGGCTCAGTTCGCGTTCAACCTCTACCTGTCCGTGCCAGCGGCGGGGGGCGAGACCGTCGTCTGGCGGCACCGCTGGCGTCCCGCGGACGAGCGCCACCGCTTGCCCGGCTCGTACGGGTATTCCGATGACGTGATAGGCGAGGAAGAATGCTTCGAGCTTAAGCCGGCCGTGGGGGAAGGCCTGCTATTCGATCCGCGTAACTTCCATGCCGTTCGTCCGAGTCGTGACTCTCGTCGCATTGCTCTCGGATTCTCCCTTGGGTTCGCTGACAACGGGGAACTCTGGGCCTGGGGCTGAGCCGCGCGCTGAATGGGAATGTACTTCCCCGGATTCTCGGCAATGATAGGGTCAAGCAATGGAGATAATGCGTTATGTCGCGTTCAGTAAAACCCCTACAGGAGGGAATCCTGCGGGTGTTGTCCTTGATGCGGCAGGGTTTACGGATGACCTAATGCTGCGTATCGCGGCCGAGGTCGGCTTTTCCGAGACCGCGTTTCTCACCCCGCACGAGGACGGCGGCTTCGGAGTGCGCTATTTCAGCCCGCTCGTCGAGGTCCCGTTCTGCGGCCACGCGACGATCGCCCTGGCGGTCGCGCACGCGGAGCGGCACGGGACGGGGCAACTGCGGCTTGCCACCGCGGCGGGACCCGTCACGGTGAGCTCGCAGCGGGCGGCCGACGGCTCGGTCACCGCCACGCTGGTCAGCGTGCCACCGCGAACCGCGGACATCCCGGCGGCCGAGCTCACGGACCTCCTGTCGGCGCTGCGCTGGTCCGCCGGCGACCTGGACGCGGGGATTCCGCCCCGCGCCGCCTATGCCGGCGCCTGGCACCCGGTGATCGCCGCCGCCACGCGCGCCAGGCTCGCGGACCTGGACTACGACATGCCCGCGCTCGCCGGCATCATGAAGCGGATGGACTGGGCCACGGTCGACCTGATCTGGCGGGAGTCCGCGTGCGTCTTCCACGCGAGGAACCCGTTCCCGCCCGGCGGGGTCACGGAGGATCCCGCCACCGGCGCGGCCGCGGCGGCACTCGGCGGCTACCTGCGAGAGCTCGGCCTGGTCTCGGTGCCTGCGACGATCACGATCTACCAGGGCCATGACATGGGACGGCCGGGAACCATCAGCGTCCGCATCCCCGCCGACGCGGGGGCCGGCCTAGAGGTCACCGGCACGGCCGTGAAGATGTAGCCGCCGCGTCAGCCGGATACCTCGGCGAGCACCTCGACCTCGACCGGCGCACCGAGCGGCAGCTCAGGAACCCCGACCGAGGTCCTGGCGTGCCGTCCGGCGTCGCCGAACACCGCCACGAACAACTCACTGGCCCCGTTGACGACGGCGGGCTGCCCAGTGAACCCCGGCGCCGACGCGACGAAGCCAGATACCTTCACGATCCGCGTGACGTTCTCCAGGCCCGCGATCTGGTCGATGGCGGCGAGCGCGGCGAGGGCGCAACGCCGGCAGAGGTGGTATGCCTCCTCCGCGGTCACCCCGGCGCCGACCTTGCCGGTGGCCGCGATCTTGCCGTCGATCATGGGCACCTGGCCGGCCACGTGAACCAGGCTGCCCGTCCGCACGGCAGGAACGTACATGCCGCCGGGCGGTGATGCCTGCGGCAGCTCAAGGCCGAGCTCCGCCAGCCTGGCGCGCGGATTGATGGTCATGGGGCCAGAGTACCGCCGCGACAATGCCAAAGGCGTCATAAGCCAGAATCAGCGACACCTAACGGGGTTAAAGAGACTCTTGTAACAATAGTCCGATTTAGTGCTGAAATTATCTAGCGTGCCCCGACATATAGTGATCCGTTCCCGGCGGTAACCTTGACAAATCCGAGACCGCTGGAGGTGACAACCCTTTGCCAGCCGATGCAGTCGATGTCGTTTTCGTGCACGGGGTGCGTTCCGGCGAGCGGGTATGGGACACGCTCATCGGCCTTATCCAGGATGACCCCGAGCTGAGCCGCGTCGTGCGTACTCATGTTTTCCAATACGACACGCGGCTGGTCAACCTGCGGCCCGACGAGCGGATCGCGGAGATCGACGACATCGCCGACCAGCTGGCCACCTACGTGTCGACCAGGGAACTGGCCGATGCGAAGAGGCTGGTCATCGTCACGCACAGCATGGGCGGCCTGGTCGCGCTGCGCTTCCTCGTCCGCATGCTGCGCGACGGCCGGGGCCGCGACCTCGCCAGGATCAAGCAGGTCTGCATGTACGCGTGCCCCAACACGGGATCGCAGTTCCTCTTGTCGCTGCGCAAGTCGTTCGTGTTCTGGAGCAACCCGCAGGAGCAGGAGCTGCGGCCGGCGAACCGGCTCGTGACGGAGACGCTGCGCCAGGTGCTGCGCGATGTCGTCAACGCCGAGGCATGCACGGCGAACCAGTGCCCGATCCCCGTCGTCGTTTACGGCGGTACTAAGGACAACATCGTCCCGCCGCACCAGGCAAAGAGCATGTTCCCCGCGGGATGGGTCGTGGCGGGTAACCACTCCACCGTCATCCGGCCGACCGACCGTACCGTGGACTCCTACCAGGTGCTGCGCCAGGCGCTGCTCGCCGTGGCGCACGGCGAGGCCGGAACCGGGCCGGCCGAGAGCGAGGCGCGCGGGGCGGAGCCCCCGGTGCGGGTGAGCGTCACCCCGCCGTTCGGCAGGAGCGAGGGCACGCTGTACGGCCGGGATGACATCACGCGGGCGATCACCACGGGCACGGGCTCCCGTGTGCACGTGCTCGCGGGCCTTGGCGGCGCGGGCAAGAGCAGGATCGCGCTTGAGGTCGCTGACCGCGCGTGGCGGGCCGGGCACCAGGTCTGGTGGATCAAGCACACGCGGATCAACGGCTGCATGCGCGAGGTGGCGCACAAGCTTGGCGTGCCGGAGACCCGGATCGAGCTCGCCTGGCGCGACGGCAGCCCGGCCGACCTGATATGGGACTGGCTGCGCGAACGTAAAGATCCCTGGCTGCTCGTCTTCGACAATGCCGATGAGCCGCAGGAGCTGGCCGAGGCCGACGGCCGGGTGTCCGACGCCACCGGCTGGCTCCGGCCGCCCGCCGACAGCAACGGCACGGTCATCGTGACCACCCGGGACGCCAATGCGGACACCTGGGGTTCCTGGTGCGCCGTGCACCAGGTACGCCCGCTGGAAAGCGGGGACGGCGCCGCCATGCTGACGGAGCTCGCACCCGGCGGCGGGTCCCGCGAGGAGGCGCGCCTGCTATCGGACGAGCTGGGCGGCCTGCCGCTCGCCCTGTACGCCGCCGCCCGTTACGTGCGGTCCGAGTACTCCACCAGCAGCCGGGTGTTCACCGGCGGCGAGATCAAGGATTTCACCGCCTACCGTGTCGCGGTGCATGAGCGCTTCGCCTCCGCGCCCGGCGTGCCGTCGACGCGCGCCGCCGGCGAGCCGCTCGGCCTTGACGAGGTGCGCCAGGTCTTTCAGCTGTCACTCGACCTGCTCTCCCGGCGCGGGCTGCCGGACGCCGCGCCGCTGCTCAAGCTGCTCGCCTGCCTTGGCACCGACCCGGTGCCGTATTACACGCTGCTGTCAGAGGAAGTACTAGACGGGTCCGCGATGCTGGCAAACTTCACCGCGGACCGGCGTGCCGCCCTCCTTGAGGGGCTGGCGGACCTTGGCCTGATCGCGCTCGATGAGCTGCCGAACGTCGAGGATCCGGCTCTCTCGCACGTCCTGTCTCTGCACCCGGTCGTCCACGGGATCTTCCGCAACGACGAGGACGTCCAGCGCAGGCGCGCCGAGTACTACCGCGTCAACATCGAGCTGCTGCTCAACTCCACGAAGGACCAGAACCCGGACTACCCGGAGAGCTGGGGTGTCTGGCCGCTCGTCGTGCCGCATACCGTCGAGGTGTGCCGGTCCACGCTGCGCGGCGAGACCGCGCTCAACGACCAGCGGGTCATCGCGCAGGCACTGGAGCTGGCCAGGGTGACCTGCCGTTACCTGATCGTCGCGGGCATCATCGAGGGAGCGGTGACGCTGGTCAACGAGATCATCGTCAACGCGCCCGCGCTCGGCTACGGCCCGGAGGACCGTGAGATCCTCGGCCTGCGGCACGAGAAGGCGCGGCTCGCGATCGAGCGCGGTGACCCCGCGGCGGCCGAGGCCGAGCTCCGGCTGGTGGTGGCCGGCCGCACCCGGGTGCTCGGCGAGCTGCACCCGGACACGCTGGCGTCCCGGCACAAGCTCGCGAAGGCGATCCTCGAGCAAAACGACTGGGCGGAAGCGGAACGACAGCTTGCCTCGATCGTCGAGGACGAGCGTCACGTGCGCGGCTACGACGACCCGGACACGATCGTCGTGCGGCACAGCCTGGCCCGTGCCATCGCGGCCCAGGGCAGGTTCGCCGATGCCGAGGCACGGCTACGCGAGATCCGCGAGGTACAGCTCCGTCAGTGGTCGCCGCGGACTCCCGAGACGTTGTGGGTCCAGCTGACGCTGGCCAGGTGCCTGCTCGATCAGGGGCGGACCGCTGAGGCGGAGCTTGAGGTGCGTGACGCGCTCCTGCTCATCGGTCACCCCCGCGACGTCCTGGTAACCAGGCAACTCCAGTTCCGCCACACCCTGGCCTGGATACTGCTCAACCTAGGGGAGCGGGACCGCGCGATTGAAGAACTGGCGAGCGTGGTAGCCGACCGGGAGAAGATGCTCGGGCATGACCATCCGGAAACCCGCCGGGCACGTCAGGACCGCGAAAGGATCATCGCCGAGGTATCCACCATCAGGGCCGTTTTTCATCCGTCACAATTAAACTGGGTGACTTGCCGCAAAGCCGTCACGATGACGGGTACGATCGGCAACGTTTGGGAATGAGACATAGGGTCTAATCGTCGGGCGGGGAGGATCACGTGGCTTGGCGTTTGGGTGGCGGACGGGAAAAGGAACAGGTCCAGGATGCAGTTCCCCTCAAAGAAGGGAAACTGACCGGGAAAGAGCTTGAGCACGCACAGCAGATGGTCAAGGAAATGCTCAAGGCCGACCGAGAGGTCATTGAGCGAAACATTATCCCATCAATTTTCCCAGGGTCCAGCTAGCGCCCGCTCAGTTCGCCGGTACAAGATCACCTGCCAAGGTCTGTGCCGCACATCAGTGACAACCGTCGCAAAGTTGGCATGATGTGCCCATGAGTGAAGAGTTCGATCACATCGTCGTGGGCGCGGGCTCGGCTGGCTGCGTGATCGCCCGCCGCCTGGTGGACGCCGGGCGCCGCGTGGCGCTCGTCGAGGCGGGCGGCCCTGACTACAACCCGGCCATCCACCAGCCGAACCGCGCCTGGGAGCTGTGGAACGCGGCGGAGGACTGGGCCTACAACACCGAGCCGCAGCAGCACTCGCTCAAGACCTCGTTGTTCTGGCCGCGCGGCAAGGTGCTCGGCGGGTCGAGCGCGCTGAACGGGATGATCTACATCCGCGGCGCGAAGTCCGACTTCGACGCCTGGGCGTACAACGGCGCCCCCGGCTGGTCCTACCGCGACGTGCTGCCGTACTTCAAGCGGTCAGAGGACTACGAGGGCGGCGCGGACGAGTACCACGGCGCCGGCGGCCCGCTCCCCGTCACGCACATCAAGGAGCCCAACCCGGCGACGCTGGCGATGATCGAGGCCGCCGTCGAGATCGGCGTGCCGCGCAACGACGACCCGAACGCCGACGACATCCTCGGCGTAGGTCTCACCCACATGACGGTCCGCAACGGCCGCCGCATGTCGACGTGGACGGCGTTCATCGAGCCCGTAATAACCAGCCCGCTGCTGACCGTCATCGTCAGCACGCAGGTCAGCGCGCTCGTCTTCGACGGCGCGGGTCGCGCGTCCGGCGTCCGGCTGTCCCGCCGTGGCCGAATCTACTCATCCAGAACGGAAGCGGCTGCCTCCGTTCCGTACGCTGATCTACCGGAGTGGCCGGCGACCGAGCTGCGCTGCTCCGGCGACGTCATCGTGGCCGCGGGCGTCATCGGCTCGCCCCAGCTGCTGCTGCTTTCCGGCATCGGCCCGGCCGACGACCTGAAGCCGCTCGGCATCGAGGTGCGCGCCGACTTGGCAGGCGTCGGCGCGAACCTGCACGACCACGCGCTCGCCACGTTCCTCTACGAGTCGGCGAGGAAGATACCCGAGGGCAAGGCCAACAACCTGGAGGCGCACTTCTTCGCGAAGAGCGACCCGGGCATGACCGCACCCGACCTGCAGCCGCTGATGTCGCACTTCCCGATGCCGGTGCCCGGCTACGAGGAGCTCGCCTACGGCGACGGCTACGCGATCGTGGCGGGCATCATCCGCCCGATGAGCCGCGGCCGTCTCTGGCTGCGGTCCGCGGATCCAGGCGACCACCCCGCCATTGACCCGCACTACCTCGAAGAAACGGCCGACGTCCGGGCGCTGCTCGCCTCGCTCAAGCTGTCCCGCGAGGTCGGTGAGGCCAAGGCGCTGAGTGAGTTCCGCGCCCGCGAGGTCGCGCCTGGCCCGGACGTGCGCACCGACGAGGAGCTGCTCGAGTACGGCATGCGGAACCTGATCACCTACCACCACCAGGTCGGCACCTGCAAGATGGGCATCGACAACCTGGCGGTGACCAGCCCGGCCGACCTCACGGTCTACGGCGTCCCCGGCCTGCGCGTCGCCGACGCCTCGGTCATGCCGGCGGTCACCTCGGGCAACACCAACGCCCCCACCATCATGATCGGCGAGCGCTGCGCCGAGTTCCTGCTCTCGTAGCCGCGGGACCGAACGCGCCCGTCTTCGGCTCCGGCAGCACCGGCGGGGTCAGGAAGGCGGGCGGGGCGTCGAGGTCGAGCGCGCCGAGCGGCGAGACGGCGGCGGCGTCCCGGTGGGTGAGCGGCGGCAGGTTCCACTTCTCCTCGATCAACTTCAGCACCGACGTGTGATCCAGCACGTCGTGCAGCACG
>Ga0335073_10010058_pt1 | contig 13277 bp, 9 predicted proteins | sample Lox_Sample_22_FD_207093 | JGI IMG/M metagenome (GOLD analysis project Ga0335073, IMG submission 207093) | Soil microbial communities from Loxahatchee National Wildlife Refuge, Florida, United States - Lox_Sample_2.2 | ecosystem: Environmental > Terrestrial > Soil > Wetlands | place: USA: Florida...
GGCTATGGAGCCGTCTTGCTTGATGCCTATAATGCAATTAGCCTATCATACCAGTTTAGGGGCGTCAACGCACCCGCACCCGCGAGCCGAGCCCGGACTAGAATCCACAAAAGAGGAGCCCCGCATGCGACCGCTTCGAGCAACTTCCGCTCTCATGGCACTCGGCATGCTCTTCTTTGCCGCCGGCGCGCAGGCGTCCTCATGGTCGCTGACCGGCGCCGGCTGGTTCATCCATTCGACGGACTCTGCGCGCGACACCGCCCCCGCGTTGGCGCAGCCCCAGGGCCCGGACTGGATTCCGGCCAGCGTTCCCGGCAACATTCAGGCCGATCTCGAAGCCGCCCATCTCATCGGTCCGCTGTGGTACGGCGCGGGCGATCCGCGGCTGCCGGCGGTCGCAACGAGATACTGGTGGTACCGCAAGGACTTCGTGCCGCCGCCAACATTCACGGGCAGGCGCCTGACTCTCATCTTCAACGGCGTCGACTTCACCTACCAGGTATGGCTCAACGGCCGGCGTGTCGGCGAGACGTCCGGCCAGTTCCGCCGCTCGGAATTCGATGTCTCCGGCCTGACGGAGCCCGGCAAGGTCAATCGCCTCGCGGTGCGGATCGACCCGATCCCGCGCAATCTCGAGGACTGCTGGTCGGGCGACCCACCGTTGAGTGGAGTCGGCACCCCCCGCTTTCTCGTCAACTGCTATACGCGCGCGCTCTACACGTTGGAAGGCCTCAAGAGCGCGACCAACGTCGCTTACGACTGGGGCGTTAACATCTACACGCTGGGCATCTGGCGTCCCGTCTGGATCGAAGCCAGCGGGCCGGCCCGGATCAAATGGATGTCCGTGCAGACTGCGCTCTCCGACAACTATCACACCGCCTCCGTGAAGCTGCACCTGGAGGTCGACAGCCAGGGGACGCTCGGCGCGCGGGCCACGTTCACCGTCACGGGCCCCGGATTTCACCAGAGCCTGACCACCCAACCGCGGCGGCTGACCGCCAAGCGCAACGATGTCGATGCGACCCTGGTGATGCACAATCCGGCGCTATGGTGGCCCAACGGACAGGGGTCGCAGCCGCTATATGACATCGACGCCACTCTCACGGATGCCTCCGGACACGAGCTCGACCGCAAGCACACGCGCTTTGGCGTACGCGAGATCCGCTGGACCCAGGTGGAAGGGGTCGCCGCGAACTTTCCCAACCCGTACCAGCTCGTGGTGAACGGCCGGAAGATTCGCATGATGGGCTCCGACGTCATCCCGCCCGATCTGCTCTTCGGCCGCGACGGCCTGTATGCGCCGCGACTGCTCCACCTCGCGCGGGATGCGGGCATGAACACGCTGCGGCTCTGGGGCGGGGGCGTGATACTGCCGCGGCAGTTCTACGATCTGGCCGACGAGCTCGGGATCATGCTCTCGCAGGAATTTCCCATCGCCAACACGATCCCGCCGAGCGACCCGATTTTCATCTCGAGCGTGAGAGTCACGATCACTCAGATCGTCAAAGAGCTGCGCAATCACCCGTCGATAATTGAATGGTCGGGCGGGAACGAGATGCCGTGGCTCGAATCCAGTGAGAACCCTGCGCTAAAGACCATGCAGGCGGTCTGCGCTGCCAATGACGACCGCATCTTCAGGGCCACCGATCCGATTGAGGGCTCGCGGCACTCACCCTGGTCTTTCATTCCTCGAGTCTCGTACCGTCTCTTCAATGGCGTCTGGCGGCTGACGAAGGACCCCACTGGCCCCTTCACGATGGACGTCATGCGCTACGGCGAGTTCGGCTCCCAGACCCCGACCACCCTCGATGTATTCGAGCGAGAAATTCCGCCGGCGTCGCAGTGGCCGCTGGAGGACGTCAACGACCCCGTGCTCATCCGCAAGAACGTCCTGCAGGCCGCGTTCAGCCCATTGGACTGGCTCTACAAGCCGGTGATCGAGGGCTATTTCGGCCCGCTCGCAGGTCCGGCGGATCTCGTGAAGGCGGGGCAGTACATAGGCGCGGACTCGCTGAGATATTTCGTCGACGAGCTGCGGCGCAAGGGCCACAGGATCGGCGACCTGACCACCTGGGACTATGACGAGCCGTGGCCGAACGGCGCAGGCAGCTTTCTGGTCGATCACGACGGCGAGCCGTTGATGAACTACTACTTCGTGAAGGAGGCACTGGCACCGGTCAGCCTGACGCTACGCTATGCGTCGAATCTTTATGATCCTTCAAGGGGGTTGGCGGTAGCCCTTTGGCTCACCAGCGACGCTCCGCAGCCCGTGCAGGGCGTCCGCTGGAACTGGACGGCGCGCGATCGAAGCGGCGATGTGTTGGGAAAGGCTACCGGCATCGCCTCGATTGGACCGGGTGAAGCACGCCAGCTGCGCGACCTCTCCATCGCACCACGGCCCGCGACCGCGCTTGGGCCGATCGTGGTGGAATTGCACGCAGAGGACTCCGACGGCCGCGTCCTCACCGACCGAGTGGAGGTCTTCGGCTCCGACAACTCCGTCTCCTGGCCGATGTACGGCCTGTTGCACGCCTCGGGGCCCAATCCCGACGACAGCCGGCTCGAGCCGCCGCGAGCCATCCGGGTTCTCTGGATCCAGGACCCCGTGCAGGGACCCTATGACGATACTGCGTGGCCCCTGCGTCGCTTCGGCATCCACGTGACCTATGTGCCCGCGACCGCGGCCGGCTTCGCGCAAGCCGCACCCAGTACTGCAGCCCTCCTCCGCGGATACGACGTCATCTGGATAGGCGCGCCCGACCCAACCAATCCGGTTGCCTTGGGCCGGCGCCTGGGGGCGCGGAACCTGACCCTGATCGCCGCCGCGGTCAAATCGGGGGTGGGGATCGGATTCGAAGGCGGCCCGGAGAGCTTCGCCGCCGCCGGATTCGACGGCACCCCGCTCGAGGCAGTCCTGCCGGTGCAGCCGGTGACGCCGGCCCAGGTCGTCAGTCACGGGACGGCCGCAATCGTCGTTGCGGACCCCGACAATCCCCTGGTGAGCGGCAGGCTCGTCGCCGCCCTGCCTCGCCTCGGGGGCTATCTCGTTCTGAAGGCCAAGAGAAACACACGCGCGGTGCTGCAAACCGCCTCCCGGGATCCGCTCCTGCTCACCGCGCAATTCGGGCGCGGCCGGGTGTTGGGGTTTGCCTCGAGCATCACGACCAACTGGTACGACTACCGCGGCTGGGGTTGGAATCTGCGTGCCTGGAGCGGCTTCCCCATGCTCGTGGCACGCATGTTCACCTGGCTCGGCGGCGCTCCCGCCGAAGTCGTGCGCGCAATCGATTTGCCGGATCACGACCTGACGCTCCCCGTGCGACGCACGATTGTGCGCCTGACCCAGCCGGTGAGATTCGAGCCCTCCGCGAGCGGCCAAAGCATGACGCTCACGCTGGAGAATACGGGTCCCATGACCGCTCTTTTCTGCAGCCCGCGCTCGACGCTCGAGTATCGCCCTGATCTCAGCATCGACAACGACTTCGTCTCGATCCCACCGGGCGAGGTCCGCAGCATGACCATCCGGGCGCGCACCCCGTCACCCGGCAGGCTCGGGCTCTCTCAGGAAGGTTGGCGGATATCGTGCTGGAATGCCGCGGCGATCGATGTACCTCCAGGCAGTGACGTGCTGTTGTCGTTCGGCCGACGCGACAGCATGACCCGCGAGTTTGCCGGGGCCGCCGCAGCCGGCTCCCGCACCGGATTCTCCGGATCGCGTCCCGACTCCCGCCTCATTCCCTGGGCCCTTCCCGTCGCGGGCACATCGGGACATGCCGCCTCCTCCGGGGATACTCTGACATTCACCTTCTCAATCACGGCAGGGCAAGCGGCAAGGCCATCCTGGTTGAATATCGACACCGCCGATCAGTCCCATGCGCAGGCAGCCCGGATCGAAATCGACGCCAATGGCCGGCGACTCTCGCATACCCTGCAGCGGGGATTGGGCGAGCAGCTCGATGACCCGGCGCATCTCGCATTTCCCGAGATTGCGCGCTTCATGCTCCCGGCCGGCGTCTGGCATCCTGGACGCAACACGCTGAGGATCAGCGTCACGACGGGTTGGCTCACGTGGGACTCACTGGTACTGCTCACGAGTCACACGCTGCAGTGAAGTCCGCGGCGGGCCGATCGGTCAGGATACGGCAATGCAGTAAGTCGTCTCGAAGGGCTGATCCGGCGACAGGCTCACCGTGCAGGGCACCCCCGCACGCCACAGTGGATTGCCCCGGTGCCGCGAAACCCACGTCCCGAAGTCGAACGCCGCGCAGACAGGCTCGATCGCGAGCGCCCGGAAGCGGGAATTCCACGGATAGGCACTGCGGCCGCCATTCGACAGCCACAGCTGACAGGCCGGGAAGATGCCTGCGTCCCATGAGAGAGTCGCCGTGTACTCTCCCTCGAGATTGCGCAGTACGGCCTGGCCGGACACCCCGGGCACGAGAACGATCTCCTCTTCCGGGTACGGAAGCGGCAGCCTGGTGATGTCCTCAAAGCCGCCATCCAGGAGCGGAACGCGATCCAGCGGCACGCCGCGAACGTCCGCGCAAAAACGGGGGCTCACGGATTCCAGCGGCACGGGCGGCGTCCAGGCCCGAGGCGACCCGCCTAACTCGAGCACAGCCTGCCTGGGCCGGGCCGGAAGGTTGAACGTCGGATGGACTCCGAGTGGCAGCTCGCACGATCTCCTGACCTCGATCTCGAGACTGACATGCAGCTTGGGCAGCGTGTCCGAAGCCCATATGGTGCGCCGTAACAGGCTGACCGGGTGCGGCTCGGGGTAGGTGAGGATCAGCTCCACCCTGTCGCCGCGGATTCCGGTGAGCTGCCAGTCGGCATTCGAGGAACGCCCATGCGGTAACGAATCGGGATCGGGCGCACCCTGGGAAGGAAGCCAGTCAGGCGGCAACCGGCGTCCACCGACTTCCATGCCGAAAGGAACGCAGGCCCACTCACCCCGAAGACGCTTGAGCAGTCCTGGAAGCGCGCCATACTCGGGTCCGCAATCCTCCGCCCATGGCGCAACCGCAAACGGCTGAACACTCCTGCCGCCGATGCTGAACCACGCCGGCCCGAGCATCGCGCCCAGGCTCTGCACCTGCGCTCTGACGAACCTGCTTTGGATGTTCCAGACGCTCACGCCTGGTAGTGAGGCTCGCTAGCGCGTCCAGATTTTCCAGGATGAGGCAAGGTGCTTGCGCATGGCCGCCTCGGCCCCATCCGGGTCACGACGCGAGATCGCCTTGTAGATCTGCAGATGACCTTCATAGGCGAGCATTTCCGTCGAATTGTTGCGGGCGATGTTGCGCCAGCGTTCCCGCAGCCACTTCACCAGCGCCTCATGCACCGCCTTGAAGACCGGATTGTTGCCGGCGAGAAAGAGCACGCGGTGAAACTGCGCGTCCGTCTGCATGAACAACTCACGGTTGCCGATTGCCTTCTTGTTGGCATCGAGCGCAGCTTTCAGCTGCGCCAGCAGCTTGTCGTCGATTTCCCCGGCCGCGTTCCGCGCCATTGCCGCCTCGAGGAATACCCGGGCGTCGTACAGATTCTTGAAACTGTCCGCATTCGCAATGATCACACCGACGACGCTGTCGAGCGTAGTGAGCACGTTGTCGACGCTCGGCTTGCTGACAGTCGCCCGTCGACCATTCTCAGTGATGATGAGACCCTTGCTCTGCAGTGACAGCAGCGCCTCGCGAACCGCCGGTCTCCCGATGTTGAAAGCTGACATGATGTCGCGCTCCGACGGCAGCTTGTCGCCGGGCTTCAACTCGCCCGAGCGGATCATGTCCTCGAGCTTCTGCGTGACGAGTTCGTAGAGCTTGGTGCGCCGAATCGGCCCTGGCTGCAGGATTGAATTTTCCGCCACGAGTTCCATCATACTGAAGACCCTCAGGTTTCGCCAGCAGGTGTTCCGCCTCGAGCGCGCGCGGAGTAGGTCTGCGGCGTTGGCGATGACCCGAACAGCTCCCGCTCGATCTCCTCCAGCGTCCTGCCTCTCGTCTCGGGGACGAATCTCCATATGAACGCCAGGCATGCTCCGCACATGACTGCGAACACGAAGAAGACACGACTGTGCAGCGCCGCCAGCATGGCCGGAAAGAACTGCGACACCAGATAGTTGCCGCCCCACAGAAACACAACCGAGAGCGACATGGCTGCGCCGCGTACGCGCGTGGGAAATATCTCCGAGACGACCACCCAATAGATGCCTCCCATGCCGATGCTGAACGAGGACACGTACGTCAGAATCCAGATGAGCGACCACCTGGCGTGGCCGCCGTCCGCAGTGAACATCGCACCGAGCAGCGTCAAAGACAGGCCCATTCCCGCCGCTGCCAGCAGCATGATCGGACGCCTGCCCAACCGATCGACCAGAAGCATCGATACCAGAGTAAACGCGAGCATGACGAGCCCGATGATGACGGATTGCTCCAAGGCTCTGCCGGTGCCGATCCCGGCGCTGGCGAAGATCGTCGGGGCGTAATACATGACGATGTTGATGCCGGTGATGGCCTGAAAGAGCGCCAGCACCATTGCCATGACGACCGTCCCGCGCCTGCCGGGCTCGAAGAGCTCGGCGACGGTGCCCTGCTCATGGGTTATCGCCTCTTTGATCTCCGCCAGCTCTCGGCGCCCCATCGTCTCCCCATGCAACCGGTCGAGCACGCGGCGTGCGTCGTCCGTCCGTTCGCGCTTCAGCAGCCAGCGCGGACTTTCCGGAATCCTCATGCTCAGCGTCAGGAAGATGAGCGCCGGCGCAGCCTCCGCCCCCAGCATGACGCGCCAGCCCGACGTCGCGAGCCACTCATTGCCGCCCAGCATCCCGGTCCAGGCATTGACGAGATACGAGAACACCATGCCCACGAGAATCGCCACCTGGTTGAGCGAGACCAGCGCGCCCCGGCTCTGCGGCGGCGCGAGCTCCGCGATGTAGACCGGCACCAGGAGCGAGGCGACCCCGACGCCGATTCCGCCCAGGATGCGCGCCATCACGAGCTGGCCGACCGAGGGGGAGATGTAACACCAGATTCCGGAGACGAGAAAGAGCAGCCCGGAGAGCCAGAGGGCGGCGCGGCGTCCAATCGCATCGGTCAGCTTGCCGGCAATCGCGGCGCCGGCGACCGAGCCGACCAGCGCGCTGCCGACAACCCAACCGAGGGCCAGCGGCCCGAGCGAGAAGTGGTGGCGCAGCGGCTCGACGGCGCCCGAGATCACCGCAGTGTCGTAGCCGAAGAGCAGCCCACCCATGGCGGCGACCGAGCTCACGAAAATGACGTAGCGACTTTTCATGCGCCGAATGGAGTCTCGGGGAGCCCCGGCACTTCGCAGTCCAGCGCGAACAATGCCCCGGCGAGCGGACCGCGCTGCAGCGCAGCCCACTGCAGCTCGACACAGGCCGACGTGATGTACAGGGTCTTCAGATCAGGGCCGCCGAACATGCAGCTGCTCGGACGCTGCACGGGCATGCGCACTTCCAGGTCCACGGACCCTTCGGGAGTGAATCGGATCAGCCGCCATCCATCCCAGATCGCCGACCAGACACAGCCTTCACTGTCGACGGTGAGGCCGTCCGGCAGGCCATCCGCCTCGCCCAATCTGGCGAATTCCCTGCGCCCGCCTATCGAGCCGCTTCCCGAGTCGAAATCGTACGCCCAGATCGTGCGGGTCATGGAGTCGGTGAAGTACATCGTCCTGTCATCGGGACTCCACCCCAGGCCGTTGGAACAGATGAAGCCGCCGTCCATGCGGTCGACGCGGCCGTCGCGATCGAGGCGATAGAGGCTGCCGCTGTCCCGGACGCACTTGTCGTCGATGCTTCCCGCCCAGAAACGTCCGGCCCTGTCGACCTTGCCGTCATTGAAGCGGTTACCGGCAACACTGCGCTCCGGGTTGCCGATGTGCGTCGTCGCACCGGTTTGCAGGTTGAGGAAGCCGAATCCGCCCGAGTCGGCGAACACCAGACGCTCGGGATCGCGCGTCGGCGCGACACATCCCACCGTGTTGGTCATGGGCCAATGCCCAACCTGGCCGCGCGCCGGATCGAAACAGAAAACGGCCGGACGCTTGATATCGACCCAGTAAAGCAGCCCGCGCCGGGCGTCCCAACTCGGGCCCTCGCCGAGAATGGCGTTCGCCGGCTGGATGCATCGGGGTCCCCGCATTGCCTTCATGTTGCGCTGATCCATCTATCCTGTCACCCTATGATACCAGATGTCGGGACTCCGTGGAGTCTGATGATGAAGCGTCGCGATCTCGTCAAACTTGCAGCCGCTCCCCTGGCCCTCGCCGGACTTCCGGCGAGTCTCGCCACCGCGGCCGGCACTGCAACACGCAGCTCCACGGCAAGACTTGCCGGCCGCGCACTCGAACTATCGCTCCAGGCGGGCCGCGGGCTCGAATGCCACCTCGTGCATCAGCCGAGCGGCCTCGTACTCGCCGGCGGCGGCTATTCCTATTCGTTCGGCGATCCTTTCTTCCGGGAAATGCACCGGGATACCGCGACCATCGTGTTGAAGGGCCGCACGCAGTCCGGAATCGGGGTCGAGCACCGGTTCAGCGTCACACCCGACTCCAGCGCGCTCGAAGAACAGCTCATCATCACCAATCTTTCCGACGCCGTACTGGATCTGAGCACGGCCCGCTGCGGCTTCGTCCTTCCGGTTGAGATGTCTGGTACGCGATCCGAGCGACCCCCCACGCAGCCCACGTTCTCGGCCGTTCCCTTCCTGCGCGAGCCATCCGGGAACACGAGTCAGTACGCGCAGTACCCGCTCGGTGAAATCCTCAGCCGACGCTTCACATCAGAGCTTTGGCAGGGATGGACAGGCACCCCCGCGCCCGTAGAGCCCACTGCGGCCTACGCGGCCGAAGGTTGGATCTGGCAGCAGGGAAATCTCGGCTTCCTCATCACGAAATACAGTCAGACGGGGATGGAGTGGTCGCTGCTCGATCGCCTGCCGCTCCGCGACGGGTGGGAAGGCCTCAGATGGGGAGGTTTCGGCAGCTATCGCGGCAATCCCGACCAGGGCATCTGGCTGTCGCCTCACGAGTCGCATCGGTTCGGAGTCGTACGCCTCACCCCATTCACGGGCGATCGGAAGCGCGGCTTTTATGCTTTCCGCGAGGAGATGGCGGCCCGCGGCCACCGGCATCCCGAGCATTTCGATCCGCCGCTGCACTGGAACGAGCTCTACGACAACAAGCTCTTTTTCCTGCCCGACTCCGACAATCCCGCGGTCCGCAGAAAGTACTACTCGCTTCCCGACATGAAAGCCGCCGCGGCCAAGGCGAAGGGGTTCGGCTGCGAGGCGCTGTATCTCGATCCCGGCTGGGACACGAATTTTGCGTCGAAAATATGGGACCGGGCGCGGCTCGGCCCGCTGCAGAGCTTCACCTCGATGCTGCGCCGCGATTACGGGCTGAAATGCTCACTGCACACACCGCTCTCCGGCTGGTGCAACCCGACCTCCTACCCTTCCGATTGCTATCGACTGGACCGGTTCAACCGCAGAGCCGTCTGGGAAGGAGTATTCACCGGCATGAAGCCGGGCTCGGACTACCCACCCATCTGCGGGGCCTCCAGGCAATACGTCGAAGAAACACTGCGGCGACTCGAGGCTCTGGCCGGCGATGGCGTCATTTTCTTCATGTTCGACGGCACGACGTATCACGCGGAGTGCTGGGACACCAATCACGGACATGTCGTCCCGGCACGGATGGAGGCCCACACCGAGGCGACGACGCGCCTGGCCCGCCTGGTGCACGAGAAGTTCCCCGATGTGCTGATCGAAATGCACGATCCGGTCGTAGGCGGCTTTCACAGCCACTACACTCCCGTGTACTACGGGCATGGTCCCCATGGGTTCGACACCGTCTGGGCGTTCGAGCTCATGTGGGATCCAATGGACGACCTGGTGAGCGGCAGGTCGATTGCACTTTATTACTACAATCTCGCGTACAGCCTGCCGCTTTACCTCCACATCGACCTGCGAACCGACAACGGCAATGCGTTGGTGTTCTGGTGGAACGCATCGACGTGCCGCCATCTCGGCATCGGCGGCACGCATCCTGATCCCGCGGTTGTCGGCAAGCAACGCGAAGCAGTGAGGCAATACAGGCGCCTGAAGCCGTTTTTTACCCAGGGCCGGTTCTACGGCATCGACGAGCTGACACACGTTCACGTGAACGCCGGCGCGGCGGCCGCGGTGATCAACTGCTTCAATCCGAAGGACCTTGCGGAAACCCGCACCGTCCGATTCTCGCCGGGGGATTACGGTCTCGACCCGGGGAGGTCGTATCGGTTCTCGCCGGGAACGGTTGGCGGAAGCGGCGAGCTCTACACCATCGAGGTTGCGATCGCAGCGCGGGGCCACACTCTGATCGAGATCACACAGGCGCCTTGTTAGAGCGCGCCGGCCCCGACTGCGGTCGGGGCCGCCCGCATCAGCCGTATTTCAGCCGCGCAATGCGCAGCCGAACCGCCAGCTCATCGAATTCCCGGCGCAGCGGCTCGCTGAGCGGAATCCCGTGCTCCCGCCGTTGTTCCGCGACACTCCACTCGCGATCGCCCGGCGCCATGACGCGCCTGTTGGCACGGGCCGGCTGGCTGCGAAGGTCGCTCAGGTAACTGAGCATGCCCCTGTCATAAGCTTCCGGCGACACCAGGCGCCGGGGATCGATCACGATGAAGAAATGGCCGAGATGACGCGGCGTGGAGAGGTCCGGACCGGCCATCGGGAGAATTCGGCTGCAGTGGGGCATGCCCGTCAGCACCGCGCTCAGCACCTCGGCCATGGCCGCGAGCCCGGCGCCCTTGTAACCGAATTGGGTGCCACCGAGAGGCAGCAGCGCCGCGGAGCGCTCGGGATCCAGCGTGGGCTGCCCCTGCGCGTCGACCGATACATCCGGCGGCATTTCGCGGCCCTCATGGCGCAGGTCCTGCACCCTGTTCCAGGGGATCACGCTGGTCGCCATATCCAGCAGGAACGGCTGCTCACCCGCAACCGGCGCCGCGAAGGCCAGTGGGTTGGTTCCGTGGAAGGGCTGCACGCCATCGTGCGGCAGGACGAAAGAGTCCGAATTGCAGGTGCAAAGCGCCACGAATCCCTGGGCCGCGGCCCGTAGAGCGTAACAACCCGCGGCGCCGAAATGTGACGACCGGATAACGCTGACGCAGGCAATGCCGCTGCGCAGCGCCAGCCGCATGGCTTCATCGACCGCCAGGTAGCTTGCCGGATGACCGAAACCGTTCCCGGCATCGACGGTACCCGCGGCAGGTCCGGTTTTCTGGAAGGTTGGGGTCGCGGCGGCGCTGATGCGCCCGTGCTCGGCGACCCGCACATAGTGGGGAAGCAGACGAATCCCATGACTATCGACGCCGCGCAGGGACGTATCCGTGAGGGCATCGGCTACAGCCACGGCGCTTTCCGGTCTGGTGCCGACGGCCCGCAATGCGGTGGCGACAAACTCCCGCACGCCGGGCGCAAAACTCGCGAGCGCTTGTCCATTCGGTATGTCGGGACTGTCTGGCGGGAAGCGATGCATAAGCGGGAGCTCGGTTGCCGTTCTGGTCTGATAGGTTGACAGGGTTACCGCGCAGATGCAAGATACCGGCATGGTCGCGGTCCTGCTCGGCCTCTCCGCGCTCCTCAACTACATGGATCGCGGGACGCTTTCCATTGCGGCGCCGATACTGAAGGACGAGCTGGGGATCTCCCCGGTGAGGCTCGGGGAGCTGCTGTCGGCGTTCTTCTGGACCTACGCGTGCGCGCAAGCGCTCGCCGGCTGGATGGTCGACCGTCTCAACGTCAACTGGATACTGACGGCCGGATTCATCATCTGGTCCGCCGCAACGGCTCTCACCGGCGGCGCCCACGCCTTCGCAACGCTGCTCGCGCTGCGACTGCTGCTCGGCCTCGGGGAGTCCGTTGCCTTCCCCTCCTACTCCAGGATCATCGCCTACAACGTCCCGGAGCAGAAACGCGGCTTCGCCAATTCAGCGGTGTCCGCCGGCCAGATGCTGGGCCCCGGGCTCGGCATTCTCTTCGGCGGCATGTTGATGGCACGGTACGGTTGGCGCCCGGTGTTCGTCATTCTGGGATTCGCGAGCCTCCTCTGGCTGGCGCCGTGGCTGCGATCGATGCCGCCGAGCCGACATGCCCGTCCGCCGCACGGCGCGGCGGCACCCCCGATTCACGAGCTGCTCCGGGTGCGCTCGCTGTGGGGAACCTGCGTTGGACTATTCTGCATCAACTACGTGAATTACTTCCTGATCACCTGGCTTCCCTACTTTCTCGTGCGTGAGCGGCACTTCACCCTGCGTGAGATGGCGACGCTTGCAGGCACGGCCTACATCGCAGCAGCGTGTTGCGCCCTGCTCGCCGGGCGGCTCTCCGACAGATGGGTGAGCGCGGGTGGCAGCCCCTCGCTCGTTCGCAAGACGTTCACCGCGGGAGGTCTGGCGTTGTCCGGAATCTTCCTTGGGTTCGCCAGCGTCAGCGGCGAAGCCGTTTGCGCCGGCGCTCTGATCCTCGGCGTCATCTTCTTTGCGGTCTGCGCCTCGAACGTCTGGGCCATGACGCAGACCATGGCGGGACCTGCCGCCGCCGGAAGCTGGACAGGCCTGCAGAACTTCGTAGGCAACATGGCTGGAGTCTTGGCTCCCGCCCTCACCGGGTGGATACTCGACCGCAGCGGCGAGTTCTACTGGGCGTTCGTGATCACGGTCGGTGTGGCGCTGACCGGCGTGGCGGCGTGGGTTTTTCTCGTCGGGCGCGTGGAGCCGGCGATCTGGGGGCGGGGGTCATCGGCCGAAGGAATATAGCGCTCGGGTACCGAGATGATTATTGAAGAATTTCCATATGACCGAATAGACTTCTCTGGATTGCGGCAGGTCCGGGTCGAGAAAGAACCCGTGTCCCACACCTTCCCAGATGTGCAGGCTCGCGTCGACACCTTGTCTGATCAAGACCGAATGTGTGTACACAACGGAGCTCAGTGCAACGTCGCGGGTGCCGGAGATCAACAGCGATGGCGGGAACCGCGCCATCACTTGCGCGGAGCGCGCCGGAAAGGCCAAAGCGTCGTTTGGGTCTACGCCCTTGAAGTACGGATTACGGTCCATCCGGTCGCTCGAGGATCCCCAGCCGAATGCCTCGCCCGTGTATCCTGAATCGCCTTCCGTCCAATAGAGGCCTCCTTCACAGAACATTCCGACGGCTCCTGGAAGGGGAAGGCCTTTCTTCTCAAACCACGCTACGGCTTCCGCTGTCAGC
>Ga0335073_10010060_pt1 | contig 13277 bp, 13 predicted proteins | sample Lox_Sample_22_FD_207093 | JGI IMG/M metagenome (GOLD analysis project Ga0335073, IMG submission 207093) | Soil microbial communities from Loxahatchee National Wildlife Refuge, Florida, United States - Lox_Sample_2.2 | ecosystem: Environmental > Terrestrial > Soil > Wetlands | place: USA...
GAATGAACACCCGTGCGCTCATTGGGTCTTTCCCCGGGCGCCGGCGACGATCGCGTCGAGACGAACACGGTCGAGGCGGCCGATCGGCTGGCCGTCAAGAAGGGCGGCGGGGGAAAGCGCGCAATTTCCCAAGCAATAGACCGTTTCGACGTGAATCTCCGGGTTCTCGTCGACGCCGTCGACCGTGACGCCGTGACGGGCGGCGAGATGGGAAACAAGGTCTTCGCATCCCATCGCCTGGCAGGATTCGGCGCGGCAGAGCTTCAGGACCCGGCCTTCCGCAGGCGAACGGCGGAAATCATGGTAGAAACTGACGACGCCGAGGGCCTCGGCCCGCGAGATGTTAAGCGCCTCGGCGATCACGGGGATGGCGGCGTCGTCGATATAGCCAAATTGCTCCATGAGATCGTGGAGGATCGGCAGCGTCGCGCCGGGCAGAGTCCGCTTTTGATCGATCAGCGTTCGCGCGAGGCCAACGTCAAAATCCGTTCGCTGGGACAACACCTTCCTCCCGAACCTCCAGCATAAATGCGCCCGGGCGGGGGCGGGTTCAAATTGAGAGTTTGGAAGACCCAATAGGAAAACTCTATCGAGTCGGTTCGTCCTTCCTCGAGCCGAATTGGTCCGGCGGCTGGATGAGCGCGGCGACGTCGGCGGGCAATTGCATCGCGAACAGGTTGCGGGCGAGCGGAGAAGGCGGCTCCCGGTCGCTCATCACGAGGCCGATGGTGCGTCGCGCGACCGGCTCGATGAGCTCGATCGCGTGCGTGCCAGGCGGGACGCCGAAGAACCGCAACAGCTGGCGCGGCACGATCGCGGACCATTGGCCCGCACTAACATGAGACACGAGATTGAAGATGGAGTTAGTCTCGACCACTGGGACTGGCTTCGCGCCGACCGAGCGGAACACCCCGTCAATGATCCGGCGGTTCTGCATGTCGGGCGTGAGCAGGCATAAAGGCGCTTCGGCGGCTTCGCGCCAAGCGACCTGCGACCGCCCGGCGAGGGGACCAGCCGCCGGGGTCAAAAACAGATATTCCTCGACGCAAACCGGTTTGGTTTTGACGCGGCCGATCGGTTCGGAGTCGAGATAGGTGAGGCCCGCGTCGAGTTCGAAATCCTCGATCCCGCGTTCGATTTCCTGGCTGTTCATGGAAAAGATGGCGACCGTCACGCCTGGAAAGCGCCGGTAGAACGGACCGGTGAGGTGGGAGACGATCGGGAGCGCCGTTGGAATCGCGCCGATCCGAAGCCTGCCGGTCAGGCCCTTATCGATCTCGTCGAGCTCATGGCGCAGGTTCTCGACCTCTGCGATGATCCGGTGAGCATGGTCGAGCGCGACCTGCCCCTGCGGGGTCAGACCGACGTATCGATGGCCGCGCTCGACGATCGGCGCTCCGAGATCATCCTCGAGCAGACGAATCGCCGCCGACAGGGTCGGCTGCGAGACGTGGCAGGCCTCCGCCGCGCGGCCAAAGTGCTTTTCGCGCGCCAGCGCCGCGAGATATTCAAGTTGACGGAGGACCATGGCGCTCTATCCGGTCCCCTGTCGTGGCGCCGGGCTACGCCTAGGTCAATAGCGAGCTTCTATCGGCTGCCTGGGCAAATTCGTCTGGAGATCGCCCAATTTGGCGGCTAGGAACGATCTCAATCGACGCCTCACGGAGGCCCGCATGCCGGCAACAGAGCCCAAATATACCGAGCGGTCGCGGACGTTTGCGATCCGGGCGCTCGCGACCCTATTGGCCGCCACGGTCCTCGGCGTCGTGGCGTTCATGGTGGCGAGCCCCCCCGGGAAACCGCGCGCCGCCCTGATCGGGGGCGCCTTCGCGCTCAACGACGCCGCTGGCAAAACCGTCAGCGATCAAACCCTGCGCGGCCGGCCCTTCCTGGTCTATTTCGGCTATACCCACTGCCCAGACGTCTGTCCGACCGAGCTCGCGCGCATTTCCGACGTTCTGACCCAGATGGGCGACAAAGCGATTCCGGCCCTTTTCATCACCGTCGATCCAGAACGCGACACCCCCAAGCTCATGCAGGACTACGTCAGCAGCTTCAATCCGGCCATCATCGGGCTTTCCGGCAGCCGCCAGGCGATCGACGCCGCCGAGAAAGCCTTCAGAGTCTACTCGCGCAAGGGGCCGGCGCAGGCCGACGGCGACTACTCGATGGACCACAGTTCGATCATCTATCTCATGGACAAAAACGGCGCCTTCGTCGAAGCCTTCAACCTCGAACGCCCGCCAAAAGACGCAGCCAAGGACCTCGAGCGTTATCTATAAGGGCCGCAGCGGCCCATTGCGCTACCTTGAATGAGGTAGGATAAGGCGAGCGAGCGCCGGAAGCGCCCAATTCTGGAAGAGCCTGAAACGGATGGACAAGTTTACGACATTGACCGGAGTGGCCGCGCCGCTGGCGATCGACAACATCGACACCGACATGATCATCCCGAAGCAATATCTCAAGACGATCAAGCGCACTGGGCTTGGCGAGGGTCTGTTCGCGGAGATGCGATATCTCGAAGACGGCTCCGAGCATCCGGACTTCGTGCTCAACAGGCCGGCTTATCGCAAAGCGTCAATCATCGTCGCGGGGCACAATTTCGGCTGCGGCTCCTCCCGCGAGCATGCGCCCTGGGCGCTGCTTGACTTCGGCATCCGCTGCGTCATTGCGACCGATTTCGCCGACATTTTCTATAACAACTGCTTCAAGAACGGCATCCTGCCGATCAAGGTTTCGCGTGAGGACCACGCCAAGCTGATCGACGACGCGGAGCGCGGCTCCAACGCGACGCTCACCATCGACCTGCCGGCCCAGGAAATCCGCGGTCCCGACGGCGGCGTGGTCAGGTTCGAACTCGATGAATTCCGCAAGCAGTGCCTTATCGAAGGCCTCGATCACATCGACCTGACCCTGGTCGAGGCCGACGCGATCGAAGCGCACGAAAAGAAATCCGCCGCCGCCCACCCCTGGCGTTGAAGAACAGTGGGTTTGGTCCCGCAACGACCTTGATTCCACGAACCGCCGTCATGGTTTAAGATGCCCATTCAGTCGGCATAGGGCGCACGCTCGGCTCGGATGAACGGCACGACGGTCTTTCTAACCGCCATCGGCTACATCTTCCTTTTGTTCCTGATCGCCTGGTGGGGCGATCGCGGCGGACAACGCATGGCGTCTGGCCGCTCTCGAGCGATCGTCTACGCGCTGAGCCTCGCGGTCTATTGCACGTCCTGGACTTACTACGGCTCGGTTGGCCTGGCTTCCGAGCATGGGCTCGATTTTCTGCCGATCTACATCGGCCCCGTTCTCGTGATCGGCCTGGGAGCGCCGTTCATCGCCCGCATCGCCAATCTCGCTCAAGCTCAGAACGTCACGACCGTCGCCGACTTCGTATCGGCGCGGTACGGAAAATCCCAGCCGGTCGCCGCGATCGCCGCGCTGATCGCGCTCATCGGCTCGGCGCCCTATGTCGCGCTCCAGCTCAAGGCGGTCGCGCCGACCATGCTCATGGTCGTCGATTCATTCGATCATGGGCGCCTGACGCCAGACACGCCCCCAACCTGGTTCTATCTCGCCATTTCTGTCATTCTCGCCGCTTTCGCGATGGCCTTCGGCACGCGGCGCATCAACCCCAAGGAGCACCAGGACGGCCTTATCCTCGCGATCGCGGTGGAGTCGATCGTCAAGCTCGTCGCCTTTCTCGCCGTCGGCGCTTTCGTGGTTTGGCGGCTCAACGGCGGCCTCATCGATCTGACCGAGATCGCCCATTCCGACCCCAGGATCGCTTCGGTCATTCAAACTCCACCCGATCCCGCCGTGTGGGTGGTGACGACGCTTCTGTCGGCGTTCGCGATCGTGCTGTTGCCGCGCCAGTTCCATGTCGCGATCGTCGAGAACCATGATCAGCGCGGCGTCCGCACCGCGGCCTGGCTCTTTCCTGCTTATCTCGTGCTGATCAACCTGTTCGTCGCTCCGCTCGCGGTCGCCGGACTGAAGGTCTTCCCCGAAGGCTCGATCAATCGCGATCTCACCGTCCTTGCGCTGCCGCTCAGCGCGGGCGCTCACGGCGTTGCCTTGCTCACGATGGTGGGCGGCCTCTCGGCGGCGACCGGAATGGTGGTGGTCGAGAGCGTCGCGCTCGCCGTCACCATTTCCAACGACCTCGTGATGCCGCTCGTGCTTCGGCACCGTGGGGCGCAGACGCGCTCGGTCGAGGGCGACATCGGCGCCTTGGTTCTCTGGGTCCGCCGGATCGCCATTGTCGGCGTTCTGGCCCTTGGCTTCGCCTACGAGCGGATGGCCGGCGAAGCCGGCCTGGTGTCGATCGGCCTATTGTCGTTCGCGGCGGTGGCGCAGATCGCGCCGGCTTTCCTCGGCGGCCTCTTCTGGCGTCGCGGGACTGCCCGCGGCGCGATCGCCGGGATGACCGCGGGCGGGCTCGCCTGGTTCTACCTTCTGCTCCTGCCCTCGATCCGGCCGGGTCAGGCGCTCTCGGGCTTCCTTGCGCATGGACCGCTGGCGATCGCCTGGCTGAGACCGGCGGCGCTCGTCGCTTTCGCGCCGAGTGCGCTGGTGGGCGGCGTGGTTCTCTCGCTCGCAGCGAATCTTGCAGCGTTCGTCGCCTTTTCGCTCACCCGGCAACCGAGCGCCCTCGAGCGCGCCCAGGCGAGCGCCTTCGCTGGCGTTGGCGTCGGAGGCAAGCCTCAGGCGTTTCGCCTCTGGCGTTCGTCGACAACCGCGGGCGAGCTCGAGGCGGCTGTCGCCCGCTATCTCGGAGCCGGGCGGGCGCGCCGCGCTTTTGCCGGCTTCATGCGCGAGCGCGGTCTCGTTTACGACCCCGCGAACGAAGCGAGCGCGCAACTCATTCGCCACGCCGAATTCCTGCTCTCGCCGGCGATCGGCGCCTCGACGTCGCGGCAGGTGCTGTCGCTGCTTTTGAGGCCGCGCACCGTGTCCGGCGAATCGGCGCTCAAACTGATCGACGAAGCCTCGGCGGCGATCCAGTCGAGCCGCGACCAGTTGCAGCACGCCCTCGATCACGTCCGGCAGGGAATCACCGTCTTCGACGCCAACCTCGCGCTGACCGCCTGGAACCGGGAGTTCGCCGATCTGTTCGGCCTGCCGCCTGGGATGCTGCGCCTCGGCGTGGGCCTCGACGAGATCGTGCGCTTCAACGCCGGACGCGGCGCCTACGGGCCGGGGGACTCGGAGGACTTCGTCGCCGACCGGGTCGCCAGTCTGCTCTATGACGACCAGCCGAACCGGCTGCGCCTGTTCTCGACCCACCGCGTCGTCGAGGTACGCTCGGCGCGGCTGCCGGACGGCGGAATCGTCACCACCTATACCGACGTGACCCAAGCCGTTCAGGTCGAGGAGGCGCTCGAGGCCGCCAATGAGATGCTCGAGCGCCGGGTCGACGAACGCACGGCCGAACTGCAGCGTCTCAACGCCGAACTCGAGCGGGCGAAGAACGAGGCGGACGCCGCCAATCTCTCGAAGACCCGTTTTCTCGCCGCCGCCGGCCACGATATTCTGCAGCCGCTCAACGCCGCGCGACTCTATGCGAGCTCGCTCTCCGAGGGCGCGAGCCGGATGGGCGTCGAGGAGCGCGCGGATCTAGCGCGCAACGTCGATGTCTCGCTCGAGGCGGTTGAGGAGATCCTCGGCGCGCTGCTCGACATTTCCCGGCTCGACGCCGGGGCGACCCGGCCGGAAATTTCCGACGTCCCGATCGCCGACCTGATGGGAATGCTCGAAATCGAGTTTGCGGCCCTCGCTCGATCGAAGGGCCTTGACCTCATCTTCGTCCCGACCAGCCTCGCTATCCGCACCGACCGGCGATTGATGCGCCGCCTGTTGCAGAACCTGATTTCGAATGCGCTCAAATATACGCTGAGCGGCCGGGTGCTGGTCGGCTGCCGGCGATTGCCGGGCGCGGCCCGCATCGAGGTCTGGGACACTGGCCTTGGCATCGCGCCCGAGCACCAGCGCGTGGTGTTCGCAGAGTTCCAGCGGCTCGACCAGGGCGCGCGAGTCGCACGCGGGCTTGGCCTAGGACTTTCGATCGTCGAGCGCCTGGGGCGCGTGCTCAAGCATCCGGTCGGGTTGCGCTCCCGCCCCGGCAAGGGCTCGGTGTTTTTCGTCACCGCGCCGATAGGACGTGCGGCGGTGAAGCCCCAATCGGCGGCGGGCTCGCCTGAGCCGGTCGCGGCGGACGAGCCGCTCGAAGGCTTGAAGGTTCTCGCCATCGACAACGAGCCCAGGGTGCTCGACGGCATGAGCGCGCTCCTCAAGCGGTGGGGCTGCAGGGTCGCGACCGCGCATGGCCTGGCCGAGGCGAGGGCCGCGCTCGCGGACTTCGGCGCGCCGGATGTCATCGTCGCCGACTACCACCTCGATCAGGGCGATGGGCTCGAGGCGATAAAGGCGCTGCGCGATCGCTTCGGCCGTGGCACGCCGGCGATCCTCGCCACCGCCGATCGAAGCCCGGCGGTCCGCGACCTGGCCATGCGTGAGGACGTGTTGGTCATGAACAAGCCGATCAAGCCTGCGCCCTTCAGAGCGCAGCTCACGCGCTTTGGCGCGATGCGCGAGGCGGCGGAATAGGACGCGCTCGCGAGGCTGAGTAACCTGCTCGCAATGGGTCGACGCGATGGGCGACAAAAAGGGGTCGCCTGGGCTGCCGGCGACCCCGAAGCGCAACGGAATATCGTCCTATTTGTAGTTCGCGCTATCGGTCATGCACTTATTAAATTCGCTTTGGAAAGCGGCTCCCTTGGCTACCCCCTTCTCCTTCACCAATTCGGCGCATCTCTTCATCACCTGACAATGGCCGCCGCAGTTGCCGGCGAAGGAGGGGGCGGCATCGACGGCGAGAAGACCGAAACTAAACAGCCCGATGACGCCGAGGTTGAATGCTTTGCGAACGACGCGTCGCTCAATCATCATCTGTCCCTTTCGAAGTCGAGTTGCGGGTTCTCACGGGATCAGCTTCCTTTAGAATTGACAGTTGTGTCAAGTGTAGAAATTCGCGATTTCGATTGCAGCGCGCGGCGCCTTTTCCGTTCGGCCGTTTTTCGCCTATAGGGGCGGCTCCAACCTGCGCTTGAGACGGATTTCATGTCCCCCTCCGCCCGCCCGTTCGACGACATCCGCGCCCTCATCGCCAAAATGCCGAAGGCGGACGAAGCGGCGCGGGCGGCGGCGCGCGAGCGGGACGTGCAGTTGACCAAGCCTGCGGGCGCGCTCGGGCGTCTCGAGGAGATCGCCGAATGGATGGCGGCCTGGCAGGGCTCGGCGCGGCCCCATGTCGACAATCCGCTGGTCGCCGTCTTCGCCGGCAATCACGGCGTCGTCGCCCAGGGCGTCTCGGCCTTTCCGCCGTCGGTCACCGCAGCGATGGTGGCGAATTTCACCGCCGGCGGCGCCGCGATCAACCAGATCTGCGGGACCTTCGACATCTCGCTCAAAGTCTACGAGCTGGCGCTCGAGAAGCCAACCGGCGACATCACCCTGGAGCCGGCGCTCGACGAGAAGGCCTGCGCGGCGACGATGGCCTTCGGCATGGAGGCGATGGCCTCCGAGCCGGACCTCATCGTCCTGGGCGAAATGGGCATCGGCAACACGACGCCGGCCGCGGCCATCTATCACGGGCTCTACGGCGGCGAGGCGGAGGAATGGGTCGGCCGGGGGACCGGCGTCGACGATCTGGGCCTCAGGCGCAAGGCCGACGCGGTGCGCGCCGCGGTCGCGCGCCATAAGCAATATCTAAGCGATCCTCTGGAGATCCTGGCCCGCCTGGGCGGGCGCGAGACCGCCGCGATCGCGGGCGCAATTCTCGCCGCTCGGTTGCGCAGGACACCGGTCGTGCTGGACGGCTTCGTGGTCTGCGCGGCCGCAGCGGTGCTGCTGGCGCTCGATGATTCCGCGCTCGACCATTGCCTCGCCGGCCATGTCTCGGCCGAGCGCGCCCACCGGCATGCGCTGAAACTCATCGGCAAGACCCCGCTGCTCGATCTCGGAATGCGGCTCGGCGAGGGCTCGGGCGGCGCGCTGGCGGTCGGAATCGTCAAGGCCGCGGTTAACTGCCACAACGGTATGGCGACCTTCACCGAGGCGGGCGTGGCGGGCAAGGAAGAATGAGGCGCCCACCAAACGGGAGCCCTGGCCCGTGAAGCGCAATTCGTGGCAAGCGGTTGACGACTATGTAGCCGAGACCATCGTCGCTCCCGACCCCGCGCTGGAGCAAGCGCTCGCCGCCAATGCCGCGGCCGGCCTGCCGTCGATTGACGTCTCCGCGCCGCAAGGCAAGCTCATCCATCTCCTAGCGCGGATGATGGGCGCGAGGAGGGCGCTCGAGATCGGGACGCTTGGCGGCTATTCGACGATCTGGCTCGCGAGCGCGCTTCCCCATGACGGCCGGCTCGTCACGCTCGAGCGCAGCGCCAGACACGCCGAGGTGGCGCGGAAGAACGTCGCCCGCGCCGGCCTTGCCGCCAAAGTCGAGGTCAGGACCGGCGCTGCGCTCGACGCTCTGCCCAGAATCGAGGCGGAGGGGCTGGGTCCGTTCGATTTCGTCTTCATCGACGCCGACAAGACCAACAACGGCGCCTACCTTCAATGGGCGTTGAAGCTGTCGCGGCCAGGAACCGCTATCATGGTCGACAATGTGGTGCGCGACGGCGAGGTGGCCGACGCGCGGAGCGCCGACCCTGATGTTGTCGGGGTGCGGCGGATGTTCGATCTCATCGCGCGCGAGCCCCGCTTGAGCGCGACCGCGATCCAGACCGTGGGCGCCAAGGGCTGGGACGGGTTCGCGCTGGCGCTGGTTTTGTAGCCCGCCCGGTAAGCGCGGCTCCCCCCGAGCCAGGAGGAAGGCCGGGCAACTCGCCTTCTCCCCTTGCGGGAGAAGGTGGCGCAAAGCGACGGATGAGGGGTTCCCGCGCCGTCAGGCGCAACGCGCTCACGTCGTGGCGCGGACCCCTCACCCCAACCCTCTCCCGCAAGGGGAGAGGGGGCGCCTCACCCCTTTATCGCGCCGATGAGCTTCGCGAGCCTTCGCAACGCCAAGTCGTAACCCTGCGTCCCGCAGCCGACGATGACGCCCGAAGCGACGCCCGACACATAGGAATGGTGCCGGAACGGCTCGCGCTTGTGGACGTTGGAAATGTGCACTTCGATGATCGGACCCGCGAAGGCGTTGAGCGCGTCGAGGATCGCAACCGAAGTATGGGTGAAGGCGGCGGGGTTGATGACGATGCCCGCCGCGCGCTCACGAGCAGCGTGAATCCAATCGATGATCTCATATTCGCGGTTGCTCTGATGGAACTCGATCTCGAGTCCAAGCTCAGTCCCAACCCGCCGGCAGTCGGCCTCCACGTCGGCGAGCGTCTCGCGGCCGTAGATCTCCGGCTCCCGCTTGCCGAGCAGGTTGAGATTCGGTCCGTTGAGGACGACGACGATCGGATTCACGCGGCTCCCCCGCCAACGGTGCCAATTCCGCCTTCAAGAGCCCTCTAACACGGGTTTGCTAATAATGGGCGATGACGACCATGGGCTTCGCCTGCAAATCGGCGGGAGGATAGGTCTGGACCCCGTCCGGCCCGGCGCCGGGCCACTCGGCGATTGCCCCGGGCGCGATCCCGTTCCGGCCGAGTTCCGCCCGCACGCTCTCGACCCGGCGGTCGAGAATGCGGGCGCGCCGTTCCGCGTCTCCGGCCACCTCCGCCCGCGCGTTGACGTCGATCAGGGTCACCGTCTGCGGCGCGGCGCCCGCGGCGGCGTCGACGACCATCTGCCGGCCATAGGTCGTGAGCGCCGAACCTCGCCACGCCCTCGCCTCGAGATAGTCGCGCTTGACGACCGGCGGGGTCGCGCAGCCCGCCAGCGCAAGGGCGACCCCGCAGGCGAGAAGCGCGCGCCTCACCCGTGCCACGCGGCGACGGTTTTCAAGGCCGAGAAGCCGTAAAGCGCCTCGAAGCCTTTCTCGCGGCCATGACCCGATTTGCCGACGCCGCCGAACGGCAGCTCGACGCCGCCGCCCGCGCCGTAGTTGTTGACGAACACCTGGCCTGAGCGCAACGCCTTGGCGAGCCGCATCTGGCGGCCGCCGTCGGCCGTCCATAAGCCCGCGACGAGGCCGTAGCCGGTGCCGTTGGCGATCGCGATCGCCTCGTCCTCCTCGTCGAACGGAATGACGACCTGGACGGGGCCGAAGATCTCCTCCTGTGCAAGCCGATGGGTGGGGAGGACGCCGGCGAACAGGGTCGGGGCGACATAATGCCCGCCGCGCGGGGCGTCGGATACGATCTCGCCCGCCGCGGCGGTCTTGAGGTCGGCGCCCTCGGCGAGGAAGCGGCTCACCATTTCCTTCTGCTTCGCGGAGATGAGGGGGCCGACGTCGAGATCGGCGTCCGCTGGGCCGACCTTGAGGCTGCGGTAGCGAGCGGCCATCCGCTCGACGACCTCGCCATAGATCCGGCGCTCGACCAGGATGCGCGAGGCGGCCGAGCAGGTCTGGCCGGCGTTCTGGATGCCGGCGTTGACCAGGAACGGCAGCGCGCGGTCGAGGTCGGCGTCGGCGAACACGAGCTGGGGCGATTTTCCCCCGAGCTCGAGCGTCACCGGCGCGACGTGACGCGCGGCGGCAGCCTGCACCAGCGCCCCGACGGCGACCGAGCCGGTGAAGGAAATGTGCCTCACGCCGGGATGAGCGGCGAGCGCCGCGCCCGCCTCCTCGCCAAGGCCCGGAACGACATTGAGCGCGCCGTCCGGAAAGCCCGCCTCGCGCGCGAGCTCGGCGAGCGCGAGCGAGGTCAAGCAGGCTTCCTCGGCCGGTTTCAAGACGCAGGCGTTGCCCATCGCCAGCGCCGCGCCGACGGTGCGCCCGGCGATCTGCATCGGGTAGTTCCACGGCACGATATGGCCGGTTACGCCATGCGGCTCGCGCAGGGTGTAGACCGTGTAGCCGGAAAGATAGGGGATCGTCTCGCCCATCACCTTGTCGGCGGCGCCGGCGTAGAACTCCATGTAGCGCGCGAGCGCAAGCGCGTCGGCGCGTCCCTGCTTCAACGGCTTGCCGACGTCGAGCGCCTCGATCCGGGCGAGTTCGTCGACGCGCGAGGCGACAAGCTCGCCAAGCTTGGTCAGAAGCCGTCCGCGCTCGGTCGCGGTCAGGCGGCCCCATTCGCCCTGAAGCGCGCTCTCGGCCGCCTCGACCGCGGCATCGACGTCGGCGCTGGTCCCGCGCGCGATCTCGCCGATCTCGGCGCCCCGCGACGGGTCTTCTACCGGGAGCCTCGCGCCGGACGCGGGAGCGACCCAGCGCCCGTCGATGAGGCATCTCTCGGTCGGGAACCAGAGAAGCGGTTCCACATTCGCGGCCCGATTGGCGGTCGTCATCGAGATCATGCGAGTCGGCGCCCCTGGCCTGCCCTATGCGCAGCAAACTAGCTATGCGCGATTGCGGTGTTCAATGCGCCACCCCTGATTTGACGCCCGGCTGAGGATGCCGACGACGACGAGACGGTGGAACTGGGAGATCAGCGCGAGATACACGCGCCCTAAAGCGTTGTGGCAGCGGACAAAGGTCGTCGCAACCAGTTCGTCGCCAGCAGCGTCTGGTCTCGTTCGCAGCAGCAAGGACAGCCGGAAGTCGAGGTGACGGTCATCCTCGCCCAAAATCAATTCGCGATCCGATCGGGCGAGAACGCGGAAAAAGTCGATGCGGTCCGCTTTGTCAGCGATCGCGGCGCGGCGCACCTCTTGCGACGTCTTCACCCCAAAACCGGCGACCAGGGCGTCGCGCAGACGTATCAGCCGGCGGATCCAGGGAGGGGGGTTTCCGAAGGCGGCGCGCGCAAGAGAGTCGACGCCCTTCGCTGCATCCGCGGCGTCGAGCGGAATGGCGAAGGCGTCCGCCAGGTCGGCGTCCTTCAACCAGCCGCCGACGCTGCTTTCAGCCGGCGGGGCGACCTCTCTGACGGCGTGGCGCTGTCTCAGGCGCGCCACATCCGCGTCATTTTGGGTTCTGCGGGTCATGGTCCAAACTTAGGCGGATCCGGCAAAAATCCTATACTCCGCCCCAAACTTCCTCGGCGATTTCGATCATCCGCGCAAGCTTGATCCATTGATCGGCTTCGCTGAGGTCGTTGCCGTGCGCGGTCGACGAGAAGCCGCACTGATGCGAGAGCGCGCACTGTTCGAGGGGAACGTATCTCGCCGCCTCGGCGACGCGGCGCTTGACCTCGTCCTTGGGCTCCGGCGCGGCCTTCTTCGAGCTCATGAGGCCAAGCACGATCGTCGCGCTCTTCGGCGCAAACCTGAGCGGCGCGAAATCGCCCGAGCGCTCGTCGTCATATTCGAGGAAGAAGCCGTCGATCTTCATCTCGTTGAGCAGGATCTCGGCCACCGGTTCATATCCACCCTGCGCCACCCATGCGCTCTTGAAATTGCCGCGGCAGAGGTGGACGCAGATTTTCATGTCCTTCGGCCGGTCGCGGATCGAATCGTTGATCAGGCGGCAATAGAGGCGGGTCAGCGCATCCGGGTCGTCGCCGCGCGCCTTGGTGCGGGCGCGAATCTCGGGATCGCAGAGATAGGCGAGATTGGTGTCGTCGAACTGGAGATAGCGCAGGCCGCGCTGGGCGAGATCGGCGACCTCGGCGCGATAGGCGGCGGTCAGGTCGGCGTAGAACGCCTCGAGGTCGGGATAGACCGCCGCGCTGATCGCCTCGCGGCCGCCACGGAAATGCAGCATCGACGGCGCCGGGATGCAGACCTTGGGCGTGCGCGCCGTCGTCTGCCTCAGGAAGTCGAAGTCCGGCCCCTGAATCGGGCCGACCCACTTGACCCTGTTGCCGACGTGCATGGTCGGCGGCTTGAAACCGACCGTGGCGCCGTCGTCCTTGCGGAAATGCGCGGCGAATTCGCCGTAGGTCGTCTCGACCCCTTCGAGGCGCTCGAGGAAATCGACGTGGAAAAAGGTGCGGCGGAACTCGCCGTCGGTGACGCCCTTCAAGCCGACGTCCTCCTGGGCGTGCACGACTTGGCGGATGCACTCGTCCTCGATCGCATGCAGTTCCTGCGCCGGGAGATGGCCGGCGGCGAAACGCTCGCGCGCCGCCTTGAGCTTCTCCGGGCGGAGATAGCTGCCGACGTGGTCGGCGCGAAACGGGGGACTGGACATCGGCGTTTCCTCGATGCGGATCAAGCGCTGTGCGCATTGTCGTGCGGCGGGTCGCGCTTGGCAACGGGTCAGAGGCGGAAAGCCGGGCGAC
>Ga0335073_10010061_pt1 | contig 13277 bp, 12 predicted proteins | sample Lox_Sample_22_FD_207093 | JGI IMG/M metagenome (GOLD analysis project Ga0335073, IMG submission 207093) | Soil microbial communities from Loxahatchee National Wildlife Refuge, Florida, United States - Lox_Sample_2.2 | ecosystem: Environmental > Terrestrial > Soil > Wetlands | place: USA...
GCGGTCCCGCACCCACGAAGGAGGACGCCGGGATTTCGTCGATATCTACGACTTTTAGAATATGGTCGTGACGGCCGGAGCGGATCGGAGGGGCGATCTGGCCGCGCTCGCCGCGCTCGCAGAACCGCTGCGCCGGGGACTCTTTCTTCACGTCGTCTCGTCCCCGGGGCCGGTCAGCCGCGACGAAGCGGCGGAGGCGCTCGGCACGACGAGGTCGGCCGCCGCCTTCCACCTCGACAAGCTGGCCGGCGTCGGCGTGCTGGAGGTCGAGTACCGCCGCCCGGCGGGGCGCGGCGGGCCGGGGGCAGGTCGCCCGGCCAAGCTGTATCGAGCGAGCGAACGCGGCGTGGCATTCAGCGTGCCCGAACGTCGCTACGACCTCGCGGCGGCCATCCTGGCCGAGGCCGTCGACGACGCCGCGGCGCACTCGGTTCCGGTGGCGGATGCGGTCACCCACGCGGCGCGCCGCGTCGGGCGCGCGATCGGCACAGCCGCCGCCGGCGGCCGGCCCGAGGATCCGGACGGCACGACCGTGACGGCCGCTCGGGATGAGGACGGCGAGCTCGTCCGTGTCGCGGCCGCATTGGCGGCCTACGGCTACGAGCCGCGCCTCGCGCTCGAGCGCCTGACCCTGGGCAACTGCCCGTTCCACGCCTTGACCGAGGAGCACCCCGGTCTTGTCTGCCGCATGAACCTCGACCTGATCGAGGGAGTCCTCGAGACCACTGATGCCACACGCGTGGAGGCGCGCCTCGACCCCGCCGTCGGTCGTTGCTGCGTGACGATAACGGCGCGCGGACCGAAGGGTTAGCCCGTCGAACCGCCGCGCCAGCGCCGCTCGAAGGGGAGCCGCCAGGTGCGCGGTGCGATGAGCTCGTTGGTCCCCTCGGGCCCCCACGTCCCCTTCGCGTACGGGCGCACGGGCGGGGGATCGTCGAGGAGCGGCGTCGACACCTCCCACAACCGCTCGATGCCCTCGGCCGTATTGAACAGCGTGTGGTCGCCCAGCATGGCGTCGTGAATGAGGCGCTCATAGGCCTCGAGCACGTCGGCGTCCTGCCCCGTCTCGTGCAGGGCGAACTGCAGGCTGAGCTTTTCCAGCTTCATGCCGGGACCCGGGCGCTTCCCGTAGAAGGACAGCGAGAGCTTCGAGGAGTCCGCGAGGTCGAAGGTGAGATGGTCGGGACCCTGCGTGCCGACACCCGAACCCGTGGGGAACATCGACTTGGGAGGCTCACGAAACGCGATCGAGATGATGCGCTCCCCGCTGCCCATTTCCTTGCCCGTCCGCAAGAAGAAGGGGACGCCGGCCCAGCGCCAGTTGTCGATCTCACAGCGCAGCGCGACGAACGTCTCGGTGTCGGAGTCCGGAGCCACGCCGGGGAGGTTGCGGTAGCCGTCGTACTGCCCCCGCACCACCTCGTGCACGTCGAGCTCGCGCAAGGACCGGAACACCTTGTTCTTCTCCTCGCTGATGGGGACCGATTGCAGCGCGGTCGGGGGCTCCATGGCCATGAAGGCGAGGATCTGGAACAGGTGGGTGACGACCATGTCCCGGAACGCCCCGGTCGCCTCGTAGAAGCTCACGCGGTCCTCGACGCCGAGCGTCTCGGGCACGTCGATCTGGACGTGGTCGATGTGATCGCGGTTCCAGATGGGCTCGAAGAGCCCGTTGGCGAAGCGGAACGCCAGGATGTTCTGGACCGCCTCCTTCCCGAGGAAATGGTCGATACGAAAGATCTGCTCCTCGTCGAAGACCTGGTGCAGCATGTCGTTGAGGGCGATCGCGCTGGCGAGGTCGGTCCCGAACGGCTTCTCGAGGACGACGCGCGAGCGCTCGATCAGCTTGGCGTCCGAGAGCAGCTGGATGATCTCGCGGTCCGCTGACGGCGGGATGCTCAGGTAGTGCAGGCGTCGGGTGTCCTCGCCGATCTCCGATTCGACTCTGTTGACGTGTTCGCCGAATGCCTGCGGCCCAACCGACGTGGATATGAAGGTCAGACGCTTCTCGAAATTCGCCCACTGCAGCAGCGAGATCTTTCCCGAGGCGAAGCGGTCACACGCTTCGCGGGCGAGTTGCCGGAATTCCTCGTCGCTCATCTCCCGCGTCGAGCTCCCGACAATGCGGTAGTCGGGCATCATCCCTGAAATCGAGAGGTGCAGCAGGCCGGGCAGCAGCTTGCGGGCAGCAAGGTCACCCGTCGCGCCGAAGAGCACGATGACGTGCGGGTCCAGCTGGGACGCTGGTGTGGCCGATGAGACGGTCTCGCTGCGGTCGACGACTTCGGTCATGACGTGGGTCGCCACTCGTTCAGTTCCGAGACGTTGGCGCCCATGATCTTCGCCACCGATTCGGGTGGGAGCTTCTGCAGCTCGGTCACCCAGTCGGTGGGCTCTGGGAGGCCTTCGACATGTGGCCAGTCCGAGCCGAAGATCACGCGGTCGTCACCGACCAGGTCGACGATCTCGTTGACGTCGTCCTCCCAGAAGGGGTTGATCCAGATGTGCCGGCGGAACGTGACCACGGGGTCTTCACTGAAGTAGCCGGGCATCCGCCGCATCGTCGTCTGCAGCTTGCGGAAAAGCGGAGCGAGAAAGTCCGATCCGTTCTCGACCGACGCCACCCGGACGTTGGGGAAGCGGTCGAACAGCTTCTCGAGGATGAGCGTGGCCAGGAAGTCGTGCGCGGCCCGCTCGATGGCGAACAATTTGATGCTCGGCCGCTGGCGCTGTCCTCCACCCTTGAACGACGCGGAGAAGCCGTCGACCGCGTACCCGTTCGAGGACAGCCCGGCGTCGCCCGCGTGCACCACGACCGTGATGCCCGCTTCGTTGACGCGGGCCCAGAACGGATCGAAGAGGTCGGCGGCCGGGGAGAGGGCACCGTCGGCCGTCGTCGGAGCGGCGGCCCGCATCACGACCGTGCGCGCGCCCTGGTCGAGCGCCCAGTCGAGCTCGCGCACCGCCTCGTCCACGTCGGCCAGCGTGATGTAGGGAGCGGCGAAGATCCTGTCCTGGTAGGCCATGCCCCAGTCCTCCGCGAGCCAGCGGTTGAAGGCCCGGAAAAGGAGCACGACTGCCTCGGGGTCCTGCTTGAGCGCCTCCTCGTAGAGCATGCCGAGGGTCGGGAAGAGCCACACCCGCTCGAGGCCTTGTGCGTCCATGGTGGCCAACCGCGCATCGCGGTCGCGGTACTCGGGGCGGATGGGCTCGGGTTTCCCCATCAACTCGTGCATCGGGCGCCCGTCGGGGTTGCCGCGGAAGAAGTCGACGAGGGCACCGGCCGGCGCGATCGGATTGAACGTCGGGTTCGTCACGGCGCGGCTGACGCGCCCGCCCAGCGCGTGGTAACGCCGACCACCGATCTCGACCCACTCGATGACACGAGGTCCGAGTGCCGGATCGAGGTGGCGGGTGAACGCGTCGAGCGCCTCGTAATAATGGTTGTCGGCGTCGAAGACCGGAGAGTCGAGAGTCTGCATGATCAGCCTTCCGCGAGCGGCGTACCCAACTGTGACTTTACGCGCTGGGCTTCGGTGGTCCCGCCGCCGTATGCGCCGTCCCGTCGGGATCCACCGCCCACGGGGGTGCGACGCCCCAGCGGTCGCCGAACACCAGCTCGTCGAGCGGCCGGCGGCGCACCGGGCCGTGCCGGCCTTGGGGCCGGCCGATGGTGATCGTCGCCATCAACTCCACCTCGTCGGGGATGTGGAGCAGCTCGCGCAGTTCCCTCTGGGCGGCGAACTGCCACCCCGTCATGACACCGCCGTACCCGAGTGCGCGCGCCGCCAGCAGCAAGTTCTGACAGGCCGGGTAGATCGACGCGCCGTCGCTCGCCGCCGTGTGATCCCGGTAGCGGACGTAACACGCGAGGACGAGCACGGGCACGGTCTCGTACGTGTCGACGTAGTGCTGCATGGTCCGTGCCATCCGCGCCTTGGGTGAGTCCACCTCGACGCCTGAACCCCGGTCGTAGCCGTCCGCCTCGCGCTTGGCGGCCCAGAAACGGCGGGCCCCGACCCCGATCAACCGTTTTGCCTCCTCCGCGACCCGCCCGTCGCGCAGCACGATGAAGCGGAACGGCTGACGGTTCGAACCGCTCGGGGCTCTGGTCGCCGCGAACAGCATGTCGCGGAGCGCGTCGTCGGGAACCGCTTCGTCGGTGTAGCGCCGTATGGCGCGGGTGGTGATGAGCCCCTCGTAGAGGGACACGCCGTCGCAGCCGGGGTCTGCCACGAGGGCGACCCTACCAACGCGCAGCGGGCCACTAGCCCGCTGCCTGCACCCGTTCGACCAGCTCAGCGTAAAGGTCTGGCCGTCGCCCGTCCTCGAGCAACGAGCCCGGGCCTTCGCGGCGGTGTGCCAGCTGCAAGTCGATCCGGTGCACCAGCAATTCCGCCGCACCGGCCCCCCCGGGGACCGCGGCGCTCGCCTCGGCGACCACGGTGCCGGTCGGCGCAATGATCCGGCTCCGGCCCAGCAGCGTCCAACTCGAGTGTGAGCCGGCCTGGTTGGCTTGGACCCACCACTGGCTGTTGGCCAACGCCCAGGCGGGATGCAGGAGGTCCCAGGCCGCTCCCCGTTCGACTTCGGCCGCCGAGGGCGCCACGACGAGCCGCGCACCGCGCAAGGCGAGGGCCCGCGTCACCTCGGGCAGGTCGCCTTCGAAACCGGCGACGAGGCCCACACGGCCGAGCATCGGGTCGTCGAAGGTCGTGAGGCGGTCGCCTGCGCTGAACACCTCGTGTTCGAGCGTGAGCGGGTAGAGATGCGTCTTGCGGTGCCATGCGGCCAGTTCGCCGCGCTGGTTGAAGGCGAGGATGGTGTCGAAGAGCATCCCGTCCTCGAGCTCGGGCACGCTCCCTGCGACGAGGAAGATCTCGTGGCGGCGGGCCGCCGCGCCCAACGCCTTTGCCCGCGGCCCGTCTCGCCCTTCGGCGCTGCGCCGCGCGTCCTCGGGCAGGGTCTCGGGGTCATAACCACAGCTCCACAGTTCGGGGAACACGAGCAGTTGCACGCCGCGCGTGGCGGCGGTGTCGACCATCCCGAGGGCGACCGACAGGTTCAGCGCAGGTTCGCCGGGGGCGGGGAGCCATTGGGCCACCCCGACCAGGAGGTCCCGCTTCACGTCGCACCCACCAGGCTCACCGATTCGTGCTCCAGACCGACACGGACACGCACGTCCGCCCCTGCACGGTACGGCGGGAACGTTCTCGCACGGTTTCCCCGCTGTGAATGGACTGTTACAAGCGCACCGCTCCGGCTCTCACGATGGTCGGCGGGCCATCAGCGTCACCAGGTCGTAGAACACGTGGGAGGCGGCGACGGCGGTGATCTCGGACTGGTCGTAGGGAGGGCAGACCTCCACCACGTCGGCGCCGACGATGTGCGCCGGCCCGAGTCCCCGCAGCAGCGCGAGGAGCTCGCGGCTGGTGAGGCCGCCGGCCTCGGGTGTCCCGGTGCCCGGTGCGTGCGCGGGATCGAGCACGTCGATGTCGACCGACACGTAGAGCGGAGCATCACCCGCTCGCGCCAGCATCTGGGCGATGACCGCGTCGACGCCGTGCGCGACGTCGTCGGTGGTCACCTGAGCGAAGCCCATGCCCGTGTCCTGTGTCAGGTCGGAGTTGCCGTAGAGGGGGCCACGAAGACCCACGTGCATGCTGTGGTCGCGCAGGAGCAGTCCTTCCTCCCAGGCCCGCCGGAACGGGGTGCCGTGCGTGAAGCGTTGGCCGAAGTAGGTGTCCCATGTGTCGAGGTGCGCGTCGAAGTGGACCAGTGCGAGCGGACCGTGCTGCCGGGCAGTGGCACGGAGCAGCGGGAGGGCGATCGTGTGGTCGCCGCCGATGGCGACGAGCCGGCGCCCGTCGCCGAGCAACGCGTCCGCGCCGGCCTCGATCTGCGCCACCGCTTCCTCGGGGCTGAAGGGCGTGCACGCGATGTCGCCTGCGTCCACGACCTGCGCCTGCTCGAATGGCAGCGCGTCCTGGGCCGGGTTGTAGGGCCGGAGCAGCCGGGAGCCCTGGCGCACCGCCGCCGGGCCGAAGCGCGCGCCAGGGCGATAGCTGGTCCCGCCGTCGAAGGGCACGCCCACGACGGCGATGTCCCAGCGCGAAACCGAGTCGGCGGTGGGCAGCCGGGCGAAGGTCGACAGGCCGGCGAAGCGCGGGACCACCGAGGCGTCTGCCGGGCCGACCGGTGCGACCGATCGCTCCGGGCGAGCCGATGCCGTGCCGCCCTCGTCGGCGCCGCCCGCCGCCATCAGTCGTCGATGGCTTGGTACACCAGCGCGCGGAGCTGGGCGCGGAACGGATAGGCGATCGACGGGAAGAGCTGGGTCATGAAGACGACGAACAGGTCCTCGACGGGGTCGACCCAGAAGGCCGTGCTCGCGGCCCCGCCCCAGTAGAACTCGCCGCCCGAGCCCACCATCGCAGTCGCGGCGGGGCCGAGCCCGACCGCGAACCCGAGCCCGAACCCCACACCTTCGAAGCCCGCCTCACCGAACCCGCCGATGGCGACGTCCTGCAGCGACGCACCGTTCGGGAGATGGTTGACCGTCATCAGCTCGATCGTCTTGCGGCCGAGGACGCGGCGGCCGTCGAGCTGCCCGCCGTTGGCCAGCATCTGGCAGAAGGCGACGTAATCGTGCATGGTCGACACGAGGCCACCCGCACCCGACAGGTACGGGCGCGGCGCCAGGACCCCGTTGGCGAATGGCCCTTCCATCAGCCGGGGCGTGGTGCCCGGTTGGTACTGGTAGCACGCGGCGAGGCGAGACTGCTGGTCTTCGGGCACGTAGAACCCTGTGTCGAGCATTCCGAGCGGCTCGAAAACCTCCCGGCGGAGGTACTCGTCGAAGCGCTGACCGGAGAGGATCTCGACCAGCCGTCCGACGATGTCGGTGGAGATCCCGTAGTTCCAGTGGGTGCCCGGATGGAACTTGAGAGGGTGTTGGCCGAGGAGCGCCGTGACGCTCTCGAGTGTCTGATTGGGACCCAGGGCCTGACGTGCCTCGGCGAAGGCGGCGTCGATGGGGTTGCCCGGGAACAGCGCGCCGGGCAGCCCGGTTGTGTGCATCAGGACGTCGCGCATGTTCATCGGCCGGTGCGGCTTCACCAGCGTGACGGAACCGTCGTCGTTGACCTCCCCCACCTGTTGCGTGCTCCACTCGGGGATGTAACGCCGGACAGGGTCGAGCAGCTGGAACATGCCGCGCTCGTAGAGCTGCATGAGGGCCACCGAGGCGATCGGCTTCGTCATCGAATAGATGCGGAAGATGGCGTCGTCCGCCATCGGGATGTGCCGCTCCCGGTCCATCAGTCCGAGCGAACGGTCGTACGCGACGTGCCCGCCTCGCACGACCGTGATCTGGCAGCCCGCGATCCTCCCTGTGTCGACATAGTTGGGGCCGAAGTGCTCCGTGAGGCGCTCGAGCCTGGCCTCGCTCATCCCCGCTGCGTCAGGTTCGATCTTCATGCCCACCTCTTCCGTGTCCACTCGGCGACGACGGAGGTCTACGCCTGCGCCTGTCCCTGCTTCTGCTTCTTCTGGTCCCGCAGGTACCCTGCCGTGCCCTTCAGAAACGCGCCGACGTCCTTTTCCTTGTTGGCCACGATGTCGTGGAAGTACTCGGGGACGAAGACCTGCGCGGCGCCCGCATCCAGCCCGGCGAGAATCGCGTCGACGGCCACCGACACCGGCTCAGCGGGGACGGGGAGGTCGGGGATGTCGTTGTCGGGCAGCGTGAAGAGCTCGGTGTCGATGACCCCGGGATACACCACCATCACCTTGATGCCGTTGTCCCACAGGTCGACGGCCATAGCCTCGGAATACGCGGTGAGCGCCGCCTTCGAGGCGTCGTAGGCGGCTTCTCCGGGGGCGCTGAGCTTGGCGGCGATGGACGAGACGTTTACGACGGTGCCGGCGCCTCTCGCCAGCATCTGGGGCAGGAGCGCCATCGTCAAGCGGATGGGCGAGAGGTAGTTGACGTGCATCACCGCGGTGATGGTGTCGATGTCGAGTGCCGTCACGTGACGGCGCTTCGGGATGCCGGCGTTGTTGATGAGCAGGTCCACGCCGCCGAAGGCGTCGATCACGTCGACCGCCAGTTGGTCCACCGCATTGATGTCGGCGAGGTTGGTCACCCACATCCGGCTGTCGGGGGAGAACTCCATGCAGTGACCGACCACCTCGGACAACTTGTCGGCCCGGCGGGCGCAGATGCCCACGACGGCGCCCCGTTCGGCCAGCGCCACCGCCAGGCCCGCGCCGATCCCCGACGAGCCCCCCGTGACCAGCGTCCGGCACCCTTTCAGGTCCACACTCATCATCCACCCCACTTTCGTCCTGCGCGAACAGGTTCGGCTCGGTCGCGACCGTCGATCCCGGATTCACCTTAGGCACGTCGAACGCACCAGGCCATCTGCGGAGGCCGTTGACGAATTATTGAGACCGCACCTGGTGCTGTTCACGTTGCGTTGACGACGCCCCCGGCAGCATGGCGCTCATGGCTGATTTCCTCGCAGTGGTGGGGTTCGTCGCGTTCGTCGCGGTGTTCCTCGGCCTCATCTGGTGCTTGGAGCGCGTATGACCTGGGTCCAGGGTCTGCTGCTCGCAGTCTCCATCGTCATGTTCGTGTACATCGGCATCGCGATGTTCAAGCCCGAGTGGTTCTGAGCTGAGATGGGTTTCTTCTGGACCGTCGTCGTCCTGATCGTCGCGCTGGGCTTGGCGTGGCGGTACATCGGTTCGTACATGGCCGCCGTGTTCGACGGCCGGGTGACCTACCTCGCCTGGCTCGAGCGGCCCTTCTACCGGATGCTGGGCACGAGCCCCGACAAGGAGCAGTCGTGGAAGCGCTACGCCGGATCGACGGTCATCTTCTCGGGCGTGTTCCTGCTGGTGGGGTATTTCCTGATCCGGATCCAGGGATCGTTACCGCTCAACCCGCAGCACTTCGGGACCGTTTCGTCGCCGCTCACCTTCAACACGATCGTGTCGTTCATGACGAACACGAACTGGCAGAACTACGGCGGCGAGACAGCGATGTCGTACTTCTCCCAGATCGGCGTGCTCACCGTCCAGCAGTTCGTCAGCGCGGCCGTCGGGATCGCGGTCGCCATCGCGGTGACCCGCGGCTTCTCTCGACGCAACTCGCCGACCATCGGCAACTTCTGGGTCGACATCACCCGCTGCAGCCTGTACATCCTCTTGCCGATCGCGTTCGTCGCCGGGATCGTTCTGGTCGCGTCGGGGGCGGTCCAGACCCTCGCCGGGCCGGTCTGCATCCACAACGCGCTGAGCGGCGTTCGGCAGTGCATTCCCAGAGGGCCCGCCGGCTTCATGGGCTCGATCATGCAACTCGGCACGAACGGCGGCGGATTCTTCAACGTCGACCTGGCCCATCCGTTCGAGAACCCGACCGCGCTCACGAATCTTCTCTACATCTGGCTGACCCTCTCCATCCCGTTCGCTCTGACGTACACGTTCGGGAAGATGGTCGGCAGCGTCCGTCACGGTGTTGCCCTCTTGATCGCCATGGTGCTGATCTTCGGCACCTGGGTCGGGTTCACCGTGTACTCGGAGCACCAGAACAACCCGGCCGTGGTCACGGCAGGGGTGTCCTCGTCCGTCGGAAACACCGTCGGCAAGGAGGTCCGCTTCGGCGTCCCGATCAGCGCGACGTTCAACGTCGCGATGACGCAGACCTCGGACGGGGCGATCGACAGCGCGAGCGACTCGTACACCCCGATCGGTGGCATGGGCCTGATGACGGGGATGATGCTCGGTGAGGTCACCCCAGGCGGGACCGGGAGCGGTCTATACACGATCCTCATCTACGCCGTCATCGCCGTCTTCATCGGCGGCCTGATGATCGGGCGAACACCCGAGTACCTGGGCAAGAAGATCCAGGCACGGGAAGTCAAACTGGCCGGCCTCGCGGCGCTCGTGATGCCCGTCATCGTCCTCATCTTCACGGCGATCGCCGTGTCCATCCATGCCGGGCGGGCCGGCCCGCTCAACGCAGGACCACACGGGTTCAGCGAGATCCTCTACGCCTTCACGTCACAGGGGAACAACAACGGGTCTGCGTTTGCCGGGCTGACCGGGAACACCGCCTTCTACAACGTCGTCGGTGCGATCGACATGCTCATCGGGCGCTTCGGCGTCATGATCCCCGCCCTTGCGCTGGGCGGTGCGCTGGCCGCGAAGAACGTCGTCCCGGCGTCGCTCGGAACCTTCCGCACCGACAACGGCCTGTTCGTCGGGCTGACGATCGGCGTGATCATCATCATCGGCGGGCTCACATTCTTCCCCGCCATCTCGCTCGGCCCCATCGTCGAGCAACTCAGCACGGGGAAGTTCTTCTAATGACCACACTGACGACACCTGCACAGACCGAGCCGGGCGACCTGCCCCACGGCGTGGCCGGCTCGCGGAGCCTCTTCGACCGGGAGATCGCGCGCCAGGCCTTGGTCGATGCCTTCAAGAAGCTCGACCCACGCGTGCAGATCAAGAACCCCGTCATGTTCGTGGTGCTCGTCGGCACCGTGGTGGTGCTCATCGAGTCGATCGCGCATCCGAACAAGTTCGACTGGTCGATCACCATCTGGCTGTTCCTGACCGTGATCTTCGCCAATTTCGCCGAGGCCATGGCGGAGGGCCGGGGCAAGGCCCAGGCGGACACCCTGCGGCGGATGCGCGCCGAGACGGAAGCCCGGCGCGTGAAGCCGGACGGGACCGAAGAGCGGGTTGCCGCCCAGGACCTCCAGAAGGGCGATCTCGTCGTCGCCGAAGCCGGCGACCTGATCCCGTCCGACGGCGACATCGTCGAGGGCATCGCGTCCGTCGACGAGTCGGCCATCACCGGCGAGTCGGCACCTGTCATCCGTGAGTCCGGCGGCGACCGCTCGGCTGTCACCGGCGGGACCAAGGTCCTGTCCGACCGCATCGTCGTGCGGATCACGGCTGAGCGGGGTCAGACGTTCCTGGACCGGATGATCACGTTGGTCGAGGGGGCGAACCGCCAGAAGACGCCGAACGAGATCGCCCTCACCATTCTCCTCGCCGTACTCACGATCGTGTTCATTCCCGTCGTGGTGACCCTGCAGGCCTTTGGCCAGTACTCAGGCGCAACGGTGTCGATCGTCATCCTCGTCTCGCTGCTCGTCTGCCTGATCCCGACCACGATCGGCGCGTTGCTCTCAGCCATCGGCATCGCAGGATTGGATCGCCTGGTGCAGCGCAACGTGCTCGCGATGAGCGGGCGCGCGGTCGAGGCCGCGGGCGACGTGCAGACGCTGCTGCTCGACAAGACGGGCACCATCACGCTGGGCAACCGGATGGCGTCGGCCTTCTACGCGGTCGGGTCCCACACGGAGGAGGAACTGGCCGACGCGGCCCAGTTGGCGTCGCTCGCCGACGAGACCCCTGAGGGCCGGTCGATCGTGGTGCTGGCCAAGGACCGCTTCGGCATCCGCGAGCGCGAGCTGTCCGGCGCGCACGAGTTCGTCCCGTTCTCGGCGACGACGAGGATGTCGGGGCTCGACTTGGACGGGCGGCAGATCCGCAAGGGTGCTGCCGAGGCGGTCCGCCGCTGGGTGGTCGACCAAGGAGGAACGCCGCCGGAAGGCCTGCAGGAGATCGTCGACCGGATCGCCCGTGCCGGTTCGACGCCGCTGGTGGTCGCAGACGGCCCCGAGATCCTGGGCGTGATCGAGCTCAAGGATGTCGTGAAGACCGGGATCCGCGAGAAGTTCGACGACATGCGCAAGATGGGCATCCGCACCGTCATGATCACCGGTGACAACCCGCTGACCGCCGCCGCCATCGCGCAGGAAGCCGGCGTCGACGACTTCCTGGCCGAGGCGACGCCCGAGGCGAAGCTCGAGCTCATCCGGCAGGAGCAGGAGGGCGGGAAGCTCGTGGCGATGACCGGTGACGGCACCAACGACGCGCCAGCGCTGGCGCAAGCCGACGTCGGGGTCGCGATGAACACGGGGACGACCGCCGCCAAGGAAGCCGGGAACATGGTCGACCTCGACTCCACCCCGACGAAGCTCATCGACGTGGTCGAGATCGGCAAGCAGCTCCTCATCACGAGGGGCTCGCTGACGACGTTCTCCATCGCCAACGACGTGGCGAAGTACTTCGCCATCATCCCCGCGCTCTTCGCCGCCACGTACCCGCAACTCGACACGCTCAACATCATGAAGCTGCACAGCCCGGAGAGTGCGGTGCTCTCCGCCGTGATCTTCAACGCGCTGGTGATCGTGGCGCTCATCCCGCTGGCGCTGCGCGGTGTGAAGTTCCGCGCGACGTCCGCCGCGGCAATCCTGCGCCGGAACGTCTGGATCTACGGCGTCGGCGGCATCATCGTCCCCTTCATCTTCATCAAGCTCATCGACCTGATCCTGGTCGCCATCCACGCCTACTGATTCGCGAGCCCCCACATGATCACCAACCTCCGTCGCTCCGCCGTCACCGTGCTCGTCTTCACGGTGTTCTTCGGCTTCGTGTATGCGTTCGTCGGGACGGGCATCGCCCAGGCCTTCTTCCGGGGCCAGGCAGACGGGTCGCTCACCGCGAACGGGTCGATCCTCATCGGCCAGAACTGGTCGCAGACGAAATGTCCCGGTCACCTGCAGGGGAGCTGTGTCTTCCAGGGGCGTCCCGATGCCGTCGGGCCGTACGCGGGCTCGTTGAGCCCGGCCGCCGGCGGCGGGGACAACCCCCTCGAGGCCAACAACATCCCGGGCAAGCCCGGGATCTTGAACCCGGGCGAGTCGGGTGCGACCAACCTCGGGCCCCGGTCCGAGACCCTGCTGCAGAACACCAAGAAGCTCATCGCGTACTGGAGAGCGCGGGGAGTCAACCCCACGCCGGACCTGGTCACGACGTCGGGAAGCGGCCTCGATCCCGACATCACGCCGCAGGACGCGGACGCGGAGATCCCGATGGTCTCGCGGGCGACGGGGATCGCCCCGTCGCGGTTGCACGCCCTCGTCGACCAGCAGACCCAGAGCATGCAGCTGGGTTTCCTCGGCTCGCCCTTCGTCAACGTGCTGCAGCTGAACGACGCTTTGGCCACGTTGAAGTCGTGAGCGACGGCGTGGCCCCCATCGCCGCGCTCATCCCTCGCCGGCGCTGCAGGATCGCCGGGACGGTCAATTCGGTGCAGACCTACACCCGCCCGTGGGTGCGCACCGACGTGGCGGTCGGCGACGGCACCGGCACCGTGCTCCTCCGTTTCACCGGACGCGACGGCGTGCCCG
>Ga0335073_10010062_pt1 | contig 13276 bp, 2 predicted proteins | sample Lox_Sample_22_FD_207093 | JGI IMG/M metagenome (GOLD analysis project Ga0335073, IMG submission 207093) | Soil microbial communities from Loxahatchee National Wildlife Refuge, Florida, United States - Lox_Sample_2.2 | ecosystem: Environmental > Terrestrial > Soil > Wetlands | place: USA: Florida...
ACCGGCCACACACGCAGCGGCGATCTCACCCTGCGAATGCCCCACCACCGCAGCCGGCTGCACCCCACACGCCCGCCACACCGCAGCCAGCGACACCATCACCGCCCACAGCACCGGCTGCACCACGTCAACCCGATCAAGCCCCGTGCCGGCCCGGAGCACCTCAAGCAACGACCAATCCACATAGGCAGAAAGTGCTACCTCGCACTCGGCGATCCGCGCCGCGAACACCGGCGAGCACTCCAGCAGCTCCACCGCCATGCCCGCCCACTGCGACCCCTGCCCCGGGAAGACGAAGGCGACCTTGCGGCTGGCGCCGGCGAGCCCGCTCACCACGGCCGGGTCCGGGGTACCCGCGGCCAGCGCGTGCAACACCCGGCGGCCGGAGTCGGCGTCACCGGCCAGCACGACGGCCCGGTGGTCGAAGACGGTCCGGGTGGTGGCCAGCGACCAGGCGAGGTCGAGCGGGCGCGCCGGGCCGGTCACCGCGGCAGCCAGCCGGTCGGCCTGCGCGGCCAGGGCGGCGGGGGTCCGGGCGGACAGCGACCAGGGCAGCAGCTCCGAGCGCAGCACGGCCGGTCCGGTCACGTCGGCCGAGTCGTCGGAGGTTGGTTCGGCATTGGCTTCGGCGGCCGGTGCCGCCTCGATGATGACGTGCGCGTTCGTGCCGCTGATGCCGAACGACGACACCCCGGCCCGGCGCGGCTCGGCCCCGGCCGGCCACGGCACCGCTTCGGTGAGCAGCCGCACCGCGCCGGCCGACCAGTCGACCTCGGGGGTGGGCGCGTCCACGTGCAGGGTACGCGGCAACACCTCGTGCTGCAGGGCGGACACCATCTTGATCACGCCGGCCACCCCGGCCGCGGCCTGGCTGTGCGCGATGTTGGACTTCACCGAGCCGAGCCACAGCGGCCGGTCGGCCGGCCGGTTGCGGCCGTACGTGGCCAGCAGCGCCTGCGCCTCGATCGGGTCCCCCAGCCGGGTGCCGGTGCCGTGCGCCTCGACCGCGTCCACGTCGGCCGGGGTGAGCCGGGCGTCGGCCAGGGCGGCCCGGATCACCCGTTCCTGGGCCAGGTCGTTCGGCGCGGTCAGGCCGTTCGAGGCGCCGTCCTGGTTGACCGCGGAGCCGCGGACCACGGCCAGCACCCGGTGGCCGTTGCGGCGGGCGTCCGAGAGCCGTTCCAGCAGCAGCACGCCGACGCCCTCGGACCAGCCGGCCCCGTCGGCCGACGCCGCGAAGGACTTGCACCGGCCGTCGGTGGCCAGCCCGCGCTGCCGGCTGAACTCCAGGAACGCGCTGGGGCTGGCCATCACGGTCACCCCGGCGGCCAGCGCCAACCCGCACTCCCGGGCGCGCAGCGAGCGGGCCGCCCAGTGCAGCGCGACCAGCGAGGACGAGCAGGCGGTGTCGATGGTGACGGCCGGCCCCTCCAGGCCGAGCGCGTAGGCCACCCGGCCGGAGACGACGCTGGCCATGTTGCCGGTGCCGAGATATCCCTCGACGCCCGCCGGCGGCTGGCGCAACTGCACCAGGTAACCGGAGGAGATGGCGCCGGCGAAGACGCCGGTGTCGGTGCCGGCCAGCGTGCTCGGGTCGATGCCGGCCCGTTCGAGCGCCTCCCAGCAGGTCTGCAGCAGCAGCCGCTGCTGCGGGTCCATCACCAGCGCCTCGCGCGGCGAGATGCCGAAGAAGTCGGCGTCGAAGTCGAACGCGTCCGGCACGAAGCCGCCCTCGGTCGCGTAGCTCTTGCCGGTCGCGTCCGGGTCCGGGTCGTAGAGGCCGTCGAGGTCCCAGCCGCGGTCGGTCGGGAAGCCGCCGACGGCGTCGCGCTCCTGCTCGACCAGCCGCCACAGCTCCTCCGGCGAGGTCGCCCCGCCCGGGTAGCGGCAGGCCATGCCGACGATCGCGATCGGCTCGGTGCTCGCCGCCTCCAGGTCACCGAGGCGGGTGCGGACCCGGCTGAGGTCGGTGGTCACCCGCTTGAGGTACTCGCGGAGCCGGTCTTCGGTGGCGGTCATCGGGGCCTCTCGGATGTGCGGATCGATGCTGGGACGGGCACGGCTCAGCCCTCCAGCTGGCTGTCGATGAGGGCGAACATCTCCTCGTCGGAGACGGTGTCGAGGTCGCCCTCGCCGATCACCGAACGGGACCGGTCGCCATCGGCGCGCCAGCGCAGCAGCAGCGCCTCCAGCCGGCGACCGATCGCGACCCGGGCCTCCTCGTCCGGCGTGGCCCGTTCGAGCGCGGCGGTCAGCCGGTCCAGGTCGGGCAGCAGGCCGGTGTCGACCTCGGGCACGGCCGGCTCCGGCGCCAGCTGCTCGCGCAGGTGCCGGGCCAGCAGCCGCGGCGTCGGGTGGGTGAAGACGAGCGTGGCCGGCAGCCGCAGCCCGGTGGCCGCGGTGAGCCGGTTGCGCAGCTCGACCGCGGTGAGGGAGTCGAAGCCGAGGTCGCGGAACGCCCGGTCCTCCTCGATCAGCTCCGGCGACTCCTGGCCGAGCACCACCGCGACGTGACCGCGGACGAGGTCGAGCAGCAGCTCGTCCCGGCCCGCTTCGGGCAGCCGGGCCAGCCGGTCGGCCAGCGAGCTGCCGGCCCCGGCACCGGCCGCAGCGGCCCGCCGCTCGGGGGTGCGGACCAGCCCCTGCAGCGGACCGGGCAGCGGCTCGCCCCCGGCCGCCCGGGCCCGCAGCGCGGCCAGGTCGAGCTGGGTGGGCAGCAGCAGCGGCTCGTCCCGGGCGATGGCCGCCTCCAGCAGCGCCAGCGCCTGCCCGGTGGCCAGCGGCCGGACGCCCAGCCGGGTCATCCGGCCGACCGTGTCGGCGCCGAGGTGGCCGGTCATGCCGCTGGCCTGCTCCCAGAAGCCCCAGGCCAGCGAGGTGGCCGGCAGCCCGGCGGCCGACCGGTGGGCGGCGAGCGCGTCGAGGTAGGTGTTGGCGGCGGCGTAGTTGGCCTGGCCCGGGTTGCCGAACACCCCGGTCATCGAGGAGAACAGCACGAACGCGGCCAGGTCGGCCCCGGCGGTCAGCTCGTGCAGGTTCGTCGCGGCGTCGATCTTGGGCCGCAGCACCTTCTCGAGCTGGTCCGGCCCGAGCGAGCCGAGCACGCCGTCGTCGAGCACGCCGGCCGCGTGCACCACCGCGGTCAGCGGGGCCTCGGCCGGGATGCCGGCCAGCAGCGCCGCCAGCGCCGGCCGGTCGGCGGCGTCGCAGGCCACCACCCGCACCTGCGCGCCGAGCCCGGTCAGCTCCTCGGCCAGCGCGGCGGCGCCGGGCGCGTCCGGTCCGCGGCGACCGGCCAGCACCAGGTGCCGGACGCCGCGCTCGCGCACCAGGTGCCGGGCGACCAGGCCGCCCAGGGTGCCGGTGCCGCCGGTGATGAGCACGGTTCCGTCGGTGTCGAGACCGCGCGGCACGGTGAGCACCAGCTTGCCGGTGTGCCGGGCCTGGCTCATGTGCCGGAACGCCTCGGGCGCCCGGCGGACGTCCCAGGCGCGGACCGGCAGCGGGCGCAGCGGGCCACCGTCGCCGAGCAGCGCCAGCACCTCGGTGAGTATCTCGCCGATCCGTTCCGGCGCCGGGTCGACGTGCGAGACGTACCGGACGTCGGGGTATTCCAGGTCGACCTGCTCCGGGTCGCGGACGTCGGTCTTGCCGAGTTCGAGGAACCGGCCACCGCGCGGCAGCAGCCGCAGCGACGCGTCCACGAAGTCGCCGGCCAGCGAGTTGAGCACCACGTCCATGCCCTCGCCGCCGGTCGCGGCCAGGAACCGGGATTCGAAGTCCAGCGTCCGGGACGAGGCCAGGTGGGCGTCGTCCAGGCCGAGCGCGCGCAGCGCGTCCCACTTGGCCGGGCTGGCGGTGGCGAATACCTCCGCGCCGAGGTGCCGGGCCAGCTGCACGGCGGCCATGCCGACCCCGCCGGCCCCGGCGTGCACCAGCACCCGCTCCCCCGGCCGGAGCCCGGCCTGGTCGAGCAGCGCGTACCAGGCGGTCAGGAAGACCACCGGGACGCCGGCCGCCCGGGCGAAGCTCCAGCCGGCCGGGATCCGCACCAGGGTGCGCTGGTCGGCGACGGCGAGCGGGCCGAAGCCGGCCGGCACGATGCCGGTGACCCGGTCGCCAGGTTGGAGGTCGGTGACGCCGGGGCCGGTCTCGGCGACCACGCCGGCCGCCTCGCTGCCCATGCCGACCTGGCCGGGCACCATGCCCAGCCCGACCAGCACGTCCCGGAAGTTCAGCCCGGCGGCGCGGACGGAGATCCGCACCTGGCCCGCGGCCAGCTCGGCCTCGGCGGCCGGGTACGGCAGCAGCGCCAGCCCGTCGAGCGCGCCGGCACCGGCGGTGTCCAGCCGCCAGGCACCCTCGGCCGGCGGCACCAGGGTGTCGGGCGCGGCGGGGCGGAGCCGGGGCGCGCACGGCTGGCCGGCCCGCACCGCCAGCTGCGGCTCGCCGGTGGCAATCGCTGCCGGCAGCGCGGCGAGCGAGGCCGGGTCGGTGTCGAGATCGATCAGCGCGAACCGGCCCGGCTCCTCGGCCTGGGCCGCACGGAGCAGCCCCCAGGCCGGGGCGTGCGCCAGCTCGGTCACGTCCTCGCCGGGTGCGGCGGCCACCGCGCCCCGGGTGAGCACGACCAGCGTGGTGCCGGCCAGCTCGTCGGCCCGCAGCCAGCCCTGCACGGTGGCGAGCAGCGCCGAGGTCGCGGAGCCAGGGTCGGTGCCCGGTCCGGTGAGCGGCAGCACCGCGACGTCCGGGACGGGCTCGCCGGCCGCGACGGCCGCGACCAGCGCGGCCGGGTCTTGGTAGTGCTGGGCGGCGGGCAGCGCGGCGGTCAGGGTGTCGGTGAGCGCTGCCGTGAACGCCGCGTCGGCGCCGAGCAGGGCCCAGCGCTGCGCCGGGTCCGGTGCGGCAGCCGGCACCGCCGGCCAGGCCAGCCGGTAGAGCGCGTCGGGCGCGGCCGGGGTGACCAGGGCGCCGACCGCGACCGGTCGCATGACGAGCGACTCGATGCCGGCCACCGGCCGTCCGGTGCCGTCGGCCACGTCCACCCGGACGGCGACCGCGGTCTCGTCCACCGCGTCGGCGGCCGGGCTGATCCGGACCCGCAGCTCGGTGGCGCCGACCGCGTCCAGCCGGACGCCGGTCCAGGCGAAGGGCAGCCGCACCCGGCCGAGGTCGGTGACGAAGCCGGCCAGGCCGACCGCGTGCAGGGCCGCGTCGAGCAGCGCCGGGTGCAGGCCGAACCGTTCGGCGTCGCGGTGCAGGGCCGGGGCGAGGGCGATCTCGGCGTACACCTCGTCGCCGTGCCGCCAGGCCGCCCGCAGGTTCTGGAAGGCCGGCCCGTAGCCGTAGCCGGCCTCGTCCAGGCCGGCGTAGTAGCCGGCCAGCTCGGCCGGTTCGGCACCGGCCGGCGGCCACTCGGCCAGTTCCGCCAGCGTGCCCTCGGACGCGGGAACCAGGGTGCCGGCGGCGTGCCGGGTCCATGGCGCATCCTCCTCGGCGGCGGCCGGCCGGGCGTGCACGGTGACGCCGCGCCGGCCGGCCTCGTCGGCCTGGCCGACCGCGACCTGGACGTGCACCGCCGCCCCGTCGGGCAGCGCCAGCGGGGTCTCCACGGTGAGCTCCTCCAGCTGCTCGGCGCCGGCCGCCCGGCCGGCCCGCAGCGCGAGTTCGACGAAGGCGGTGCCGGGCAGCAGCACGGTGCCGGCCACCGCGTGGTCGGCCAGCCACGGGTGGGTCCGCACCGACAGGCTGCCGGTCAGCAGCAGCTCGCCGGTAGCGGCCGAGGTGACGGCCGCCGACAGCAGCGGGTGACCGGCCGCGGTCAGGCCCAGGCTGGCCGGGTCGCCACCGGCGCCGGCCACCGCCTCGGGCCAGAACCGCTGCCGCTGGAAGGCGTAGGTGGGCAGGTCGGCGGCGGGGCCGGCCGGCAGCACCGCGGACCAGTCGGGTGCGGCGCCGTGCGTCCAGGCCTCGCCCAGCGCGGTGAGCAGCCGGGCGGTGCCGCCCTCGTCCCGGCGCAGCGTGCCCAACGCCACCGCCGGCGCGCCGGCCGCCTCGGCGGTGTCGCCGATGCCGGATGTCAGCACCGGGTGCGGGCTGGCCTCGACGAAGAGCGCGAAGCCGTCGTCCAGCAGCCGCCGGACGGTCTCGGCGAACCGGACCGGGGCGCGCAGGTTGCGGTACCAGTACGCCGCGTCCAGGCTCTCGCCCGGCTCCGGGGCGCCGGTCACCGCCGAGTAGAACGGCACTCGGCCGGCGTGCGGGGTGATGCCGGCGAGCGCGGACAGCACCTCGGTGTGCACCGCGTCGACGTGCGCGCTGTGCGAGGCGTAGTCCACGTCGATCCGGCGGGCGTGCACGCCGTCGCGCTCGCACCCGGCCAGCAGCGCCTCCAGCGACTCGACATCGCCGGAGACCACGGTCGCGGCCGGGCCATTGTGCGCGGCCACCGCGATCCGCTCATCCGCCAGCCGGGCCTGGACCTCGGCGGCCGGCAGCGACACCGACACCATGCCGCCGCGGCCGGCCAGCGCGAGCAGCGCCTTGCTGCGCAGCGCGACCACCCTGGCCCCGTCGGCCAGGCTGAGCGCACCGGCCACGCAGGCGGCGGCGATCTCGCCCTGGGAATGCCCCACCACCGCGGCCGGCTCGATGCCGAGCGCCTGCCAGGTGGCGGCCAGCGACACCATCACCGCCCACAGCGCCGGCTGCACCACGTCGACCCGATCGAGCCCGGTGCCGTCGCGCAGCACGTCGGACAACGACCAGTCCACATAAGCGGAAAGTGCCTGCTCGCACTCGGCGATCCGCTCGGCGAAGACCGGCACCTCGGCGAGCAGCTGTGCGGCCATCCCGGCCCACTGCGACCCCTGCCCCGGGAAGACGAAGACCGCGCGGGTGTCCGGCCGGACGCTGCCGCGCAGCACGCCGGGCGTCGGGACGTCCTCGGCCAGCGCGCGCAACGCGGCGACCGCGGCGGCCGGGTCGGCGGCGAGCACCGCGGCCCGGTCGGGGTGACCGGCCCGGGCGGTGGCCAAGGTCCGGGCCACGGCGGTGAGATCAGAGTTTTCGGCCAGCGCGTCGGCGAGCTTGGCGGCCTGGCCGCGCAGCGCGGCGGCACCCCGGGCCGACAGCAGCAGCGGGACCACCGGCAGCGGTACCGCCGGCGCGGCGGCTTCGTCAGCAGCGTCCGGGTCGGGCGCCGGCGCCTCCTCCAGGATCACGTGCGCGTTGGTGCCGCTGACCCCGAACGAGGAGACCGCGGCCCGCCGCGGCTCGGCGGCCGCCGGCCAGGCGACGGCCTCGGTGAGCAGCGCGACCGAGCCGTCACCCCAGTCGACCGCGTCGCTCGGCGCGTCCACGTGCAGGGTCTGCGGCAGCATGTCGTGGCGCAGCGCCTGGATCATCTTGATCACCCCGGCCACCCCGGCCGCGGCGGCCGAGTGGCCCAGGTTCGACTTGATCGAGCCCAGCCGCAGCGGCGATTCCGCCGTGTGAGCCCGGCCGTAGGTGGCCAGCAGCGCCTGCGCCTCGATCGGGTCGCCGAGGGTGGTGCCGGTGCCGTGCGCCTCGACCGCGTCCACCTGCTCGGGGCTGAGCCGGGCGGCGGCCAGCGCGGCCCGGATGACGCGTTCCTGGGCGCGGTCGTTCGGCGCGGTCAGGCCGTTCGAGGCGCCGTCCTGGTTGATCGCCGAGCCGCGCAGCACGGCCAGCACCCGGTGACCGTTGCGGCGGGCGTCCGAGAGCCGTTCCAGCAGCAGCAGTCCGACCCCCTCGGCCCAGCCGGTGCCGTCGGCGCTCGCGGCGAACGACTTGCACCGGCCGTCGGTGGCCAGCCCGCGCTGCCGGCTGAACTCGATGAACGCGCCGGGCGCCGGCATCACCGAGACGCCGCCGGCCAGGGCGAGCGTGCACTCCCCTGACCGCAGCGCCTGGCCGGCCCAGTGCAGGGCGACCAGCGAGGACGAGCAGGCGGTGTCGACGGTGACCGCCGGGCCCTCGAACCCGAAGGAGTAGGCGACCCGGCCGGAGACGACGCTGGTCATGTTGCCGGTGCCGAGGTAGCCCTCGACGCCGTCCGGCACCGGGTCGAGCGCGGCCAGGTAGTTGGACGAGACAGCGCCGACGTAGACCCCGGTGCGGCTGCCGCGCAGTGTGCCCGGGTCGATGCCGGCCCGTTCGAAGAGCTCCCAGGCGGTCTCCATCAGCACCCGCTGCTGCGGGTCCATCGCCAGCGCCTCGCGCGGGGAGATGCCGAAGAACGCCGGGTCGAAAGCGGTCGCGTCGGCGACGAAGCCGCCCTCGCGGACGTAGGAGGTGCCGGCGTGGTCCGGGTCCGGGTGGTAGAGCCGCTCCAGGTCCCAGCCGCGGTCGGTCGGGAACGGTCCGATCGCGTCGACCCCGTCGGCGACCAGCTGCCACAGCTCGTCCGGCGAGCTGACCCCGCCCGGGTAGCGGCAGGCCATGCCGACCACCGCGATCGGCTCGGTCGCCGCCGCCTCCATCTCGCCGAGCCGGGCCCGGGCCTGGCTGAGGTCGGCGGTGACCCGCTTGAGGTAGCCGAGGAGCTTGTCCTCGTTACTCATCCGTTCTCCTGAGGTGGTCGCGGTGTCGGTCGCGGGGGCCGGCTCGTGGTCGGGGTGGGTCATGAGGGCTCTCCCAGGTTGTCGATCAGGTCGAACAGCTCGTCGGCCGAGACGGCCGCGAGCGCGTCGGCATCGAGCACTGCGGCACTGCGGGCGGCGGGCGCGGCCTCGTCCGCGGGCCGCCAGGTGCGCAGCAGCGCCTCCAGCCGGCCGGTGATCTCGGCGCGGGCCTGCGGCGAGGCGGCCGACAGGGTGGCCTCCAGCCGGTCGAGCTGGCGGGGCGCGTCGGTGTCCGGCACGCCCGCCTGCTGCTCGGCCAGCTGGCCGGCGAGGTGGCGGGCCAGCTCGGCGGGTGTCGGGTGGCTGAAGACCATGGTCGCGGCCAGCCGCAGCCCGGTCGCGGAGTTGAGCCGGTTGCGCAGCTCGACCGCGGTGATCGAGTCGAAGCCGAGGCTCTTGAACGCCACGTCGGCGGTCACCGCGTCGCCCTCGCCGTGCCGGAGCACCGCGGTGACCTCGGTGCGCACCAGTTCCAGCAGGATCCGTTCGCGCTCGGCGGCCGGGCGGCCGGCCAGCCGGGCCTGCAGTGCCCGGGCCGCGGCGGCGCCGGTGGTCCCGGCCGCGGCGGCCTAGCGCCGGACCTGTCCGGCGGGTGCCTGCTCGGGCGCCGGCGCGGCAGGTAGGGCCAGCCGGTCGGCCGGGACCGACCGCATCGCCAGCGCCCCGACGGTGGCCACCGGCGCGCCGGACGGGTCGGCCAGCAGCAGCGACAGGTCGCCCTCGCCGTTCCGCGTGAGTCGCACGTGCAGCCGGGTCGCGCCGGCCGCGTACACGGTCACGTCGGTCCAGGCGAAGGGCAGCCGGACGGTGCCCGCTTGCTCGCCGGCCGGCTCGGTGTCGGCCGGCTCGTCGGTGCCGGGCTGGTCGGGCTGCTCGGTCCCGGCCAGGCCGGCGGCCTGCAGCGCGGCGTCGAGCAGCACCGGGTGCAGCACGTACTCCTCGGCGTCGGCGAGCAGCGCGGCCGGCAACGCGACCTCGGCCAGCACCTCGCTGCCGCGCCGTTCGTCACCGCGCCGCCAGGCGGTGCGCAGTGCCCGCAGCGCCGGGCCGTAGCCGTAGCCGGCCTCGGCCAGCGCGGCGTAGCCATCCTCGACCGGCACCTCGGTGGCGTCGGCCGGTGGCCAGGCCGCGAGCTCCGCGGCGCCGGCAACCGTGCTGTCGTCCGGCTCGCTGTCGGTCGGTGCGGCGTCGATCGGTGCCACGGTGCCGGTGGCGTGCCGGGTCCAGGCGTTCGCCCCGTCCGGCTGGGAGTAGACGGTCACCGCGCGGCGGCCGTCCTCGTCCGGCTCGTCCACGGTGACCTGCAGCCGGAGGTTGCCACCGCCGCCCGGCAGCAGCACCGGCGCGGCCAGCAGCAGCTCCTCCAGCCGGCCGCACCCGGCCTCGTCACCGGCCCGGACCGCCAGCTCGACCAGCGCCGGCCCGGGCAGCACCGGGACGCCGGCGACGGTGTGCTCGCCGGTCCACGGCTGGGTGCGGGCTGAGATCCGGCCGGTGAGAACCAGGCTGCCGGTGCCGGCCCGGCGGACGGCCGCGCCGAGCAGCGGGTGCCTGGCGGCCTCCAACCCCAGCGCGCCCGGATCGGCGGCGGTGCCGGACGGAATCCAGAACGGGCGCCGCTGGAAGGCGTACGTCGGCAGGTCTGTGCTGTCGTCCTCGCTCGGATCGGCAGGCAGCACCGCGGCCCAGTCCACGCCGACTCCGGCCACGTGCGCCTCGGCGAGCGAGCGCAGGAACCGGGGCCGGCCGCCGTCGTCGCGGCGCAGGCTGCCGAGCGCGAGCACGCCGGTTGCATCGTCGCCGGTGTCGTCGTCCAGGCCTGCGATGGCGGTGGTCAGCACCGGGTGCGCGCTGGCCTCGACGAAGGTGTCGAAGCCGGCCGCCAGCAGCTGCTCGACGGTGTCGGCGAAGCGGACCGGCCGGCGCAGGTTCTCGTACCAGTACCCGGCGTCCAGGCCGGTGGTGTCGAACCGGCCGGCGGTCACCGTCGAGTAGAACGGCAGCTCCGCCGGGCGCGGGGTGACGCCGGCCAGCGCGGCCAGGATCTCCGCGCGCAGCTCCTCGACCTGGGCCGAGTGCGAGGCGTAGTCCACCGGGATCCGGCGGGCGTGCGTCTCGTCCCCGGCGAGCAGGGCGTCCAGCGCGGCGGCCGGGCCGGCCACCACGACCTCGCCGGGAGCGTTCACCACGGCCACCGCGAGGCCGGCCAGTGCCGGGTCGGCCTGCGCGGCGTCGGCGGCCAGCAGCGCCTCGACCTCGGCCGCCGGCCGGCGCACCGAGACCATGCCGCCGCGTCCGGCCAGCGCGAGCAATGCCTTGCTGCGCAGCGCGACGACCTTCGCCCCGTCGGCCAGGCTGAGCGCGCCGGCCACGCAGGCGGCGGCGATCTCGCCCTGGGAATGCCCCACCACCGCGGCCGGCTCGACGCCGCAGGCCCGCCAGAGCGCCGCGAGCGAGACCATCACCGCCCACAGCGCCGGCTGCACCACGTCGACCCGGTCCAACCCCGTGCCATCGCGCAGCACAGTGGTCAACGACCAGTCCACATAAGCCGACAGTGCCTGCTCGCACTCGGCGATCCGGGCCGCGAAGACCGGCGAGTCGTCGAGCAGCCCGGCCGCCATGCCGGCCCACTGGGACCCCTGGCCCGGGAAGACGAACGCCACCCGGCGCCCGGCCGCGGCGACGCCCCGGACGGTCTCGGCCGGCGCGTCACCGGCAGCGAGGGCGGCCAGCGCCCCGGCGGCGGGGGCGGCGTCGGCGGCCAACACGACGGCCCGGTGGGCCAGGGTGGCCCGGCGGGTCGCCAGGGCCCGGGTGACGTCGGTGGGATGCGCGGTGAGGTGCGCGCCCAGCCGCTCGGCCTGGCCGTGCAGGCCGGCGGCGCTGGAGGCGGACACCAGCCACGGCAGCAGGCCCGGCCCGGCGAACGGGCGGGTCACCCCGGGCTCGGGCTCCAGGTCAGCGATCGGCAGCTCAGAGACCGGCAGCTCCAACACCGGCAGTTCCAACACGACGTGCGCGTTGGTGCCGCTCACCCCGAACGCGGACACCGCGGCCCGCCGGGCCCGGCCGGTCTCCGGCCAGGCAACCGGCTCGGTCAGCAGCCGGACGCCGCCGGCGGCCCAGTCCACCTCGCCGGTCGGCCGGTCCACGTGCAGGGTCTGCGGCAGCAGGCCGTGCTGCATGGCCAGCACCGTCTTGATCACGCCGGCCACCCCGGCCGCCGCCGCGGTGTGGCCGATGTTGGACTTGATCGAGCCCAGCCACAGCGGCCGGTCGGCCGGACGGTCGGCGCCGTACGTCGCGAGCAGCGCCTGCGCCTCGATCGGGTCGCCCAGGGTGGTGCCGGTGCCGTGCGCCTCCACCGCGTCCACCTCGGCCGGGGTCAGCCCGGCGGTGGCCAGCGCGGCTTGGATGACCCGCTGCTGGGACGGCCCGTTCGGCGCGGTCAGGCCGTTCGAGGCACCGTCGGAGTTGACCGCCGAGCCGCGCACGACGGCCAGCACCCGGTGCCCGTTGCGGCGGGCGTCGGACAGCCGCTCCAGCAGCAGCACGCCGACGCCCTCGGACCAGCCGGTGCCGTCGGCGGCGGCGGCGAACGACTTGCACCGGCCGTCGGCGGCCAGGCCGCGCTGCCGGCTGAACTCGATGAAGCCGGTCGGGGTGGCCATCACCGAGACGCCGCCGGCCAGGGCCAGCGAGCACTCGCCGGACCGGAGCGCCTGCGCGGCCAGGTGCAGCGCGACCAGGGAGGACGAGCAGGCGGTGTCGACGGTGACCGCCGGGCCCTCGAAGCCGAACGTGTAGGACAGCCGGCCGGACAGCACGCTGGCGACGCTGCCGGTCAGCCCGTACCCCTCGGCCTCGGCCGGGATGGCCGCGCCACTGAGGTAGCCGGAGTTGCCGGCCCCGACGAAGACGCCGGTCGGCGTGCCGCGCAGGCCGGCCGGGTCGAGCCCGGCGCGTTCGAGCAGCTCCCAGCTGGTCTCCAGCAGCAGCCGCTGCTGCGGGTCCATCGCGAGCGCCTCGCGCGGCGAGACGCCGAAGTGCACCGGGTCGAACGCGGCGGCGTCGTGCAGGAAACCGCCCTCCCGGACGTAGGAGGTGCCGGGGTGGTCCGGGTCGGGGTGATAGAGGCCGTCCAGGTCCCAGCCGCGGTCGGCCGGGAACGGCCCGATCGCGTCCACCCCGTCGGCGACCAGCCGCCACAGGTCCTCGGGGCCGGCCACCTCGCCGGGATAGCGGCACGCCATCGCGACGATCGCGATCGGCTCGGCCGGGTCGACCGCCGTGGTCGGCACCACCGGCGTCAACGTCGCAGCAGCGCCGAACTCGGCGGCCAGCCGGCCGGCCAGCTCCGCCGGGGTGGGGTGGTCGAAGACCAGGGTGGCAGGCAGCCGGGTGCCGGTCTCGGTGGCCAGCCGGTCGCGCAGCTCGATCGCCGTCAGCGAGTCGAAGCCCAGGTCCTTGAAGCTGCGGCCGGCGGCCGGGCGCTCGCCGGCGCCCCGGCCGAGCACGGTGGCGGCCTCGGTGCGCACCAGGTCGAGCAGCGCGTGCTCCCGCTCGACCGGGGTGAGCGCGGCCAGCTTCGCCGCGAAATCCGAGAAACCAGCGGCCGGTACGGGTGC
>Ga0335073_10010063_pt1 | contig 13273 bp, 9 predicted proteins | sample Lox_Sample_22_FD_207093 | JGI IMG/M metagenome (GOLD analysis project Ga0335073, IMG submission 207093) | Soil microbial communities from Loxahatchee National Wildlife Refuge, Florida, United States - Lox_Sample_2.2 | ecosystem: Environmental > Terrestrial > Soil > Wetlands | place: USA: Florida...
GAACGCACGGCGGTGACCACCAGCTGCAATGGGGGGCCCAGCCGGGCGTCGTCGGGGTGGGCCAGCCGGCGCAGCAGCATCAGACGGGCGCCAACGGTGTCCACACCCGGCGAGAGCCGCTCATGCGGCAGTGTCTCCCAGGACGGGAACATCGCGACGGAGTCACCGAATACACCGCGCAGCTCTGCGGTCAGGTCATCGGCTTCCCGGCCGGTGGCGGTCACCACCAGCAACGGACGTGCACGGGCCAGCGCGCTGGCGACGAAAAGCCGCGCGCTGGCCGGTCCGACCAGCGTCAATTCGTCAGGTCGATCGGCGGCGAGGTCGGCCAGGCGTTGCAACGTTGGCGTGCGTAACGCCAACTCCACCAGCCCCGCGATCGGGGTAACGACACAGTCCGGCCCCGATGCGGTCATGATGCGCCCCATTGTAGGGGCCGAAGTTTGGGTCCGAACTTCGTCAAAAATCAGGCCCGGCACTGTTAAGGATCCGTTAGGGCAGCAGCATTCCACCAAACTGTGCGGACGCTGGAGCCATGACAACAACTTTGCCGGATGTCCTGCCTTCCATAGGCTATGCGGCTCCGCCGCGGTTTCATCCGGCGATCTGGCCGATGACCACGCACTCCGACGACGAGGGCCGACTCTGCGTCGGCGAGGTACCTCTCACCGACATCGCCGACGAGTTCCGCACCCCGTGTTATGTGATCGACGAGGCGGACTTCCGGGGTCGCGCCCGCCGTTATCGCAAGGCGTTGCCGAGCACCGAGGTCGTCTACGCCGGCAAGTCGCTGCTGAGCATCGCGGTGGCGCGCTGGGCCCGTGAAGAGGGGCTTGGCGTCGACGTCTGTTCGGCCGGTGAACTGGCCACCGTGCTGGCCGCCGGCGTGGAGAAGGCTCGCATCATCATGCACGGCAACGCGAAGTCGCAGGATGAGTTGCGCGCCGCGGTCCGCAACGGGGTCGGGCGCATCGTGCTGGACTCGTGCAGCGAGATCACCGACCTCGCGGGTTTGGCGGACCGACGGCAGCGGGTGCTGATTCGAGTCACCCCAGACATCGACATCCACGGCCACCGTGCCATCACCACCGGGATCAGCGACCAGAAATTCGGGTTCACCCTCGAAGGTGGGCACGCCGCACAGGCGGTCGCCCGCGTGCTGGCGCAGCCCAACCTCGACCTGATCGGGCTGCACTGCCATATCGGCTCGCAAGTCACCGACGCCGCGCTCTACGGCGAAGCGATTCGCCGAATGATTGCCGTCATGGCCGACGTCCGAACCCGGCACGGTGTCATCCTGACGCAGCTGAATATCGGTGGCGGCCATGGGGTTCCGTACCTGGCCGGCGACCCGGAGCTCAGCGCCGACGAGCTGGCCCGAGTGATCGACGACGCGCTCGATGCGGCCTGCGCCGCCGAGCACTTCCCTCGGCCGAGCATCGTGATCGAGCCTGGCCGGGCCATCAGCGCCCGGGCCGGTGTCACCCTGTACCAAGTGTGCGGCGTCAAGACACAACCTGGCGGGCGCACCTTCGTCGCTATCGACGGTGGCATGAGCGACAACCCACGGGTGTCATTGTATGGAGCGAAATACACTGTCGCGCTGGCCAATCGGCATTCCCTCGCGCCGAGACAGCGGGTCACGGTGGCGGGACGGCACTGCGAGGCCGGCGACGAGATCGCCCGCGACGTCGAGCTTCCGATGGACCTGCACCCGGGCGACCTGTTGGCGGTGGCCTGCACCGGCGCCTACCACCACAGCATGGCGTCGAACTACAACATGGTCGGCCGACCGCCACTGGTCGCGGTCAAGGATGGCCGGGCCCGTGAACTGGTTCGCCGGGAAACGACCGCCGACCTGTTATCCCGCGATTGCGGCTAAGAGCTCATTCGTCCTGAAGGTGCGGATCGGCTTCCAGATGGGTCAACCCGTTCCACATCAGGTTGACCAGATGGGCGGCGACGACTTCCTTTTTGGGTTCGCGGGTGTCGAGCCACCACTGCGCGGTCATCGACACCGAGCCGACGAGAGCCTGGGCGTACAGCGGCGCCAGACCGGGGTCCAGGCCGCGACGGGCGAAGTCACCGGCCAGGATCGAGGCGACCTGGCTGACAGCATCATTGAGCAGACTGGAATAGGTGCCCGAGCTGATGGCCGCCGGCGAGTCGCGGATCATGATGCGAAAGCCGTCGGTGCGTTCCTCGACGTAGGTCAGCAATGCCAGCGCCACCCGCTCGACGCGCACCCGGGACCGGTTGTTGGTCAGCGACGACGTGATGCCGTCCAGCAGGGCCGACATCTCCCGATCGACGACGACCGCGTACAGCCCTTCTTTGCCACCGAAGTGCTCGTAGACGACTGGTTTGGACACGTTGGCCCGCAGCGCGATCTCCTCGATCGAGGTGCCCTCGTAGCCGCGTTCGGCAAACAATGACCGGGCGATATCGATGAGTTGATGCCGCCGCTCGCTGCCGGTCATCCTGGCGCGCGGGGCACGCACCTCTTTCTCCGGCGCTGCCACGCCTACCAGGTTATCGGTTGCACTACAGTCTGACGAAGGCATCAGTGTGCGTGGCCGGCCGACGGCGAGCCGCTGATGCGTGGTCCGTCGTGGTGTAATCGGCAGCACATCAGATTTTGGTTCTGAGAGTTCAGGTTCGAGTCCTGGCGACGGAGCGACGGACCGCCGCATTGCGGCTGGTTAACCGCGATAATCTGGGGATTCACCGACGCGTCCTTCAGTATCTATGGGTATGCTGCGTTTTTGACGCAGCCGTTAGGGGCACCCGGCTTTATAGGGAGAGACGGACATGGCGGCGCTGGATACGACAGGTCATAAGCGAGGCACGCAACCTCGCTCGGATTCCCGCGCCGTAAGCGGCCTGACGATCGCGCACCGTCTGGAGCAGCACGCACTTGTCGACCCGGATTTCCACGCGTTCTCGTTCCTCGAGGACGGCCCCGAGGCCGGCGGCGTGGATACCCGCACCTGGGCCGAGCTCGCCGCCGGCGCGCGGGTCGTGGCCGCCGTCCTGAGTGAGCTCCCGCGCACCGGTGAGCAACCGCGGGCGCTGTTGCTGCTACCCAACGACGCCACGTTTCTCGATGCATTGTTCGGCTGCTTTTACGCCGGCGTGTGCGCGGTTCCGGCGCACGTCCCGATCCCGTCGCGGCTCGAACAGACATTGCCGCGCCTGTTGGCGATCGTTGCCGACGCTCGACCCCACGTCGTGCTCACCACCCGCCAGATACTCGCGGCGCGAGAACTCGTCCCCGAGCTCGCCGAGATCCCGTGTATCGCCGTCGACGACCTCGCCCTCGCGGACGCGCCGGCGCCCCAGTCAACCGTCACGCCCGAGGATCTCGCCATCCTGCAGTACTCATCGGGCTCCAGCGGCACGCCGCGCGGTGTGATCGTCAGCCACGCGAACCTGATGGCCAATGAAGCGATGATCGAGGACGCGTTCGGGCACACCTCGTCGACCGTGGCCCTGGGTTGGCTGCCTTTTCAGCACGACATGGGCCTCATCGGCTATGTGATCCAACCCGTGTACGTGGGTTTCGAGTGCGTGCTCATGTCGCCGCTGCAGTTCCTGAAGCACCCGCTGCGCTGGCTGCACGCGATCGCAGACCACCGCGCTACCCGCAGCGGCGGACCGAACTTCGCCTACGACATGTGTATCGCTGCCGTGGAGCGTCACGGCGAAGAGAGTCTCGCCGGCCTGGACTTGTCGGGCTGGGACCTCGCGTTCGTCGGTGCCGAGCCGGTGCGCGCGGCGACCCTCGACCGCTTCGCGGCGACCTTCGCCAACGTCGGCTTTCGCCGCGAGGCGTTCTACCCGTGCTACGGGCTCGCCGAAGCGACGCTGATCGTATCGGGCGGGCGGCGCGATCAGGCGCCGACCGTGTGGCACGACCCGAATGGTCGCGCACGGGTCAGCTGCGGTCGCGCGCGCCTGGACACCGAGGTCGCGATCGTTGACCGAGCACAACGTGCTCGCTGCGACGACGGTGTTGAAGGCGAGATCTGGGTCCACGGTCCGAGCGTCGCGGGCGGTTACTTCGGTGACGAGCAGGCCTCGCGCGAAACGTTCGGCGCCGCGCTCGACGGCGCCAAATGGCTTCGCACCGGCGATCTCGGCTGCATCGTCGACGGCGAGCTGTACATCACCGGCCGCGCCAAAGACGTGGTCGTCAAGAACGGCGTCAACTACGCCGCGGAGGACCTCGAGACCACCGTCCAACAGTTGCACCTTGGATGGCTGCATCCGAACGGTTGCGCGGCGTTCAGCCACGACGACGGCCTGCGCGAGCGGCTCGTGATTGTCAGCGAGATCGCGCGCGACGCCGAAGCGGAATGGAGCGAAGTGGCCGACCAGATCGTGGCTGCTGTGGCCACCGCACACGGGACGCCGGCCGACTCGGTCGTATTCGTCAACCGCGGCGGCATCCCGCGCACGACCAGCGGCAAGATCAGGCGCAGCGAGTGCCGCGCCTTGTATTCGCGGGGCGAGCTCGTCGAGGTTCACCGGCATGTGACCGAGGGACACACATGACACGCGGCTACGCGCTCGCCGCGTTCGCAGTTTTCGCACCGCCCGCCGCCGTGGTCGCGGCCACCGCGTTGTGGTTCGGCGGAGTCGCACCGTCGCTGACCGACCTGATCGTGCTGGCGCTCGGCACGGCCGCGACGCTGTTGGGTGTCGAGCTGGGCTTCCACCGTTACTTCACCCACCGCTCGTTTACCGCGCATCCGGCGCTGATCTGGGTCCTGGGCGCGCTCGGATCGAGCGCATTCCTCGGACCGGTGATGTGGTGGGTTGCGACGCATCGCCGCCACCATGCGCTCACCGACCGCGAGGGTGATCCGCACTCGCCGCACTGGCCGTTCAGCGGTGTGCACGGGCTGGTGCACGCGCACGTCGGGTGGCTCTTCAGTCCCGAACACACCGCGATGACGATCTCCGCTGGCGAGGTCAGGGACCTGTGGCAAAGCCCGCGCACGATCGCACTGCACCGCAGCTACCTCGTGTGGGGCCTGCTGGGACTGATGATCCCGACGCTGATCGGCTTCGCCGCCGGTGGCGCGCGTGGCGCGCTCACAGGCTTTCTATGGGGTGGGATGATTCGGGTGTTCGTGGTGAGCCAACTAACCTGGGCCGTCAACTCTTTCGGCCACGCGTTCGGCGGCCGGGCACAGGCGCCGCACTCGGGCGAGGCGCGTAACAGCGTGTGGCTGGCGTTACCCGGCCTCGGTGGCGGCTATCACGCCAACCACCACGACGCTCCGGGGGCTTACACGACTCGGGTGCGCTGGTGGCAGATCGACCCCGCCGGCGCGGTGTTGCGTGTGCTGTCGGCGTGCGGGCTGGCCAGCGACCTCAAGCAGCCTGCGCTGAGCACGACCGAGCCTTAGATGAGCGAAACGTACTTAGGCGCCGGGTCTGCCGCGATTCGCCATCACTATGACGTCGGCAACGATTTCTGGCGGGTCTGGCTCGATTCGACGATGAGCTATTCGTGCGCGATGTGGGCGGACCCCGACGATGATCTCGAACGCGCACAACGTCGCAAGCTCGACTTCCATGTCGATCAGGCGTGCGCAGCCGGCGCAGCGCGCGTGCTCGATGTCGGCTGCGGTTGGGGCGCCATGCTGATGCATCTGGTGGGGTCGTACGGCGTGAAACATGCTGTCGGGCTGACGCTCTCCGAGGCACAGGCCGAATATCTGCGCGCAATCGCACCGGACAACGTCGAGGTCTGGGTCCGCAGTTGGAGTGACTACGAACCGACCGAGCCATTTGACGCCATCATTTCGGTCGGTGCGTTCGAGCACTTTGCGCGTCAGGGTTTATCACCAGAGGAGCAAATCGAGGCCTACCGCAGATTCTTCTCTTCATGCCGCAACTGGCTCAAGCCCGGCGGCCGCCTCTCGCTCCAGACAATCGCGTACGGAGACATCCCGCGTGATCGACAGCTGCGTGATCGCTTCATCGTCGACGACGTCTTCCCGGAGTCGGAGCTCCCGCGGCTCGCGGACATCGCGCGTGCCGCAGAAATGGAGCTCGAAATCGAAAAGGTCAGAAACGATCGCGATGACTACGTCAAAACGCTGCGCGCTTGGTTCGACCGCCTGCGCGCGCAGCGAGCGGACGCTGTCGCAGTGTCCAGCGAGGAAGTCGTCGCGCGCTGCGAGCGTTACCTGCGAACGTTCGCCTACTCGTTTGAGCTCGGGGCGTTCACACTGCTGCGCTTGACCATGCGCCGCATCGACCTACCGGGGCGATGGTAGTGATAAACACGGGGAGGGATCAGATTAAGAGCTACGACGAGATAGCAGCGGTGCTGTCCGCTTACGTCGCGCAGCGGACAAAAACTCCGGCCGCCGAGGTCGATCGCACACGCCGCTTCGATCACCTCGGACTCGATTCGGCGGACGCGGTCGCGCTGATGGGCGAGCTGGAGGATTTCGTCGGCCGCCCGCTCTCTGCCTTTCTCCCCTACACGTTTCCGACGATCGAGCAGCTGGCGCGTGAGGTGGCCGACGGCGCCGGCTGACTTTCGAGCCACGCTTCGCGGAACGGCGACCGACATCTGGGACGGTCTGTCCGGTTTGCTGGACACCCTGCCAGGTCCTCGGAAGGAAGTGCCCGGCGTTTCAAACATCGCTTAATGCGCTTGGCCAGCGAAGCTGAGTCATTTCTTAACCGCGACTGAGTAAGTGCGGGATTCCGTATCAGCAATCTACAACTGCTTACGTCGCCAAGGTACATTCCGTCTTATATGCGGCATCCTCGGCCCAAGCTGAAACGGCGTTTTGCCCAACGGCGCGCAGAAGTTGGTTTCGCCCTTCTGCCTGCGGGTTCGTGGCGGGGGACCGCTGACCTCCACGCGTGTTTCCTATTTAAAAGAAACCGGAAACGGGGTTATAATCTAATTCCGCACAGGAATTAAGTTGGTGATTACGCATAATGGAATGCGATCCGTATTTAAATCGGTAAATAACAAAACTGGAGTTCAATTCCATGCAAGAACGGATACCAACAAGCGTTGTTCCGATAGATTCCATGACCAGCGGTCGGTTCGACCTTCGTCACCGACTTAGCTGGCAAGACCCGGACATCGGTGCGACGTTGCTGTTATCGCAGCCAGCGTTGGATCCCGACTTGTGGGCTGAGTTTTCACTCGGTGCAGAGCGTAGCTACCGCAAACATGGTGTTGAGTGCGCCCTGGACTTGGACATGCTGCGCAGCGGAGCCGATACCGTCATGTTCTTCGCAATGATCGATGACGGCGGACGGATGGTCGGCGGACTGCGGGCCAAAGGACCGCTGCGGTCGGCTGACGACACGCACGCGGTCGGCGAATGGGCGGGACAGCCCAGCCAGCAGGTGGTCCGCGAAATGATCACCGACCGGATTCCCTTCGGCGTCTTGGAGATGAAGGCAGGCTGGGTAATCGATGACCCGGATCGGAATCGTTCTCTTATCGCCGCTCTAGCCCGCAGCGGTTGCCACATCACGGCTCTGCTCGAATGCCAATTCATGATGGCCACCGCCGCGTCACACGTGCTGAACCGCTGGCGGTCGGCGGGTGGGGTGGTGGCCCCCATCCCGGCTGCCCCATACCCTGATGAACGCTACAAAACCAAGATGATCTGGTGGAATCGGCGCGACTTCGTCAAGCACGCCGAACCGCAGCAGGCCGCCAAAATCCTGGTGGAGACACAGCAACTAACCCATGAGTTCTACAGCCGGCGTAGCACCCCGTTCGCGTCGCGGGATGTCGGGTAGTTAGCCGCGCGCCGGCGGCTGGTTATTCGAAAAGTCCATTTCTAGGCACCGCCGCGCGAGCAGCGATCCCATCGCCGCCGTGTCGAGGGGACGGGACAGCAGAAAGCCCTGTGCCCGAGGGCAACCCAATTCAAGCAGTGCTTTGGCCGCCGCGACGGTCTCCACGCCTTCGGCGATGACTTCGAGACCGAAGGCATCGGCCAAGGCCATGACCTGCCGCAAGATCGCCAGATCAGCCGCGTCTGTGCCGAGGTCGCGAACAAATTCTTTGTCGACCTTGAGTGCGTCGACAGGGAGTGATTTCAAATATGTCAACGCGCTGTAGCCGGTGCCGAAGTCGTCGATCGCGACTTGCACGCCGACTTCCTTCAAACCCGCCAGCGTTTTGTGAGTGGTGTCGATGTCTTTGACGACGACGTTTTCGGTGATCTCGAGGCATACCGTGCTGGCGTCGAGAACGAACTCGTCCAGGGTCGCGGCGACCATGGCGACAAAGCCGTCCGTGACAAGTTGCGCGGGCGACACATTGACGCGCAGCACAATATCGCGTCCCAAGCCGCGCTTGTGCCAATAACTGAATTGCGCGCAGGCAGAGCGCAGGACCAGACGGCCGAGTTTTCCGGCCAGGTTGATGGACTCGACCACGCCCATGAACGAATCCGGCATCAGGAGCCCTCGAGTGGGGTGTCGCCAACGGATGAGCGCCTCGGTCGCCAGGACCGCGCCGGTGCGCATGTCGAACTCCGGCAGGTAATGCAGGACCAACGCGCCGCTGTCGCTCTCGATGGTCCCTTCCAGGTGTAGCTCGATGTCGTTGCGGATCGCGTATTTTTCCGCCATATCCGGGTTGAAGGCTGCAACCGTGTTTCCGCCAACGCTCTTGGCTGATACGACGGCTTGATCACCCCGGCGTAGTAAGTCTGACGCGTCGTCACTTCCGGGTACGCCGACGGCGACGCCGATGCTGACGGTGCGGGTAATGGTTTCGCCGTCGACGGCTACTTGCCGGTGAACTCGCTGCTGCAGCTGTTCGGCCAACGCCTGGGCCGCTTCGGCATTCATGGCGGTGGCTGGCACGATCACAAACTCGTCACCGCCGAAGCGGGCGACGGTCGCCGAGCGGTCAGCGGCGTCGCGCAACAGCTGGGCGAAGACCTCGATGAACCGGTCGCCGGCCTTGTGACCGAGGTGGTCGTTGACCGCCTTGAGCCGGTCCAGGTTCAGGAATATTAATGCGACCGGACCCGGTTGCCCATCCGCGAGTCGGTCGTCGAGGTGGGCGATCAACGCCCTGCGGTTGAGCAGCCCGGTGAGGTCATCATGTTCAGCGAGGTGGCGGAGTCGTTCCTCGGCGACGATGCGCGCCTGCGCCTGAGCAAACAGCGTGGCGATCGCCTGCAACGCGTTCAGCTCCTTGGGTAACCAGTCACGGTCGCCGAACTTGACGAAGCCCAGGGTGCCGGTGGTGAGGTCTCCGGATAGCAGAGGTACGCACGACAGGGAGACCGCGGGGATCCCCGAGCTATCTTCGACATTGCGCTGATAGTCGGCGTTCGCGAGCTCGGGACGTAAAACGCCGGGCTCTTTGAGGTCTTCGGCCACCGCGAAGACCGGATCGGCGTCGGCGAAATAAATCACACCGATCGGGTCGGGGTCGGGGATGTCCGCGCGCGGAGGCCATTCAGCGACAAGAATTGTCGCGTGGATGCTGTGGTCATTGTGGCGCAGAAAACCGGTGTCGACGCCGAAGTGGCTCACCAAGTCGCCAACCACCTGCTGGCTGATTTGGGCGTGGTTGTCCGCCGTGGCGGCCATCAACTTGGCGGCCGCCGCCGTGACCAAGTGGTCCAGCGAGCCGGACATGCCATATACGTTAGCGTGTCTTAACGGCCCAGCAAACGAACGCGCTCGAGACTGCGACGGCTTCGCACCGAAGCCGGTTCGCTGACAGCTAACCGCAACACCAGGGCGGGCACCGCGCCGGCGGGTATGCAGGCCAGCTTTCGGAATTCTTGTTGGAGGTCGCCGAGCTCTTCGGCGAACGACACCGACAACTCGGTGAGGTCGTTCGCGTCTTGGGCGTAAAGAAAAACCGGTGAATAGGGTTGCACAGCCAGCCCTCGTTGCTGCGCAGCAATCCATACCGCCTCGACCGCGGCTCCGCCGCGTGCGTAATCGGCCAAGGCGCCGTCGGTCACCGAAATGACAGCCACCGCAGAGCTCGCCGAGACGCGATGACGAGTGTCCTCGCCCAAGGCGCTTCCACCTTTCCACTGGGCCAGGTGATTCATCACGTCTGGGCGGCGCAAGATGTCGAGCACGGCCAGCGCGCTGGCTTCGAGCTCGAGGCTGTTCACGTCGATTCCGGTGTCGGGATCATCGTCATCGGGCCAACGCAGCTCCGAAACGATCTGGGCGTGCAGCCCGGGAGTCAGGTAACGGATCCGGTCGGTGGCAGCGAAAATCGTTGCGGCCCGCTCGATATCGTCGCGCTGTGTGATGAGATGCAGTCGGCCTCCTTCTCGCCGGGCCGCCGAGGCAAGCACTTCGATCGTATTGGCGGCGATAGGCCGCGACACGCCGAGGCGGCGGTTGGTCTCCCGCGCCAGCATCGATTCGTACAGCCCGGCCAAAACGGGATCAGTCCCGGCGCGCAGATCCAGCGTCGCCTCTAGCGCAGTGTCGTCGGCACCCTCCCGCAGGCGTACCGGTCCCAGCATCTGCTGACGGGCAGCGGCCACTCTGGCGTTGAAGAGTGCCGCTCCGAGTGCGACTGCACTGGCGCGAAATCCGACATCCATCATCGAGGTGTGTTGGGGGGCAAGGCGAATGGTGACAGCATCAGGTGTGGTCTCAATATGCCAGGGCTGTGCATTGCCGCCGGACGGCGCGCGAATCGCGGCCGCAGTGACGATGCCCGACACGCCCGGCAGTGCAGGATCTGAATACTGTTCTGGAACAGAGTTATTCGCATTCATCGCTGGCTCGTCGAGCTGATCGAGCCGATCGCCGACGTCAATGCGCGCCCGGCCTGACCGCAGCGCCTCACCTAATCCGATCCTGCGCACGGCCTCGGCAACTGCCGTCGCTCCCAAGACCACATCACCGGCCAACTGTGGCCACGTCGAAAGCTCCCGGTCGAGTTCAACCGCCGACGCCGCCAAACGTGGCGACAACTGTTCAGCCTCGAGAAAACGCAGCAGGTACGGAACCTTTTCCCGGCTACTCATTTGCGGGAGGCGCGCGAAATCCAACTCCCCCAGCAGACCGTGCAGAATCGGACGTTCCGGCTCCAGGTCGAAACGTTCCACGTCCAACAGGCCGCGATCGCTGGATGCCATCAGCACCGGAATCCCACGCGCGCGGGCGCCTTCCCGCACAACGACCTTCATGTCCAGCGAATCGCATTCCTCAACAATGATGTCGAGGCCGTCGAGAAACTCGTCGACCGTGTCGACGGTCAGCCCCGCCGTCAGAACACGGACCGGCAAGTACGGATCGAGTTCGGCGATCCTGCGGGCTGCCACCTCGGCCTTGTTGGCCCCAAGGTCGAACAGCGTTGCCGGCACCCTGTTGAGATTGGAAAGCTCGAGGCCGTCGAAATCCGCCAACCTGAGCTCGCCGCAGATACCCTGCGCGGCCAGGGTGTGGGCGATGACATGCCCGACGCTCAGACCGGCGACGCCGATACGCAGCGCGCCGAGCCGGGCCTGTTCCTCGGCTGTGATCATGTTGCGGTTGCGGTCCAACCGCAGCGCGCGGAACGCCCGCGGAGGCAAGACCGCCACCACTGTCCGCCGCCAGGGGTAATACACCCAGCGGCAGGGTCCAGCGACGAGCTCCGGGTCGGGCGGTGGCAGCAGCTTGCGCACCTCCTCGAGTTGAGCGTCGCCGTGGTCGATGAACTCGATCGCGGGGTCGGCGCGCAACCGCTCCAACATCGCTTTGTCGGTGTGGTCTGCGGCGTCGAGCACTAACGCCGTGCAGGCTGCGATGGTCATCTCCTTGGTTTGTCGGCCACTCAGACCAGCGACGGACACCGTGACTTCGAAGTTGTGCCAAGCCTATGCCCACATGGCGGTGAGGTAGAGCGAGTGCGTTTCACCTCGGGCGGACGGTTCTAGCCGTTAATCCACTCGTCACATTGATACTGCCCGCGGGCACGGGCGATCTTATATACTTCTCAGCCTAAACTCAGATAACCGCCATAACTGCATCACTTGACGCGACGGTCGGGGTCCCGCGCGCCGGACCCATTCGGAGGACAGCGTGTCGAGCAATCTGGATGTCGTCACGTCGGTCGCGACCCAACTGATGGAAGCGACCGCGTCGACCGCCGCCCAGGTGAGCGAACAGGTGCTGGCGAAGCTCGTAGACCAGCTTGAAGTGGATGTCTGCTTTTTGCGCCATAACGACCATCGCGCCCGGGTGTCGAGGGTAGTCGCGGAATGGCCGCCGCGACCCCATCGTGCCGACCCCGATCCGCTGGCTGTTGCCCACTTCAGCAGCGCCAACCCCGTCTTCCGCATGTGCGAATCGCTCAAGCAACCGACCGTGATGGAAGCAAACCTTCCGTATTACGGTTACCTGGGGCCCACGCAGGAAGCCCGCGTGATCTCGTCACCGTCGGTGGCTGTCGCACCATTGCTTTCGGGCGGCGTGACCACCGGCCTGCTGGGCTTCGGCAAATTCCGCAGCAAGAAGTGGAATCCGGATGAGATCAGCATGCTCGAGGCGATCGCATCGCTGTTCGCACAGCTCCAGGCCCGTATCGCCGCCGAAGACAAGCTTCGCCATCTCGCCGACCACGACGATCTGACCGGTCTGCGCAATCGTCGCGCGCTGGTGGCCCACCTTTCCGACCGGCTGGCCGCAGGACGGACGGGACCGGTCGCGATTTTGTATATCGACCTCGACCGGCTGAAGGCGATCAACGATTGTCTCGGCCACAGCGCCGGCGACTGGTTCATCAAGCTGTTTGCCGATCGGCTTCGTGAGTGCTCCGGGAGCCGGAGCATGGTCGCTCGGCTCGGCGGAGACGAGTTTGTCGTCGTTCCGGATCACGCCATGGCGATCGACTCCGTGCTATCGCTCGCCAACCAGCTTCTGCCGATGGTGTGCGACCGGGTGGTGATCAGTGGCCACACCGTCACCCGGACGGTCAGCATTGGGGTGGCAGTCGGCGTGCCGGGACGTGACGACAGCGCCGACTTACTGCGTCGCGCCGATGAAGCCGTCCTGGCCGCCAAGCGCGGCGGCGGCAACCAGGTCGTAGTGTCCGATGACCTTTCGCTCAAAAGACTGTTCCGCAACGAGATTCAACTCCATCTGCAAGGCGACCTCAACAGCGAAGCGCTTTTACTGCACTACCTTCCCGAGGTCGACCTGCGGACCGGCGCCATCGTGGCCGCGGAGGCGCTCGTGCGCTGGCGGCACCCGACGAGAGGGCTGTTGCTACCGGATTCGTTCATCGGCGTAG
>Ga0335073_10010064_pt1 | contig 13272 bp, 16 predicted proteins | sample Lox_Sample_22_FD_207093 | JGI IMG/M metagenome (GOLD analysis project Ga0335073, IMG submission 207093) | Soil microbial communities from Loxahatchee National Wildlife Refuge, Florida, United States - Lox_Sample_2.2 | ecosystem: Environmental > Terrestrial > Soil > Wetlands | place: USA...
AGCAGCGGTCATCCTCAGAAGGGTGACCCTACGACGGCGAAAGCGGCGGTCGTCCTCGGAAGGGCGACCCTAGAGCTAGCGGAGGCGGTTTTTGTAGACGGCCATGCCTACGGCGGCGTCCATCCCAATTTTTTCGAGGGCGGCGATTTCGCGGCGCGTCTTGATGCCGCCGGCGGCGATTATGGGATGTTTTGTGGCGGCGCGAAGTTGGCGGAACCAATCGAGATTTGCGCCGGTCATAGTGCCTTCGCGGTCGACGTCGGTGCAGAGAAACGCGGCGCAGAACGGTTCGAGCTGCAGCATGGCGTGTTCGGGACGAAGCGCGAGACGTCGCCGCCAGCCGTGGATAGTAATACGGCCGCGGGCGGTGTCGAGGGCGATGACGATTTTTCGCCGCGTAACTTTATTCGTGAGCTGACCCAGAAAACGTAGATTGATTTTGCCTTCGCGAAAGGCGGCGCTGCCGATGATAATTTGGTCGGCGCCCCATCCGGCAATTCCTTCGGCGCGCGCGACGGTTCGAACGCCGCCACCGACGCGGACTTTCAATTTGTAGTGTTTGCGGGCTCGCAGACAGAGCTCGCGGACGAGCTTATTGTTGTCGCCGGTGCCGATTGCGGCGTCGAGATCGATTAGGTGCAGCCACGAATAGAATTTGAATTTCTCTAGCAGTCCGAAGACATCGGCGACGGCGAGTTCCCGTTTGCGGCCGTGGACTAATTGGACGGCTTGGCCGCCCTGCAGATCGATACAGGGAATTAGCATGGAAGACGGACCCCAATGTTGTGCGTCGCAAGATACCGCTTTAGTTCGCGGATCGATTGTACGTTATCGTGAAAGATGGAGGCGGCCAGTGCGGCGTCGGCACGGCCTTTGCGGAAGATTTGGGCGAAGTGTTCGGGGAGTTTGGCGCCGCCGGAGGCAATGACTGGGACGGAGACGGCGCGCGAAATGGCGGCGGTGAGAGGGACGTCGAAACCGAGCTGGGTGCCGTCGCGGTCGACGGAAGTGAGAAGAATTTCGCCGGCGCCAGAAGCAACGCCCATCATGGCCCACAAAACCGCGTCGAGATCAGCGGATTCACGTCCGCCGCGAACCATGACATCCCAGCGAACCGGAGAAAAGCTTGTTTTTTGCAGAGGCTCCTTGGAAGGATTGTTTTTTGGGGATAGGGAAGTGATGAGCTTGGCATCGATGGCGAGGACGACGGCTTGCGCGCCGAATTCTCGAGAGAGTTCAGCAATGAGTTCGGGGCGCTCGACAGCGGCGGTGTTCACGGTGACTTTATCGGCGCCAGCACGGATGACAGAGCGCGCGTCCTCCAGCGTGCGGATGCCGCCACCGGCCGTGAGCGGGATGGCGAGTTCGGCGGCGACACGACGAATGGTTTCGAGAAACGTGGGACGACGATCGCGGGACGCGGCGATATCGAGGACGACGAGTTCATCGGCGCCTTCGGCGTTGTAGCGGGCGGCGAGAGCAACTGGATCGCCGGCGTCGCGCAGGCCGACGAAATGGACGCCTTTGACGACGCGGGCGCCGTCGGTGTCGAGGCAGGGGATGATGCGATGGGCAAGGCTCATGAAGCAGCGAGCCTCAGAAAATTCTGAAGAAGCTTTGCGCCAGCGTCGCCGCTTTTTTCGGGATGGAATTGCACGGCGAAAATATTTTCTTTTTCAAGGACGGCGGCGAAAATCGCGCCGTAATCGCAAGTGGCAACAGCTTCACCGTTGGGGCAGGTGGCGGCGAAAGAGTGCGCAAAATAAAAGAACGCGTCGGGCGTGATGCCTTCGAGGAGGCGCGAGGACCGGGTGAGTTTCAGTTGATTCCAACCCATGTGAGGGAGCTTGACGCTCGCGGGGAGTTGACTCACGCGGCCCGGAAGCAGATTCAGTCCCTGGAGTTGCGGAGCTTCCTCGCTAGATTTGTAAAGCGCTTGCAGGCCAAGACAGATGCCGAGGAAGGGGACGCCGCGTTGGAGCGCATCGACGAGGGGAGCGCGAAGCTCTTGCTGGTCGAGGGCGCGGATCAAAGCGGCGTAGTGGCCGACGCCAGGAAGAATGATGGCCTCGGCTTTGGCGAGGTGTTCAGCGGAATTCGAACGCTGCGACTCAGCGCCGAGGCGGCGAAGCGCGCGCTCAACGCTCGTGACGTTACCCGCGCCGTAGTCGAGGAGCGTGATTTTCATAACAGACCTTTCGTGCTGGGAAGAACGCTGCGAAGGCGCTTGTCGCGGGAGACGGCGAAACGCAACGCGCGGGCGAACGCTTTGAAGATGGCTTCGATTTGATGATGCGAAGAGCGGCCGTAGAGCGCGCGGAGATGGACATTGGCGCGAGCGGCTTGCGCAAATCCTTGAAAAAAATCCTCCGTGAGTTCGGTTTGAAAGTCACCCACGAGTTTGGCGGAAATGGTTGCGTGGACGACGCAATACGGGCGGCCGCTGAGATCGACGGCGGCGGCGGCGAGGGTTTCGTCCATGGGCATGAGGAAATATCCCGCGCGGAGGATGCCGCGCTTTGAGCCCAGAGCTTTGAGGACCGCCTCGCCGAAGGCGATGCCGACATCTTCGACGGTGTGATGCTGATCGACGTCTAGATCGCCCTTCGCCGTGATTTCGAGATCGAACGCGCCGTGGCGGGCGACGAGGTCAAGCATGTGGTCGAAGAAGCGGATGCCCGTGGAGACGCGGGATTTCCCGCGGCCATCGAGATTCAGCTTGAGGTGGATATCGGTCTCGTTTGTTTTGCGGTGAATGGCGGCAGTGCGCGGCATAGGCGTGGTCCTCAACGGTAACGCTTGATGAGTTTCAGCAAGCGCTCCATTTCTTTTTGCGTGCCGATGCTGACGCGGACGAAGCCGGGGCCGATCTCTTTCGCGCGGTCGCGGAGGAGGACGCCTCGTTTCTGCAATTGGTCGCACATTTCGGAGCTGCCTGGGCCGAAACCCGCAAGTAGGAAATTGCCCGCGCTGGGATACGTTTTTACGCCGAGTTCGTGCAGCTCCTTTTCAAACCACGCACGGGTGCGGAGGATATTTTTCACATAGAGCTTCATCGTTTTGGGATCGCCGACGGCGGCTTCTGCTGCGGCGAGGGCGGCCACGTTGACGGGGAAGGGAGCGGTGGCACGGCGAAGGATGGCGAGAGACTCGGCATTTGCGATGACGGCGCCGAGGCGAAGGCCGGCGAGTCCGGCGGCTTTGGAAAATGTTCGCGCGACAAAGAGTTGCGGATACTGATTGACCAAGGGAATGACAGTGAGGCCGGAAAATTCGGCGTAGGCTTCATCGAGGACGACGGCGGTGTGCGTGGCGGCTTGAAGAATCTTTTCGATGATGGATTTTTCTATCAACGTGCCAGTGGGATTGTTGGGATTGCAGACGAAGAGGACGCGAGGTTTTGCGGCGAGCGACTGCACGACGCCGTGGAACGGGAATTCCATGCCGGCGCTGTAACGATGGACGTCGAGTTTCGCTCCGGCTACTTCTCCCCAGTAGCGGTACATGGGAAACGTCGGCTCGCAGATGACGGCGGTGGTGCCTGCATCGACGAAGGCGTCGAAGAAAAGGCGGAGGGCGTCATCGCCGCCGTTGGTGAGAAGGAGTTCCTCGGGTTTTACGCGAAAATGGCGCGCGAGACAGCGAGTGCCTCGGTCGTACTCGGGATACATCGAAAGAAGTTTCGGCGTGAGTTTGGCGAGAGCGCGCCGGACCTTCGGCGAGCAGCCAGCGGTGTTTTCGTTGAAGTCAAGACGGAGCTTATCGGCGCGGCCTTCGCCCGGCGGTTCGTAAGTGCGGCGGTCGAGAATGGCCTGGCGGGTTGGGAGTTGCGGTTTCATCGGTGTCATCGGCGCACCTTCATTTGCGCACCTCGACTGCGTTGGCGTGAGCAAGCAGGCCCTCGGCGCGCGCCAAAGCAGCCGCGTCACTTGCAAGCCGTTCGAAACCAGGGCGCTTAATAGTTTGGATGCTGATGCACTTCACAAAATCGGCGGAGGAAAGTCCGCCGCGTCTGCGCGCCCAGCCGCCCGTCGGGAGGACGTGATTGCTGCCGCTAATGTAGTCGCCAAGGGGTTGCGCGCCCCAGGGACCGAGAAATACCGTGCCTGCAGCCGAGATCTTTCTTAGAAGTGTCGCCGGGTCCTGCGGAAGGCTGAGATGTTCCGGCGCGAAGCTATTGGAAAAAACGCATGCGGCTTCGAGAGATGGCGCAAGCAAGATTGCGCCTGTTTCGCGCAAGGATTTGTGAGCGGGATTGCTGGGTGGAAGATTCACTAGTTGCGACTCGACTTCGTTTTGAACTGTGCGGGCAAGCTTTGGGGAAGCTGTCACGAGAAAGCTGCCCGCGTCGGGCGCATGCTCGGCTTGGGCCAGCAGGTCGGCGGCGATCCATTTTGCGTTGCCATTGGATGTTAAAACAATGGCTTCGGTGGGGCCTGCCGGGAGATCAATGGCGCAATCGCCTGAGACGAGCTGCTTGGCGGCGGTGACGAAGCGGTTGCCGGGCCCGAATATTTTTTCGACGCGTGGAATTTTCTTGGTGCCGTAGGCAAGCGCGGCGATGGCTTGGGCACCGCCGATGCGGGCGATTTGCGTTATGCCAAGCAAGCCAGCTGCGGCGAGAAGTTCGAGATTGGGTTTTGGGCAGACGACAGTGATGCTTTTCACGCCAGCAACTTGTGCGGGGACGACGGTCATCAGCATCGTCGAGACGAGAGCGAACAACCCGCCGGGAATGTAGCAGCCAATGGAGTCCATGGGGCGGACGATTTGAGAGATGGTGACGCCGGGCTCGACCTCAAGCGACCACGGGCGCGGGAGTTGTTTTTCTGCGACGCGACGAATGTTTTTTGCTGCATGACGAGCGGCGCGGAGGAATTCGGGACTGACTTGTTTGGGCGCTGCGGCGATTTTTCGTTGCGAGATCCAAACGCCGGCGCGGTGGAGGTCAACACCGTCGAATTTTTGGGCGTAGGCGAAGAGAGCGGCGTCACCGCGTTTGCGAACATCGGCGATTATTTTGGTGGCGATGCGCTCCGCTTCGCGGTCACGCTCGTGGCGCGCGCGGAGAAGGTTTTTTTCAACGGCGGGGGTGAGTTTGAGGATGCGCATTAGAGCACGATCTTGTTCAAAGGATATTCGACGATCCCCTGCGCTTTGGCCGCTTTCAACTTGGGCAGGATTTGGCGCACGACAGCCTCCTCGACGATGGTGTTGATGGCCACCCAATCGGGGTCGCTGAGAGCCGAGATGGTGGGCTTCTTGAGAGCTGGCAGGACGCCGAGAACGGCGGCGAGATCATCGCGGTGTACGTTCAGCAGCAGGCCGACCTTGCTGGCGGCGGCGATCGCTCCTTGCAGCATGAGGATAAGGTTTTCGGCTTTCTCGCGCTTGAGTGGATCAGAGGCGGAGGTCCGATTCATGATGAAGACGGTGGCGGATTCGAGAACAGTATCAACAATGCGGAGACGATTGGCGCGCAAAGAGGAGCCTGTTTCGGTGACTTCGACGATGGCGTCGGCAAGCTGCGGAACTTTTACTTCCGTGGCGCCCCAGGAAAACTCGACCCGGGCTTTCACGCCATGGCGCGCCAAATATTTTTCGGTGATTTGGACAACTTCCGTGGCGATGGTTTTGCCTTCGAGGTCGCGCACATCGCGCATGGGGGAGTCTTCGGGAACGGCGAGGACCCAGCGAACGCGCGCGAGGCGCTGCTTGGCGTAGACGAGTTCGGAAAGTTCGTCGACGGCCGCGCCGGTTTCGACGACCCAGTCGTGGCCAGTGATTCCAGCGTCGAGAGCGCCCGTTTCGACGTAGCGGGCCATTTCCTGCGCGCGGACCATGAGGCATTCGATTTCGGGATCATCGATGGTGGGAACGTAGCTGCGCGAGCTGAGAGTAATCTTCCAGCCGGCGCGGGCAAAGAGGTCGAGAGTCGCGTCCTGCAGGCTGCCTTTGGGGATGCCAAGCTTGAGCTTGGGAGGAGTCATGCTTTTTTCTCCGAGTTCAACTGTTTATCCCGACTATAAACAGTTTCGGGCTCGAAGGTGCGCTTGTGGGTAATTTTGGCGGTGCCATCGGCTTCGACTTTGCGGAAAAAACAACTGCGATAGCCTTCATGGCAGACGCCGGGCCCGACGGGTTCCACGCGAACGAGTAGGGCATCGGCGTCGCAATCGACGCGCACTTCGCGCACTTTGAGGATGTGGCCGCTCGACTCGCCTTTTTTCCAGAGCTTATTGCGCGAGCGGCTGAAGAAGACTACCTCGCCCGAGCGCTGGGTTTCGGCGAGCGAGGCGGAGTTCATGAAACCGAGCATGAGGACGTCGCCTGAGCGATGATCCTGAATGATGGCGGGAACAAGGCCGCCCGCCTTGCCGAAGTCTATTTTAAGTTGCGCGCTGCTCATGCTGCTTGTCTCCTGAGTACATCAAAGCTCCTGAAAGCCGACGACGAAAAATCGCCCCAAAAACAAAAAACCCGCTGGAGCTTTCTGCGCCAGCGGGCCGATGAGTGCTTTGTGTTGCGAAACTCTATGCACACCTCATCGGACGCGGCGTGTGGCCGTGATGGTGATAGTGGCGATGCGCCCGAGAGTTCATGGTATGAAAGTAAAGAAAATCGGGGCCGGTGTCAACCGGGGTTTTTCAAAAGATTCTTCGAGGAGGGCGAGCGGGGAAATCTCAGCTACGGCCGCCACTAGTCTTGGGGGCCGGGGAATTGAAATTCATGCTCATCTTCAGATGGACAGCGACGCCGGTCTTGCCGTTTTCCAGTTTTTCCACGCGAACGACTTGCGCCACATACTCGCAGTTCATGGGATCGTGCGGCGAGGAATAAGGAAACGTGACAAAGACGCGCATGCCCGGATAATAGGAGTGCAGGCGCGTAGTGAAATAGATGCCTTCCTTCGAAGCGTTGACGCTAATGGGGATATCTTCGAAGTGATCGTCGCGCGGCTCCGACGGGCGGACGCGCACCGGCCGGGCGATTTTCGCTCTGCGGCTTACGCGATTGTCAGACACTCGCTTGTCGAGCTTTTCTGGCATGGCAGTTTTCGAGTTAGAATCTGATTGTATCGAGAGTTTGTGTAGCTTAGTGAGAATCGTCAACCCACTGGGGCGAATCTGATACTTAGGTGGGATCGAGACAAAAGCCAGATACGGAGAGGAGTGACGGAGAGTCATGGAAGACAAAATCCGCAAAGACGAAACGGCCTGGAAGAAGCAACTCACGTCGAATCAATACTATGTGACGCGGCAGAAGGGGACCGAGCCGCCCTTTACAGGGGAATACGAGGACACGGATACCCCTGGGGTTTACAAGTGCGTTTGCTGCGGGCAGCCCCTGTTTCGTTCTGATACCAAATACCACTCGGGCTCCGGGTGGCCGAGTTTCTACGCTCCGGCCAGCGAGGAGGCCGTCGAAACGGAAACCGATGGCAGCCATGGAATGTCCCGCACGGAGGTAAAGTGCAGCCGGTGCGATGCCCACCTTGGGCATGTGTTTGACGACGGGCCTCGACCCACCGGATTGCGGTATTGCGTCAACTCCGCAGCTTTGCAGTTGGAGGAAGACCAAAAAGCGCCCCGGCCGAGCCGGAGCGCTTCTTAGTTTTTTGTACTCTCAGGAGAAACTTGAACGGAAATTACGCAGCTGGACAAGTGCAGGCCACGAGCTCCGCGACCGGGTCGCTGTCGCGTTCCCACACCCCAAGCAGCATGACCTTCGTCCCCGAAGGATACTTGAATACATAATAGATGTTCGAACGCCCTTCGACTTCAAAGAAGCCTGGCCGACGCGGATCTGGCCGCGAAGGCGCACCGGAATGAAGCAGCATGCGCAGTTCAGCAATCTGCTCCTGCGAATGGTTTCGCAGGTCTTCCACTAAGGGCGGGTGTTTCGTAATTGTGATCATGTTTAATCTCCGCCACATTCAGTCTATCTTTAGCCTCATAGGTTAAGACGAAAAATGCGGGGAAAAGTTTCATGGGAGGCAACTTCTTTTATAGGATGCTGCGATGCAACTGGGGGCGATCGCGGAAGAAAACGTGAAATTGCTTGTCTTTTCCGGCAAAAATGGGCGCCTGAGGGGTGGTCCAAATTGGCTTCCAAACTCGCTGTTTGAAGGCCGAGCAGAAACACAGGCGGACGAGGAGAACAAGCCGGGCGCGGAAATGGGGCAACAGGCAAGTTTCCGAAATTGCCGAAATCTGTTGTAATGGATGTAGCGATACTATCGATAGCGGTACTTGCGCGAGTGGCGCTTCCCTGCGATAGTGGTACGAGTGACCCACCAACTAAAATAGGGATGGCCTCTGTGACCAAAAATTCGACGAAAAAATCCCAAAAGAGAGAAAGCACTAATTTCAACAAAGATAAACGACGCAAACATCACCATTTCCTGGTGACAGTATTTTACGCGGATGGCGAGAAGTTCGGCCGTGTATATACCGACAAAGACAAAGCCGATCGATTCGCGGACCGGCAAAAGCGCTCCCCGGTGGTCAAGTCGGCGCGCGTCACCATGGTGTCTTGACATCGGGGAGAAAAAAGAATCGCGGGTGAAACGCAAGCCACGGAAGGCTTGTCGCTTCCTTGCGGGCGTGTTATAAAAAGAGCTGATGTTGAGCGGCCTTAGTATAGTGGTAGTACGGAACCTTGCCAAGGTTCAGGTGTCGGTTCGATTCCGATAGGCCGCTCCATAATTTCAACTACTTACAGCGACTTCATTTTCAGCCCGGGACTATAACGGTCTCGGCATCGAAGCGCAGGCCCTCATCGTCGACTTCCAAAACGCAGAGTTCCCGAAAAATACGGGTGAAGCGCTCCGGGGCGTTGTCACCGCGACCGAAGGAATCAGCATCCCGTGTCGGACGACAGCGTCGTTCCGTCCATAGCTCAAAGAGCGGCGCGCCTTTCAGGATGAGATCGTCGCGGTGACGGGAGCGGCTCAGCCGGAACAGAATGCGTTCGAGCCCGTACTTGACGAGGATCAGTCCGAAATCCACGTTGCGCTCGCGCGCGAGGTTCGCGAGCTTCTGGGGGACGGAGGCGGGGAGACTCTTAGGGGCCGGTTTGGTCAACTAGAGTGACTCCAGATACGGGCGCATGACGTTGGCGACCTGGCAGACTTTGGCGGCGGAAGCGAGTTCGTCAATCGTGGCTTTCTTCTGCCGGCGGCATTCCTTGAGGGCTTCGATGGCGACATCAAGACCAACCTTGCTGCGAAACTTGAAGCAGTCGGCCACCGTCTTTGCCGGGGAAAACACGCGAAGCGTTGCGCCGGAAATAGAATATTCTTTCATTCCAAATTGAAGGGCTGGCCCGGACATGCGCACGATGCGAACGGGAGGAGAGGAAACTTTGGGGTCCCAGGCTTTGTGACCGATGGCCATCCAGACCTCGTGGGGAGACTGCGTGGTGAAATTGTGAAACCGGAGCGCGGAGAGCAGGCAAACGATTCCTTTGGGGATTTGGTAAGCCGCCTCGATGAGAGAGGTGTTCTCAGTTCCTAAGAAATCCCGAGAGGAATAGAGACCGCGAGCGACCTTTTCTAGTTCTCCCCGGCGAGCCAGCCGCGGTAGATACGTTCGTGGAACGCCGAGTTCCTTGGCATCTTTGGCCCTTACGATCTGGCGTTTCGATGCCAGCTTGCGGAGCTTTTCGGCTTTTGAGTTTTGCATGATGGCCTCGGGAACAGTGTACCAAATCCTCGGCAGATGCAAGTAAGTGCCTAGAGCATGTAACACAGAATCTCTCGCGAGCGGCAACAGCGGTCGGCAGGGCGTTTGCGTCATTCATCTCAACACAAAAAAGGGTCGGCGCACCTGGCTGCCAAGCGGGTACGCCATCTACAACGGTCTAGGGAACCGTTGTTCTGGTTCCCCTCGGTGGACAGCCGACTTGCTGGCTAAGCGATTCCTGACAAAGAGGACGTTGCTTGCGTGCGACGAAAGTCCGTCACTGGCGGACCTCCATCACAATTCCGGCAGTAACGGCAAAGCCCAACCGCGACGTTATTTCGCCATGTTCAAGTCCCACAAGGGTTTGGAACTGAGTAGCTGCCCTCCGACTCGGGCGACGCCGGTGGCCTGTCGCTTGCTTCGAGACCTCTAGCTCGGCATCGATTGAATGACGCGGGAGAAGCTGCGGCAATTCGGCCAGCCCGTAAACGCGGCATCAGGCCCGTGCAGTTCCGATGCCAAACAGGGGGATCCTTGAAGCGCGAAGGACGGGTCGTTTCCGCGGGGGACAGAGAGCTTTTGCTCCTCCGCGCACGGACAGGGGATATGGAAGCTTTGAACGTTTTGTTCGAATCCTGTCACAGAAAACTGTATTGCCACGCATTACGAATTCTCGCCAGACCGCAGGACGCGGAAGACGCCGTGCAGGAAGCGATGCTTGCTGCTTTCACGCACTTGCACCGGTTTCAGGGGCGCGGCGATTTCCTGACCTGGGCCACCCGGATCGTCATTAATGCCGCGCTGCAGCACATACGAGCGCTGCGGACGAAGCCGACGGTTCCTTGGGACCAGGTCGATATCGAATTCGAGGGGGCGTCATTCAGCGAGTGCTTAAGAGACCCACAGCCGACTCCGGAAGAACAGCTCCAAGGTCAGGAATTTCGGAAAATGCTGGGGGACGCGCTGTACAGACTGCCGGTCAAGATCCAGCGGGCGATCCATCTTTGTAAATTTGCGGATTATTCCGTGAAGGAAGCTGCTAGGGCGCTTGGACTGCCGGTGAGCACACTGAAATCACGCTTGCACCATGGGAACCTGGCACTCAGAGTTCGACTGAAAAGGAGAACGCAAGTTCGGCGAAGACCGGAAGCCGAGAAGCCCGACTTGCAGATCTGCCCGCTCACCGTGGAGGGCAACGCGCGGCGTGACTTGACCCTGAAAGAAGCATTTTTTTAGCGAATCCGGGAATTTCCTCTTGTCGCCACCTTCCCTGCAGCAATCCCGAGGGCGGCCTGAACCTAATCAAAGTCGGCAGAACCTCTACGCATCCCGGCCGTTGCTCTTCCTGGTGGCGGTTTTGCCCCCGCAAGTCTAAAGTAGTGGTGACCCTAGCTGAAAGTGGGAGCTATGCGCGGGCTCGCCGGCAAGTGTTCCCTTAGCCCTTTCTTCCCGCTGGCTTTGTGCCTGTTCCGGCCAACTTTGCATCGAAAGGCGGGGCATCGAATCCAATGTCTTGGGGATTGGGGCGTTCATGGAAAAACTCACGCCAAGTAGCGCAGAAGTCTTATCAGGGGTCGAACCAACGGGGAAGGAGACGGCCATGTTGTCGACCAAATCTGTTCTAGACCTCCAAAGGTTGGTTTTTGCGGGCTCTCCGCTGACGGAGGTGCTCGCAACGATTGCGCAGATGGTCGAGTCGCAAGTGGAGGGAATGTTCTGTACGATCTGGCTTCCGGATGAAGAAGCGAATTATCTCTATTGCGCCGCTGCGCCGAGTCTCCCTGGATTTTGCGATCAAGTGGGGCGCACGAAAATCTGTCCGAACGGTGCGTCCTGCGGCACCGCTATTTATCGCAAGGCACCAGTCTACGTGACGGACATCCTCACCGATCCCCTCTGGGACGACTATCGCGCCCCATTGTTGCCGTACGGAATTCGCTCCGTGTGGTCGCGCCCCCTATTCTCAAGTGAAGGCCAGATTCTCGGTACGTTCGCCGTTCTTTACCGTGAAGCGCGCAGCCCAGGCAGCAGCGACCTGCAAGTGATTGAGCACGCCAGCCACATTACCGGGATCGCTATCGAACGACACGTTAACGAAGAGGAGTTGCGGCGCGAGCGCGACCGGCTTCGATTGCTTCTCGAAATCACGAATAGCATGGCATCCAAGCTGGACCTTCGACGTTTGGTGGATGTGCTCTCTACGAATTTGCTCAGGGTAACGCGGTGCGATTTTTGCGGCTTGCTTCTACCAGATGCCGACAGTGGCGAATTGCGGCTGACGATCCTGTATAACCCGGAGTCGCGAGGGTCCATCTCCGACGGAGCGATCATACCGATCGGTGGCTCAGTCTGCGGCAAAGTCTTCCGGAGCGGCAAGAGTCAACACTTTGACCGCCTCGAAGAGCTGCGCGACGACCCCGAAAGTCTCGGCACTGAGGTTGGCCGAGTTTTCTATGAACGGATCCTAGCGGAGGGCTTGAAGTCGGGTTGTGACCTTCCGCTGATTGGCAGAGGCGGCGTAGTAGGCGTGTTAAGCGCGCTCAAACGGTCGGAAAGGGCATTCGGGAAGGACGACGTGGAATTCCTCGAACAAGTATCGCGTCAGGTAGCCATTGCGGTTGAAAATGCGTTGGACTATGAGAAGGCAATCGAGGACAGGGACAAAGAGACGAAACAAAGGCGCTATCTCGAAGAGGAAATTCGCGCTGAGTTTGGAGAGATCGTCGGAAAAAGCCCGGCCCTGAGGACCGCGTTGAGTCTTGTGTCTGTCGTGGCGCCTACGGATTCAAGCGTCCTGATTCAAGGAGAAACGGGGACAGGGAAGGAACTCGTCGCACGTGCAATCCATAAACTGAGCGATCGCAACCAAAAACCCTTCGTAAAACTGAATTGCGCAGCCATTCCTCTTGGGCTGCTGGAGAGCGAGCTGTTCGGCCACGAAAAGGGAGCGTTTACCGGCGCTATCGGCCAAAAAACAGGGCGGTTCGAGCTCGCCGACAAAGGCACGCTTTTTCTGGACGAGGTCGGGGACATCCCTTTGGAACTGCAGGCGAAGCTGCTGCGCGTTTTGCAAGAGCAGGAGTTCGAGAGGCTCGGTAGCAACCGTACGCATAAGGTAGATGTGCGGCTGATCGCGGCTACGCATCGGGATTTGCCGGCAATGGCAAAGCACGGCGCATTTCGCGAAGACCTTTACTACCGGCTAAAGGTTTTTCCGATTCAGGTCCCGGCCTTGCGGCAACGACGGGAGGACATTCCGGAACTCGTGTGGCATTTCACTGAGCTCTACGCGCGAAGAATGAACAAGAGAATCGAGCAAATCCCACCAGAGACGATGGATGCCTTGGTGCGATACCGCTGGCCTGGGAACGTTCGAGAGCTGCAGAACTTTATCGAACGCGCGATGATCCTTTCTCCACACTCGATCTTGCGTGCTCCAACTTCCGAGCTGCAGGCGTTCCAGGCACCCACAGGATCGAACGTTCCTTTTAACGGTCTCGCTGAGGTAGAGCGAGATCATATTCTTCGCGCGCTGGAAGCGAGCAACTGGGTAATCGGAGGACCGAGCGGCGCGGCCGCGCGCTTA
>Ga0335073_10010065_pt1 | contig 13271 bp, 10 predicted proteins | sample Lox_Sample_22_FD_207093 | JGI IMG/M metagenome (GOLD analysis project Ga0335073, IMG submission 207093) | Soil microbial communities from Loxahatchee National Wildlife Refuge, Florida, United States - Lox_Sample_2.2 | ecosystem: Environmental > Terrestrial > Soil > Wetlands | place: USA...
GTGCTGCGCAGTTGATGACTGCATCGACCGGACACTTGCTTTTCGGCTCACCGCCTCCCAAGTGGATCACGGGCTCGCCCTTCTCGCGAAGTCGAGCAGCCGTTTCGTTCAGCTTCAGAGTTGCCGACTCCTTAATGGACCGGGCCAGCTGACTGAGACTCATAGTGCACCTTCTCTTTTCGACAAATCAGCTTGGTTGGAGCGGTTATCTACCCGAGACTACATCCCTCCACTTCCCCGCCGTTTGCGATTGGTCCCGCAATTCTCTTATTCTTCGCGAAACGATGATGTGATCTGCATCACAATCCATTGGGCAGTGCTGTCCCAGCCCTGCAGATCGAGAATTGCTGTTCGCTTCCGGACATTCAAAGTTGCAGGCGGACACCTCCAACCACTTTCGTTTGAACGCTCGCGTTCTTTCACGCTTTGTCATCAGGGGGTTACGCTCTGCACTAGATTGGTTAAGGTTTTGCTACGGAGGGATTAATCTCACGGGGGACGCGATCGCTCGCCTTCGTATTCCCCTGCGCAAAGACGCTGTGTGATGCCAAGGGGGGAGGAGAAACCTGAGATGAATGGACTGGTCCAGGATCTTCGTTATGCGCTGCGGCAGTTGCGGAAGAGTCCCGGCTTTACGGCGGTTGCAGTGACTACACTCGCGCTCGGCATCGGCGCAAATACCGCAATGTTCAGCGTGATTGATACGGTCCTTCTGCGGCCGCTGGCTTTTCGTGATCCCAATCGCCTCGTAGCAGTAAAGACAACCGAGCCCAACCGACGCGACGATATCGGCGTCTCGTATCCGGCGTTTCTCGACTGGCGCTCGCAAGATCACTTGTTTGAAGGTCTATCGGCGTTTCGCGTGGACGATTTCACGCTCACGGGACGCCGTGAACCTGCCCACGTCACTGGTGCCGTCGTTTCCGCGAATTTATTCTCGTTGCTGGGTGTGACTCCCTCGTTCGGAAGAGCTTTCACGAATGAAGAGGACCATCCCGGAACCGGCTTGCCCGTCGTTTTGAGCCATGCTTTCTGGCTGCAACGCTTCGGCTCCGATCCCAATATTGTGGGCCAGAGTCTCACATTGAGTGGCCGATCGTTCACTGTGATCGGCGTGATGCCGGCTAGCTTTCAATTTCCCATTCAAGCCACGCCGGTTGACTTCTGGACCACCATCGCACTCGACTTGCAGTCCGACAACGGCAATCCGCCAATGGCATCCCAGCGAGGAGTTTCGTATCTCGATGTGATTGGTCGTCTGAACCCTCAGGTCACGCTCGTGCAGGCCACGACCGAGATGAGCAGGATTCAGGATGGTTTGAATAAGCACTATCCCGACAACCGTGCCAAGGGCATCGCCATCGTTCCGGAAATCAACGCCATCGTCGGCGACGCGCGTTCCGGGCTGGTTATTTTGTTCGCGGCTGTCGGTCTCGTTCTTCTCATTGCGTGCGCCAATCTATCGAACTTGCTGCTGGCGAGAGCCACCGCACGTTCCAGAGAGATCAGCGTCCGCTCTGCGCTGGGAGCTTCGCGATGGGGCATTGTGCGGCAGTTGTTGATCGAAAGCATTCTGCTGTCTTCGGCCGGTGCCGGAGCCGGGCTGGTTGTAGCCGTTTGGGTTATTCGTCTGCTCATCGTTCTCGCGCCAGAACAATTGCCGCGCGTTTCCCAGAGCGGTCTCAACCTGCAAGTGCTGATATTCACGGCAGCAACCGCGATCGTGACGACCCTGTTGTTCGGATTAGTTCCGGCCCTGCATGCCAGCCGCGTCAAACTCGCCGCTTCATTAAATGAAGCGGGCCGAAGCGGCACCGAAACTCGTGAGCGCAGAAGGCTGAAAGATTTATTTGTCGTCACCGAGACAGCGCTGGCCGTCGTTCTGCTCACTGGCGCAGGACTCTTAGCGCGAAGCCTGCAAAGTTTGGCAAGAGTCGATCCCGGATTCGCGAAGGAACACGTCATCACCTTTGGACTTGACCTGCCCGGCCGCTATAGCCACAGCGAGAGAGTGCAATTCTACGAGCGATTGCTGACCGGGATCCGTACTCTTCCCGGCGTGCGTTCGGCCAGTGCCGCATTTCCGCTTCCGCTCTCGGCTGCTGACGTCAAAACTAGCTTTGCCGCTGAAGGTCAGCAACTCAAGCCATCCGAGCTACCCGTGACAACTTTGCACATTGTGGATGACGACTACTTCCACACGCTCGGAATCCCGTTGCTCGCAGGCCGCGAATTCGATTCTCACGATGACGCTCCCAATGCTGTCCCAGTGGTCGTTATCAGCCAGCACCTCGCGGGACAGATTTTTCCTGGTCAAAACCCCGTCGGCAAATGGATTACGCCAAACATCTCTACCGGCCCCGAAGACGCCCCGCGGCGCGTGGTCATCGGAGTCGTCGGCGATGTAAAGGCCGAAGGTCTGAGCGCTCCAGTCATCGCCGAGTCTTACGTGCCGTACGCGCAGCTGCCTTTCGCTCCCATGTCGGTTATCATCCGCAGCCAAGAAGATCCGCAGCCGCTCGTGCCGGCGCTCACAAAGGAAGTTCAATCTGTCGACAAAGATCTTCCTCTTCTACACATAAAGATGCTCGACGAATACGTGGGAGACTCGATCGCCGATACTCGCTTCCAAACAATTCTTCTCGGCAACTTCGGACTGCTGGCGTTTCTTCTGACGGCGGTTGGTCTCTATGGCGTGATCTCTTATGCAGTTGCGCAGCGAACGCGGGAAATGGGCGTGCGGCTCGCGCTCGGAGCAGATCGCGATTCGATCCTCGCCATGATTATCAAAAGTGGAGTGGTGCTGGCCGGTTCGGGGATCGCCTTCGGGCTTGTGGCCGCTCTTCTGCTGACGCGGTCGATCGCCAGCTTGCTTTACGGAGTGAGTCCTTCCGATCCATTGACCTTCATTGGCGTTCCCATCGCGCTGATCACGATGGCAATGATAGCCAGTTATGTGCCGGCGCGGCGCGCGGCCAAGGTCGATCCTATGGCCGCATTGCGCTACGAATGAGGAGGCGCGCTTCGGCGCTTGTTCTCCGTTCAGCCTCGCTCGAGTTCCGGCGCAGGCTGTGTTTCGATCGGCGCACCAAAGTACAACCGCTGAAGGAAGAACGCGACGTTTACAAGCCCGATCATCACCGGAACCTCAACCAAGGGGCCAATTACCGCTGCAAAGGCGGCTCCGGAGTTGATTCCGAAGACCGACACTGCCACAGCGATCGCCAATTCAAAATTGTTCGAGGCTGCCGTGAAGGATAGCGTTGCGGTCTTCGAGTAATCGGCTCCGAGCCTCTTACCCATATAGAAAGAGATAAGGAACATCGCAACGAAGTAGATCAAAAGCGGCACGGCAATACGCAGAACATCGAGAGGCAGGCGGACGATGTAGTCGCCTTTCAACGAGAACATAACCACGATCGTGAACAAAAGAGCGATGAGCGTAAGCGGGCTTATCCGCGGAACAAACTCACGTTCATACCAATCGCGCCCTTTGACGCGAGTCAAAAGCACCCGTGTTAAAAAACCAGCCAGACATGGAATTCCCAGGTAAATGAAAACGCTCTGCGCGATCTGCCTGACAGACACGTCAACCACAGAGCCCTGAAGTCCTAACTTCGGAGGCAAAACCGTAATGAAGATCCATGCGTAGATAGAGTAAAAGAAGACCTGGAACAACGAATTGAATGCGACTAAGCCCGCGGCGTATTCCGTGTCACCTTTGGCCAGTTCATTCCAGACAATCACCATGGCGATGCATCGCGCGAGGCCAATCATAATCAGCCCAGCCATATATTCCGGGTAACTTCGCAAGAAGATGACCGCCAGTCCAAACATGAGAATGGGGCCGACGATCCAATTCTGGATCAGCGACAGGCCAAGAACTCTCTTGTTGCGGAAAACTTCTGGCAGCTCCTCATATCGGACCTTTGTGAACGGCGGGTACATCATCAGGATCAATCCAACGGCAATCGGGATCGAAGTGGTGCCCACGCTAAAGCGATTCAGAAAGGCCACGGCTCCAGGAATCAGCCAGCCGAGAGCGACGCCGGCGGCCATCGCGGAGAAAATCCAGGCGGTAAGGTATCGATCGAGAAACTTTAGACGGTTACCTATCTTCATGCGACCATCCTCGAACTTATTTCTCTGGAGCGACTGCGGAGGTAGAGTGCGCGATGTTGTCGAGTTCTCGCTTGACCGCCAGGTTGTCGAGAGCCTTGAATGGAAGACTCATAAATAATCGGATTCTGCGATCGAGCAGGAAGAAAGCATCGCGAAATGCGCGTTCGATCTCCGATTCACTCCCATGAACCGCCGCCGGATCGGGCACGCCCCAGTGAGCGGTTAACGGCTGGCCCGGCCAAACCGGACAGACCTCGTTTGCTGCGTTGTCACAGACCGTGAATACAAAGTCGAGCTTCGGAGCTTCTGGCTTTGAGAATTCATCCCAACTCTTGCTCCGAAGCCCCGCTACTGGAATATGCGCCTCTCCGAGTTGCCGCAAGGCTTCGGGCCGAACGGTCCCTGTCGGATGGCTGCCTGCACTGTAGGCCGTGAAAGTCGGCGTTCCTTTGAAGTTCAAAATAGCTTCCGCCATGATGGAACGCGCGGAGTTACCAGTACACAGGAATAATACGTTGTAGTGTCCTGTCATTTGATCCCTGCTAGTTACAGCACGTCGGCGCACAGCACGATTTCGTATTGGTCTCGTTCGGCTTTGTGGCGCGAATAAAGGCGCTCATGAACTTGCCATCCACCTGCGAAATGGCTCGAACGTCCAGCCCAGCGCCTCCGAGAAGATCTTTCGCGTCCTCCTGGCGATAGACGCGGGTGGGCTCGATTTCAATCTGCGCGAAACCCGCGCGCGCCAACTTTGCGCGATACTCGTTTTCCTCCAAAGCGCCCGCCACACATCCGGCCCACAACAGCATGCTCTTGCGGATTTCGGCATCGATTTCGCCGCGCGTCACGATATCGGAGACTGCGAACCTGCCTCCCGGCTTCAACACGCGAGAAGCTTCTCGCAGCACACGGTCCTTGTCCGCCGACAAGTTGATAACGCAATTCGAGATGATCACGTCAACCGAGTTGTCAGGCAGAGGAATGTGCTCAATTTCGCCCTTCAGAAATTCCACGTTTTCCACGCCAGATTTCCGCTTGTTCTCGTTGGCGAGGCTCAACATTTCATCGGTCATGTCTAACCCGTACGCCTTGCCGGTTGGTCCGACTCGCTTGGCGGAAAGGAACACGTCAATGCCGCCGCCGGAACCCAGATCGAGCACAGTTTCCCCGCGCCGCAATTGAGCCAACGCAGTCGGATTTCCGCAACCCAGCGAAGCCAATACCGCTTCTTCGGGGAGGTCCCCCGTTTGCGAGATGTCGTAAAGATTGGAAGTGATGGGATCGCATTGCCCAATGCCGCTCGGCGATGCGCCGCAACAACTGCTTCCCCCGGTTTTCACGCGGCGCGCGGCCTGGCCGTACTTTTCTTTCACCACTTCCTTGATGTCAATGTCACTGGAACTCATCGCTATCTCCTATTTGCAGATCTGAATGACGTCTCTTGGTTTCAGCGCTTTGTTGCGCGTACAGCACTCGGCATAGAGGAATTGCAGAAGTTCCTGAAGGGTCTCGGTGTTAGCCGTGTAACGCAGGAACGTGCTCTCCCGCTGAACTTGAACCAGGCCCTCGTTGCGAAGTTTGTCGAGATGATGGGAGAGCGTGGAGTTTGGGATGTCGAGTTCTTCCTGAATCTCGCCCACTACCAAGCCCTCGGGATGAGCCGACAGCAGTAACTGCATAATTCGCAAGCGGGCTTCTGTGCCCATTGCAGAAAACATGTCGGCGTATCTGGCTACCTTCTCGGATGATTTCGTCGCAGACATTATCGTCATCTTTCGATCTTTGCAGAAAGATCGAATACAGTCAAGTCGTCGCCAGGAGAATCTGAAGGTCTATCGCTGCGAGGAGGAGTCAGGCTTGACTATGCAATCCGGAGCCGACGACAGGCCATACCGTATTCTGAACTCTGCCGTGACAAGCACATTTTCTAGTCAGCGCCGATCCAGCAGACGCCCTTGAGAATCGAAGAGTTCGACAGTCAGAGCCGGGGCGCCGTAGGCGTGCGTGGAGCAGCTCAAGCATGGATCATAGGCGCGCACGACGGTTGAGATACGGTTCAGCATGCCTTCGGTGAGCTTTGTGCCGTCAACATAATGTTCAGCGACCTGTTGCACGCTGCGTCCCATCGACAGATTATTATGACCGGTCGCCACGATCAGATTCGCCCACACCATCGCGCCTTCGTCATTCACTTTGTAATGATGGATCAACGTACCGCGAGGCGCCTCAATCATTCCGATCCCTTCGAGCGAGTTCACTGCGGCCGTGGCGCGCACGTGATCGTCGAGGATTTGCGGGTCGTTCAGCAGCGCTTCGATTCTTTCCAGCGCGTAGATGATCTCAATCAGCCGGGCATAGTGATACAGAAATGCACTGTGAGCGACCGCGCCGAATCGCTGACGGAGTTCCCGCAGCTCAGCATCAGCCGCAGGCGTTCCGAGCTGATCGGCGGCGTTGAGACGAGCCAGTGGACCGACGCGATAAACGCCGGCAGGGTATCCCTGGGGCTTGAAATACGGAGCCTTCAGATAAGAATTGCGTAGCGAGGCTTCCCCAATCCATTGTTGATATTCTTCCGGTGCGATCTGGTCTTCCGTGATCTCGCCCGAAGCGCCGCGGAAGCGCCAGTTTCCATCGTAGAGTTGCAGGTTCCCCTTACGATCGACCATTCCCGCATACATGCTGGGAAATGAACCAAAGCAGGCAATCTCTTCCTGATACTTGTCGATGACGCCCTGGAAGAATTTCAATGTGCGTTGCGCGATCGTCTTGGCCGAGGGCAAGTCAAAGAGAATGCGGTCGCGAAGCTCTGACGTGATTGGGGAGGCAACGCCTCCGGGAACAATCCATGCCGGGTGCACGCGTTCGTGCGCCAGACCTTCGATGATCTGCAATCCAAACTTGCGTAGCTCGATGCCGTCGCGGGCCAATTCGGGATGCTGCGCGATCACACCAGCGACATTGCGCGTCGCCGGATCGGATTCCATCCCCAACAGCAGATCAGGCGCCGAAAGATAAAAGAAACTGAGCGCATGCGACTGCACGAATTGTGCACAGTGCGCCAGTTCCCGGAGCTTCCGCGCCGCGGGGGGAATCCTGACCGCCATGATCGCATCGCAGGCTTTTGAAGATGCTAAGAGATGGCTGATGGGGCAGATGCCGCAGATGCGCGCGGTGATTCCCGGCATTTCATAGAAGGGTCGGCCTTCGGTGAATTTTTCGAAGCCGCGAACCTGGGTGACATGCAATTCGGTTTCTGCGACATGCCCCTGATCGTCCAGATGAATCATGATCCGGGCGTGCCCTTCAATGCGGCTTACGGGATCGATTGTGATGCGCTTCATCCCGAACTCCTTATCCAAACTTCACCGCCTGATTCGAATCGGGACGCCGGCCTTCCAGCAGATCGGTGATCAGCCCCACGATGGCTTTGCTGGGCGGAGGGCATCCCGGCAGGCAGAAGTCGACCTTCACGATTTCGCGCAGAGGACGCGCGCGCCGCAGCAATGACGGAACACCAATGTTAGGAACGACCTTACTTTCGTCGGCTCCATCCACATAGACACGCTGCAACAGCTTGTTCACGGAAACATGGTTGCGCATGGCCGGGACATTCCCAGTGACGGCGCAATCTCCGAGCGAAACCAGAAGGTGTGTGCGCTGGCGGACGATATGGATCTTTTCCAGGTCATCCTCGGAACTAACCGCGCCCTCGACCAGAGCGATATCCACATCCTCGGGAAATTCCTGAGCGTCAACCAGAGGTCCGTAAACGATTTCGATCCGGCGGCTAAGCGCAACAATTGCGGCATCCATATCGAGCAGCGACATGTGGCAGCCGGAGCAGCCGTCGAGCCAGAGCGTGGCCAGCTTCACCTTCTTCATACCTGCACTCCTCGGCGGTGCACCAGCGAGGTCACGGCGTCAGTCTTCTTGACCATTTCTTCGACAGCCCATCCCTTTTCGGCCAACGCTCCGGTCGGACAGGCCTGTACGCATTTTCCGCAACTGGTGCAGCTGGTGGCCTGGCCCCATTTCTGATTCAGTTCGCTGACGATGCGGGCGTGGATACCGCGCGCGGTCATCTCCCAGACGTGCGCTCCCTCCAATTCGGCGCAGACCCGCACGCAACGGGTGCAGAGAATGCAGCGGTTATGATCGAGCACGAACCGCGGATGCGACATATCTACGCTGAACTTGGGATAGTTATAGGCAAACCCCACGGTGCTGATGCCGAGCGCCGTGGCCATGCTCTGCAGTTCGCAATGCCCGTTCGACACGCAGACCGCGCAGGTGTGATTGCGTTCGATGAGCAGCAGTTCCACCGAGATCCGGCGATAGTGGGTCAGCTTCGAAGAGTTGGTGATCACCGACATGCCGTCCTGAATGGGTGTGGTGCAGGCCGGAAACAAACGGTCGACTCCCGACACTTCCACCAGGCACACACGGCATGCTCCGACTGGCGTGAGGCCCTTGAAAGCACACAGCGTAGGAATGTGTTTCCCGTTGGCTTCGGCCGCCTGCAGAATGGTCTGGCCTTCATCGGCGCTGATCAATTGCCCATCGATTCGAATTGATAGTTTTTTTTGCGCCAAAAAGCTGCTCCTTCCTAGCCCACGCTGGCCGTCTTGATATCGCAGCGCAGGCAGCGGCACGCTTCATCCAGGGCTTCTTGCTCCGTGAGTCCGGCGACGACCTCGTGCATTGAGCGCACGCGGAGCGGCGCGGCCAGCGGATGCCCGCCATGCCGCGCACTGGCGCTGGGTTCTTCCGGAGGCTTTTGCCCGTACGTAAATTGGGGGAACAGGTCGTCCCAGCGCTCCCCTTCCATCATTTGCCGGTCCATATTGCGCGCGGCTTGCTTGCCGAACGCCATGGCGTTCGAAACATTCGAGGCGCCGGTCACCAAATCTCCGCCGGCATAGAATCGTTGCCGGCTGGTTTCGAGCGTGAAGCGGTTCACGTCAATCGTCCCGCTCTCTTTCAAAATCAGGCCTGACGCTTTGACGAAGTCGAGATCGACCGTTTCGCCCACCGCGAAGATGACGGAGTCGCAGTCGAAGCGCTTGATCTCATCGGTGTTGACGGGCTTCCGGCGTCCGGAGGTGTCGTACTCGCCGAGACGTGTCTTCACAATCTCGAGCGCCTTCACGTTCCCTTTGCCGTCACCAAGGATGCGATGCGGGGCCGCGCGGAAGACGAACTTGGCGCCTTCTTCCTTCGCCGCCTGGGTTTCTTCTTCGATCGCCGGCATGTCTTTGTGATCGCGACGATAAAACACGGTGACATCTGCGCCTTTCCGTAAGGCCGTGCGTGCCGAGTCGATGGCAGCATTGCCGCCACCGATGATCGCGACCTTGCGTCCGAGAGTGATCTCCTGACCCGCCGCTACCGCGGCCAGGAAGTTCAGCGCCGTATGCACGCCCGCCAGTTCGGTGCCTGACTGATAAACCCACGATTCCTTCCAGGTTCCGATGGACAGGAAAATCATGTCGTAGTGATCGTCGAGTTCGTTCAGCGAAATGTCCGCGCCGACTCGGGTGTTGAAGATGAACTTCACCCCCAGGCGCTCGATCAGGCCGATCTCGCAACCCAGAATCGATTTCGGCAAACGGTACTCTGGCAGCGCAAAGCGCAACATGCCTCCAGCTTCCGATTTGCTGTCGTAGACGGTAACGTCGTGCCCGAGCAGAGCTAAGTAAAATGCGGCTGTCAGCCCCGCCGGACCGGCGCCGACAACGGCGATTTTGCGGCCCGTCGACTCCAACTTGCGACCGAGGACTTTCTGCACGAATGGCTCGTATTTGTCCGATTCGAAAACGAAATCCGCCAGAAAACGGTGAATCTCGCGCATATTCACCGCCTGATCCAGACTGACCCGGCGGCAGCGGCTGTCGCACGGATGCTGGCAGACGCGTCCGGTCGAAGCCGGCAAGGGATTGTCGAAGATCACCGAGAGCATCGCCTCTTCGATCCGCCCTTCTTTGTAGAGCTGCAGGAAGCGCGGAATATTCATGTGCAGCGGGCAACTGTTCTCGCAGGGTGAAAGCGCGAGTTCCTCGCAGACTCCGGCCGAGCAGCGCCGCGAAACGATGTGGTCTTCAAACTCGTTGCGGAAATGACGCAACGTCGTGAGCACGGGGTTCGGCGCGGTTTGTCCCAGGCCACAAAGCGAGCAGTCGCGGATATAGCAGCTCAAATCGTCAAGCAACTCCAGATGATGCTGCGTGCCCGCTCCGGTCGTAATGTGATTCAGAATGCGCAGGCACTTGTTGAGCCCGACTCGGCAGGGGATGCATTTGCCGCACGACTCCGACTGCGTGAAGTCAATGAAGTAACGCGCCACATCGACCATGCAGTTGTCTTCATCCATCACCACCATGCCCCCCGAGCCCATGATGGAGCCGAGTTGCGCCAGATTCTCGTAATCGACCGGTGTGTCAAACATATCGACCGGAACACAGCCGCCGGAGGGCCCGCCAGTCTGCACCGCCTTGACCTGCCGTCCGCTGGTCGCGCCCTCGCCAATGTCGTAGACGAAGGTTTTCAGCGGCGTTCCCAGCGGCATTTCCACCAGGCCTGTGTTTTTCACTTTGCCGACAAGAGAAAAAACTTTTGTCCCTGCGCTCTTGGTGCTGCCCGTTTCGGTGAACCACGCCGGGCCCCGCATCACGATAGGAACGATGTTGTACCAGGTCTCGACGTTATTGATGTTCGTGGGCTTGCCCCATAATCCTTTTTGTGCTGGAAACGGCGGTCGCGGTCGCGGACGTCCTGCCTCGTTTTCGAGCGAAGCGATCAATGCCGTTTCTTCGCCGCACACGAAGGCCCCGGCGCCCTCCACCACTTCAATGTCAAACTTGAATCCACGCCCCAGGATGTTCTCGCCCAGCATTCCGTACTCGCGTGCCTGTTCGACGGCGCGGTTCAGTCGGTGAACCGCTAGGGGATACTCGGCGCGCACATAGATGATTCCTTCGCTCGCGCCCATGACATAGCCGCCGATGATCATGCCCTCCAGCAGCGCGTGCGGATCGCTCTCGATCTCGTTGCGATTCATATACGCGCCGGGATCGCCTTCATCAGCGTTGCAGATGATGTATTTTGTGTCGGACTTCGCCTTGGCCAGGAACTCCCATTTATTTCCGGTCAGAAAACCGGCGCCGCCGCGGCCGCGCAGTTTCGCGGCCTTGATCTGCTCGATGACCCCCTCGGGACGGCCATCAATCAGCACTTTGTACAGACCCTGATAACCCCCGACGGCGATGTATTCCTCAATGTCATCGGGATTGATGAGCCCGCAATTGCGTAGAACAATCTTTTTCTGGTTCTTGAAAAATGAAACGTCGTTCCAGGACGGAATCTCGGGATATCCCGCGCCATAACGGACGCGGCCGGTAATGTGATCCCATTCTTCGATCTTGCAGTAGATGAGATCCGGGCTGATATCTCCCTGCTCCACATCTTCGAGAATGGTTCCCGCATCGTTGGCCTGCACGCGCCGCAGGATCACCAGTGGTTTCCCGGGCAAACGCACGCTGACCAGCGGCTCCTGCGAGCAGGCGCCGAAACAGCCGACAGGCGCCAAGTAGACGTTCGCGCCAGTTCGTTCGATGGCCTGTACAAAGGCGTGGTAGAGCCCTTCCGCGCCATTGCCCTGACCGCATGTTCCCATTCCCACCGTGAGCCGGGCAGTCGCGGGCAGCAACTTGGTCATGCCCGCTTCGCGAAAGGCATTAAACGCTCCAATGTCCTGAATGCGAGGCATTCGTCAATCTCCCGCTCGAATGGTGTCAATCTCGCGGCGAAGCGTGCGCTCGGTCGCATGACCGCAGATGCGGTGATTCACTTCGACCACGGGAGCCATGGCGCACTGTCCGAAGCACGCCACCGTGCGCAACGTGAACTGCTGATTTTGAGTGGTGAGCTGAAGTTTTTCATTGTCTTTGTCGTTCTCACCGTCGAGTCCCAGATCGAGACGCACGCTTTCGAGCAGATTGCGCGATCCGCGTGTGTGGCAAGCCGTCCCTCGGCAGATGCAGATGGTGTTCTCACCTTGTGGCTGCAGATTGAAGAGCGCGTAAAACGTAGCCACGCTGTAAATGCGGGAGAGCGGGATTTCGGTTTTCGCGGCAATGTAGCGCAGGGTCTCCGGCGAAAGGTAGTTGTGCGGGTTTTGCTCCTGGATTTTTCCCAGGATTCCGAGCAGCGCTCCCGGTCGTTCCGTGCGCGCGCGAATGACCTTGTCAATAAACGTCTGTTCCTCGGCCGAGATGGCGAGTTGCAACGGGGAAGACATGGATTGCCTCGCTCCCAGACTTATCCATCGTCGAATGTACGGGCGGGCATCAGAAGTAAATAGGACTCCAGACACGCGAGGGAGTGACATCAGTCACATGGAGTGGCTAAGCGGGCTCATGCAAGAGAACACCGCGGCGTGTCATCGGCCAGCCGTGGCCGCCTTTATATTTGAACGCTCTTAATTCCCCGTTCCAATCTGCTGACCACGCTTCAGAGTTCGATCAAAAAAATCGGCCGTGGCGGCGTAAGTACGCACCCAGTCCTGCCATCTCAAGAACCCGTGGATCTCATCTGGCAAGACCATTTGTTCGAATGGGACATGCTGCGCTCGCAACCGCTGCACCAGGTCCACGGTTTGGGTGAACGGTACGTTGCGGTCATCATCTCCTTGAATGAGCAACACTGGTGATCTCCAAGTGTTCACGTACGCGTCGGGCGAGGATTCCCAGGCCAACTTTACGGCGGCGTCGGCATCCGGCGGCCGCAGGGCCAGATTGCCGAAATAAGGCCGCTCGGTGAGAAAAACACTCCAGTCGTGCACACCGTGAAAATCGACTCCCGCCTTGAACAGGTCCGAATTGCGAGCCAAGCCCATGGCAGTCAGAAAGCCGCCGTAAGAACCGCCCCACAATCCAATTTTTTCGGCGTCAACTTCGGGAAGCGATTGTAAGTAACGGCAGGCGGCTACAACGTCGTCGTATTCGGCCGCTCCGCGCCATATGGTGTTCGGAGCTTCGCGAAATGCGCGGCCATACATAATTCCGAGACGGTAATTCACGGAGAGGATGACGTATCCGCGACTCGCCAGGTATTGATTCTCGGCGTAGGCGTTGTGGTAGTAATCCATG
>Ga0335073_10010066_pt1 | contig 13271 bp, 17 predicted proteins | sample Lox_Sample_22_FD_207093 | JGI IMG/M metagenome (GOLD analysis project Ga0335073, IMG submission 207093) | Soil microbial communities from Loxahatchee National Wildlife Refuge, Florida, United States - Lox_Sample_2.2 | ecosystem: Environmental > Terrestrial > Soil > Wetlands | place: USA...
GAGTTGTTGCAATTGCACGCACGTCAAGTATCGGAAAGCGTCTGTCTCCACAGCTACGAGCATGTTGTTCAAGAAGCCAAGATTGAAATTCACAGACTTCAGAACATTGCCGAAGCTGGCAGCTTGGAGTACAACCTTGACCGCGCTGCGGAGCGCCTCGTCGCCATCACAACCATCCTGCGCAACTTCTCTTTCATGGATAAGAACCAAGCCGTGCTTGCTGGTACTCCCGTCGTCAAGCTCATCTCGAACACGTTACGTTTGCTGGGCACCCGCTCCATGTTCCTGCGCACGCATAACAACACCCAAGATTTCATGAAAGACCTCGTCACCTTCCTTTCGAATGTTTCCGACAAAATCTCACTCCCGTCACGTGACGACGCGCTCAACATCCTCCACTTCCTGCTGACATTCGCGCCATCACCGCCGCCGACATCATCCAAAATCGTGCGCTTCACCTTCTACGACCCGCGCGTGCACCGCTACTACCCGCCGGCGATCGACAGCCTGGCGAAGCTGCTGGCGCGCGACGACCCGAACAAGACGCACTACAAGCACCTGTTCACGGACAACCTGCCATCGCCGGCAGCCGCGCGCCAGCCGCCGCACATGCAGTACGCGCTGCTCACACGGACATTCGCGCTGGCGGTGGCCATCATCCCAGACCGGACTGCAGCAGCGTATAAGCCCGGAGCGCGCGAGCTGCGCGTGGCGGAGGCGCGCAAGGCGCCGCTGACGCAGGGCATGCTGGCAGCGGACATATTGCTGTCGCTGGGGCCGGCGGCGGAGGCGGGGCTGGCTCAGGCGTGGGTGACGGCGGCGGACGGCTGGGCGCCGTCGCTGCTGCGGCTGCTCAGCGTGCTGAGCATGGCGAACAAGAGCGGGGGGGGCGCGGCCGCCGCGCCCAACGGCGTGCGCGCGCCGCCGCCGCTGCCGCCCGCTCGCCCGCCCTTCGCCGGCCCCGCCCAGCCGCCGCCTGGCCCCCCCCGCGACGACCTCGCCTTCGAGATGGTCGTGCGCCGCGGCTTCGACGTCCTCCGCCGGCTGTGTCGCGCCGCGCGCGACGGTGCCGCCGACCCCAAGGACGCGGCGCGCGCGTTGGCCAACGGCGAGGACGACGGCGGCGCCGCGCCGCCCGTGCGCCCTGCTGCGCCGGAGGCCTTCGGCGGCGAGGACGATAGCGATAAGGCGGAGGCGGAGGATGATGAGGATTGGCGGCGCGCCCGCGCCTGGATGGGCGCGCTAGGCGAGGCCCTCCCCCAGGAGCACGCTATTATCGGCGCGCTGCTCACAGATGATGCGGATGGGAATGTCGTCCGCGAGATGCTGGCGCTGGCGAGGCTCGGTGAGTGAGGCGCGAGAGATGCGGCCGTGCATGGCATAGTGTGCGGGAGGGTGGCTGCGTGTGGAAGGGCCGCTCTGCTCTTCTTTTTGCTTTTCTTTTTTTCGGATTGGGCCGCGGGATTGCTTTGGCTTTTGCTTTGGGATGATCGGTCGTTTTTGGGGCATGCGTGTGTGTCGGAGCTGTACAGAACCTATCTATATATTTGGCTTTCTGCGCGTGGTGCGGTAAAAAAAAAAGGGAACTTGAACTTGACTTGCATATGGCTTTGATGGGATGGGAAGGAGTGGAAGATCCCGCACTGGAGTTTGCGGTGTGAATATCCGGAATCCTTTGTTATTACTCTTTCTCACGATATGACAGGTAGAAAGCGAATGAAGATGATTCCGCTTCATACATATTTCGTCGTGAGTGCTTGAAGCAGTGACTTACAGTTGCAGAATAGCAAAATCGTGAGTAGTATCTCTTGATTATCGACAACGCTCGCCGGCAGACGTTTGTGGTGACTACTTCCTACATATGATGATACAATCGGTCTTACCAGTCCACCGCTAGGAGAGCATTCATGCGCCTAAATATCCAAGTCTATGTACAAACCCGTCAAAATCCCTTGGCAGCCAGGAACCGATCGACTTCGCTCCTCCAATGACCCTTGAGCACAATATGGCCCGTCACGGAGTTCACAGCGCAATCCTTATCCTTCTCGATGCCCAAAAACTCCTTCAGCTCGTTTCTCAGCGCACGCGCATCGCCGAAGATCTTCCGAATCCGCGTCTGCCTCAACGTCTTGCCGGCCTTGAGGTCGTGGTAGATGGGCAGCTGGCCGGATGGGCGGACGCGTTGGATGTAGTATGGCAGGTTCGCAATATCCGAAGCGGTTTCCGTCAGCTCGGATGCTGCAGTAGGTGGAAGCTTAATGGGTGGAGGTGTCGCTGTGCGGTTCTTCTTGGTAAGCTGCGGCTTCGCGGAGGGAGGAGTGTGGTTGGGCTTGCGCAGAAGTTTCGCCTTTGTTTCGCGAGCATATCCGGCTTGGATTCTTTTCGGTGGAGGTGCAGGAGGTACTGTGAGAGTTGGAATTGCAGGTCTCTGTCGTTTTGGTCGATCGGTAGATCGATTGGCATTGTCGTCTGTTGAGCTTGAAGGAGAGCTTTGAGTTGACGAAGGCGACGTAACAGATGTTACGCCGGACAGTGTGTCATCTTGAAGATTCGTTAGTTCGCCAGTTCGTCACTGTCAACTCCGGAGAATGGAATTCGTGCTTTTCATACTCTTTGATTGGAGATGCGCAGATGTCAAGTAGCGCAAGAATTGTCGAACTGTGCTTGGTCGCGGCGGACCCAACGGTCGCAGAAACAATAGAATCGGAGCTCGTGATCCCATTGTAGAAACAGCGGACAGCCGCTTGCGATTGAGATTGTACGAAAGGCGCTTCTGTCGCGTCGAAAGAGTATCAGCGGGATTTAAGCAGAAGCTTCCATGTTCCAATACGTCGCGACCTGAAGTCCAAAAATTTTAAGCGAAGTTTTTCCGCACAACCCACCGCACTTCCACTTCAATCAGCCAAACGCTTCGGCTTCGGAAAGCCGTAGAAATCAGCAGTCTTGGACTTTGCCATACTTTTATTCTGCTAATACACAGAACCGCTACTTAGCACTCTTCAACAATCATGGCGGACGGTGTTAACGGTACCCCAGACGCTGAACAATATGACTATCTCCCGAAGATGCTCCCATACCTCGATCGCCACCTCATCTTCCCTCTACTAAACGATATGGACGAGTCCCTTGAAGTTGCAAAGATGAAATTTGAGCTTCTCAAGGAGACAAACATGACAGACTATGTTGCAGATCTCGACACTCAACTCCGTGGCCTCTCAGAGCGACCCAAAGATTATGAAGAGAAGCGAGAGAAAGTCCTTGAGAAACGGGAGAGACTCGAAGATGAGACAGAAAAACTTCGCAGCCTCCTCGGAGATCAGGACGTTATCAACAATCTGCGCAACGATAAGATCGCCAACTTGAACTACCTGAAGGAAAGCCATGGTGTCACACTAGACATGGTCAACGCTCTCTACGACTACGGCCAATTCCAATACAGTTGCGGTGCATATCAAGATGCCGCAGTACTACTATACCAGTTCCGCGTCCTCAGCACCGACAACGACAAATTAGCATCGGCAACCTGGGGCAAATTGGCCTCCGAAATTCTGAGTACGGAATGGGATTCAGCAATGGAAGAAATCCAGAAAGTCAAAGAGAACATCGACACTCGGTTATTCAACAATGCCCTCGCACAACTCCAGCATCGCACATGGTTAATCCACTGGTCTCTTTTCCCTTTCTTCAACTACGACTCCGCTCGCGATACCATTACCGAGCTGTTCTTCTCACCAACCTACATCAATACCATCCAGACACTCTGCCCTTGGATCCTACGCTATCTTACTGCCGCCGTCATCACGAACCGTCAACGAAGTAGAAATAGCAATGCCTATCAAAAGCAGCTAAAAGACCTCATCCGTATCGTCAAGCAAGAAGGCTATGAGTATTCAGATCCACTAACCGACTTCGTCCGCGCTCTGTACGTGGACTTTGACTTTGAAGAGTCACGGAAGAAGCTTGAACTGGCCGAGGAAATCCTGAAACGTGATTTCTTCCTCGGCTCATTGAGCGAGACATTCCTTTCATCTGCACGTTTGCTGATTAGTGAGACTTACTGCAAAATTCACGCGCGGATAGACATCGAGTATGCTGTTTCTCGCCTTTCCCAACCGTCATTCGATGAGTCTGCTGCAAAGCAACTCTCATGGAACACTAATCAAGATACAACAGTCAATAGTCTACCGACTCACAATTGCTATAGAGATCTTTCATCACGTCTCGGGCTAAACAAAGATGAGGGCGAGAAATGGATCGTCAATTTGATCAGAGACACAAGAGTGGACGCCAAGATCGACTACAAGGAGGGCACCGTCATCATGAACCACCCGCCAGTCAGCGTTTACCAGCAAGTCATCGAACGTACGAAGGGGGGTTTCTTCCGGACACAAGTGCTCAACGCCGCTGTTGCTAAGTGAAGCGAGAAGGTCAGTGTATTCTAATGGATAGACATGTTACTGTTCACGGATATGAGGGACTTTTTCCACCGCAACAAGCGCGACGGTCATTGCGGGTGGGTTGGCATTGGGAGGCGTTGCGTTCTACTTCAACAAATGATACTGCTGGAGGGATGAGCGGCCCGATAAAGACTTTTGGTCATTGCAATGATATGGTGCGTTAAAGGATTGCTGGCTCAAGGTGATGTTGCTAAACCGAGAAGGCAACCCTCGGGTTACGAGGTATACACTCTTGACCAGCGCGTTTGGGCCAAACCTATATTCCGATCAAACAGAAGTAACCCACCATGATGAACCTTTTTTTCAGAAACTTGCTAATGCGCTGTGGAGGGAAGAGGGTGTTTTGCCCCCCGTCACCATGCTTGTGAGATGTCCGCGCGGAAACACCGCATCTCAATGCCAACTGCAATCGTCCGTCCTTCTCGTAGTACAGAACTAGAGTTTGTGGCGGACATTGGCAGATTTGTTGTTGTAACAGGTTCGTTTGACATTGTGACGGCTGCTGTGCATCAGTACTTGTCTTGTTAAACGTCACGAGGAGGTGTAGCGCAAAGCTTCGTGAGAGAGTGCCGTCCCGACTAGAGTTTGGAGTACAGTTCAATTGCTTGTCGTACTATATGCTCGTTGAGAAGAGTAGCCAGTAGCCATTGACAACACCCTGCCCGTTGTGCATGCATTTCCTGTCTCCAACTGGACCGAGGCCTAGTGACAACCACGGCTCCGCTTGCCATGGAAGCCAGCAAACGGCTTCTGCCTTGCGCCCACATGGTATGCCGCCCACGGTTCGAGAGAATTTTCTCCCACACTCGACATTTTCATATCCGTGGGTGGGGGCTTGGCTGCATGTTGGCCAACTGTAAGCTGGATAGATACTTCCTGGTCGAATGGTTGAGCCAAACGACGAAATGGATCTGACTTGCGCGTCATCCAAAGTTGTAAATCAAACGCTCCACTATTCTTCTATGGTAAATTCCGGTGATTCCATGTGGGCGAAACCGAAGCAGTTGATTGAGATGCCCAATATCATGCACCTAGCTCTTGACAGCTGCGGTTGAGAGTCGAAAATGCGTCGCTCTGTTTACAACCAAAGCATATCATGGCTGGGTATGTGAGGTTAGACTACGAGCCAACGTATGCAATGAATGCTGAAACTTAGCAAATTAGACGATTATGGCGTCGAACTCGTATTTCAAAAGAAAAGACTGCCGCGCAGGTCTTCAGGAGAGTTACGACTTCTCCACGAGAGGTGGCCGCATCACGAGTTGCTCCATAGCCCCATCTGCAGCATCTTAGGGCCTAAGAGGTTGCTCGAAGAAGTTGAAATTGAGTGACGAGCAAAAGAAATGTCGCAGCATTGGCGTACCACAGGGAGGTAGGTGTTGGGTCATTTGACGCAGTGCAGGCCAGATGCAGACGGATCTAAAGTCTACATTCCCCGACATTTCCATTTCCAATCAAGAGACGGTAGTTTAGCGACAGCTATTGCATACGAGTCGAGACGATCACAAATTTATCATGATTTTGGCCCCCGCCAGATTGTGGAGTATGCAACGACTGGTCGGATGCAGCGCTTCCAACTTAATAAGGAGGTTGGACTTGACCTAATGAGGCATGACGTAAATCGCGAATCACATACCGCTCCGAGGTGGATTGGCACGGTGGTGCGTCTGGAAAGAGTTTGTTTTTATTTCTAAATGGCCAGCCGTGTTTGGACGCCTCGAGGCTGGGGTCCCGGCTCATGAGGCTTGTACTGAGTGTTCGATCGCAGTGAGATACGATATCGTACTCCGCAGATCGACTGCCGTTCTTTTTTCCGTTCCAGATAAGCGACGACGGCCAAAGTACCAATCCGGAATGTTTCAAACACGTTTTTGGAGTATACCAGGACGTAGGAGAAGCTCAAGTTCTATCAATGGCAAGAATCCCGAAAGTGGCTGGAATGACGTTTCAGCAACGAAATAGGACCCTTTCCATTACGCTATGGACGGAAATGGACTTCCAGTGTCTGATCTCGGAGAGGCGAAGGAAAAGGAAGCGGTAAAGCCGCTGTGTATCGTATCTTTCATTCAAATGGGCCTTGACAGTTTACAAGTTGGATGTCATGATGCGACTGGAGTCTACTCTACAAATGTCGCTAACGAGACATGAATCTGGACGTCCAACCTTGCTTGTAGTACGGCTTGCAAGCTTTGCTTACGTTATGAGGCGCAGATTAATAAGATTGAAAGCGAATTGAGCAAGCCATTCCGTCGCTTGACCTTGACTTGCCGAGATGTAAGTGGCATCGGATATGCATGGCAACGACAACGAGCGAAGAACTTGCTTGTGTCAGTGCCATACGGATTGTTTCCATTGGAACAAGCGTCCCTCCGTACGTGGCTGCACGGCAGGGTCCGATATTTATCGGTGGGATGGGGTGGAGGAAGGTGGTAGTTACGATAGTGGCAGCCTGTTCGGCTTGGTTCATCCGACTGCTCTCGTCTATCGGCCGTTCCCCGGTGCTAAAACCCAGATCTTAGCGCCTGCTGCAGCACTTCGTCCAATGGACCTGCCCGTAGTCTGCGAACCGGGTGGAGCTGTCAGCGTTTCCCGTCCTAATTGAAACCCAATTCTCAATTCCCATGGCTTTGACCCTTCCCGTGCCCGCGGATGGCCATTACTTGTTCCGCACCTCTCTGGCTTGCTAGTCTCGTTGTTGTCGGCTCCATCAAGTGGCGAAAGTCGAAAAAACAAGCCCCGACCTGCAACGTTCTGCTGATCCGTCCATACATTCGTCCTTTTGCGTGAATTTCTCCTCTCTCCCCTCCGCTCTTACGTAGCAAGCCTTATCTTCGAAGCGAGCAGTGAAGACACTACCTGCACTTCGCAACAACGAACGTGCTTCATTTTTCCACACTAGCAATTATCGCGAATACTTTAAGCCCAGCTGCTGCTCGACTGCAAGCCGCGATTCTTTGGTCTTGATTTCTTCTTACCACGGTACATCTACGCGGTCAATTCTCCGCCCGCGACCCCTGGTATAGAAGTTCGCCACCCGCGGACCTGCCAGCCAGCTTTGCCCACCTGGAGCAATTCACTGTGGATTTCTTGCGCGGCCCATTTCACTATATTCCGAGAGCTCTCCGACTTTTGTGGCAACTTGTGTTCTGCTGAGGTGTGGGCAATTGGCCGGTTACCGCGACACCCATCCGTCGCCGGCTTACCCTTAAGTGGCAATTCTCGCTACTATCAACTTGGGTCGCCATCACTCTTCGACAATACTCTTACAACCCTTTTGCAATGACCATCACTCGTTGACAGTCATTCTCAACTCCCTCGTTCGCTGGCTATTCATCGCCACCGAGTGCTAGCTCATCCTTTCTCAGTCCAATATCATATCCTTAGCCATGCCACCCGTTCGCAACGTCTCTGCCAAGCCTGTTAAAACGGAGCGGAGCCACGAGGAGAATCAAGAAAGAGCGTATATTGCTGCATCTCGGAGAAATGACCGAAGTCTTGAGGCTCGATTGGAGTCTGCACGGAGAGCATCAGAAATTCATAAGAAGCGAACGGGACGAGGGTTACGAGTGACGGAGCAAGATGTCATTAACGAAGAGATGTACGAGGAGGAAGACGACGACCTACCAGCGCAGTACAGACGATTTGCTGCTCACCTCCAGAATCAGTCACTCTGGCTAGACCACAAGTACGAATCTTACATGATCGCAAATACGGCCATGCGCCAAGCCATGCTACAGCAAGCCATGAGAAGCCAACAGTTGCAACAACAACAACAACAGCAGCAACAGCAAAACTCCGCCACACCTTTCTTCGCCTACAACTACACCTCATCCACCGCTTCCGCTCCGTATCAACAGCAAAAGCAAGGACCTCAGTCTCCAACCGCATTTCAACAATCTTTCCCATATCCAATCCGGCAGTATCCTCATCAACGTTCTGCCTCTATAGCGACGTCGCAACAGTCTGGCTATCCTTCCAATCTTCCATCGATGGCACCAGTCGCTGAATCCACTGAAAATCGTAGGAGAATGTCTCTACCCGCGCAAAATTTCAACTCTCCACCTCTTATGTCTCCGACAGCCGACGCATCTTCTCAAATGTTCAATGAACCCGTCCCGTTCAATTTCCAGCAGTCTTTCTACGATCCCATGAATCAAACGGTCAACTTTGGTCCACTTTCACCAAGCTTGCCCTTAGAACAACAACAAATAGTAGGCAATTCACTTAACCCTTTGCACCCCTCGACCCAATATCTTCTGTCTGGGAGTGGAGCGATGGCTCAGCAATTTTCGTACAACTACGATACGATGGATGCTGATATGAGCCATACCTTGGATGCCAACGCGTTGAGCATCACCACGTCCGCGGAGGCAACGTCAGGAATGATGTCTGATTTAAACAATACTTCTGCGCCTCTTGTTGAGAGCTCTTTGGGAACGAGTTGGGATACAAGTCAATCCACATGGTACGATGAGAATCAAGAAGACTTCAAGTCTTTCGACACTGGCTTCTTCTCAAACAGCGCCCCTGAAAGTGGAATGCAGACTCCCGGAGAACTTAATTTCTCTGATTTCATTCGTGACTCCGGAGAACCCGGAAGCTCATAGTGTGTGGACGGACTGTCAATGTTAGTGAGTGGGTTTTAAGCAAGCAGCCTGGATTTTCTAGCCTGGATTTGGCTTGTCTGGGTGGTCGCTCCCATCATTTCATAACACGGACGGGACAATGTCACTCAGAAACGTTCAGAAGTCCGTTTGCGATACTTTTGTACGAAGTGCATGGGGCGGGCTCCTCATATGCAGCCCACCGATCCTGTACGACGAGGTCCACTGAGACTGCATCCGGAATCCCTGGATCGACTCCGATGTGGCAAGGATCTCTTTTCTGCAAAAAATTGCCATGAGGAAGGAGGCTTTTGGGCTGAAGCGTAGATGGTACACAAATGAAAATTTCTTCGTGCAGCCGAACCTAGCTCACCAACCGTTGCTTGTGATCTCGATATTCTCATGTGGGCCTTCGGAAGAAGTTATAGGAGGTGTCGCATTCTAACTTGAAAGAACGGGATATGGCATACGAAAGAAACGTTACGTGCCAATTGAGACACGCGCGTAGTCCAACGTGTCGCAGCAACCGCTCAACGTACGACTTCATCGAATCCTCCTCTACCAAGCCATCGGTCGATGTCAATAATTAATATTATCAAAATTCGATCCAGCAGTATATTAATAATTAATATGCGCGTCCATATTATATTAATTAATCACGGTTATAATCTTATCAACGTTCCCATATTTTTGGCATATCTGGAAGGATGGGCTCACAGAGCACCTGAGAAGCACCGGCCTTGGAATCGTCCCACCGTATTGCTCAAGACGGCAGCTGGTGACGTGACAGCCACAGAACATTGACCATCGTGCAGTAAGGCAAGAAACAGATTGCTTGTGGTGGCGTGTGGATGATTCAGTCGTGAGTCGTCACACAAAACCTTCGGGTACCTGACATCGACGCACCCCTGTAGCTCATTAAATCCGTCCGACGTCGGCATCACCGCTCTCCGGGTCATCCAAGTAACAGCATGTTCTGTTGATCAACCGGCTCTCACATTCACGTTGCCTCTCTGCCCTCTCTGTTCCTCCAAAGCCAATGCCTCATCCTCCTCTCTACTACGGCTTCCTGTTTGCCATCTCAACTATTGAATTTTCCAACACGACGGATCATGCTCGGGTTTGATGGTTGGAATTCAGGATCCGAAAATCGAATTGTCATTGTTTAACAGTCAAATTTCGATTCTCTGGACAGGCCCAACTTATCTGCTGCCATCCTCCTTGCGCTGAAAGCTCAGGCCGACTGCAAATCCTCCGCCATGTCTAGTCGATCACTGACCTACCCAGAATTATCCCGCTGCGTGGGAGTAGAGGTGGCTTTCCGGCTCCGCAGCGCTCAGAATATGCAAGCTCCCATATCCATCGCGGTCGAATCAACCCTTTTCCTTGCAAGCCGCTGCTCCTTTTTCCAATTCCTGCAGAAGCGTCAAACGAATTTGGCCCTTCCATCAAATCAAAAAATCAACCAGGACCGAAGCAGTGTGCCACTTCCGCCCTTGCTCGTAGATTCGTGATTCCCTACATTTGGTAGTTGTTGAATTTGGAAGCCAGCACCCAGCCAGCGTGACACCACTCTTCTATAAGAGCCATTTCATGTTCCCTCTCCATTAAATTTGCTTTTCAGATTACTCGTCGTCTCACGATCCTCTCGTGCCGGGCATACCTTCGTTTTTCCTACACTCGTTTGATCGCTCGTTCTAGTCGTTGCGGCGCAGCTGACCCATTTCTTTGAACATGAAGCTTTCTGATCTCCTGCCCCTGGCAGTAGCCGTTACGCTTGCTTCCGCTGAGTCAATTCCTCAAGGCTGTAAGTTCATTTATTACTTTATTTCGCTGGTCTTCGCCTCTTCAGACCCCAAAATGCACCTGGTCAACCACAGCCATAGTTGTTGTCAGCCACTGGCAACCTCCTTCAATAGCATTTCGATCCAGTCTTTCTTCAAGAAGTGAGAGATAGATAATCTATTGCCTTGTACTTCAGTTATGGTGGAATTCGTAATTCTGCGAGCCACCGTGTGATCGTCGCTATCCTCGCCTCGGCACTTAATGCATCACAGAAGTTCATACTTGTCTCGAGGCTTTCACTGACCAGGCTCCTTCAGACGATTCTCATTCCGGTTGCTATGCCTACCCACCCAGCTCTGCGTGGCCAGAATCTGCGTCTTTATCAACCGGTGTTACATCGAGCACGAGCGGTGGGGCTATAATTCCAACTGTATCTCCGACAACATCATCCAACAAGACCATTTCTTGGAGCTACTCGCAGCTCAACTCAACATCAGTTGTGAAGTCCACCGCAAACGTAACGCTAACATCGACGGTTTCCACGTTCAAAACTTCATCGTCCCTCGTTTCATCTAGATCTTCCAGCAGCGGAGCCCAGTCTTCGTCATCGGCCGTTCCAGTCTCTTCCTCTGCTGTGTCATCCCATAAATCGTCCAGACCAGTTCCTGTCCACACATATAGCCGACATCATCACACGAACAAGACATCTTTGACTCCTCCACCAAAGAGCACTACCTCGTTGTCCACGGTACCTGTGTCAAGCAGCTCCAGAAACTTTTCGACGACTCTGGGCCCTCCAACTTCACTTTCGACTAGTTCGGTATCATCAAGCCGCAACTCGTCTTCGGCTCCTCGGTCCTCTAGCACACCAGGGAGTGGAATATTCACTTCGAATTCCAGCTCATCTGTATCGTCAAGCACTCCAGGGATTCCAGTATACAGTTGGAGTCCCAAACCCAGCTCGTCTGCCCCATCAAGCACACCAGGTAGTGGAGTATTCACTTCGAATTCCAGCTCCAGATCTTCTGTCCCGTCAAGCACACCAAGTGGCAGAGTGCATACGAATTCCAGCACTAGCTCACCTGCCTCATCAAGCACACCGGGTAGCGGAAAATTCACTTCGAATTCTAGCTCATCTGTATCGTCAAGCACTCCCGGGATCCCAGTGTACAGTTGGAGTCCCAGACCCAGCTCATCCGTCACGCCAAGCAGCTCATCTGTTCCGTCAAGCAAACCAGGTAGCGGAGTATTCACTTTGAGTTCCAGCTCCAGATCTTCTGTCCCGTCAAGCACACCAAGTGGCAGAGTGCATACGAATTCCAGCACCAGCTCACCTGCCTCTTCAAGCACACCGGGTAGCGGAAAATTCACTTCGAATTCTAGCTCTAGCTCACCTGTCACGTCAAGCACTCCAGGGATCCCAGTACACTCTCAGAGCCTCAGCCACAGATCATCTGTCCCGTCAAGCAGCTCATCCGCTACGTCAAGCAGACCGAGCATCCCAGTATACTCGTGGAATTCCACCTCATCTGTCCCGTCAAGCACGCCAGGTAGCGGAGTATTCAGTTCTAAATCCAGCTCATCTGCAAGCACACCAGGTAGCGGAGTATTCACCTCGAATTCCAGCTCATCTGTTCCATCAAGCAGCTCATATGTGCCGTCCAGCACACCGGCTGTGAGCACCGACACCACTTGTACCGAGAAGTTGAGCTCCAGCACATCTGTTCCCAGCATTCCGGTTACGTCGAACTCAAGTTCTGCAAGATCGACGGCCAGTCCATCGAATTCGGTAGTTACTATTACGATTTCGTCTTCAGTTACGGTCACTAAGTTTTCCACTATCCCTCAGAGTTCATCAACGCCAGGGTCGCCTGTCATAGCGTCCAACTCGTCCAGCGCGTCGCTTTCTACAAAGACTCCTACTCCGAGCACTTCACCCACTTCGCCTGTCACAGTTTCATCGAGCGTGGCGACTAGCTCTTCTTCGGTACCCGTTTCCAGCTCGAGCGTCTCCGTTCATTCGACACACCATACGAAGTCACATTCACGGCCGGTCTATAGCACTACATCTTCCATCCCGGTTGTAACATCTTCATCCTCGACCACATCTCGTGCGCGGAGTTCTCCCGTAGCATCATCCTCCGCAGCAACAAATTCCTCGAGTTCAGGTACCTCAAGCACCCCAGGTAGCCCCATCATTGGATCTTCATCATCAGTGAAGAGCAACTCGACCTCAACGCCAACCCCAAGCACGAAGTCATCAACCTCAGTCGTTTACCATTCTTCGAGCTCGATTTCATCGGCGTCCCACTCTTCAAGCACCCCGGGTAGCCCCATCATTGGATCTTCATCATCAGTGAAGAGCAACTCGACCTCAACGCCAACCCCAAGCACGAAGTCATCAACCTCAGTCGTTTACCATTCT
>Ga0335073_10010068_pt1 | contig 13269 bp, 11 predicted proteins | sample Lox_Sample_22_FD_207093 | JGI IMG/M metagenome (GOLD analysis project Ga0335073, IMG submission 207093) | Soil microbial communities from Loxahatchee National Wildlife Refuge, Florida, United States - Lox_Sample_2.2 | ecosystem: Environmental > Terrestrial > Soil > Wetlands | place: USA...
TTGGCGGCGGCCACCGCCTCGTCGACGTCGCCGCTCGTGGCGAAGTCGACGGCGCCGGTAACCTGCCCGGTCGCCGGGTCGTAGATGTTGCCCTGGCGCGCTGCCGTTCCGGTCCACGGCTTGCCGCCGATCCAGTGCGTGACGTGCTTGGCCATGGCTAGCCGACCGCCTGCGCGTCCGCCGCCGCCAGGGCGTCGGTGAGCAGGCCCAGGCCCTCGCGCGCCTCGGCCTCGCTGATCGTGAGCGGCGGCGCCATCCGCAGCGTGGCACCGTACAGGCCGCCCTTGCCGATGAGCAGGCCGCGCTCCTTGGCCGCTTCCATCGCCTTGGCGGCGAGCGCAGGCGATGGCTTGCCGGTCGCGGGGTCGGCGAGGTCAACGGCGAACATGAGGCCCCTGCCGCGCACGTCGGCGACGGTCTTGAGGTCGTTCGCCGCCGCCTTGAGCCCGTCGATGATGATCGTGCCGCAGGTGGCCGCGTTCTTCTGCAGGTCGTGGGAAAGCACGTAGTCCAGCGTCGCGTTGCCAGCGGTGGTGGCGATCGGGTTGCCGCCGAAGGTGGAGATGCCGTTGCCGCGGATGCCGTCGAGGAGGTCGCCGCGGCCGACGACGCCGCCAATGGCGAACCCGTTGCCGAGGCCCTTGGCGAATGTCATGAAGTCGGGGGTGATGCCGTGCGCCTGGATGCCCCAGAACGTCTGGCCGGTACGGCCCCAGCCGGTCTGCACCTCGTCGGAGATGAACAGGATGCCGTGCTCGTCGAGGACTTCCTTGTAGGCCTTGAACAGGCCGTCGGGCGCCGACGTGAAGCCGCCGACGCCCTGGATGGGCTCGGCGATGAGCGCGGCCACGTCCAGGGGGTTGATCGCCGCGGCCAGCAGGGCGCGCAGGTCCTCGACACAGGCGTCGATGTACTCGGCGTCGCTGAGGTTGCGGTAGGCGGGCAGTTGCCGGTCGGTGCCGTGCAGGTAGTGGGTGCCGAACGGCTCGTTGCTGCTCGCCTTCCAGCTGGCGTTCCCGGTGATGGCGACGGTGCCGAAGGTCCGGCCGTGGTAGGAGTTGCGCATGGCGAGGACCTGGTTGGCCTTGCGGCCGATGAGCGCGGCGGCAAGCGCGGCCTCGTTGGCCTCGGAGCCGGAGTTGGTAAAGAACACCTTGGCGCCGGGGATACCGGAGAGCCTGGCGATCTTCTCGGCGAGTTCTACCTGACTGCGGATCAGGTAGAGGGTGGAGGTGTGGTAGATCCCGGTGGCGATCTGCCGCTCAACCGCCTCGCGCACCTCCGCTATGTCATAGCCCAGCATGTTGGTGAGGATGCCGCCGAAGAAGTCGAGGTAGCTGTTTCCCCCGCTGTCGGTGACGCGGCACCCCTTGCCGCTGACGATCTCGATCGGCTCGCTGTAGTTGAGGGCGACCCAGCTGGGGATGACCGCGCGGTGGCGGGCGTAGAGGTCAGACATGGTTCCAGTCTGCTCGCCGTTCGCCAGGCGGGGATAGTGACACCCTGCCACGATTTTCGCAACCTTCCTTACATGTTGTAAGGTCGCAAGACCATGCCGCTTACCTTGCGTGAGATCCTGGGGCTCGAGGCCGTCCGCCGCGGCTTGCCGCACGTGGTGGCGGGATCCGCGCGGCTTGACGTTCCCGTCCGCTGGGTGCACGCGCTCGAACTGACCGACATCGGACGGCTGCTACGCGGCGGCGAGCTCGTCCTGTCCACCGGGATCGCGCTGCCGGAATCGGCTTCCGGGCTCGCCGGCTACGTCGCCTCGCTCGCCGAGGTCGGTGTCGCGGGCCTTGCCGTTGAGCTTGGCCGGCGCTACGCCGACGCGCTGCCCTCCGCGCTGGTGGCCGCGGCCGAGGCACGGTCGGTGCCGCTGATCGAACTGCGCCGCGAGGTGGCGTTCATCGAGATCACCGAGGCGGTGCACGCGCGGATCATCGACGAGCTGCTCATCTCGCGGGCCGCCGCCACCCTGGCGCTCGGGCACGTGCTGACGTCTCAGGCCGAGTCACTTGAGCGGCAGGCGCACCGGACGCTGATCAGCGCGATCATCGAGCGTTCCGGCGCTGACGACGGGGAGGCCGAGGCCAGGGCGCGGGCGATGGGCGTGGAGGTGACGGGCCGGGACCTGGTAGCCGTGGTGGTCCGGCTGCCGGACGCCGGGCCGCACGGACCGGCCGGGACCGATGGCGCCGCCGGGACTAGCGGGGCCAGCGGGCAGGCGGGTGTGCTGTGGGTCGCCGAGGCGATGGCGGGCGCGTGCCGGGTGGCTGGCCTGCCCGCGCTCGTCGGTGCGCTCGACGACGTCCGGGCGGGTGCGCTGCTGTCGCTGCCGCCGGGCGCCGACGCGGACGAGCCGCTGCTGCGCCTGGCGGCGCGGCTCAGCGCGCGGACCGGGACGCCGGAGGAGGCGCCGGGAAATGACGAGAGGGGAAAACCGAACGCCAGGACCGGCTTTGTGATCGGCGCAAGCCGGCCGGCCGGGTCGCTGCCGGAGGTGCGGGGGGCGTTCCGCGAGGCCCGCGAGGTCGCCGACGTGGCGATCGGACGCCCGTCCGGCCCGCTCGGGCACGGCGGGCACCGTCCCTACTACCGGCTGCCCGACCTGCGGCTGCGCGGCCTGCTTCACCTGCTCCGTGAGGACGCCCGGCTGCGGTCCTTCGCCGAGCGGGAACTCGGACCGCTGCTTTCCTACGACGCCGAGCACGACACGTCCCTGGTCACCGACCTGACCGCGCTGCTCGAGTCCGGCGGCAACAAGGCTCTCGCCGCCTCGCGCGCGCACCTGGCCCGGCCTACCTTCTACCAGCGGCTCGCGCTGATTGAGCGGCTCCTCGGCGTCAGCCTCGCCGACCCGGAGTCGCGCGCCTCCTTGCACGTCGCCCTGCTTGCCCGGCAGGAAAGCCGCTGACGGCAGATGGCTTGTCCGCAGCCTCGGTGCGTCCTCGAGGTCGTCCTTTATCGCGGGTTCAGCGAGCGAGTCGTTGCGCGGGGACCGGCGATCGCGAATCCCCACACCGGCATGCCGTACAGCAGGGTAATGCCGTCGCCTCGCGGGTACCTCACGTGAAGTGCTTTGACCTGCTGCTGAGCGTGGCGTGGCCGCGCAGCCGGCGCGTATGGTGAGGTGAGAACGGTGTTGTCCGGCCAGATCCTGCTGGCCTGGAGCGTGGCGTGGCTGACCCAAAGGGCTTCCTGACGACCCCGCGCCAGGACTGCGCCCGGCGCCCTGTCCCGGACCGGGTGCGGGACTGGAACGAGGTCTACGACCGGCAGAGTCTGCTGCCGGTCATCGCGGGACAGGCGGGACGCTGCATGGACTGCGGCATCCCGTTCTGTCACCATGGCTGCCCGCTGGGGAACCTGATCCCGGAGTGGAACGACCTCGTCCGGCGCGGGGAGTGGGCGGAGGCCAGCGAGCGGCTGCACGCCACCAACAACTTCCCCGAGTTCACCGGGCGGCTGTGCCCAGCGCCGTGCGAGCCGGCCTGCGTGCTCGCCATCAACCAGCCCGCGGTGACGATCAAGAACGTCGAGGCCACGATCGCCGACCAGGCGTGGGAACGCGGCTACGTCACGCCCAAGCCGCCGCGCCGCCCGTCGGGCAAGACCGTGGCGGTGATCGGCTCCGGGCCGGCGGGCCTGGCGTGCGCACAGCAGCTGACCCGGGCCGGGCACGAGGTCACGGTATATGAGCGAGCCGATCGCGCCGGGGGGCTGCTGCGGTACGGGATTCCCGAGTTCCGCCTCGAGAAGCAGCGTCTTGACCGGCGGCTTGAACAGCTACGCGCGGAGGGTACCCGGTTCCGTACCGGGATCGCCGTGGGCACCGACCTGCATGCCGCCGAGCTGCGGCGGCGCTGTGACGCCGTGGTGGTCGCCGTCGGTGCCACCGTGCCGCGCGAACTGCCGCTGCCTGGCCGCGAGCTGACCGGGATCCACCACGCGATGGAGTACCTGCCCGAGGCCAACCGGGCCTGCGCCGGGGATGCCGGCGAGCATCCGCCGGTGAACGCGGACGGCCGGCACGTGGTCATCGTCGGCGGCGGCGACACCGCCGCGGACTGCGTGGGCACGGCGCTGCGCCAGGGAGCGGCCTCGATCATCCAGCTAGACATCAACCCGCTCCCGGACACCGACCGTGCCCCGGATCAGCCGTGGCCGGTGTACCCGAAGATCTACCGGGTGTCCTCCGCCCATCAGGAGGCCCGCGAGCTCGCCGGGCTGCCCGAGCAGGACTGGGACGACGGCCGCGTCCCGGTTCCGGGACCGCACGGAGACGTGCGGGTGTTCTCCGCGTTCACCCTCGGTTTCGCGGCCGACCCGGGCGGCCGTGTCCGCGCGCTGCGGCTGGCCGGGACCGTACCGGGGCAGCGGCGAGCGCAGCTCGGCACCGAGCGCGAGATCCGAACCGACCTGGTGCTGCTCGCGCTTGGCTTCACCGGGCCAGAATCCGACACCGGGGTGATGGAACAGCTTGGCCTGCAGCTGGACTCGCGCGGCAACTTCGCCAGGGACGCCGGCTTCGCAGCCGGCCCGGACGGGGTCTTCGTCACCGGCGACGCCGGACGCGGAGCGTCCCTGGTCGTCTGGGCGCTGGCCGAGGGCCGCGCCGTGGCCGCCGCCGTGGACCGCTACCTGACCGGATCCACCACGCTCCCCGCGCCGATCCAGCCCGCCGACCGTCCGCTAACCGCTTGACCGGCCCCTCTGCGCGAGCAGAGATCCGGGTTAACGGTCAAGCAGCGCACGCAGGTCCGCGGCCTGACGGTGCAGGTCTTCATCCGGCACCGGTTCGGGCGAGAAGATGTCCTGCCACGCGATCGGCCCTCCCGGGGCGGGATCGTCGAGATACCGGGGGACCACGTGGGTGTGCAGGTGCGGGACGGTGTTCCCCAGGGTCATGTAGTTCATCTTGACCGGGTTGAACCGTGCCCGCACCGCTCGTCCCGCCGCCATGACTTCGGCCCAGTAACGGCTCGCCTGCCGGGGATCCAGGTCGGCCGGCTCGGCGACGTGCCCGAGCCTCCATATCACGATGCAGTAGCCGGGCAGCGCACTGCGGCGCTCCAGCCGCACTTGTGCGACGTCGCCGGTGAACACCGCGACCGAGAAGTCGTCATCGCCGGTACCGACAGCACCGCAGAGCGGGCAGTCCTTGCCAGCCATGCGGTCGGCCCAGTCTTCGGGCCAGGCGCGTTCAGTCATGGCCGCATTGAACCATCCGCGCGGCCCCGGTGGTAGCGCTCCGCAGGCCCGCTGGCACCCCGGGCGGCGGGCCGCGAAACGGTAGCATCGGTATGGGGCAAGGGCGGCCGGCCCGCAGGCCGGCCAACTGGTGAGCCAGGCTCCGTTCACCGGCGATTAGGAGCGACCGAGATGACGCTTTTCCAGAGAGCGCACGACATACTCGCGGCCAAGGCCAACAAGGCGCTCGACGCGGCGGAAAAGCCCGACGAGATGCTCGATCTGTCCTACGACCAGATGCTCGACCACCTCACCAAGGTCCGCCAGGCCCTGGTCACCGTCGCGGCCTCGCGCAAGCAGATTGAACTGCAGGAGCAGCAGCTCCAGCATTCGGTAGATCACCTGCAGGAGCAGGCCAAGACGGCGCTGGCGGTTGGCAAGGAGGACCTGGCACGGGAGGCGCTGCAGCGCAAGACCGCGGCCCAGAGCCAGATCGACGGCATGGAGGCGCAGCACCAGCAACTCGACGAGGAACAGCAGAAGCTCGAGCAGACGCTGGCGGCGCTGCAGGAGCGGGTCAACCAGTTCCGTACGCAGAAGGAGACGCTGAAGGCTCAGTACACGGCGGCCAGCGCGGAGTCCTCGGTGAACGAGAGCATCGCCGGGATCTCTACCACGCTGGGCGACACGGGCGAGGCCCTGCAGCGGGCGCAGGACAAGATCGAGACCATGCAGGCGCGCGCCGGGGCGCTCGACGAGCTGCTCCAGTCCGGCGTGCTCGAGGATGTCGGCGGCGGCACCGACGACATCCAGAAGGAACTTGACGAGACCAGTTCCTCCGCTGAGGTGGACCGCGAACTAGCCGCCCTCAAGGCCCAGATCGCCCCGGCCGCCCCGGCACCGGAGTTGCCAGCGGCTGATGCTTAGCCGGTTACGCCCGGCCCTGCCTCGCGAGCCTCGTTTACTACGGCCTCCCTCCGGTAGCGGACACCGGAAGGAGGCGGCGATGACACGCCGCGTAATGAGGTACGTGAGCAGGCAGCTACCCAGGGGCCCGGAGACAAACGCGCCCGGTGACCTGGGCCGCGTTCTCATGCGCTGGCCGCTTCCGTCTCGGCGTCCAGTTGCGCGAGATATCCGCTGAACCCGTGCGGGGCACGGGCCACGCGCCGGGCTGAGGTCACCACGGTCAGCGCGGTGGTCCGCAGTACCCGGCTGCCGGCCGCCGTCAGCGACGCCACCAGGGCCTGATCCTCGCCGGTCTGCCTGTCAGGGAAGCCGCCGGCCGACAGATAGGCCGCCGCACGAAAGCCCAGGTTGGCGCCGTGCACGTGGGAGTGCGAGCCGACGCCCCGCGCGCCCTGCGCGTACTGCTCGAGGAACAGCGCCCGCACGGCGGGCCGGTGCCCTGACCAGTCCGCGACCCGGACGGTGCCGGCCACCGCGTCCCAGCGCCGGTCGGCATAGCGGACCTGCTGGCGCAGCCAGGACGCTGGGACGAGCGTGTCCGCGTCCGTTGTGGCCAGCCACACGTCCGCCGCGCCCACGTTCCTGGTGCGGCGCAGCACCTCCCGCACGCCTGCCGCCCGCGCCGCGCCTACGCTGCACGCGCCGATCGTGACGACCGCCGCGCCGCCGCGCCGCGCGGCCTGGACGGTCCGGTCCCTGCACGCGTCGGCCACTACCACCAGATGCACCGGCGTACCGCGCAATGCCCGCGCCGCCCGGCGCAGGCTAGCCAGGCAAGAGGGCAGCATGTCCTGCTCGTTGTGCGCGGGGACGATTACGCCGACGGCGCGGATCACACGATCCCGCTGACTTGGGCGACCGACCGCAGGTCACCGTGCGCGCGGGTGTACACCTCTGCGACGAAGTCCCGGTCGCGGTATCCCGTGAGCAGGGCGAGCCCGCCATGCCCGGCAAGGGCCTGGTGCGCCTCGTCGCCGGTGCGCGGATGGTCGGGCGCGGGATGCCGCCAGTGAACCGCGAGCAACTGCCCGCTGGGGCGCAGCGCTGCGACGCCGAGATCGAGGACCTGGCTCAGGTCGGCGTCGCTGAAGTAGTAGAGGAGTTCGGAAAAGACGATGAGATCAAACGAGTGCGGCGGCCACTCCCCCGGAATCGCGTGGCGCTCGACCCGCACGCCTGGCAGCCCCGCGGTCCTCAGCCGCGCCGACGCGACCGCCTGCGGGACCACGTCGCAGGCGAGCAGGGCGTCACAGCGGGCCGCGAGCTGCGCGGTGAACACTCCGATCGAGCAACCGGGCTCGAACGCGGCGCCGTAGCGTTTCCTGGGCAGCAGGGCCAGGCTGAGTGCGTACTTGCGGGTCTCGTACCAGCGGTCCGCCAGCCCCCACGGATCGCCTGAGGCCGCGTAGCAGCCGCGGAAGTATGCCAGGTCAAGCGTCACCGGAGCAGTACCTCCATCGCACGGGTGAAGTGCGCGATGATCCCGGGAGGCAGCACGGGACCCAGGCCATGGCCCCGGTCCCGCGTCTGGCTGGCGAAGCAGGTGATCGCGGCACGCTTCCTCGCGGCTGCCCCAGGCGGGAGCGGGATGCGCAACGCCCGGTCCCAGGGAACGCGGGGATCGGCAGGGGTGGCCCAGTGCCACATCCAGATGGGGTAGTAGTACAAGGGTCCGGCGCCGGCGTGGCGCGCCGCGCGGCCGGCCACCTCGTGATCGGGATGCTTGTCCCGCTCCCACGGGGCAAGGCACATGTCGAAACCCGTGACTAGCGGGGCGAGCGCCGCGACGAGCTCGTCTTGCCTGGTGAGCAGCCCGCTGTCCGGCAGCTCGAGCCGGACCACCTCGGCGGCCGCGGCGCCCAGGGCGCGCAGCGCCGCGGCCGTCTCCGCCGTCCGCCGCCGCGCGAGCGCGGCCGGGGAGGCATGACCTCGGTGCGAGCGCTCCCCGTCGGTGACCGCCACCAGCCGCAGCCGCGCGCGCGACGCGGCGAGCACGGATATCAGCCCGCCAGCGCCGAGCACCTCGTCGTCCGGGTGCGCGGCCACGATCACGGCACTCCGCACGCGGGCAAGCCGGGCAAGCCCGGCACCGGGAAGTGTGCTCAGCCAGGGCCAGGCGGCCCAGGACCGTTCGTCCGTGCCCGGAGCGTCGATGGCATTCGCCCGGCCGGCCGCCGGCCCGGTCACCAGGCTGCTCCGCGCTCGGCCACCAGTTCGCCCAGCCGCGCCAGGTCACGCTCCGCGTGATGCTGGCGCAGGTAGACGGTGAGATCGGCGACCGCACGGGAATGCGCCTCGTCATGGCTGAGCGGTCCCGCGCCCAGCGCCCGGCCCGTCCTCGCCAGCACGTCGGTGGCGACCTCCTCGGTCAGCGCCCGTACGCGCAGCGCCCGCAGCGAGGACTCGCCGCGCAGGTCGCCGGGATCGGCGTCAATCTCATCCGCCGCCTGGCCGAGAGCCGCCCGCGCGGTGCCAAGCGCGATATCGACGGCGCCCAGGTGCGCCAGCGCGTGCGGGCCGACATCGCGCTTGGACGCGGCACTGAGCAGTGCCCTGGCGATGCCCCGCGCCCCGCCGTACCAGCACGCCGCAACCCCCGCGCCGCCATGGCTGAACCCTGGCCTGTCCGTGTACCCGCCCGCCGGCCCGACCGGCTCGGCGGGAATCGCGGGGAAGCCGACGTCCAGCGTGTCGCTGCCGGCCATCCCGGTGGCCGGCCAGCTGCCTTCGCGAGGCTCAAGGTCCTCCGTGGCCACGGCGAACAGCCGGTTGCCGTCGGCGGCGGCCGCCGTGACCAGGGCGTGGGTACAGCAGCGGGCACCTGAGCAGTACCGTTTCGTGCCCCGCAGCAGCCAGGTGCCGTCCCGCAGGCTGGCCGTCACGTTGGGGCCCGGCGGGTTCGCCGCCCATACGCCCCAGCGGCTGCCAGGAAGCGGAGGCGCGCCCCCGAGTTCGGCCAAGATCGCGACCGCGTCGGCGTGGCCTTCTGCGAGCCTCGCTAGCGACAAGTCTTCCTCAGCGAGATCGGCGAACGCGGCCCAGCGTTCCCTGGTCGCGCCCGAACCGGGCAGCGGGACATCGAGCCTGCCGGATTCGACGGCCGCGGCGAACGCCCAGGCCGTCCGCTCCCAGGCGGCGGACACGCTGCCGCCGTCCCCCCGTACGCCGCCTGTCATGAGCCGAGCAGGTCCACGATGTCGTCGGCGTGGTCTTCCTCGTCAGCGAGGATTTCTTCCAAGAGCCTGCGCGTGGTCGGATCGTCGTTGCCGAGCCAGCGGATGATCTCCTGATAGGTCGTGATCACGATGCGCTCGGCGGTGAGATTGTCGCGGAGCATGCCCTCTAGGTCCTCGTCCGCGAACGTGTCGTAGGTGGTGTGTGCCCGCCCGGCGAGCGTGGCCGGGTCGAAGTCGGGCTCGCCGCCAAGCTGGCTGATCCGCTCGGCCGCGCGCATCGCGTGGCCGCGTTCGGACTCGGCGTGCTCGGTGAACTCGCCGGCGACCTGGGCGCGGTTGATCCCGGTCGCCGAGATCGCGTGCCGCGTATAGCGCATCCAGCACACGATCTCCGTGGCAACGACGTCATTGAGTACGGCGATGACCTCCTTGGGGTCCTTGCCGTACGAGCCGGTGACCGGCCCCTCCTCCATCTTCTGCCGCGCTCGCTCGCGGATCGCGGTGACATCGGTGGTGAAGCTCCCAGCTGGCATGACGGGCCCCCTTAGCGCGGATTGGTAGACGGGCCCCTGCTACCCCCGCCCGGGCCTTCCACACCTGGGAGGCGGCCGACTGCATGGCTGGCGTGCGTCGCGGCCGGCTCGGGCTCGATGACGTCGGGCGCCTGGCGCCTGAGAACGGTCTGTCCGCTCCCCCGCTTGGCGAGTGCTCAGCCCGTGGTTCTTGGCACGGCCCCGGCGACCGATGGTTGTATTACCTCGGGCCTGTTGTCGCGCTTCAAGCCCGGCCGTGCGTTCAGAAACTATGTGTGACGTGCACGGTGAAGGTGATTGCCGCGTCCGGCGGGCACCCGGTGTAGGGGACCTGGCCAAGGTCAGGGAAGCCGGGCAGGCTGGCGGCGACGGAATGGCCCTGCGCCAGGTAGCCGACGCTGAACTGAACGGGGTACGGGGCCGGGCAGCCGACCTGAACGCGGAAGGTGACCGTTAGCCAGGTGCTCGCGCCCGGCGACAGGTCCTGATCGACCCCGGCGAGACTCTGCGGGAGAGCGCCGCACGGCGCCCAGTACCAGGTGACCTGCTCGAGCCCGCCCATCGGCAGCACGGCTCTGGCCGTCTGGAGGGTGAGCGGCACCGTGGACTGATTCGTGACCTGCACGCCTAGCTCAAGCTGCCGCCCCTGCTGCACCGAGCACGCGCCGGTGTCCTGAACGAGGGCCGGAGAGCCCGCGAACGAGAACGTCGCGGCGGGCGCCAGGGCGGCCGACGGCGACGCGGTCGCCGCGGGCGTGCGGAGCGCGGCCGTGCCGCGCGCGTGCCGGTCCCCGGCCACGTACCCGGCGGCCAGACCGGCAACCAGAGCCGCGGCGGCGAACACGCTGGCGCCGCGCGACGGCCGCCAGCCAGGCAGCCGGAACCGCCCGCCGCCTTGCTCAACGATGTCCTCGGCCCGGGGGTCATCACCCATGCCGTCATTATCCCCGCCAAGCCTGGCGGCGGTTCAGAATCCGGTCGCCCCCGCCGCCGCGGGCCGCGGTATTAGCTGTGGCTGAGGAAGTTCTGCACCTGGGGGGCGGCGTACTGGGCACCGTAACCCGCGTCGAGGACGAGGTCGGCGACCGCCACGTCCTGGTCCGGGTCGAAGGCGACGAACCAGCTGTTCGGTTGTCCCTGGTTCTGGATATCGGCGGTGCCGGTTTTGGCATAGACGTCCGGCCCGAATCCCAGGCCCTCCGCCGTGCCCTCGGTGACGACGGCGCGCATCTCCTGCTTGATGTCGGCGTCGGTGGTGGACGGCAGCGCGGCGGCGGTCACCTGCTTGGTGCCAGGCACCAGGATCGGCTGTTCGAACGAGCCGTTCTCCACGGTGGCCGCGATCGAGGCCATCGCGATCGGCGACGCGGTGATTTGCCCCTCGCCGAACGCCTCCTGCGCGAGTTCGGCCCCCGAGGCGGTGGCCGGAGCGTTGAAGTAAGACGCCGACAGGTCGCCGATGCCGATGTTCCAGTTCTGGTTAAGGCCGTAGTAGTCCTTGGCGGTGGACGCGAGCTTGCCGTACAGGTCCTGCCACCACTGGTCGAACGCGTTGTTGCACGACTGCGCGAAGTCGTAGTAAAGCGGCGTGGACGCTGGCTCGGACTCGCCCTGGTCGTTGTGGTACGTGATGCCCTGCACTGTGTACGACTTGGGGCATGCGACGGGGGTGTTCGGGGTCGCCAGGCCGGAGTTGAACAGGTACGTCGAGGTGATGATCTTCATCGTCGAGCCGGGGGCGACCGCGGCGGTGAGCGCGAAGTCGTTGAACCCGTCGTTGTTGGCGATGGCGAGGATGTCGCCGGTCGACGGCTGGATGACCACCATCGAGCTTTCTTTGTGCATGGCCACCGCGGCCTGTGCGGCGGCCTCGACCGCCGGGCTGATCGTGGTGGCGAGCGACTGGATGTTCTGCGGGGCGATGATGGCCGCCTGGCTGTTCTTGACCGGCGTACCCGCGGCGTTCTGGATCTCGACGTCAAGGCCCGGCTTGCCGCGTCCGGTTGGTGCCGACTTCATCAGCAGGTCCGCGATGGTGGTCAGCCCCATGTCGCCATAGGAGGTGAGGTCACCGCCGTTCGCGTCGGTGACCTCGCTGACCGTCGGCGCGACCTGGACGGCCGCCAGGTGCGTGGCGGCGGTCAGGTTCGGCGCGACCACGTCCGGCTGCCAGGCAACGAACCAGACGCTTGATTTCGCCTCCTGGTACGCGACGAGCGACGAGTGGTACGTCCACGTGCCGCGCAGCGCGCTGGCGCCCGTCCCGGCCGCGACCGAGGCCGAGACAGAAAACGTCGCCGTTTCGCGGGGCTGCGTCGCCGTGGACCCTGCCGCGCCGGTCACCCCCTCAAGGCCGAAGTTGACCTTGCCAAGGTCGAGGTCCTTGGCATAAGCAGCGAGCCCAGCCGTTGCGGCGGCCTGCTGATTGGTGAGGTTCGCCGCCTTGGTCAGGTTGTCCTTCTCCCATGCCACGAGGAACGCGGCGGCGACCTGTCGTCCGTCCTGCTGCGCCGTGGAGCCGGTCGGGATCATGCCGAAGACGGGTACGCCGGGGGTGCGCTTGATCCCGAACACCACCGTCAGCGCGACGGCCACTGCCACGGCGACCGCTCCCGCGACCGCTCCGACAATCAGCTTGCGGCGGCGCTTGCCTGGTCGCTGAGGGCCGTTACCACCGCCAGTCGCGGCACCGCCTGCGTCGCCGGGCGAGCCCATGCCCGGCACCAGTTCCGTCCCCGGCGCCAGCTGACCGTACCCAGGCGCCGCGTAGCCCGCCTGACCGTAGCCTTGCTGGCCGTTGCCCTGCTGCGGGTGCCCCTGCTGGCCGTTGCCCTGCTGCGGGTACCCTTGCTGGCCGTAGCCCTGCTGCGGGTACCCCGGCTGGCCGAAGCCCTGCTGCGGGTACCCCGGCTGGCCGTAGCCCTGCTGGCCGTACTGCTGCTGCCCGTAACCCTGCGGATACCCCGGCTGGCCCCAGCCGGCCTGCTGCTGGTACCCCGGGTGACCGAATCCGGCCTGCCCGTACTGCTGGCCCGCCGCCTGGGGCCCGTACCCCTGGGACGCGGATCCGGGCGCGCCGTACGCCGGCTGCCCGTACCCCGACTGCCCGTACCCCTGCTGCGTGTAACCCTGCTGGCCGGGCCCCTGAGCCCCGTACCCGGCGGCCGGCTGCCCGTACCCACCCTGGCCGTAGCCCTCCCCGAGCTGCCCGGACCCGCCCTGCGAGTACCCCTGCCCGCCCGGGAAGTATCCTTGCCCGGCCTGGCCACCCTGGCCGTGCGCTTGACTGCCGGGCGCCTGGCCGCCCTGGCCGTGCGCTTGACTGCCGGGCGCCTGGCCGCCGTAGCCTTGACCGCCGGGCGCCTGGCCGCCCTGTCCCTGGCCGCCCTGTCCCTGAGCAT
>Ga0335073_10010069_pt1 | contig 13269 bp, 8 predicted proteins | sample Lox_Sample_22_FD_207093 | JGI IMG/M metagenome (GOLD analysis project Ga0335073, IMG submission 207093) | Soil microbial communities from Loxahatchee National Wildlife Refuge, Florida, United States - Lox_Sample_2.2 | ecosystem: Environmental > Terrestrial > Soil > Wetlands | place: USA: Florida...
CCTGGCCAATCGTGAGCGTGACCCGGCCGGCTGGCCCGGGTCTGGCGGGCGGCCCGTCGCGCCATGGTGAGCCCCTCACGGCCACCCGGCGGGCACGGCGCCGGATCCGGGCGACCGCGATGGCATGGCCGTCCGTGTTGACCACGACAACCCGCCACTGAGCCGCCGGATCGTCGGCGGCGGCCAGCGCGAGCTGACGGGCCTGATCTGGTGTGATCGCCCCGATCCTGCCGAGAGTCCCCGGCCGGTCGGCGAGCCCGGCCAGCGTTGCCCAGGGCAGCGTCACGTCCAGCAGGCCGGCGGCTGGCGGGGTTCCGTCGGCTGGTACCGGCCGGGCCAGCCCCGGCGGCAGGGCGCCGAGCGCAGGCCAGACAGGCTCCGGACCGGTGCCGTACGGATCGTCGTCGTACTCCCACGCGTCGCAGGCGCCCTCCGCATCTGCCTCGTGGCCGGCGCCGCCGAGGCCGTCACCGGCGTCGTCGAGGCCGTCGGCGGGCAGTGGCCGGTCCGGCGGCGGGGGCAGTTCGTCCGGCGGCGGAGCTGGCGCATCCGGCGGCGCGGGCGGCGCGACGGGATCCGGGCCAGGGCCGCTGGCGGGTGGCATGGGCTCGTCGGGCGGTGCACCTTCGGCCGGAGGTGCCGGCGGCGGGGTGCCCAGGATCAGGCCCAGGAGCACCTGGGCGCGATGCAGGCCCAGGCTGCCGGGCAGCCCGGCCGCCTTGCGCGCCCGGGCCAGAGCGTTGATCCTGGCGAACCCCGACGCGGCCTCGATCTGAGGCAGCTTGTCCGCCAGCAGCGTCGCGGTCTGGTCATCGTCGGCGTACAGGCGGACGTTCGCGTTGCGCTGGGCCTTCTGACGGCGCTCCTCGGCGCCCTCGGGGTCAGCGGCGATCACCAGCTCATGCAGCCAGCCACGCAACTCCGCATATGTCTTCCGCCGCGCCTTGGGCAGGACCTTCGCCTCAACCCGCCGGGCGGTCGCTTCGCTCAGCACGGACGTGGCCCGCGCGATGATCTCGGCGCGATCCAGGTCGATCCACCCCACGGCCAGGGCGTCGAGCGTCCTCGGCAGCCGCCAGGTCAGCGTGAGGGCCAGGTCCGCCCATGCCTGGGCGCGGTCGGGGGACAGCCGCAGCGCCATCTCAACCTGTCCCACCGCGTCACGGCAGACACGCGCCGGCCGGCCCTCGACGCTCACGCCAACCCGCCGGTCGGCGGCGGCAGCCCGGGACGTGATCTGGGCCACCGCGGTCAGCTCGACCCCGTTCGCGTGCGCGGCCTGCTTGCGGGCGGCAATCGCCAGCCCGGTCAGGTCGTACTCGTCCAGCGAGGCTGCGGCGCCCGCCGCAACCTCCAGCCACCCGGCCAGCGCCGGCCCGGGCTGCATGTACTCGACCGCTAACGCGGCCAGCCGGGCCGGATCGAGGGGCTGACCCATCCGGCCGTCCCTCTCGGCTTCCAGCTCGTCGGCAAGCTCGGCGTCCTGGTTCTCCGGGTCACCGTCGAGCATGCCGCTGGCGGCCAGCGCGTTCAGGAGCGCCTGCCAGTCCAGCCCTGCCGCATCGCCTGGCCGTGGCTCATCGGGCCCGGGCTGTCCTTCCGGATCAGGCTGTCCTTCCGGATCAGGCTGTCCTTCCGGATCGGGTTCCGGTGCGGTGGCGGACATCGGGTTCACCTCCCAGGACGACTCGAGCTGCTTGGTCTATGACCACGCTATCGGCCGGTACCGACAAAACAGGCGACTACAAGGACCGTGAACGATATGATTCGAAATAATTTTCAACCTTGGCCGGCTGCTATAGGGGGCCGTGGTGCTGAAACGGCTGTTCTTGCGGTGCTACGCCGCCACGTACGACCTCTTCAACGGGCCTGCCGAGCGGGCAGGACTGCGCGAGCAGCGCCGTGACCTGCTCGCCCAGGCCACGGGCGCCACGATCGAGATCGGCGCGGGCACCGGGCTGAACCTGCCGCACTACCCGCCGGCCGTCACCCGGCTGGCGCTGATCGAACCCGACCCGCACATGCGCCGACGGCTGGAAAGGCGCACCGCCCGCCTCGGGCGTGACGTGGAGATCCGCAGCGCCACCGCGGACCGGCTGCCTTTCCCCGACGACTCGTTCAATACCGCGGTGGTCACCTTCACGCTGTGCAGCGTCCCGGACGAGCAGGCGGCGCTCGGCGAGATCACGCGGGTGCTGGTCCCGGGCGGGCGGCTGCTGTTTCTCGAGCACGTCCGCTCCGCCGATCCGGGCATCGCCGCCAAGCAGGACAAGATCCCGTTCCCCTACCCGCTGATCGGCTGCCACCCCAACCGGGACACGCTGCGGGAAATCACCACGTCCCCGCTCGCCGTGGAAACGGTCCGCGCCGGCGAGCTGCCGAAGACCCCGGAGATCGAAAGACCCATGATCGTGGGCACGGCCCGCCGGCCCGCCGCGCCCGGCTAGTGGGCGAAGCCGCTGCGGTCCTGCGTCGATCCGGGAATCAGCGGCGCCGCCGGGTGCGGCTGTGACTCGAGCAGCTGCGCCTGCACCCTGAGGTCGTCGAGCAGGAGCTCAGCCAGATCCCGGCTGAAGCCGTTCCTGATCACGATTCGTAGCACCGCGGTGTCCTGCAGGTCCTCGGGGAAGGTGTAGGCCGGCACCAGCCACCCTCGGAGCCGCAGCCGCTCGGACACGTCAAAGACCGTGTAGCCGGAGCCAGCGGGGTCCCGCAGCTTGAACGCGAACACGGGCAGGTCGCTGCCGTCGGTGAGGAGCTCGAACGGGCCGATCGCCGCGATCTGGCTGGACAGGTACTTGGCCACGTCCTGGCATGCCTGCTGGATGCCGCGGTAGCCGGAGAACCCGAGCCGGAGGAAGTTGTAGTACTGGGCGGCGACCTGGCCGCCGGGCCTGGAGAAGTTCAGCGCGAACGTCGGCATCTCCCCGCCCAGGTAGTTGACCTTGAAGATCAGGTCCTCGGGCAGGGCCTCGGCGTCCCGCCACACCACCCAGCCGACCCCGGGATAGACCAGGCCGTACTTGTGGCCGGAGGAGTTGATCGAGGCCACCCGGGGCACCCGGAAATCCCACAGCAGCCCCGGGTGCAGGAACGGCGCCACGAACCCGCCCGACGCGCCGTCCACGTGAATCGGGATGTCCAGGCCTTTCGCATCCCTGAGCTTGTCAAGCTCATCGTTGATCTCCAGCACCGGCTCGTAGCTGCCGTCCATCGTGGACCCCATCACCGCCACGACGCCGATCGTGTTTTCATCGCAACGCGCCGCCGCCTCGGAACCGGTCAGGTGAAGCCGGCCCGGCGCCATCGGCACCAGCCTGGGCTCGACCTGCCAGTAGCGGCAGAACTTGTCCCAGCAGACCTGGACGTTGGAGCCCATCACCAGGTTCGGCTTGCTGGTGTCCGCGCCGGCTGCCTTCCGCCGGGCACGCCAGCGCCACAGCAGGGCCATCCCGCCGAGCATGCAGGCCTCGCTCGAGCCGGTGGTCGAGCAGCCGACGCCGGTCGCGAGCGTGGCGCCATCGGGCCCGGGCTCGCAGCCCGGGGCGTGCCACAGCTCCGCGAGGATGTTCACGCAGCGCCGCTCCAGCTCGGCGGTCTGCGGGTACTCGTCCTTGTCGATCATGTTCTTGTCGAAGCAGTCGGCCATCAGCTGCTGGGCCTGCGGCTCCATCCAGGTCGTCACGAACGTGGCCAGGTTCAGCCTGGCGTTGCCGTCCAGGATCAGCTCGTCGCGGACCGCCTGCAGCGCCGTGTCCGGCAGCATGCCGTGCTCGGGGATCCGGTTGCGGGGAACGTGCAGCTGGACCTCGCGGACGTACACCGGGTTGATGTCGAGCTCGGAGTCTGCTTCGGCTTCGTCGACCTTGCGGTGCAGTGCCATTCGTCACTCCCGATCCCGCCCCGGCGGGACCGCCTCCCGCCGCCGTCGGGGCCACGCTATCCGTACCGCGTCCTGAGCGCTGTCCTCCCACGCGTACAGCAGCGCGCGCGCCGCCCACACCCGGAGGAAGTAACGCTGATCCCGGCGCGGATGCGGGCCGAGCACCGACCCGGCGGCCGGGCCAGTGAAGGGGGCAGGGGAGGTGGGTGGGGAAGACGAACGGCCGGTCCGCGTCGCCGCCCGCCAGCAGCACGACGCAGGCGGCCGCCACCTCGGCCTCGCCGCGGCGGGCGCACTCCCGCTCGACGCTCTGCCGCGGGGTCATATCCCAGATCGCCCCACCCACCTCCCCTGCCCCTTCATGACGGCGCCGCGGTCAGCCCGCGGCCCGCAGATACCGGCAGAGCAGGCTGCCGTCGTCTTCGAGCACGTGCGCGAGGCGCATCGTGGCGACCGGGCCCTCGGCTGTGGACGTGTGCGGCGGGGCCAGGATCCGGCCGGCCATGCCGCCCTCCAGCAGTGGGCTGAACGTGAGGCACAGCTCGTCGAGCAGGCCGGCGTCGGCTACCTGGCGCAGAAGCGCCGGGCCGCCCTCGAGGAGCACGTTCCGCAGACCGCGGGCTGCCAGCTCCGCCGTGGCCACCGACGGCAGCACCGCGTCCGACCCGGCCACGACCACGTCGGCGTGCGCGGCCGCGGCCTTCCTGCGGTCAGCGGGCGCCGCCTCGGTGGTGAGCAGGATCGTGCGGGCTCCGCCGTCCGCCCCGGACACCAGCGGGCTGTCGAGGTCCAGGCTGAGCTGCCTGGTCACGACCGCGATCGGCGGCGTGGGATGCTGTCCCCCGGCGCGCAGCTCCGGCCAGATCTCCTTCTCGCGCACCGGGCGGTACTTCTCCGCCTTCGCCGTGCCGGCGCCCACCAGGATCACGTCGGCGAGGCTGCGCAGAACGGCGAACACGGCCCGGTCGGCGTCGCCGGACAGCCCGCCGGAGCGCCCGTTCAGGCTGCCGGCGCCGTCGATGCTCTCGATCATGTTGGCACGCAGCCACGGCGCGGCGGGCGGAGCGTCCGGGTAGGCATAGATCTCGGCCAGGGCAGCTACGTCGTCCAGGCGGATGTCGGGCGCGGCCGGTCCGGCCGGGAAGATCTTGCGCACGGCAAGCAGTCAACCAGACGCGCTGTCCTCGGTCCCGCGCAGCACCATGATCGAACGGCCCGCGAGCTCGATGCTGCGTCCCGGCCGAACGATGATCGTCCCGGTGGCGCCGGGCGCCGCGGCGCCCACGGCGGTGGCCGTGCTGATCAGGATCTCCCAGCCGGGCCCGAACCGCGCGCCGGGCACGGTGAACGTGACCGGCTCCCGGTTGGCGTTGAACAGCAGCAGGAAGCTGTCGTCCCGCACGGTGTCGCCGCGCGGCCCCGGCTCGGTGATCGCGTCGCCGTTCAGGAACACCGTGAGCGACCGCGCGTAGCCCGTCTGCCAGTCGTTGTCGGTCATCTGCACCCCGGCCGGGGTCAGCCAGACGATGTCGGCCAGGCCGTCGGCCCCGGCCCGGCCGGAAAAGAAGCGGCGTCTGCGGAACACCGGGTGCGCCCGGCGCAGCTCGGACAGCAGGCAGGTGAAGTCGATCAGGTCCTGATGCTTGGACGCCGCCTCCCAGTCGATCCAGGACACCTCGTTGTCCTGGCAGTACGCGTTGTTGTTGCCGCGCTGGGTGCGGCTCATCTCGTCGCCGGCCAGGAGCATCGGGACGCCCTGCGAGCAGAACAGCGTGACCAGGAGATTCCGCACCTGCCGGGCCCGCAGCTCGTTCACCGCCGGGCTGTCGGTCTGGCCCTCGGCGCCGCAGTTCCAGGACCGGTTGTCGTCGCTGCCGTCGCGGTTGTAGTCGCCGTTCGCCTCGTTGTGCTTGCGGTCGTAGCTGACCAGGTCGCGCAGCGTGAAGCCGTCGTGACAGGTGATGAAGTTCACTGACGCAACGGGCCGCCGGGCGCTGGTCTCGTACAGGTCGCTCGATCCGGTCAGCCGCGACGCGAACTCCGGCAGCGTGGCCGCCCTGCCGCGCCAGAAGTCGCGGACGGTGTCCCGGTACTGGCCGTTCCACTCCGTCCACAGCGGCGGGAAGTGGCCGACCTGGTAGCCGCCCTGGCCCACGTCCCAGGGCTCGGCGATGAGCTTGACCTGGGACACCACGGGATCCTGCTGCACCAGGTCGAAGAACGCCGACAGCCGGTCCACGTCGTGCAGCTCGCGCGCCAGCGCCGCGGCCAGGTCGAACCGGAACCCGTCGACGTGCATGTCCAGGATCCAGTAGCGCAGCGAGTCCATGATCAGCTGCAGCGGGTGCGGGTTGCGCACGTTGAGGCTGTTGCCGCAGCCGGTGTAGTCGAGGTAGCTCGCCGCGTTGCCGGGGGCGAGCTGGTAGTAGGCGGCGTTGTCGATGCCGCGGAAGGACAGCGTCGGCCCGAGCCCGCCTCCCTCGGCCGTGTGGTTGTACACGACGTCGAGGATGACCTCGATGCCGGCCGCGTGCAGCGCCTTGACCGCCGCCTTGAACTCGGCGACGTGACCGTAGGGCGTGCCGGACGAGGAGTACCGGTTGTCCGGGGCGAGGAACGCGATCGTGTTGTAGCCCCAGTAGTTCGTGAGGCCGCGCCGCACCAGTGCGGGCTCGGGCACGCACTGATGCACCGGCATCAGCTCCACGGCGGTCACGCCGAGCCTGGTGAGGTGGTCGATGACCGCGGGATGGGCGAGCCCCGCGTAGGTACCCCGCTGCTCGGGAGGCACGTCTGGGTGCCGCATGGTCAGGCCGCGCACGTGCGCCTCGTAGATGAGCGTCTCGTGGTACGGGATTCGCGGCGGCCGGTCGTCGCCCCAGTCGAAGTACGGGTTGATCACCACGTTCCGCGGCATGTACGCGGCGCTGTCGTCGGTGTTCAGCACCGAGGGGTTGCCGTGCTGGTAGGAGTACACGGCCTGGTGCCAGGTCACCTGCCCTTCGACGGCCTTCCCGTAGGGGTCGAGCAGCAGCTTCATCGGATTGCACCGGTGGCCGCGCTCCGGCTGGTACGGGCCGTGCACCCGGTATCCGTAGCGCTGGCCGGGCTCCACGCCGGGGAGGTAGCAGTGCCAGACGAGCCCGTCAACCTCCGTGATCGGGACCCGGGTTTCCCCGTCCTCGTCCGCGTCGCCGGCGTTGAACAGGCACAGTTCCACCTGCTCCGCGACCTCGGAGAACAGGGCAAAGTTGGTGCCCCCACCGTCCCAGGTCGCGCCGAGCGGATACGGGGTTCCGGGCCACACCTCCATCCGCAGACCCTACCCGCGGACGCTGACAGTGGCCCGGCCGAGCACCGGGTCAAGATCCAATCCGTCCGGGAGGGTGCCGAAGGGGCCGCCGGGGCCACCCCAGGGCTCGGAGCCGAGCCGGGAGGCGCAGAAGGCGTCGGCGACGCCCTCCGGAGCGTGCCGCACCAGCAGCGACGCCTGCAGGGTCAGCGCTATCAGCCTGGCCAGCCGCCTGGCCCCATACTGAGCGCGGTCGCCTTCCGCTGCGGAAGCCTCCTTGAGGCAGGAGCGCAGCCGCTCACCGGCGGCGTCCAGGCGCCGGTCGGCACCGGCCGCGAGGTCGATCTCGGCGAGCAGCGCGTCGGCGGACCCGGGGGAGCGGGCCAGCGCGCGGAGCACGTCCAGCGCGGTAACGTTGCCCGAGCCTTCCCACACCGAGTTCAGCGGGGCGTCCCGGTACAGCCGCGGCATGCCCGACTCCTCCACGTACCCGTTCCCGCCCAGGCACTCGAGCGCTTCTCCGGTGACCATGGGCGTGCGCTTGCACACCCAGTACTTGGCCGCGGGCAGCGCCAGCCGCAGCAGCGCGGCCTCGGCGGCGTCGCCGCGCGACGCGCGGTCGGCCGCGCCGGCCAGGCGCATCGCCACCGTGGTGGCGGCCTCCGACTCCAGCGCCAGGTCGGCGAGGACCGAAGCCATCAGCGGGTGCGCGGCGAGCGTGGTGCCGAACGAGCGGCGGATGCCGGCGTAGTGCGCGGCCGTGACGCACGCGAGCCTGGTCGCGGCCGCGCTGCCGAGGACGCAGTCCAGTCTCGTGGCGCTGACCATCTCGATGATCGTGGCCACGCCCCGGCCGGGCTCACCGACCGGCCAGGCGAACGCGGCGTCGTACTCGACCTCCGAGGAGGCGTTGGACCTGTTCCCCAGCTTGTCCTTGAGCCGCTGGATGCGCATGGCGTTGCGGGTGCCGTCGGGCAGCACGCGGGGGAGCAGGAAGCAGGTCAGCCCCTCCGGCGCCTGGGCCAGGACGAGGAACAGGTCGCACATGGGGGCGGAGCAGAACCATTTGTGCCCGGTGAGCTGGTAGCCGTCGCCGGCCGGGACGGCCCTGGTGGTGTTGGCCCTGACGTCGGAACCGCCCTGCTTCTCGGTCATGGCCATGCCGGCCAGCAGGCCGGCCTTGCCGTCGGGAACCCGCAGCCCCGGGTCGTAGCTGCGCGAGCCGAGCAGCGGCTCGAAGCGGCCAGCGAGCCCGGGGGCGTGCCGCAGCGCCGGCACCGAGGCGTACGTCATGGAGATCGGGCAGCCGTGCCCGGCCTCGGCCTGCGTCCATACGTAGAACCTGGCCGCGCGCGCGACGTGTGCGCCGGGGGTGTCGCTGCGCCACGGCGCTGCGTGCATCCCGTGGCCGACGGCAACCGCCATCAGCTCATGCCAGGCGGGGTGGAACTCCACCTCGTCGATCCTGTTGCCGCGCGAGTCGTGCGTGCGCAGCACCGGGGGATGCTCGTTGGCGAGCCGGGCCAGGTCCTGCGTCGCGGCGGCCCCGGCGAGCTCGCCCAGCTCGTGCAGCCCGCGCAGCTCGGTGGGGTCGCCGACGCCTTCCCGGCGCAGCGCGTCGATCAGCGCCGGGTCGTCGGCCACGTCGTAGCCAGCCAGCGGCGGGACCTGATTGAGTACCTCGTGCGTGACATGTGGCGCCGCGCGCGTCATAGGGACCTCCCGTCCCCATTCTCAGCGCTCGGCGGCACGATCGCGAACGCGCAGCTCAGCGTCCTCGCAGGCGGCCTGCAGATAGCGCTCGATGATCACGTCGGCCACCTCGGGCGCGGCGCCGAGCGGGTCGCTGACCGCGGCGGCCCCGGCGGCCAGCGACTGTTCGCGTACCTGATCGGCGAAGACGCCGGGCGCCAGCAGATAGCTGGCCACGACCACCCGGGGGGCTCCCGCGTGCAGCAGCCCGGCCACCGCCTCGCCCGGCGAGGGCGCGGCGGCCGACGCGTATGCGGGCACCACGCTGTGCCAGGCCCTGGCCCGCTGCCAGGCGGCGGCCACCCGGGCCACGGCGGCGTTCGCGTCCGGGCGGCTCGACCCGGCGGCGGCGAGGACCACGGCGGTCTCGGCGGGGCTGGCCGCGGCCGGCGGGTCGGCCTCGGCCAGGCGGCGTTCCAGACCGCGCATCAGGCCAGCGTGCGGCCCGAGCGGCTCGCCGTAGCTGATGCGCAGCCGGGGCAGGCGCCGGGTGGCCTCGCCGAGCAGCGCCGGCAGGTCGGCGTCGCTGTGGTAGGCCGCGGTCAGCAGCAGTGGCAGCACCACAGCGGTCGGAGCGTCGCGTTCCGGGTGGTCGTGGGGGAGGCTGCCGTACACCGCATCGAGCACGTCAGGAACCGACGGAAGGGCATGGCCGAGGAAGGCCGCGCGGGCGTCCAGCCCCAGCGCTCCCGCCCGCGTCCGGACCAGGCACATCAGGTCACTGACGGCGGCCGCTGCCCCGGGATCCCTGCTGCCGTGCGCGACGGCGATCAGCGGGGGCCAGGAGCGGCGCGTGGTCAGAGGTGGATGCCGCATTCGGTCTTGCCGGTGCCCGCCCAGCGCCCGCTGCGGGCGTCCCCGCCGGCCTCAACCCGGACGGTGCAGGTCGCGCAGCCGATCGACGGATAGCCGTCGTAGAGCAGCGGGTTGACCAGGATCCCGTGCTCGGCGATGTACTCGTCGACCTGCTCCTGAGTCCAGTCGACGATCGGGTTGACCTTCACCATCTCCCGCCTGGCGTCCCAGTGCACCACGCGGGTGTCGCTCCTGGCGTCGGTCTCCTCCTTGCGGACCCCGGTGAACCACGCGTCGTACGGCTCGAGCGCCCGTTCCAGCGGTACCACCTTGCGCAGGTAGCAGCACAGATCCGGGTTGCGGCTGTACAGCCGCGGGCCCATCTGCTCGTCCTGCTCGGCGACGGTCTGCTCGGGAGTGACGTTGATCACGTTGACCGGGTAGACCGTGGACACCGCGTCCCGGGTGCCGATCGTCTCGGCAAAGTGGTAGCCGGTGTCGAGGAAGACCACGTCAACGCCCTCGCGCACCTGTGACACCAGGTGGACGAGCACGGCGTCGGTCATCGACGAGGTGATGCAGATCCGGTCGCCGAACGTGTCAAGGGCCCACCGGACCACCTCGTCGGCGGGCGCGCCTGCCAGCGTCTCCGCCGCCTCGTTGGCCAGCCTCTCCATGCGGATGGCTTCCTCCCGACCCGCGGGCGTCGTCACGTCAGTATCCGCTGATTCTGCCCCGATCACGTCGCGGCTCACCGGTGCGCTCCTGGGATGGCTCCGGTTCCCGCAAAGCGTAGCCGGAATGAGCGCACACAACTGCGGCAACGCCATTCGCCATCCGCTTCCTGCGGCTCCAAGTCTTCCTCTCCGCAGTAGGGGCAATAAAACGGGACTGCACGCTCTGCCGGAAAAGACTGAATACTCACTTTATGTCCTCCTCCGGTGCCCTGGCTACCCATGTGGCGAACGTCTCACCTGGTGTCCTTGTTGCCTCGAACCGGCGCAGCACCCGCTCGACGTAGCCGGGAAGGGCGTCGGCGGTGGTCTTCAGCCCGCGCACCTTGCGGCCGAAGCCGGAGCCCTCGCCGTCCCCCCCGTCCAGGCTTCCGCCCAGGTGAACCTGGAATCCCTCCACCTGCTCGCCCCCGGGAAGGGTGATCAGCGTCCCCTTGAGGCCGATGTCGGCGGTCTGGATCCTGGCGCACGAGTTGGGGCAGCCGTTGACGTTGATCGTGATCGGCTCGCTGAAGCCCGGCAGCCGCCGGTCCAGCTCGGCGATCAGGTCCGAGGCGCGCTGCTTCGTCTCGACGATCGCCAGCTTGCAGAACTCGATGCCGGTGCAGGCCATCGTGTGCCGCCGGAACACGCCCGGAGACACCGGCAGGTCGGCGGCGGTGAGCTCGGCGGCCAGCGCCGCCGTCCGGTCCTCCGGGACGTCCAGGATCACCATCTTCTGCTCGGTGGTGGTCCGGACCCGGCCGCTGCCGTACTCCAGGGCCAGGCGGGCGACCAGGTCGAGCTTGTCGGCCGACATCCGCCCGACCCGGGGAGCGAAGCCGACGTAGTACCGGCCATCGCGCTGCATGTGGATGCCGACGTGGTCGCGCTGCCCGCTGCCCGGGGCCTTGGGCGCGGGCCCGTCCGCCAGCGGGTGGCCGAGGTAGTCGCGCTCGAGCACCTCCCGGAACCGCTCCGGGCCCCAGTCGGCCATCAGGAACTTGAGCCGGGCGCGGTGCCGCAGCCTGCGGTAGCCGTAATCGCGGAAGATCGACGTGACCCCCGCCCAGACCTCGGGGACCTGGTCTGGCGTGACGAAGGCGCCCAGCCTCTTGCCGATCATGGGGTTGGTCGAGAGCCCGCCGCCGACCCACACGTCATAGCCCGGCTCGCCGTCCGGCCCGATCACGCCGACGAACGCGATGTCGTTGATCTCGTGGATCGTGCACTGCGCCGCGCAGCCGCTCATCGCCGACTTGTACTTGCGCGGCAGGTTGGAGAACGCGGGATCCCCGACGTAGCGCGCGGCCGTCCGGCGGATCTCCGGCGTCGCGTCGATGATCTCCTCGGCGTCGATTCCGGCCAGCGGGCAGCCGAGGATGACCCGGGGGGTGTCGCCGCAGGCCTCCGTAGTCGACAGATCCACGGAAGCAAGGGCGTCCCAGATGTCCGGTACGTCCTCGATCCGCACCCAGTGCAGCTGGATGTTCTGGCGGTCGGTCACGTCGGCGGTGCCCCTGGCGAACCGCCGGGAGACGTCCGCGATCGTGGCCAGCTGCTCGCTGCTCAGCTGGCCGCCGTCGATGCGGATCCGCATCATGAAGAACGTGTCGTCGAGTTCCTCCGGCTCGAGAACGGCGGTCTTGCCGCCGCTGATGCCCGGCCGGCGCTGCGTGTAAAGGCCGAACCACCGGAAGCGTCCGCGCAGGTCGGCGGGGTCGATCGAGTCGAAGCCGCGCTTGGCGTAGACGTTGATGATCCGGTCGCGGACGTTCAGGCCGTCGTCGTTCTTCTTCAGCTCTTCGTTTTTGTTCAGCGGCTCGCGATAGCCAAGTGCCCACTGGCCGTCCCCGCGGCCCTGACGGCGGCTGCGCTGGCTCCTGGCATCCGGCAGGGCGGGCTGGGCGGGCTGGGCGGGCTCGGGGGGCGGAGGGGGTTGCTGGGTAGCCGTCGTGCTGCTCGGCGCTGGCATGTGCTGCGTCCCTTCGGTCACGGGGCGCGTGCCTCGGTATTGCTGGCGGCAGCTTGCGCGGGGGATTACTCCGCTTACGTCCGGATCATGGCCGGGAACGCTGCTCGCGGCACGCGCCCGTCAGGTATGACGGGCTGTGGACAGCGGCCAGGGGAGACAGAGCGCGCTCCCGATGCGAAGGAAATCGACGTGCCTGCGGATGACGAGCAGCGGATCAGCCCGGGACACCGGACCTTTCCGCGAAGCAGCATGTGACGGTCGCCGAGCCGGTTCCCGAGACAAAGCGCTGGCTCCCATGCGTGAGGCGAACTTCTGTCACAGCACAACTTCGCGGCAATCGTGGCTATTCCGCACGGGACGGATCAGCCTTGCCGGATCCAGCCGAGCTTCGGCTCGGCATCCGTATCGGGCTGCCGGTGCTGGCAGTCACACCACGTCCCGCCCGGGCACTTGTCATGGTGCTGCTGGCGGCACGACAAGCAGATCATGCTTCCATTGTCGCGCGCCACGCATTAACTGTCTCGGCGGCGGGGCTGGCGAGTGCGGTGGCGTCGGGCGTACACGACGCCCGGTCGGGCCTGGGCCGGTCAGGCCGCGTTCGCGCGGCGCATCCTGCGGCGGCGCTCGGCGGACCGCTCGTCCTCGTTCAGCCCGCCCCAGGTGCCGTACTTCTCCGGACGGCTCACCGCGTAATCAAGACACTCCGCCCGGACCGGACATGCCGCGCAAATGGTCTTGGCCTTGCGCTCCCGGATGTCCCGCTCGGGCTGCCGCTCGCCATCCGGGCCGAAGAAGAGCACGGTGTCCTTACCGCGGCACGCAGCGTCGTCTTGCCAGCCCCAGTTCGGCCGCGGAATCA
>Ga0335073_10010070_pt1 | contig 13269 bp, 12 predicted proteins | sample Lox_Sample_22_FD_207093 | JGI IMG/M metagenome (GOLD analysis project Ga0335073, IMG submission 207093) | Soil microbial communities from Loxahatchee National Wildlife Refuge, Florida, United States - Lox_Sample_2.2 | ecosystem: Environmental > Terrestrial > Soil > Wetlands | place: USA...
AGATCCGTCCCGTCGGACGCGTGGTGCTCGACATCACGAGCAAGCCGCCCGGGACGATCGAATGGGAGTAATCTGACCCGGCGTTGTTGATGTGGGGTAGGGCGTTTCGGGGGCTTGTGGCCGTTTTTGTGGTGCTCGGCGTGATCGCGCCGGCGGCACACGCGTCGCTGTCGGTCCCGTCGACCAGCTTCACCAGCATCACAGCCTTCGAGGCGGCGGCCGGCGGGGCTGACAACCACACCACGCCCGGCGAGCAGGGCGGTGGCTTTCGCCACTTCAGCCCGGGAGAGATCGCCGTCGACGGCAGCGACCCCGGCTCGACAGCGATCCCGGGCGGCCACACGGTCGCGGTGTCGCCCAGTCGTCTACAGCCCTGGGGGCTCGAGCTTGGCCCCGCGGTGGCGGTGGCCAACGACGGCTTCAGGTCGGTGAACGCGAACGCCGGGTTCAGCCCGCCGAATCTCTGGGCCCCGTTCAACTCGAACGCGACGCAATTTCAGATCGTCGCTCCCACGGCGCAGTCGGGCGCGCCCGTGCGGGCGGTGAGCCGTGGCCTCGGCATCGAGTTCGTGAACGTCGAGAACTCGAGCACCACGATCTCGTACTACAGCGGCAATACGCTGTTGGGCCAGGTGACGGCGCCTCAGGGCGCGACGTCATTCGCCGGCATGCTGTTCGCCGACCCGGTGGTCACGCGCGTGGCGATCACCCTGGGAACGGCCGACATCTTCGGGTTTGACGGCAGCACCGTGACGCCCGACAACACCCCTGGGGACACCATGGCCGCGGGTGACGACATCGTGGTGGCCGAGCCCGGCGCCGGGGAGACCACGGCCGCCGCCACCGCCGGCGTGCCGGTCTCGGCGTCGCTCGCCAGCTTCGATTCGAGCGATGCGGCTGCCGACATCACGGCAACGGTGAACTGGGGGGACGGCAGCGGAAGCAGCGGCACGATCGTTCCCGATGGCGGAGGCGTCTTCAGCGTGACCGGAAGCCACAGCTACGCGCTGCCGGGGAGCTACACGGCCAGCGTGACCGTCCAGGACTTTGGCGGCTCCGCCCTGACCACCCAGGCGCTGTTCCAGATCGCCCCGCGTGCGAGCAGCCTGAGCGTGACCTGCTCTCCCTCGCCGGTGGCGGTGACGGCCTCGACGATGTGCACGGCGACAGTCGCCGACGCTGGTGCGGGCGGGCCCGTTACTCCGACGGGCTCAGTCGGGTTCACCTCGCCCACCGCCGGGGCGTCGTTCGCCGGCGACTCCGGATGCGTGCTCGGCGCGACCGGGACTCCCGGAGTGGCTATCTGCGAGGTCCAGTTCACGCCGACGCAACTGCCCCCGACGCAGGCGCGGATCGACGCCGCTTACGGTGGCGACGCTGCGCACGCCGCCAGTTCGGACAGCGCGATTGTCGGGGTGCGGGCGCAGCGCTGCGCGTTGAAGGCGCTGCCGGCGAGACTCAAGGCACACCCGGCCGTGCTCGGCATGATCGTGACCTGCGACGCCCGCGCGAACGTGACGATCGGGGTCAAGGCGACGGCCGTGCGCAAGGGCAGGTTCAAGGCATTCACGATCCAGTTCGGCACCCTCCGGACGACGGTCACGGGTGGGCGCCCGACCGTGCTCGTGATCAAGCCCGCGGGCGCGGTGCTGGGCGACCTCCGGACGGCCGGCCGTCGGCACCAGCGCGTCTCGCTGAAGCTGACGCTGACTGCGACCTCTCACGCCACCCGCGCGACGACGACCACGCGTGTGGCCGCCCTCAGGATTCGCTAGCCCGCACCAGGGCCGCGCGCGCCAGGATCGTCTCGACCAAGCGACCGAGATCCGGGGGCAGCTGATCGCGCCGGAACCAGTCCGCTTCGGCGAGCTCGGTCAGGTCGATGTCGAGCCGCCGGTCGCCGAGGCGGGTCCGGAACAGGTGGAGCGTGTCGTTGTGGTGGTCGGCGGTGGCGAACAGGTCCCCAAGGTTCTCCCAGTGCTCGATCCGCCGGCCGAGCTCCTCCTGCATCTCGCGCCGGGCGGCGTCGATCGGCGCCTCGCCGCGGCGCACGGTTCCGCCGGGGAGGTCCCACACTGGGCGGCCGTAGGTGTGCCGGACGAGCAGGAACTCGTCTTCGTGCGTCACCAGGCACTTCACGCCGGTGACGTTCGGCCGGACCAGGAACCAGTAGGTCCGGAGTCCCACATACGCGCACCGGATCAGGGCGCGTCGCAGCCAGACAGGGAGCCTCGTCATACATTGAGCGTACGCATCCGCCACGAACGGCCGTGTGGCGCGCGATCGCCTATCATGGGCGAAGCCGCGCGATTGTCGCGCGGCTTGTGCATGCCATGAAGACCTACGTAGCCACACCAGCCGACCGTGAGCGTAACTGGCTGATCGTCGACGCCTCCGGGCAGACGCTCGGGCGGCTCGCGACCCAGATTGCCGACAGCCTGCGCGGCAAGCGCAAGCCGACTTATACGCCGCATGTCGATACCGGCGACTTCGTGATCGTCGTCAACGCCGAGAAGATCGCGGTGACCGGCAACAAGCGCTCTGACAAGCGCTACTACCGCCACTCCGGGTATCCGGGCGGGCTGAAGTCCCGCACGCTCAACGACATGCTCGAGCGCCGTCCGGAGGAGGTCATCCGCCTCGCGGTCAAGGGGATGCTGCCGCGCAACCGCCTCGCGCGGAAGCAGCTGACCAAGCTGAAGGTCTACGCCGGCCCCGAGCATCCGCACGCCGCACAGAAGCCGCAACCGATGGAGACTCCGAAGTGACCGAGCGCCCCGAGGACGAGCAGCAGGCCGACGACCAGGAGCCTACGGCCCACGAGGAGCCGGAGGCGGAGGCGCCTGCCGAGCCCGAGGAGCCCGAGCGCGCCCCCGAGCCCGAGGCCGCTTCTGAGCCCGAGGCCGCTTCTGAGCCCGCGGCCGCCCCCGAGCCCGAGGCCGCTCCTGAGCCCGAGGCCGCCCCCGAGCCCGCGGCCGTCTCTGAGCCCGAGGCCGCTCCTGAGCCCGAGGCGGCGCCTCAAGCTGCTTCTGAGCCTGAGCCGGCGCCCGAGCCCGAGGCCGCGCCTCAGGCCGCTTCTGAGCCTGAGCCCGATGCCGAGCCGGCGATCAGGGCCGAGGCTGAGGTCGGTGAGCCGGATGCGGTCCAGCCCGACGTGGTCGTCGAGGCCGAGCAGAACCCGGAAGAGGACGAGGAGCTCGAGGAGTTAGCTCCCCGTCAGAAGCCGGAGATCCCGGGCGCGGACCTGATCCCCGACATCATCCCCGAGGGGCAGGAGTTCCTCGACGCGGAGGCGCAGGCTGCCGCGGAGGCCGAGGCGGCCGAGCTCGCCGCCCGCCAGCAGGAAGAGGAAGAGGACTCGAGCCCGATCGCGGATGCCGCGATCGACCTCGCGGCCGGCGCGCGCTACACCGCCACCGGCAAGCGCAAGACCGCGGTCGCACGCGTGATCATCAAGCCCGGCACCGGCGTGTACGTCATCAACGGGAAGACGCTCGACGTGTTCTTCCCCCGCGAGACCCTCCGGCGGATCATCCGGCAACCGCTCGAGACCGTCGGCTACGAGTCGCGGATGGACGTGGTCGCCCGCATGCACGGCGGGGGCGTGGCCGCGCAGGCCGGAGCGCTCCGACATGGCATCTCGCGCGCTCTGATCGTGGCCGACCCCAACCTGCGTGGCGAGCTCAAGCGGCGCGGGTTCCTGACGCGCGATCCTCGCGTCAAGGAGCGCAAGAAGGCCGGTCTGAAGAAGGCCCGTAAGCGGCCTCAGTTCTCCAAGCGCTAGCTCCACATGGCGCGACAGCTGTTTGGCACGGACGGTGTCCGCGGCCGGGCGGGACATTTCCTGACCGCCGACCTCGCGCTGGCGCTCGCCCGGACCGCCGTGGCGCGGCTCGACGCCGAGCGGCCGCAGGTGCTGGTCATTCGCGACACGCGCGAATCGGGCGAGATGCTCGAATCGGCGATCGCCGCCGGGGTGGCTGCGGCCGGAGGCGACGCGCTCCTCGCGGGCGTCCTGCCGACGCCCGCAGCGCCGCTGCTGGTGCGCCGTCACGGGCTCGACCTTGCAGCGGTGATCTCGGCTTCGCACAACCCATACGAGGACAACGGCATCAAGCTGTTCGCCGCCGACGGGTTCAAGCTCCACGACGACACCGAGCACGCGATCGAGGACGAACTCGGGACGGCGCCGCCTCCGCCGGCCCACATCGGCCGGGTGCGCAGCTTCGACGGCGCGCACGAGGACTACCTCCAGGCGCTCGAGAAGCGATTCTCGAGCCTGAGCTTGTCCGGAATGCGCGTGCTGCTCGATTGCGCCCACGGCGCCACGTTTGAGGTCGCGCCAGAGATCTTCCGGCGGCTGGAGGCGGACGTCGACGTGATCGCCGACGAGCCAGACGGCATGAACATCAACCAGGAGTGCGGCTCGACCCACCTCGGCGGGCTGATCGAGCGCATCACGGCAGGCGGATACGACGTCGGGTTCGCGTTCGATGGCGATGGCGATCGCGTGCTCGCGGTCGACCGCCGCGGCGCTGTCGTCGACGGCGACGAACTGATCGCCCTCGCGGCGCTCCACCTGCGTTCGGGCGGCCGGCTGCTCGGCAACGGGGTGGCCGTGACCGTCATGACGAACTATGGGTTCCACCAGGCGATGGCGGCGGCCGGTGTCGACGTCGCGGTGACCCCGGTCGGCGACCGCTACGTCCTCGACGAGCTCCGCCGGCGAGAATGGGCGCTCGGAGGGGAGCAGTCCGGCCACATCATCGAGCTCGGTTTCGGCCCGTCCGGCGATGGGATCGCGAGCGCGCTGCTGACGCTCGAGGCGCTCGGGGGACGCGATCTGGCTGACCGGAGCGCGATGGAGAAGCTTCCGCAGCGCCTGGTCAACATCCGCGCGGCCGACCGCGCCGGGCTCGCCGCCGCGATGGCCGACCCCGGCGTCGAGGAGGCGGTGGCGCGCGAGCACGCCGGGCTGACCGGGCGGGGTCGAGTTCTCGTCCGGGCGTCCGGCACCGAGCCCCTGATCCGGGTGATGGTCGAGGCGCCGAGCCAGGAGGAGACAGACGAGATCTGCGCTCGGCTCCGGCAGGTCGTGGAAACCGCACTGGCGTAGGCGCCCGCCGGACCCCAGTCCTGCAGGCCGCCGTGCGTTCTTGAGCGGACGGCGCTTCCGGCTAACATCGTTCTCTTCCTCGGACGGGGACTGGGAGTCGATCGCGCGGGAATGCCCGCCACGAAAGGGGACCCGAAGGACGCATGTGTGGAATCGTCGGTTACGTTGGTCCGCGTGAGGCGCGTCAGCTCCTGCTCGCGGGGCTCGAGAAGCTCGAATATCGCGGCTACGACAGCGCCGGCATCTCCGTGCTCGACGGGGACCGGATCGACGCCGTCCGCGCCGTCGGCAATCTGAGCGCGCTGCGCGGCGCAATCGACGCCACCGGCGGTTGGGAATCCGGCGACGGCACGGTCGCGGTCGCCGAGCGGCCCCAGCCGGAGACCGGCATCGGCCACACGCGCTGGGCCACCCACGGTCGCGTGACCGAAGAGAACGCCCACCCGCATTTCGACAACACCGACCGCGTCCACATCGTCGTCAACGGGATCGTCGAGAACTACATCTCGCTGAAGCGCCGGCTGGTCGCCGAGGGCGCCCGGTTCACCTCAGAGACCGACGCCGAGGTGATCGCGCACCTGGTTGCGCACCACAACGACGGCGATCTTGTCGAGGCCGTCCGTCGCGCTTACGCCGAGCTGCGTGGCCACTACGCGTTCGTGGCGATGGCCGCGGACGAGCCCGGCGTGCTCGTCGGGGCGCGCAAGGAGTGCCCGCTGATCATCGGCCGCGGCGACGGCGAGCAGTTCATCGCGTCGGCGATTCCGGCGTTCCTGCGCTACACCCGCCACGTCCAGTACATCGAGAACGACGAGATCGTCGTGCTCCGTACCGACAACGTCGAGTTCTTCACCGCCGACGGCGCCGCCCTCGACCGCGAGATCGTCGAGATCGATTGGGACACCGAAACGGCCGAGAAGCAGGGCTTCGAGACGTTCATGCTCAAGGAGATCCACGAACAGGCCGACGCGGTCGCTGAGACGATCGGCGAGCGAGCCGCGCGCGGCGTCGGGATCGACCTGGGCGACCTCGGCCTCATCGACGACGAGTTGCTGCGCACCGCGCGCCGGATCGTGGTCGTCGCGTGTGGCACCTCCTATCACGCCGGGCTGATCGGGCGGTACGCGATCGAGGAGTTCTCGCGTGTGCCGGTCGAGGTCGAGATCGCGTCCGAATATCGCTACCGCAACCCGGTCGTCGGCCCCGGGGATATCGTGGTCGGGATTTCGCAGTCGGGCGAGACCGCCGACACGCTGGCCGCGATGCGGACCGCGCGGGAGCGAGGCGCTCGTGTCCTGGCGATCACGAACCTCATGGGGTCGCAGGCGACCCGCGACGCCGACGGCGTCCTGTACACGCGCGCCGGGCTCGAGATCGGGGTCGCGGCCACGAAGACGTTCGTCAGCCAGGTCGTCGCCATGTACCTGCTCGCACTGCGGCTCGCGGAGCTGCGCGGCACGCTCGAGCCGGATGTGCTGAAAGCGACGATCAGCGAGGTGAAGCGGCTACCGCACCGGATCGCCGAGATGTTCGAGCGGGGCATGGGAGGGGTGGCTGCCGTTGCGGACGGAGTCGCCGGCGCCGATTTCTTCCTGTACCTCGGTCGCCACGTGGGGCTCCCGGTTGCGCTAGAGGGCGCTTTGAAGCTCAAGGAGATCTCGTACATCGCGACCGACGCCTACGCCGCCGGCGAGATGAAGCACGGCCCGATCGCGCTGCTCGACCAAAGCACCCCAGTCGTGGTGGTCGCGACCGAGTCGCCCGTGCTCGAGAAGGTCATCTCAAACATCCAGGAGGTGCGGGCGCGCGGCGCCAAGGTGATCGCGGTCGCGTCCGAGGGCGACGAGCAGATCTCGGAACACTGCGACGAGGTCATCTTCGTGCCGCGGACCGAGTGGATGCTCTCCTCGCTCCTCGCCGTGATCCCGCTCCAGCTGCTCGCCTACTACATCGCCCGCAGCCGCGGATTGAACGTCGATCAGCCGCGGAACCTGGCCAAGACCGTCACCGTGGAGTGAGCGGGGTGCCCGGGGCCGGTCTCCGCGTCGGGATCGACCTCCTCGAGATCGAGCGGCTCGAGCATGCGCTCGAGCGCACGCCACGGCTGGCCGAGCGATTGTTCACCGAGGCTGAGCGCGCCTACGCGGCCAGTCAGGGCCGGCCCGGCCAGCACCTCGCGGCGCGCTTCTGCGCCAAGGAGGCGGCAGCCAAGGCGCTCGGGATCCAGTCATGGAACTTCCACGAGGTCGAGGTCGTCGGGACGGGCGGTCCGCCTTCGTTACGTCTGTCCGGTAGCGCCGCCGCCCGGGCCGCCGAGCTGGGCGTCCAGGTGGAGGTGTCGCTCACGCACACACGGCGCGACGCTGCCGCGGTCGTGATCGCCGGCTGAAGCGCGGGATCGCCGGGTGAGGCGCCGGGGAGCCAGCCACTAGGCTCCCCGCCATGGCATCCCTTCCCGACTGGCTTGATCCGCTCCCGGACGCTGCCGAGCAGCGCGCCCTCGACGAGTGGGCGATCCACGAACGCGGCATTCCGGGGGTCGATCTGATGGAGCGCGCCGGTGCCGGGCTGGCCGACCTCGTGGGCTCGCTCGTCCCCGATGGGCGCATCGTGGTCGTGTGCGGCAAGGGCAACAACGGTGGCGATGGTCTGGTGACGGCGCGCGTGCTGCGCTCGCGGGACCGTGAAGTCGAGGTTCTGCTCCTCGGCGATCCCGGCGAGTTCCGGGGCGACGCGGCGACGAACCTCGAGCGGCTGCCGGGGCCGGCGCCGGCCGGGTTCGATGCCTCCCGCCTGGCCGGGGCGGCGGGAATCGTCGACGCGATCCTCGGCACCGGGTTCTCCGGTGAGCCGCGCGAGCCCGCGGCCGGCGCGATCGCCGCCATCAACGACGCCGCAGGTTCTGGCGCGTTCGTCGTCGCATGCGATGTTCCGAGCGGGGTCGATGCGTCCACGGGCGAGGTCGCCGGCGCGGCGGTGCGGGCGCGCGCCACCGCGACCTTCAACGCCGGCAAGCCGGGTCTGTGGATCGAACCCGGAAAGACCCACGCCGGCGAGGTCAGCGTGATCGACATCGGGATCCCGGCGGGCGGCCCGGTGGAGCCTCGCGTCGGCCTGATCTCCGCTCGCGTGACGGCTTTGATTCCGCGCCGTGGACGGGAGTCGACGAAGTTCGCGGCGGGCAGCGTGCTCGTGTGCGGAGGCTCGCCGGGCTTGACCGGGGCGCCCTGTATGGCCTCCGAGTCGGCCATGCGGGCCGGCGCGGGCTACGTCACGGCGTGCGTTCCCGGGTCGCTGAGCCTCGTATTTGGAACGAAGCTGCTCGAGGTCATGACGATTTCGCTGCCCGACACCGACGGGTCGCTCGAGCCGCGGGGCGTCGAGCAGGTGCTCGAGCGCGCCGACCGGTCGGACGCGATCGCGCTCGGGCCGGGGCTCGGCCGGACGGACGGGGCGCAGGAGTTCGCCCGTCAGCTGGCCCGGGCGGCGCCGGTTCCGCTACTTCTCGACGCCGACGGCCTGAACGCGCATGCCGGCGCACTCGAGCTCCTCGCCGATCGCGACGCTGCGACGGTGATGACCCCGCATGCGGGCGAGCTTGCGCGCCTGCTCGAGACGGACAGTGCCTCGATCGGCGCTCGTCGCCTGGAGAGCGCCCGGAGGGCGGCGCGCGAGGCCCACGCGATCGTCGTCTTGAAGGGAGACGACTCGATCGTGGCCGCGCCGGACGGCCGGGCCGCCGTCAACCGGGGCGCGTCGTCGGCGCTCGCGACCGCGGGCACCGGCGACGTCCTCTCGGGCGTGATCGGGGCGTACCTGGGCAAGCACATGGACCCGTTCGCGGCCGCGTGCGCCGGCGTGCTCGTCCACGGCCGCGCTGGCCAGCTGTGCGCCGAGGAGATAGGCACCGAGGGCGTGATCGCCGGCGACGTGATTCGGGCCCTCCCGCGGGCCCTGACGAGCCTCCTCTAGTGAGGGGCCACTAGCCATGGCGGTACGCGCGCTGGCCCGGGTGAACCTCGCGGCGATCGAGCGCAACGTCGCACGGCTGCGGGGCGGGCTGGCGGACGGAGTGGGGCTGTGCGCGGTCGTTAAGGGAGCCGGCTACGGGCACGGCGCGCTGCCGGCGGCGCGTGCTGCTCTCGCCGGCGGAGCCCGGATGCTGGCGGTCGCGACCGCGGGCGAGGCGGCCGAGTTGCGCGACGGGGCCATCTCCGGGCCAATCCTCGTGATGGGTGCGGTCAGCGACGAGGAGTTGCCGGTGGCGCTCGGAGCTCGGTGCGAGCTCGTGGCGTGGAGCCCGGGCTTCGTGGAGCGGCTGCGGTCCGCGGTTTCGCGTCCCTCGGGTGTGGGTCTCTCGGGTACGGGGGTCGGTTCGGTGCGGGTCCACGTGAAGCTCGACACGGGCATGGGGCGGCTCGGGACCCGTGACGTCGACGAAGCGATCCGCGTCGCGGACGCTGTCGCCGCTGGTAGGCCGGAGCTGGAGCTCGCCGGCGCGATGACCCACTTCGCGAGCGCGGACGAGGACCCCGCGTTCACGGAGCTTCAATTGACGCGCTTCGAGCCGTTCGTGTCGGCGATGCGCAACCGGTGGCCGGGCCTTGTCGTGCACGCTGCCAACAGCGCCGCGACCCTGCGCGAGCCGGCGAGCCATTTCGATCTTGTCCGCTGCGGTATCGCGATCTACGGTTGCGACCCGATGAATCAGGACGCTTTCGTGCACGGACTTGAGCCCGCGCTCGAGCTGACCTCGTACGTGGCGGCGGTCAAGCTCGCGCGACCGGGGGACAGCGCCGGGTATGGCCGGCGGTGGACGGCGTCGTCTGAGACCTGGGTGGCGACGGTGCCGATCGGCTACGCCGACGGGATCCGCCGCGCGCTCACGAACAACTGCGAGGTGCTCATCGGCGGCCGGCGCTATCCGCTCGTGGGCACGGTGAGCATGGACAACATCACGGTGGCGCTCGGACCGGGTCCGGTCTCGGTCAGCTGCGGCGACCCGGTCACGATCATCGGCGCCGATGGGACCGAGCGCCAGACGGCCGAGGAGGTGGCACGCCGGATCGGCACGATCAGCTACGAGATCGTGTGCGGGCTGACGCCGAGGGTGTCGCGCGTCTACCACCGCGATGGGGCGCCGGTTGAGCGTTAGCGCGCCTATCGAGGCGCTCGTCTCGGTCGCTTCGGACTCGGCCTGGCTAGTCGGCGGGGCGGTGCGCGATCGGCTGCTGGGACGGCCGACCGATGACTACGACATCGCGGTCGCCGGCGACGCCCGGCGGGTGGCGCGCGCGCTCGCCCGCGCTGTCGATGCGCACACGTTCGAGCTGTCGGAGACGTTCGGCGTCTGGCGCGTCGTCGCCCGCGATCACAGCTGGCAGGTAGACGTGCTCCCCGTCGTCGGCGGGTCGATCGAGGCCGACCTGGCACAGCGCGACTTCACGGTCAATGCAATCGCCGAACCGGTCGGCGGGGGCGGGTACGTCGACCCGTTCGGGGGCCTCCAGGACGTGCGCGCGCGCACGCTCCGGATGGTGTCCCCGCGCGCGCTCATCGACGACCCGTTGCGGACGCTGCGCCTGGTCAGGCTGGCGTGCGAGCTTGAGTTCGACATCGACGACGACACCGCCGATGCGGCCGCCGCGAGCGTCTCTGGACTGACCCGTGTCGCGCCCGAGCGCGTATTCGCCGAGCTCAAGCGGATTGTGGTCTCCGACCGTGCCTTAGAGGGGCTCGAACTGATGGACGCTTTTGGGGCGACCGACGCGGTCCTGCCGGAGCTCAGCCGGATGCGCGGGGTCGAGCAGAGCCAGTACCACCATCTCGACGTCTACGCGCACACGCGGTTGGTGCTTGCCTCGACGATCGAGCTGGTGGGGCGGCCTGAGCAATGGTTTGGCGAGCACGCTGATGCCGTCGCCCTATTTCTGGCCGAGCCGCTGGCCAACGAGCTCACGCGGGGGCAGGCGCTCCGCTTTGGCGCGCTTCTGCACGACGTCGCCAAGCCACAGACCCGGCGCGTCACCGCCGAGGGGCGGATCACGTTCGTCGGGCACGATGTCGTCGGCGCGGAGGTCGCGGCCGGCGTGCTGGCGCGGATGCGGGCCAGCGAACGCCTGCGCGAATACGTGGCGGCGCTGACCCGCAACCACCTTCGCCTGGGCTTCCTCGTCCACGAGATACCCCTCAGCCGGCGGACGATCTACCGCTATCTGCGCGACTGCGAGCCGGTCCAGGTCGACGTGACGCTGCTCAGCGTCGCCGATCGGCTGGCTACGCGGGGGCGCGGCGCCGACGAGGCGATCGCCCGCCACCTCGAGCTCGCGCGAGAGCTGCTCGGGGAGGCGCTGGCGTGGCGGGACAGGCGTCCGCGGCCACCGCTGCGGGGGGACGAGCTCGCGCGGGCGGTGGGCCTCCGACCCGGCCCGGAACTCGGGCGGATCCTCGAGGAGCTCGAGGAGGAAAGCTTCGCCGGCGAGATCAGCTCGCGCGAGCAGGCGATCGATCGCGCCCGGGCGATCCTGGCGGCGCGGGGCGTACCGGGTAGCGGCGCCGGCGAGGATCGGGAGGCTCCGCGGCTGTGAGGGCCTGGCAGACCGTTTCCGCTTCCACGTGCACGTGATCCCGCGCTCCGAGGACGATCCGCTAAAGCTCCCGTGGATCCCAGCGCCGGGCAATTCGGCCGAGATCAAGGCGGTGGCCCAGGTGCTGCGCTGAAGCCTTCGGTACGGATTCTGGAGTGGGGAACTTGCACCGAATCACTCCAGAAAGCCATGCGCTGGAGTTCCTTGCTACCTTCCCCGGGTTGGTCGGGGCCCTCGGGGCCGTAACCGGCGTGTCCGATAGCAGGCATCACAAGGGGAGTACATGGCAACGGGTACCGTCAAGTGGTTCAGCGACGACAAGGGCTTCGGCTTCATCACGCCCGATGACGGCGGGCGCGACTTGTTCGTTCATTTCACTGGCATTCAGGGGGACGGCTATCGCTCGCTGTCCGAGGGAATCAAGGTTTCATATGAGGAGGAGGCCGGTCCGAAGGGACCGAAGGCGGTCAACGTCACCAAGCTCTAGCAGGGCGGCTGGACTAGCCACTTCGTAGTAGAGAACTCGACCTGCCGGCGCCAGGATGGCGATCGTCGCCTTGTAGCGGCGCAACTGGCGCCGGGGTGTCGTGTTGAATCTGAACATGAAACGTTCTCTGTTGGCAACCGTTGGCGCTTTCGCGCTCTGCGGACTCGCTCCAGCTGCCGCGGACGCGACGATCACCGAGCTCGGTGCCACCACCTCGCCCCTCGTCGCGCCGGCCTGCCCGAAGGGCGTGCCGCCCTCGCAATGCACGATCATCCTGACGCGAGCGACCGCGCTCGAGACGATCAGGGACAACATCGCCTATCCGTCGACCGTCAAGTCGGCGGGTCGGGTCGTCGCGTTCACCGTTGGGCTGTCGTCGCTGTCAACCAACGCCAACACGGCGAAAAGCGACGTCCAGTTCCTCGACAAGACCTACGGCGGCGACGCCGAGGTCGGGATCACCGTCCTGAAGCGGATGGGCAAGAAGAACGCCTGGACCTGGCAGGTCGTCGCCCAGAGCCCGCTCGTCGACGTCCAGCCCTACCTGGGACAGGTAGCGCAGTTCCCGCTCACTACGAGCATTCCCGTCGTGCGCGGCGAGACGATCGCGCTGACCACGCCGACCTGGGCGCCGGTCCTCACGATCGACCTGTCGACCGATCACTTCGCCTACCGCCAGAGCCGGACTCGGAACTGCAACAACCCGCCGTCGACGAGCCAGGCTCAGGTCATGATCGGCGGCAACGCGACGTATTCGTGCGATTACCCGGGGACGCGGGTCGAGTACAGCGCCACCGAGGTCACGAACGCGGTGCCGAACACCACGACCACGACGACGAAGACGACTAAGAAGCGGTGAGGTAGGTCGCCGGCGCCGCTGGTCGGTGGCGCCGGTTGGTGGCGTTATTGGCGTGGGCTGCTTTAGCTGACGAGCTGACGAGCTGACGAGCTGGCGAGCTGGCGAGCTGAGGGCGCGAGCTGGCGCCTGAGGCGGTCCGCGGCGCGTGGGCCGGACTAGGGGAGTCCGCCGCCGCCGCTCCCCGAGCCGCCAGAGCTCGACGTGCCGTTACCCGACGAGG